>JAABUQ010005439.1_pt1 | contig 20328 bp, 16 predicted proteins | sample 5560001 | NCBI WGS metagenome assembly JAABUQ01 (sample SAMN10711888, study PRJNA513371) | rock metagenome | isolation source: Antarctica rocks | place: Antarctica: Victoria Land, Finger Mt nord | collected 2015-12-18
CTCTACTGTATTCTCTATCTCATGTATGATGAGATTGTCATTCGATGATGTGTATGGTGTCACACTTGCCTCTTGCGAGGTAAGGATGACATCTGTATTCGCTATCCTCTGCTTCAACTCTTGCCGTCTTAAACAGTTACATTCGACAAAATTGAAGTAGTTATACATCTTCAATTGTAAGTGTGCAATTTTCAGCACCGTTTTGCGGTGCCTGCATAATATGCCATATTTCGTCTCCCTTGTCAACAGTTTTTCAGGCGACTTTTAGAAAATTTAGAAAATTCATTTTAGCAGTTTTTGAGGACTATATATGCTTAAAATGAAGGCAATCCCGACAAATTACAAATGACGATTGAGGCATTGAGCGCCAATCCAGATATGACGGACGAAGCACTGGCCGAATATCTCTCGTTGAAGCGTCCAGCAAGCGCTTGTTTCTGGCGTCTGAAAGCTATCGAGATATTGAGTGCGACAGGAAAAGATACTACTAATCTAACATCAACAGGACGAGACTCGTGAACATCTACATCGGGAACTCTTGCAAGTATTAGTGGCTCTATCAATGGGATGAACAACAAGACAACAAGCGGTGACCTTGACGTTCACGGAACCGTATGATAAAATTAACAGAGTGTAGCATGAGGCTGACAAACTACCTAACCTCGAATCGATGCGTTGCAGTTTGACAGTGCAGTCTACTAGTAACAAAAATTCCAGCTATCTATTTAGGGAGGGAATCAATGCCTGCCATGTTTAACTATGCAAACATTTTGCATGCAGTCGGTCAGGTGCTAGATCAGCTTAGTGTAAAAAGCTTTGCGATCCGTGAAGAAGAGGATGGCCTCTTCGTTGAAGGGTTCGACAGTGAAGGCCAACTCCAGGTTCAAGGGCATTATGACATTGCTAGTTTATATGATCTTGTAAATAGCATTGAAAACAACGTAGAAAAGATTAGTACAGTAAAAGATGATGGCGTTCTTCATCACTTCCTCGCAGCCCACAGGCGCGAATTAATTGGTGCAGCACGCTAATATTATATGCTTGCTTATAAGCAATTGTGGAAGAACCGGGGGTTATTGTTCCCCGGTTCTTCTCTCATAGGAGGGATAGAAACGACGGTTTGAGAGAAGAAAGGCACTATTTACAGGTTTATTCGTTGCACAGCCAGTGCTTTCCGTAGATGCCCATGCTCTCAATAACAGCGAACAAATCATGGCCTTTCTGAGACAATTTGATTGTGTAAGCTCCATCGTTTTTACTCTTTTGCATGTTTTTCTCGACTACGAAATATACCATAGTAGCTACACAAAGTAAAGCGCAGACTCTCGACTTTATCAATAAAGTATGATATGCTCATAGCTACAAAGAATTGCTCTTCATCTGTGACGACAGAAGTGATGATATACTATAATATCTGTGTAATGCTCGTTTAAAGCAGGTGTCATAGTGGAGAGTGGTCCAGCACTTGAACAATCATAAAACTCGGCCTGCGCGGTTTCTCCCCTGAGAGGAGAAGGTTGTGCCTGAAGATATTGCTTTATTCATTGATTTTGAGAACATACGTTATAGTATGCTAAATATACAACGGCGTGAGCCTGACCCACAAGAACTTATTGCCGTTGCTCGTCGCTATGGCACAGTAATGGTCGCTCGTGCGTATGCAGATTGGTCTCGACAGCCGGAGCCATTCAAAGGCAGTTTAACGGCTGCAATGATTGACCGTGTGGATTGTCCCGCGAAGCAACGCGACCGTATTCGTATGGGAACGTTTCATTATGCTTCTGGAAATACTTCTACTGGTGCACTTGGTAGTCCTACTTATATTGCTGAACAAGGTGCTGGTGGTCCCTATCCAAAGCAGTGGCCTAGTGGTGCCACCGGAAATTCTGGACCTCTTCCTGCGCTCAACTCCCAAAACGTGAGCAATGGATGGCCTACGGAGCAAGAGTCGTCACTTCCGTTGCAAAACGGTCTTGATGACGCCCTATTACCACTTGACGAGCCAATACCCGAGGAAGACAATTTTGGTTCATCTGACTATCAGCAGCGTGAACCATATAGACAATCATTATCTTATCAGAATTCCTATGGTCAGTCTCCAACCGGACCTCTTGGTCAGAATGGTACTGGTCCTCTAGGATATTCCTCCACGGGAAGTTCTGGTCATATGCCTGCCATCAACGGCAACACGAGTACCAATAACACTGTTGTGCAAAGCACCGTTGTTCAGAGTACAGTGGATTTAAACATGTTGATGGATATTATCGAAACGGTTTTTGATCGTCCTACCATTTCTACCTTTGTTTTAATGACAGGCGATAAAGATTTCACGCGTATCAGTGCGCGTCTAAAATTACGTCTTAATAAGACTGTTATTGTTGTTGGGATTCCGGGAACCGTCAGCCGAGATTTAATTAGCAGTGCCAATCAGTTTGTGCCACTAGTACCTAATGGGCCTACGGGGACGATGGGAGTATCTGGCAATACTGGTACACTTCCTAGCATTAACAGTGTAACATTCCCACAGGGTACATCTACTGGGAACACGACACCAATGCCTGCGATTACCAACAGCCCATCTGGTACGCAATTTCAGCAGCCACCTTATGGAACGCAGCAGATGGATGTCCTGGATCCACAATTCTTGCAGTTCCTTGACTATATAGACCGTAACTGGTCTTGGCGTACAATCATCGGTGTCTCAAACTTTATTGGTGATCCTCTCAACCCGAAAAATCGGTTTCGTGGGAGACTTACACGTGAGTCGGCTCGTGAACTCTTGAACACTTGTATACAGCAAAGTATTTTGCTCGTACAAACAGACTCAACGGGAGCCGAGGATTTGCGTCTTAACCGTCTGCATCCTGGTGTTGATGACGTGCTCAAGCAGTTTGTCCGATAACGTCCTAAACGTTATCCCCTAGTAATTCGTTCACACAAAAGCCAGGTCCACTTTAGAGTGGACCTGGCTTTTGTGTGAACTTTCCCCTTAATGCTGCATTGGAGGCAATTCTTGTGGATATTCAGCACGTGGCTGTTCATACTGGTCGTACTGCTGTTGAGGAGTTGGGTACTGCTGCTGACCAGCCTGATAGGTTTCAGGACGAGGCTGGTAGTATGGCTGTTGATAACCCTGTTGATACGACTGGTAGGGCTGCTGATATTGATTTGGCTGGTACGGTTGGTACCACTGACTACGTGCGTTCGAGTTCCCTGCTATCGCAGAGAATATCGCTCTGCCAATCAGATTCAACGCGATAATAGCAGCTAGCCAGAGCAGAATGCCTAAAATTCCATGTCCAGCGAAAAAGAACAGAGGAATGAACAAGAACCAGAGATAACCCATTCCTCGTGAGTTACGTCTATATCTATACCACATCGTGGTTTTCTCCTTGTGAATCGGTACAAGAACATGCTTATGTAGTTACTACGACAGCCTATGCCATCTGGTTACATTATAGCTTATTGCTATGTATAATATAACATATTGCAATTTGTTTGTCAAGGGGGGTGTCAGGCAGACAGCCAAGACTACTCAAAAGTTGCTGGAAGACAGCCCTGTTTCTGCTTGACGCATGTAGCTTATGCGTTTAGGAGTTCTTTGAGTATATAAGCGCCTGTAATTGTTCCATCAGCATTGCTGTAACTATAGAGCACCAGAAGACCCTCTTGTGCTCCACCTTTGAAACTTGCATTGTATGAGATATTGGTCGAGAAGGTGGTGTTACCGTTGCCACTCGCACCCTTTACATCAGTTGTACCAATACTTGTGTAGAGGTGGTCAAGCACTTTGACCTTGCCAACTGCTCCCTCAAATGCATTGCCAGTACCAGTAACGGTTGTTGTGCCGTTGAGCAAGTCGCGGTTCTGAGGGGATGTAATCGACAGGCCATCAGTGCTCACAGAAGTTACTTCCCAGATACCGTTGTTTGTGTTGCCTTCGAGACGACTCATCGTAACTTTAAGTGTTCCTGCGCCTGTACTTTTTACCCTTACAACAGCGTCTTTATCGTGTTGATTGCCACCGCTTACAATGGTTGTAGCTGCATTAGCTGACCAGTTAAGCAATTTTGTGGCAAGCTTACTAGCTACTTGCGTTGCATTTAATAAAGGAAGCTTGCCCTGACTAACAAGCTGCTGATCGCTCTCGGCTTCATAGCGTGTCAAGTTGGGAAAGATACCTGGAAAAGAGACTGGAACGAGTGTGCTGACACCATCAGACCACTTGAATTCACGAAACAGGTCTTGCCGATAGGTTGTGTTCGACTGATTTGCGTTGAGGCTTGACCCCTGATCGACTTCGGCAGTTAAAAGTGTATTATATGCACTAATTTTTGCGGTCCCCTTATAGAGGTTGTGCCGCTTAAAGATTTGTGTAGGGCTAGGACTAGTGATGTTGCTGAAGACATAGACATCAGCCGTTTGACCCGTTCCTTCATAGACAGATATAACAAGCGCCTGCAAGGTGTCGTTGCTAGTCAGGTTTGCACACGTTACACTTGTAACAGCATTCACGCCGCTTTGCGTGCCAACAATTGGGTCCCAATATGAAGGTTCGCTGACGACAGCAGGACATGGCTGAGTACCGAGATGCGGAGCACCTGTTGGCGTCGCATCAGTTACAGCACCTCCGCTACTACTCGTCGTATTTGTGCCAGTACCTGCCGCAGGTGTAGCATTGCTAGTGGTACCACTTCCTCCACCACACGCAGTAAGACACCAGAGAAATAGACAGCAAAGACATATGGGTAGTAGTTTAGCAAGCCGAGCACACATGTTTCCGAGACCTCCTGAGGACCAATATATGTTCACGTATATCAACGAACGAGTAGGGCAAATGGGGACAGAATCTGTAGAGCGGGGTGTATTCTATGCCCTTAGCGATTGATTGCTAAGGGCATAGAATACACCCCGCTCTACAGATACCAAGTTTTTAACCTAATTCGGTTGTTTGTAGAGCGTCCATTGCACCACCCATCGCCTCAGTAGTGAAGTAGTCTTCGGCCCCAACGCCTTGTTTTTGACGCGTGACGAAAACCTGAAAGTCTACTGTTGTGCGGTAGAAGTAGCCATGATAGGTGTGCTCGTAGAAGTGATTTGTCAGCACGTCAATGATCTGCTGCTCCTGGGGCGCATATTGTTGATGCATAAGCGCATCATAATGGTGCAGAGCAAGGAGCATCAAACTCTGGCTACGGGTTTCTTTATAGGCAGTAATAGGTGTACCAGTACTTAAATTAAAGGCGAAGTAGTAGCCACCCAATGTGGTATCCCACATATTTGTTGGTTGTACAATTGCTTGCAATACCTGTTTTGCAACATTAAGATATTGCTGACGGTGAACAAGTGTATATGCAGTCAACAAAGCATCAATGATCTGTCCTTGCGTTGCGGGTTTCGCTTTGTAGTTACTCACGGTGTCATGTCCATTATTGTTCACAACCATACTATAGTAGAACAGGTGATACGTAGGGTCAAGGGCTAAGGTGATAGTATGCTCCACGGTCTTTTCGCCAGCATTGACCCATGTAGAGTTGTTCCAACGTATGCCAGCGTCAATCAACGCCACGCCACAAACGAGAGTATGATCTGAGTTGTAGACACCAGGAGAGTGATTGCGGTTGTAGACGAAGCCCAGTGTCGTGTCATAGCTATATGTATAGAAATTGTTCGCAACATTGTGCGCGGTATCAATGAGCGCTGAATTGTGTAGCAATGTACCAGTTTTGAGTAGCGCGAAGTACACCCACCCCTTTGGCATGTTATAGTTCTTGAAGTCTGCCAATACCAACGAAGTAGCTTTCTGTAAATCTACGTTATATGAAGCATCGTGTGGGTGCAATTGATGGTATTCTGCTAAGGACTCCAGATACAACAAATCAACCTGCGGATCATGGTTATGATCTGTGTCACCATCAGCCCCAGGATTTGTCACATTAGTAATTGCTGGATTAGACATCTTCCAATTGATATAGAGTCCGCCAGTGACGGTGGTGTGACTCATAGCATGTGGATTCCAGGCATGCTCATGCATATTTGTCAACACCTGTCCGACAAGTGTGTCGATGTTGGGGGTGAGTGTTGATGCTGGTGTTTTTATGAGAGGTGTTGAGACCAGGCGTGTAGGGCTGTTCTTAATTGGCGTCGCCGCAGCCTTGCTGCTAGGAGTGCTCCCAAAGGAACAGCCTACGAGGAAAACTGCTACGAGCAAGAAGAGTCCTCGTCTAAGTATGGAAATGGAAGATCGGGTTGAATACACGAATAATTCTCCTATTGTTTGGATTTAGTATTTTCTGTACAGCTATTAACTATTCCGCAGATAGACGGCAGAGCCGTATCCTTCAAAGACAATGTGCATATCGGGTGGGAAGGTGAAGCGTTTTACCACCAACGATTGATAGAGACTATTATCTGAAATGATCCAGACACGTTTGTGCGCGTCCAGGATAGCGTTCAGGTCATTTTGATTGAGCAATGCCTGGCCTCCAACAGAAGTTCCGACAATATGCCCATGTTGCTCCACTAAGAACAGCGCACGATCTATTGAGAAGAAGGCATCGGCATGACCAACATAGTAGTTGACGGTAAAGTCTGGACTGACGCATAGCACCACATCCCCTTCGTGCCAGTGTTGATGCATGTATTGCCCAACTGCATCATAGTCAGGATAGTGACGATGATACGAAAACTCAACCATGCGACTGATAAACAAGTTATAACCACTCAAAGGTAAAATCGGCACAATTAAGACACATGCACAGAGTAGCGTAATCGTCAGTATCACCAATCCCTGTATAGGGCGTGTAAGAAAGCCACCAAGTACAAAAGAGGTACTTTGTTCGGTGGGACGTAAGACAAGGCGTATACGGGCAAAGTTCCATAGCGCTTGTATGCTTGTCATCATTGCATAGGCACTCATCAAATAGTAGATGGGAAGCAAGGGATAGAAGTAGCGGTCTGCCTGCATAGTAAAGAGCAACACGAGCGTCAGGAACGACAGCACCAAAAAGGTTGCACAATAATGTACGCGCTTATCTGTGCTTCTTCTGGCCCACCAACAACCGACAGTAGCTAGTACGGAATTAAGGACGAGCCATGCTTCATGCTGTGTGGGGGAGAAAAGCAGCGACATGTAAAACGGAATGTTGTCAGTGCTAAATTGTACAAATGGACGCTCGCTCTGGTCTGTACCAAGTACAGGTGGGTGTGTCACATGTGCAATAAGTAGCTGAATACCAATGATGACAGTTCCTAGTAGTGCCGCAAACCACCAATGTTTTTGATACAGCACTGCTGGAAGATGCCGTACACGTCCCTTGTCATCTACACTATTCATGCTTATCATAAGAACGCATATAACAAGTGCGGGTAAAATAATGAATGTTTCTTCGTGGCTGAGATAGGTGAGTAAAAGTGAACTCAGCGCGAGGTAAATCAGGCGTGTTCGTTTGTGTTCTTGCACCGCTTTGAAGAGCAGATAGACCGAAAGCAGGGTCAAGACCTGTGCCTGCTCATACATGCGAATCTGTCGTCCCCATACAAGCGAGACAGGTGAAAGAGCAAGCATCGCTGTTGCCAGCAATGCAATCCGTCGTTCAAAGAAATAGCATCCAACGCCGTAAAGAAGCGGAATGCTGATAAGGTATTCCAGCACACTCATCATGCGTGCGGCACCTATCGAGTCGCCAAAGATGAACATCCAAAGCGCAAGTAGATAGGAGTGAAATTCTGCCTTTGCATATACGAAGCCTGATGGGAAGAGCGGTAAGCCATGCGCTAGAATACCTTTTGCGGTATAGTAACTTGAAAGCTCGTCTTGCCAGAGTGGTTCATAAGACAGGTTGTATGTAATCAAAGGAATGGCAACCAGAAAGAGGAGCACAACAGGCCAGTGGATGCGTAAGTGTGCAAGTATATGCTTGTAGCAACAGACAGTATAGGAGTGACAGGGCTTGTCCCTGTCACTCCTATACTGTCTGTTGCTAGGCAAAAGCTGTTGTGCGTCATTGTATATCGTAGTGACAGGGCTTGCCCCTGGCATGCCAACAGCAGTCACTGCCACTTTATCTAACGAACTCTTAGAAAAACGCTGATAGTATATTTTAATGCTGTTGGCACACAACAAAAGGTAGCTTATACCTGTTAGCAAGAGCAATAAAAGGCCCCATGACCATGTATAGGGAAATGGTTGGGGCATTTGTGGCTCACGTGAAAGCGCAAGCAGCAGTGCTTCACATGCAAGTGCAGGGAGGTACGCGAGGCTTAATGTTTCTAAAGCATTTCCTCGTGTTAAGAAGATACGGGGCACACTCATCTGAGCAACAAAGAGCCAAGGGATGAGTACAAGTGCGACGCTACCTGCAAGTATGCCTGCAATATATGACAACGGCACAATTTGTATACCACGTTGGTTGTTATCAGAGGCAAGTAGGCTGTTGCTGTTAGGACGATAAAAGGTGCGTAGCGAACCAGGACGGCCAACTTCTGTTGGCGTAGTCCACGCAAGCGCAGTAGTACTCCCCTCATTCCAACTCCTCACAGCTTTATGTGATGCGTGCCAGTCGTTGATGGCGGAAGATAAGGTGGTATGTCCCCATACATCACCTGCCAGCACATCGACAATAGCCGCCGCGCTCAAATCCCCTAATCCTAAACGGGTTGCGGTTAAGCCTGGTGAGGCAACATAGACGGCAAGCGTGTTTGTCCCTGCATGTACGTATGGTGAGATATTGTATGTTCCTAACGCTAGACCTGGATGATATTGTGTACGCGGCTCACTATAGCTGAGATAATTTATCTCACTCACTCCTGTTGAGTGCATCTGACCATTCCAGACAACCGAAAGCTTACCGTTAATGAAGATAGTCGCTGCCCCTGTTGCGGCGATACGTAACCATACAGCATTTGCGCCAAACGGTAGTGAAAGTTGTCGCACAAAATACGCATCACGACCTGCACCGGCGCTCATCCAGCGTGGGGATAGAGGCTGTTCATAGACTAATGGGTTGACCGCTAGCATTGGTGGAACTGGAACATTAGACATATTACGGGTTGTAGGCCATGAGTTAGCATCGAAGGTTTGTCTCGTCCATGCACGTAGGTTTGTTGTATAGCGCGGATAGACAGAGGTGCTTTGTGTTGTAGCTTGCCAGGTTGCTCCTGTGCCATAGTAGGAGACAGTGCGCCCAATTACCACGCCTAGATTCAGACGTAACGATGGTGTTTGCTCATCAAGGTTAGAAACACGCACAGCAAGCACATTGACACTGGATTTTACCGCTGAGGTCACATCATACATATATGCCTGTGGCGTTCTTCCCTCGACAAAGTCTGTGGCATTAGAGCCGATAAAGTTGTCATTCATATAAAGAGTGAATACTTGACTGGCGGCAACTGTAACAAAAGCGTTGTCTGGCACAGCTGTAAGACTTGTGCCATAACGAAAATAGGCGACTGGAGCAATGCCATCGGCGGCTTGTACCCAGCGGGAATCTTGCCAGTCAGGAACGTAGCGAGCAGGTTGAGGTACAAGGAAGCATTGATAGGAAAACCAGCTAGCGCCGATACAGGCGAGTGTCATGCACAACCACGTCATCACATCCAATGTGGGTAAGCGCTGCCGTAGACGCAGGCGTGGTTGTGTTCCTGGCACAACTTTTGCAGGAGCAATTACTATTGTTGTCATTGTCCCCCTCCCTGTAACACATGGTTAGTAGGGACCACGTTCATTCGGCTGGTGCAAGGGCACCCGCAAGGGGATGCCCTGGTTCCTCTTGCATATGAAGCTTGACCAAGTACCACGACCCAATTCCATGCGGACTGGGGTCGTAACAGAGAGTGCTTTTGATTGGTGTTCATCGCCATGCCCTTCTCTTTTAGCGCAGACCAGATAGTTCTTCGCGTGCAACATTGTTTCGGTAGTAGGGATCAAGCTTTACGGCTCGTAACAGCAAGTCTCGTGAGAGTGCATAGTGGCCCTGTCCCTCCTCGCTCAAACCAATATAGGTGTAGACAGAAGATTGTATTTCGAGATTAGTGCTTAGAGCCTGGACATGCTGCATCTGCGTAATACAATCCTTATAGTCTTGCAATTCGTAGTTAATACGTCCCACGCTGTAGCGGCTATAGACGTTGGAGGAGTCAACCTCGATGAGTGTTTGCAGCCATTGGAGCGCGGCCTCTTCTGAATTTAATGCAATGTGAGGCTGAACTTTCAATGGTTTTTTGGACTCAGCCAGCATTTCAAGCGTAGTAGCCAGGTCTTCATTCACCCATGAGACAGTGCTATGTGTCTTCCAAATAACAAGCAACTGCTGATAGGCATCAAAGAGGTTGCCTTGATTGCGATAGGAAGATGCGAGGTAGATACGAATGTCATCGTTCTTTTCATCGTTGTTGCGTAAAAAGTACAGTGCCTGCCCACGTTCTCGATGAAAGGATGCTACATCATTTAGGAGAGGATTAAACAATTGGGCTGCATTCAGCCATTGCAAGGCGGGTATGTAGTTTCCTGCTGCTAATGCACCGTTCGCTTGTGTTTCACAGTACAAGCCAAAGGGGGCGCGCCCAAAGAGGAGAAGCGTACAAATAATACTCAGAGCTATAGGCCAGGAATAGTGTGTCTTCTGCGCTACCTTTAGCACTGGTAAGATGTACGAGCGGCGATACTCCAACAATAGCCAGCAGGAAAGGCATGGTCCAATCAGCCCAAAGGATGCTTGATCAAAAAGCAAGACCAGCCGTTGTTGGAACGAAGAGATATCGAGTGCAAGTGGATTGATAGAGATACGCTGTGCAGGGGAATGGTAGCCAAAGTGACGGTGTATCAACAGCAACTGTGTTTCGCGTTGCGCGAGATGAGCCATAAATGGCAAGTCAATAACAAGATATTGCACACAAAATACAAGCAAAGGTAGGATACACACGAGAGCAGCAGTAGTGTGTTTGTGTGCGAAGAAGGCGCTCCAGCGAAATGATTTCACACTCGCATATGCGACCAGGAGTACATATACAGCACAGAGAGTACAAAGAAGACCATAGTTAAGTAGATGTGTAATCAAAGTTGGTAAACCAGTCCACCAGCCTAACTCTATAGGCAAGTTCCATGCGTTATATGCGTCACCGAGTGGGTCTTTCAGCCAGGGTAGCACGCTTGTTAGCAGCATGACTAGCCCTACGCCTATAGGTGCGCTCTGCCGCAGGTTCTCTCTCTGTATAAAATGTGCGCGTCGCAACACTATCATGTTACCTTCCTCCTTTACCTGTTGATCAAAAAGCGTCCTTACTCCCACCACACACTATTAGGCTGCTACAGATGTTTCTATGGAACGGACATGAACAGCTTGACCGTTGTGTAGCGTGTCGGCTCCGACAACGACAACACGATCACCTGCTTGTAGACCGTTGCTTACGAGCATTGCGTTTCCGTTTCGCCCTACAATCTGGACGTGCGCCACGTATGCATGCTGATTCCGTACGACAAACACAATTGACTCATGATCGAGATTGAGCAAGGCAAGCCTCGGTAATGTTAATGCGCGGCTTTTCTCCTGAATGCGGGCGAAGGCACTCATGCCTGGAAGCAGTATTCTATCTGCGTTGACAACTTCGACCCAAACCTCGAATGTGTCCGTCTGTGGATCAGCGCGTGGAATAACTGTGCTCACAACGCCTGAAAGGTTCACATTAGGAAGTGCTGAAGGTGTAACTGTTGCTGGCTGACCTATCTTTACCTGCTGAAGATTGATAAGTGGTATCTTTACGCGTACAACAACCTTGGATTCATCCATAATCGTCACAAGCGGTGTATTCGCGGTAAACACCTCGCCTGCATTGATGTTGACCGCTGTCACGATACCGGTCATCGGTGCAATGAGATTGCCGTTATGAAGTGTTGCAGATGATGCCTGTGCGACGAGTGCATTATATTTATTTTTCGCTAGCTCGTATTCTTGTTGTGCATGCGCGATTGCAAGTGTGTTCCCCCCCGCCGAAACAGAGTTCAGGTACGCTTGTGCTGCTGCAACATCGTTAGACGCTTGCGTAATCTGTGCGCTTAACTGTGTTGGGTCAAGATGAAGAAGTGGTTGATTAGGTGTCACCATATCACCTGGTTTGACGAGCACTGACACAACACGTTCCGTGGAAGGATAGGAGATAACAAGTTGTTGATACGGGAAAACGATGCCACCACCACCAACCGCGTGTGTCACGTTCTGGTTGCTCACTTGATAGAGTGTGACATCAGTTCCGCCTCGTGTTGTGAGCCATATCAAGAGCACAGCAGCACAAAGGCAGACTGCGCTTAGTACAAGCATACCCTTTTTTGTCCAGCGGCGTTTGTTCTCCTGTGCTGGCGGTGTGCTATCGTCCGTATCGCTTAGCAATGACGTTCCAGCAGGACCAGCCCATGCGGGTAACGATGGCAAAGGGGAAATTGTTTGCACAGAGGACTGCACCTGCTGCTGGAAATGGGGCCAACTCTTTATAAATTGAGCCTCACCTTTTGGTAAAAATGCACTTGGTCCACTTAACTTGTATTGGTTATCCTCGTTTGGTTCATCCCCCATCTATTTACGCCACCTTTCGTTCATGTGCTGCTTTTATCTTTCCACCTATAGTGAGATAGATGCTGCCGCCGACAACGGCAAGGCATAATGCTTGCATATCCATCAGAAGTGCCAGGAGGAGCGCGGGTGCAGATGCCACGTGCACCGTTGAGAATGCATAGACAAATGCGGTTTCGCGTAGGCCAAAACCGTTGATGGAAATAGGCAAGAACGATATCAATGAGATTAAGGGCACGACAAAAAAGTAGAAATACAGCGGCACATCGAGTTGGAGTGCCACTGCATAACAGTAACAATTCAGCACAGCTACCAGCCAAAAGACAACGCCATACAGATATGCAATAAGCAGTGTGCGTGGGCGTTTCATTGTCTTGCTTAACGCATTGCCTACGTTGATTACAGAAGAGAGAAGATGATGTTTTGACCAGTGACCACGCACAAATCTGGGCAACCAGATCACGGCTAGAAGTGCTCCTACAATCATGCCCGCGACAAGAAACGCGAGTAGTATAAATAAGAGGACAAGCTTTGTATCAAGGCGTTCATGCCAGATAAGCAGCGTAGGTAGAGAGATCAGTAACATGCCAAAGAAGCCAATAATTCGACAGAGCAACACCGCACTCGTCGAACCAGCGCTATTACCTGATTCCCTTCCAACATAGAGTGCTTTTACTGCGTCGCCGCCCATGCCTGTTGGTAGAAAATGACTGAATGCAACTCCTACGATATAGAGATTGATAAGATCGGCAAGGTCGCCAGTGATACGCTCAGCATTGAGTAGGCTACGCCATTGATATGCACTAAGGACGATGCCACAAAAACCAACAATCATGCTCACAAGTAACATGCCATGTTTAGTCTGTACAAATGATTTGACAAGGAGCGACCATGAGACAGACCTAAACAATACTGCAAAAAGCAGTATAGTGAGTAAGACACGTATTATCGTGCCAATCCACTTTCTTTTCTTAGGCGCGCTCAGTACAGGTGCTTTCTGCGCGATGCTAAGCGGGACTTGTCCCATAACATCGGCCTTTTCGACAGCGATTATCTTCTCCGTTGGAAAATGGGAGATATCAAGTGAGCGTATATCGTAGTCAAGCAGTCGTGTAGGATGGAATTTTTGGTTCATTAGATTCGTCCTGTTGTGTTCTAATGGATTCATCCTTAAGCCACAACAACGGGTACATGCTGCTGCTTGTACAGTACGGCCATAGACTCAAGTTCGTTTGTCAGCCCTTCTTGTAATGTCACTTGAGGACGATAGCCAAGAAGACGTTCCGCACGGGAAGTATCGGCAAACGTATCGCGAACATCGCCATGCTGTGCTTGCCCATGCACGATAGCAAGAGGCATACCACTGATATCCTGTAGCAAGTGCATCACCTGGGTCAGTGATACACGCGAGCCGCCCGCGATATTCATAATCTCACCAATGGCAGCATCGTGGGTAGCCGCTTGTACATTTGCCTCAATGATATCCGAGACATAGGTGAAATCGCGTGTCTGCTCACCATCGCCGTGAATATGTACAGGGTTGCGCTCAATCATAGCCTTACAGAAGCGATGGAAAGCCATGTCGGGACGTTGACGTGGACCGTACACAGTAAAGTAGCGCAACGACACGGTTGGCACACCAAAGTTCTGATGATACAGTGAGCAGAGATGCTCAGCGGCAAGTTTGGTCACACCGTAGGGTGAGATAGGGCGAAGTACCATATTCTCCGTCACAGGAAGCATAGTCGCGTCACCGTAAACGGATGAGGAGGATGCATGCACAAAACGACGGATATGTTTGGCGTGCATTGCAGCATCAAGAAGCCGTTGCGTTGCTAGTATGTTACAGTCGGCGTAGCGCGTGAACTCATTGCCCCAACTCGCCCGTACTCCTGCCTGCGCCGCAAGGTGAAATACCCAGTCTATGCCTTCTAATAGGGGGGGCAAATAGACCGAGAGTAGATCCCGTTCAACCAACGTGAAATTATTCCACGACCATAAATTGTCAATATTATTTTCTTTAAGATGACGAGGGTAATAGTCGATAAATGCATCAATACCACAAACATCATGCCCATCTGCGAGCAAGCGTTCGGCAAGATGTGAACCAATAAAACCAGCCACCCCAGTTACAAGACAGCGCATTGTCTTCTTCCTTCCTTCCTCCACCCCATGATTTGATAATACAATTTTAAAAAGTATTCAACGGACGATTTTTGAAAAGATACGTATAATATTAATGGACACTCACGAATTCTCTTTGGACCTGGCTACTCTTCTCGATGAAGACGGGCCAGCTATAGTGTTCCTCTGCATAGGCTTGTCCGCGTTTGCCTAGCATATGTGCTTGCTCAGGGTTGCGGAGTAGTTCTACTGCTCCCTGCACCAACCCCTCTTCGGTTGATGGTACCAGCATGGCAATCTCAGGTGTGAGTACTTGCGTATGTGAGAGAATATCTGTTGCCAGGATAGATTTACCCGAACGCAGATAGGTATACAGCTTGAGTGGTGTATGTGTACCCTTGCTGCGTGGACTTAGCAAGATATCAGCTAATGCCATATACGTGGGCATTTCTTCCAGGGGACGCTGGCCCACGAAACGCATCACATCCAGCACACCAAGTTGCTGTGCCATGACACGTAAATTTGCCACCTGCTCTGGCTTACCACCAACGATGACATAGCGAGCGGCTGGGAATGCGGCATGCACACGTGCAACACTTCGTAGAAGAATATCCAATCCCTGATAGTTCTCAAGCGTTCCGGTATACAACATCACAGGATGCCCTTCCAGCGATAGTGTGTAACGTAACCGTTCAACATCTTCTCTTCTTGGCGGCGGCAATCCTTCATCGACGGCAGGTGGCAAAATTGTATATACGGGTGTATGCGGTGCCTTACGCTGGGCTGACATTGCGAGATCAGGGTAAAAGGCAACGATAGCATCAGCCTTACAAATCATAAATTTTTGTACTGTGGCAACAAGAGAGACGAGCAACGGATGTTGTGGCACCAGTTGCGAGAGATCACAGTGCATGTAATACAGATGCTTACCCCCAAAAAGCGCTTTGAGGACGATACCCATGAGCGCCGCCTCTTCGTGTGTATGAATGTAGCGATACTGGCGCAAGCAAAGCCGCCAGAAAGCGGTAAAAAAAACGGCGATATCTAATAGAATTTTCGCGAACGAGGCACCAGGTTTTACGCTGCGAATACCCAGCAACGCGGGCGCCCGGTAGATAGTGAGATTGGGTAATTTCACATCCTTCCCCATAGGGTAGGTTACAAGGTCTACCTGGTAGCCCTGCTTAAGGAGCGATTGCACATGCTGATGTACACAAAATGGTGCACCACGTGGCTCCATAAATGGTTGGGGCGAAATCATAAGAATTCTCATAGGTATATTTCTGTTTCTTGTTATGTTGAAATCGGGGGCGCAATAAATTAGGCCCCTACATGGTACGATTAGTCTTCTTTGTCCCTGCGGTGCATGAGCCAGTAGCCTTTATCGCCGCTTTTCTTGTCGCTGATGTAGAACTGACCACTTGCAATATGTTTGTCACTAAAGGTGTAGGTGCCACGCAGGATCAACTCGGCAGGATTGCCAATGTAGAGACGGATGTAGCTATACAGGTACTCGCCCTTAACAGGTACACAGGGAGTATTTGTCCTAATGCAGAGAAGTCCTGTGTACGTGTCGTTCACACGTGGTGCGAGGATAACAGTAGCATGTATTTGATATCCCTTTTCTTTGCCTTGCTGTACAATGGAGTAAAAATCCCACACTCCTGCAATTGAGGGGACAGCAGCACTAAGGCTGGTCCAGGTGCCACTTGACACCTGATTGGCAGTAGCAAGTGTATAGGTGCCAGCAAAACCTGGCGCACCCTTATGGAGCAGATTGTTGACGAATTTTCCGGTCACATGAAGAGCAGGAAAGTTCGCTACAGAATTGATGGTAAAATCTACATGTGTGCCATTGGTTGTACCTGTGATAACTGTACAGTGGCTAGGAGCATCGCTCACGTTTAGGCCACACAGATGACCTTTGATTGTTATGTCAGTTACTAGCATTTCTATATGACCAGTGATATATACGCCGTTTTTAGGACCGGACGTGGTTAAACCACGAAATTGGTAGTGTCCACTTAATGGCGAAAGAGTCGCGGGAGCAGCATGCGCCATAAATATGCTAACGCTACCTGCGACAGCCATTGCAAGAAGGAGCAAGACCGTCATAAGCCATGCGAGTCTGTTCGTGCGATATGAAGCGTATAGTGAAGTACTAGTATTACTCACAAGAAAACCTCCTAAAGAAGAAAGATATAGTTATTATTGTCTGCTTATAGATGTGTGTAGAGCAGGTATTCTGTCCTCTTCCGCAACGATATGATGAAACGAGAGGATGTCTTGTATGATATAGGGTGCTCTGCCCTGCGCTTCGTGGTAGGTACGCATGAGCACTTCAGCTAAGAGACCCATCAAGATGCATTGCAGTCCAAAGCCGGAAAAGAGCATGGAAAGAGGTAAAAGCGGGTTACGATGGACGCGCACATGGGCACCAAACATTTTCTGACCTGCAATAATACCTGTGAGGGATGTGCCTGCTGTGAGTCCGCACAAGCCAAGGAGTCCAAACAAGTACATTGGCTTTGTGCCATAGCTACCCAAGAACTTAAGCGTCACGAGGTCGAGGATTACACGCAGAGTGCGCGAGATGCCGTACTTTGATACGCCAAATTGACGAGGATGATGCACAACTTCCATTTCTGTAATCTTGGCACCTATCAGGGCTGCATAGGCGGGTAGGAAACGATGCATCTCACCATAAAGGCGCAGATGCTGAAATACCTCGCGTCGATAGGCTTTTAGTGTACAGCCATAATCGTGCAGGTAGACGCCGGTTACTCTTGAGATAATGCGATTCGCGAGCCATGATGGAAGTTTGCGACTTAGCTGTGCGTCCTGGCGATTCTTGCGCCAGCCGCTTACAACGTCATATCCCTCCTCTAATTTTGCCAGTAAGCGTGGAATATCGACAGGGTCATTTTGCAAGTCTCCGTCTATGAAGATTAGATTATCGCCTTGACTATGTGCGACACCGGCAGAAATAGCAGCCGTTTGTCCAAAGTTCCGACGAAGACGAATGACTTGTGTATGAGGATCGCTCACCACGAGATATTTGATTTGGGTGAAGGTGCCATCTGTACTGCCATCGTCAACATAGACAATCTCGTAGGTGGCATCAAGTTCACGCAATACACGCGTGAGACTAGTGTGAAGAAGCAAAATGTTCTCTTCTTCGTTGTAGACCGGAACAACAACAGAAAGATATGGAGTTTGTTCCATGTGGTGTATCATCGCCTCCCCTGCTACATCTATCGCATGTGTAGCGATCCATGTACCGTTCATCCCTATCTAACATGAGGACCTAAGCGTGAGTTGCATATGCGTTTACTCACGTTCGCCCTATCCACTCGACATTATAGAGAGAATATGGAGGGTATCAAATGACATATGTCTATGTATTACTTTATGTGGTGCCGCGCAAGGTTTTGAAAGGAAAAATTGTGTAGATATGAGCAATTTTGAGCGTAGAAACTGTAAAAAGATGTATTTGAGGATTATGAAGGCTAGCATGTGGTTCTAAAAAGGAGGTTTGAATGAGTAGGACATTTGGGGGGAAGAGGGATGAGCTTAACCGAGGCGATTTAGTGCTTGACATTCTCTCACTCATGCTGTATTATGTGCATCACAAACGTGAGCAACACATTGGGGTATCGTTCAACGGTAGGACTGCCGACTCTGGATCGGCCGATTGGGGTTCGAATCCCTGTACCCCAGCCCAGGAGAGACCTTTGAAAGGCTTCTCCTTTTTTGTACCTTCGAGCATTTTATATTTTAGTCTCCTCATTCTTTTTTATCTCTCTTCATACTCTACTTTGCACAACGTCTGTATAAGCTTTTACCTCTCTTGGCGTAAAGTTACCCCTCATTTTGCCTTCATAGAGACAAAACGTTGCACATGACAAAAGCCATGAGTTGGCACACCTTGTTTTGCATCTATACTATGGTATAACTATGTATATAGTTTGCATAAAGATTACAGGAGGATAGGGAGCATGCCCACAATTTTGATTCCGTCAGAGAGAGAGACAAAGATTCTCCCTCCCGAAAGAGGAGAAATGCAGTCAGTTTCCTCTATTTCAACACCAGAAGCTGCTACCGTTGAAGAAAAGCCCGAACAAGCAGAACAGCGCATACTTGTGACGCGTGCTTTGCAGGGCGATGAGAAAGCCTTTGGCGATATTGTTGATCAATACAGTGCATTGATGCTGCGAACCGCGACTATGATTGTGGCGGACCGCGATATCGCAGAGGATGTAGTACAGGATGCACTTATTCAAGCGTGGAACCACTTGCCAGATTTGCGCGAGGCGGGAGCACTACGTCCGTGGTTGATGCGTATTGTTGTTAATCAATGTATTAGTTTCAAGCGTCGCCTTGCTCGAACAACTGCCTTTGTGCGTCAGGCGCTCTCGGAACAGGAAATAGACCTCACCGCGCAGATAGCCGATCATCACAAGGGGCGTTTAGAGCGTGACTGGGACCTTGCACATGCTATTGAGAATTTGCCAACGAAACAGCGTGTTGTCATTGTCTTGCACTACTATAATGGTATGACTCTACCAGAGATGGCGCAGGTGCTACAAACATCTGAAAACACTCTAAAAAAGCGTATTCAAGCTGCGCTTAACAACTTGCGCCGTGTGCTTCGTCTTGCGGATATGGACGAAGGCATGGCAAGTCGTGTATCGCTGTCACAGATTACACCATCAGTTGCATAGCATTGCAACGCGGCGCGCTCTTTGTTGATATCCTTCGGGAGAGATCGCAACCTATCGATTACCTATAGCACTATTGTGCTTTGCCAGTGGCGTAACACATCGTCAATCATACCTGCCTCACAGCGCACCTGAAAAATATTGTGCTGTGTCACTTCGCGTAGGTAGATCACAATTTCCTGTTGCAGTCGCTGACAGGTTGCTAACGTCAATGCGCCTCGTTCTGCTCCTATGGGGATACAGTGGTAGCGATCCGCCAATTCGTAGGGGAACAAGTGTAAGAGACGTTGTGAGGGATAGCTTGAGAGGAACGCCAGGTATGGTAAAGGCTCACCTTCATACACGTAGTCCAGGCTTTGTCTCTTTGAAGAAGCCTCTTCCAGGAAGTGGGGGTCTTTTTGTGAAACTACTACGTGACTAACCTGCAACCGTTGCAGCAAAGTATATGCAGCCGAACCGTACAGTATCTGTAGATCGTACTCAACGTCCACTAACAGCGCGTATATGCGGCGTGCAACAGCTTGTGCTCCTTCAAGCGGCGTTTCAGGCAGAAGAAGCGCACAGGATGTACTTGATAAAAGAACTGTATCACTTCTGCGTATGGTGCTACGAATACGTTGTGCAGCACGGCTTAGTGCTAAACCTGCTTGTTCGGCTACTTGAAAATACAAAAGAGATATACAGTCTTGTTGTGTACGTGGTTGTCCGTATTGCTCACATCGCTCAGCAGATGTATCATGGCTATTGTTTTCTTGCACATCGTTTTGTGTGACCGTTTCCACACTTCCACCTCTTCCCATCAAACCATTGCCACTAGAAAGTCTCTTTCTGTTAGCCATGATACTAGCATCTCCTACCAGAACTATTTGGATTGAGTTAAGATTTAGTTAAGATAAACCTAGATATGGTAAAGAATT
>JAABUQ010005440.1_pt1 | contig 20327 bp, 14 predicted proteins | sample 5560001 | NCBI WGS metagenome assembly JAABUQ01 (sample SAMN10711888, study PRJNA513371) | rock metagenome | isolation source: Antarctica rocks | place: Antarctica: Victoria Land, Finger Mt nord | collected 2015-12-18
TCATCTCGAAATCGCAAATTTTGCCTTCGATGTGGATCTGCTCGTCGCGATGCGGCGGTTTCAGTTTCCGGTCAAAGAAGTGCCGATCGTCTGGGCCGACGAGCCGGAGAACTCCAAAGTCGCGATCGTCACGGCCGGGTCAACGATGTTGACGTCGCTCGTGCGTCTCTGGATCGGGCGCAGCCCCTTTGCCTTTCTGCCGTTCATCGACCGGATCGGTCGCGCGGGCGCGATTCCGGTCATGCGAGGGCTCGACGTCCTCGTGCTAACGCGTGAGCGTGACAACGCCGCGACGGCCGAGATTCTGCGAGCGATCCGCTCGGGCGGGCACCGCGCGCGGGTCTACCGGATCGACAGTATCGTCGCCGCAGCCCGTTTTGCCTGGTGGTATCTTGCTTTCGGACAAGGCACGTACGACATCATCGTCGACGTCATGGGTAACCGCATCTCTCGACTCGCGCGACTCTCCGCGAAACCTCGCATCGTCGCGCAGAGCGCAGCGGATCTCTTGCGCGCGGATATCGACTCGGAACTCGCCGCCGCGACCAAAGCGTGCGGCTATCATGCCGTGTTCTGGCGAGGGGACGATGGGTGGATCCTGCCAATTCCGCAGATTCCGAAGCTCGCCCAGCCGGTTGAACGATGAGCCTTCTCGATCCACTACGCCGATTCTCGCGTTACGCCGTCGGCCCCGACGCAACGCTGAAGTGAGATCGCACCCGCGCCGCTGAGATTGCATGCTGTCGGATTCTTCCGTGCCGCGTGGGGTTCGACCGCGCAGTACCGCATGGACCGGCTCTACTCGTCGCCGCGGTAGACGACGAGGCCGGCCGCACCGATGGGCGCGGCAGGATCCTCTTTGATCGTCCATCGGCGTAGTTACGCTGCGAGCTAACGCGGCGGCAGTTTTCCGACGACTTCGAACTTAAGCCAGCCGGGAAATGCAGCCGTCGCAGCCTTCTCCTTGAACGCATCCCGATCGCTTTTGACGTCCGCTCCGGAGCAGGTCAGTACGGCGTACCGTTCGATTCCGGCAAATGTGGGCGAACCATAGACCGGGCTCACGTCACCCGTCTCAGCATAGGTCACTCGTACGGTCACGCTCGAGGCAGCCGATAGGTTCGGCGCCTCTTGAGCGAGGACACGAAATGCGTCACGCTCGAGCCGGTCGTTCGCTTGCGCATCGACCACCTTGTCGTGCACGACCGATGCGACTTCGCTCGTCGCGTCGTAGATGATAATCGCGGAACCGGATGCGCGGGCGAGCACGATCTTTCCGGGAATTGCGTCGTCGGCGTATGCCGGTAATGCGGTAAGAACCATAGCCGCTAGCGAAGCGAGAATTGCAGGGCGCACGTGAAGTCCTCTCGTAGGCGAACAGAAACCGGATGATGCCGAGGGCATACCGACGGGAAACGGGGCTGCGACTGCATTCGTTGCATCAGCGCCGTATCGCAGCACCGAGAATCGCTGCGAGGCGTTCGTTGCCGGCGGCGGTCAGGTGACTTTCGTCGAGGAAATCCCGCGTCGGGAATGCCGCGTCCAAGTCGAGCACTCTCGCTCCGCCGTCCCGTAGCAATGATATCAGGTAGCTCGCATTCCGACGATACTCGGGCCCATCGATGTATTCATGGAGGAGTTGATGATTCGTCGGCGTCATGAAGGCAATCGTTGGAATGCCGGCCCGGCGGAGTAACCGTACGGTCAACGTCAGGTAGTGGACACCAACGTTCTTCGGCGTGAGTGGTTGAAGATCGTAGGTCCCGGCGAGATCGTCGGCGGTAAGCGGACGAGATGGAACGAGATCCGCATCAGGTGCTATGAGTTCTCGAATGTCCGAGCGCATCGCGTATGTCAGCCACACGGACGAGAGCAACGCGTCGATCCGCGACTGCAACGGACCGGAGCGCGGGGCCGAACTCTTCAAAGTGGCCCGATCTGCGGGTGCGAGCAGCGGCAGGGCTAACGCCGCGACGGCCGGGTGCAGCGCCTGGTACGAAGCATCCGATGCATTCAAGACCTTTTGATTCACCTCGATCACGACTGCTTTCGGCCGAATCCCCTTCGCGAGCAAGAGTTTGACGAGTGCGTATGCGTTCGGCGGGCTGCCGCTTTTGAAGGCCAGATTCCGACAAGCACAACCCTGCCGTGCGAGAATCGAGACCGCCGATCGTTCCGCTGGAAGCCGAAATCCCCAAAGGACCGAATCGCCGAGAAAGATCGTCTGCGGCGGTTCGGCCGCCAGACTCGAGAGTTCGCGCTGCAGATAGGCGGCGGAAAAGTCCGTCTCGACACGCGAGAGTCGCGGGAACGCGGCGGCCGTCAGGACATTCTGCAACGCGATGACAACGATCGTTACGGATACGATGATCGCCGCGATCGCTATGGTGAAGCGGATTCGCCGACGCGCCGAGTTCACGGCTGGATCAAAACCCTTTATAAACGATGCGCGGCGCAGGCGCGTTCAAAACGACCGTCGCGGAGATCAAAATCACGGCGAGCGTTGCGAACCACGCGGTCTGCACGTACGGTCGTGCGGAAGCAAACGCATGCGTCGAGACGACTAATCGAAATCGCGTTTCGCAGGCGGTAACGACGACGAGAGTAGCCGTCACCCCTACGTATAACAAAGCGAGACCAGCGACGACCGCCACGGGTCCGGCCTCGGAAGCCAACTGTCGGAGTTGCTGCCAGCTCGCCCAGAACCAGATGAGCGTAAACGCAAACCACGTGATCGTGAGGCCTCGCATGGCCGCAACGTAGAGTCGTTGGGCGTTGAGCGCCCGGTATCGAACGCGTCCGAGTCCCTTCGTCATGAGGATTTGATACAATTTATTCACACTGACGCCAAAACCCTGAAGCACTCCGAAGAACAAAAACATCTGGGTCTGCCCGTGCCAAATGCCGACGAGAAAGAACGTGACAAAATAAGCAAACACGCCGAGGTATGGCTCAAACGTACGTTCCGGGAATCGCCGGAGCAGCGCGAGGAGCAACGGCGAGTACACGTACGTCTTCAACCACTGAGATAGCGTGATATGCCAGCGGCTCCAGAGCTCGATGAACCCGCGTGCGTCGAACGGATGATTGAAATTCTCGGGCAGCTCGATCCTCAGGAATCGGGCGACGCCGATCACAAAATCGGTATAACCGGAGAAGTTCGCGTACAGGAACACGGCGAACGTCGCAATGACCACGGCAAGATCCGCCGCTCGCTCGAAGGTCGGCTGCGCGACCGCGAGTTGCACGATCGCGCGATCCTGTCCCGCGGCAAGCACCGGAGACACGATCGCGACCTTGAAGAAGCCGAGAATGATCCGCCCGAGCGCGACCGAGCACGAATGCAGATCGAGCGGTAACGGCTCCGCTCCTTCCGACCGGTGATAGTCATCGTAGAGCTGGATCGGACCCGCGACGAGACTCGTAAAGTTCAACGTGTAGTTCACGTACGACACGATACCGACCCGCACTGCCAACGCTCTCTGATGCGCGTCGATCGCGAGGTGGACGATCCGAAAGAACACGTATGACAGACCGATCGTGACGTAGAGAAACGGTATGTCGAACGATGTTGGTACGAATGAGTATCGCTTGATCCAACAAAAGGCGGTCACGAGACCGACGATTCCCGTGACGAATAACGCTTTCGACTGCCGCACTTGCAGCAGGCGGACGAGCACGAATCCGAGCGAGACGAATACGAGGAACGGCAGATACGCAATCCCTTCTCTTGCGAACGTCGTCAGAAACGCGATATTCGCGACTAACAAAACGAGCTTGCGCCAAGATTCGCCTCGCCCCACGTTGATTGCAACCGCGATAACGGCCGCAAACGCGAGAAACTCGAAGGAGGGAACGTTCACAAAACCTCAAGCGACCGCTAGCGCGAACCCGTCGCGACGCACGACCATCGGCGCCGCATCGACCTGAGTATCTGCTGCAATCTCCCAAGCCGTCACGCCGTTTGCGTCTTCTTCGACGTGGCTGAATCCCAGTTTCGCGAAATGATCCTTCACCATGCCGTTCTTCGGTGTAGGAGCGTACCGCCCGAGGAGCCGGCGGATCCCCCGCCCCCGCGCGTGCTGCAAGAGTTCGCGAAGCACCATCTGCTCGACCCGGCGGCCGAGGACGCGACAACTCATGAGCCACGTATCGATCTCCCACGCATCGCCACCGCAGGCCCGGCAGATGACGACGCTGATCACACCGTTGTCGCCGAACGAATCGACCAGCCGGACCTGCAACGTGAAGGCCTCTCGGTCCGTCTCGAGCGAGGCGACCTCTGCCTCCGTATAGCGCCGCGTTGTTAAATTAAACTGATTGGATTTGTTGATGAGCTGCGCGATGCGGCTACGACCGGTCGGATCGAACGGTCGGAATTCGATCTCCATGTGCAGGCCGGCCAAGAACGCATCGACGTCCCCAACCTGGCGCTCGAGTGCGACTCGGCGAGCGTTTCCCTGATAGAACTCCGCTCGCTTGCGATCTTCCGCCGAAAACGCGACCGACTCGAAATAACCCGCCGCCGTGAGCGTCCGCGCATAGAGCGCGGGATCCTCCGGCAGCTCCGGTACGGCGACGTCGGGAAGAAGCTCGCGAACGAGGTCACGCTCGACTGGATTGTCGTCGAGAAAGACGAGCGAATCGATTCCGAGGGCCAGCTCGGCAGCGATCGCCGAAAGATTCGAAGCCTTGTCATTCCAGTTTGCTTGGAAGACGGCGATGTGTTCCTCGCGGATCAACATCTCCGGATGCTGTTGAAAGACCGACCGCGCGACCGCGTCTTCGTTCTTCGAGGAGACGGCGAGCACGATTCCGCGTTCGCGGAGCGCTAGAGCGGTGCGCTGCACGTCCAGATGCGCCTCGCCAGTCGGGTCTCCTTGCCCGAGGACGATACCGCCTACGTCATCGTCGCCGATGACGCCGCCCCAAAGCGTATTATCGAGATCGAGAACCAAGCATTTGCGACTCTTACCGCGCATTGCCGCGACGATCCGGCACACGTGATCGGCGTAGAGAGGTAGATACATCGCATCGAAGCTGAACTTCGCCACGTTCCACTGAGTTGGAGCGTGCCAGTTCGCAAGACCGACGGTCTCGGCCAAAGCGGCGACATCCAAGAGGACGTCTTCCGACTGCGTCAGATCGGCTCGGAGTGCAACGTTGAACTCGCAGAGAGCGCTCTGCAGCGTCTCGTCGGCCCTGCGGTCCAGATGTCCGAAGACCGTCTCCGGCGGAGGCGGCACCGTCTGTACGATGCTAGGCGCGCCGCCATGATTCCGGAAACCGGCGCGCAGGCTACGGACGAAATCCCGCGCACCGATGTTCCCGCTCGTTCGATCGCCTGCACGAAGGCCGGTCTTGATCGGAAGCCCACGGTAATCGAGCGCAATCAAGACCGCATCGAGCGCGGCTCGGTTGATGACGGAATCGGGATCGAGTGCTTCTTGAATCGACTGACCAAAATCGGCTTTGATGCACTCGAGGGCTATGCCGTGCCTGAGCGCCGTCGCGACGAGGATCGGCACGACGTGATCGAGCGTCGCGTTTCCGACAATTCCCAACCGAAACGGCGTTAACGGCGTGAGACCGCCACCTCTCGCACGCACGCGCGCTACGCAGGCCGCGACTTTACGCAACTGGTTTTCGTCGAGGCCGTATTGGACCAAACGCTGAAGTGCGCGACCGCAATCGGAAGCGATCTCCGCGGCCCGACATCGCTCCCGGAAGTCCGAGGGAACGGGGGGCAACCATGCGAGCTGGGCGTAGAGAGCGTCACCGTTCCAGCGGCCGCTCACGACGACGCTTTTTTCACTTGTATCGAGCGAGCGAGGTCACCGACGCTCACGAACGAGGACATCTGCGATGCCGAAAATTTGACGCCGAACTCGTTCTCGACTTGCATCATGACGCGCAGATGCACGAAGCTGTCCCAACCGTCAACGTCGCTCGCCGTGAGCTTCGCGTGCGCCTCGATCGTGTCGTCGTCAAAAGTCTCCCGTAATATTCTCGTGATGATCGCATAAATGTCGTCGAGTGTCACTCGCGTGTTCCGTTCCTGTAGGTGAAGACTTCGTCAGGGTTTCGCGCCGGCTTTGCCGCCATTGCGCCATGGCGCGCAGCGATCGAGCAGCTTCACGATTTCACCTGCGACGAGCGTATTTGCCACGGGAGTGAAATGGAAGTCAGCGCTTCCGAACAGTGGTACGTGCGGGACCGCACGCTCGTGCTCCACAAACGTTTGTTGTAAATCGAGCGTACACGGGAGATGGAGTCGTGCCACGACCTCTGAGATCGAGGCCTCTGAATCGTTCTGAGACCCGGAGTCCAAGCCCACGCCCTCACGTTCGAATCCCGCGATGCGTTCGAGCGGCCCGACTTCGTTCGCAGTTGGATGCACGACGACGACGAGCGGGATGTGCGCCGCGCTGAGGCTGGCCGCGACGTCTTTCAGATCGCGTTCGAATGGCGCTTGCCAGATCGCCTTCGATTTCGACAGATCTGACCAGTAGGGCACCTTATAGCTGAGTATCATCGTGTTCGATTCGACGACGAGGACGACCGCATCGGTGAGTCCATTCGATAGCACCTCCTTGACATAGTCGCGGATACCGCCGAACGGCCCAAAACGGAACGCCAGCACGTCGAAGTTGCGAGCCTCACGGACCTCGAGCTTCGATTGAACCTGTTCCGCAATCGAGTCAGAGTAGCGGACGTCGTAGTACACGAACGAATCTCCGACCAAGGCGATTCGGTATGCGCCGGAGGGGATCGGCGAGGGAAAACTCGTCGGCTTCTCAACGATACGACGATCGACCGCGGCGAGTGCTACGATACGGCGATGCCCCGTATCCGCTACCGCAACGCGGCCATCTGGCAACACTGCGAGGCCCGTCGGCGATTGGAGAGCAAGATCGGGCGGCACGTCGAGAACGGTATCGAATCGCTCGTGGACGTAATGTATGGTGTCGCGTTGCGTATCGCTATACAGCCATTCAACCGGCGAGATCGCATCGACGACGAGTGGGTTCCCCGTGCCCTCGCCGCCCTCGACATTGCCCAATGCGTCGAGGCGGTCATCGGGATTATGTGAGAACAACCCGGTTTCGTGCGTGACAACGTCGTATACGAATGTCTGCACGCCGTTTCCAACGTAAATCCGCTGATCGGACGGAGGGCCGGCGATCGACGTCGTTATCACGTTTAGACCGACGAGTGAGGGCAGCGCGATCGTGGTTACCTGTCCCGCCGTCGAGATCGCGCGGAGGCCCTTGCTCCAGTCCGCAACGTATAAGGAGCCGTCGGCACCGAGAGCGAGACTTCGCGGGTAGCCAAACGTTGCGGTTGCGAGATTGCCGTCGCGGCCGCTCGAATCGCCAGCTCGACCGGCGAACGTAGAGACGACCCCGTTCTTCAGTTGCCTGATACAATGATTCCGAGAGTCGGCGATGTAGATCGTACCGTCTTTCGCGACGGCGACCGAGGTTGGGTGGTTGAATCGTGCCTGCGGCGCGGGACCATCCGCGTACCCGCCGGCGACCGCGAGACCGAACCCATCCAAAGGTCCGGATCCAGCGATGGTCCGGACCGAGCCGTTGGCGTCGATCGATCGAATTCGCTGCGCGCCTGCATCGGCGACGATCAAGCCTCCGTGGCCATCGGAGACGATCCCGAGCGGCTCGATAAAGCTCGACTCCATCGAACTGCCGTCGGCAAATCCAACACGTCCGCTTCCGGCCAGAACGCCAGGAGCGCCGGAGGTTGCGGCCGAGGCTACATTCGTGGTAGCCGCGGCCGCAAGCAACAGAAGGGCGAAACGACAGATTGCTAGAGAGACCCGCATCGGGTTCGTCTCTGCTAACCCCAAGAGATAAAACCCTCCTCGCGGTTTCACGATCGACTGCGAAGCCGCGTCGCGCAAGAGCAGCGCCTTCGACTCGAAACGCATGAGAGGGTCAAGGACGTACCCTTCCTAGACGGGCGAAGCAACCGTACGATTGACTCGAGCACATCCTCTCACGGACGTAACCGCACGACCTGCACGCGAAGCCCTCCCGCAATCTTCATGTCTTCTGCGCGACGATGAGAAGCGTCCCTCCTTGCCCGAATCGCTCGATGAATGCATTCGCGGTTCCGGCGAGACCCGTACCGGCCGCGGAAAGCGTCGTGCTCGTGGTGACGGCGAATCCGGTGCGCGCGAGAAGCGTGGCTAGAGAGAACGGCGTGTAGAACACCAAATGCGTCGCGTCGCTCAAGCCGAACCAGCGACGACCGAGAAGACGCCGAAAGACGGAGTCACTGTTCGGCGTCGTAATGAGAAAGCGTCCGCCCGAACGCAGGACGCGCCGAATCTCGCGCAGCGCCGAAATGGGATTCTCCAAATGTTCGATCACATCGCAGAACGTCGCTGCGTCTACGGATTCATCTTCGAACGAACGAAGGTCGGCCACGTCCGTGTTGAAAAACTTCGCATCCGGCAACGCGGCACGCGCGCTAGCAAGAAACTGTTCCGAACGGTCGACGCCTGCAAGCGACGTCGCATAGGGCTTTGCGGCGCGCAGAACGCTACCGATTCCGCAACCGACGTCGAGAAAAGCACCGAGGCTCCCGCCGTCTCCACATAATTTCCCGATGATCCGGTCGGCAAACGCGCCGGTTTTTTGAGCATTGTCTCCATCCGCATCGTGGGTTACCCGTGTCGATTGCTTCGTCACAAAATTCCTTGTCGGAGCGCCTGTAAGAGGAGTCGCGATTCGAGCGCGGCCGCGGCGTCCCAAGAAAACGCACTTGCCCAGGAGCGAGCCGTCGTGGCACGTTCGTCCGGATAGGCCCGGATCGCCTCGCACGCCGCTTCGGCAAACGCATCGATGTCTCCGACCGCGACTAGCGTGGCTGCCGGACTGGACTCAATCGTCTCTTTATAGACGGGGAGATCGTACGCCACGACGGCCAGGCCGGCGAGATGTGCCTCGAGCGGTACGATGCCGAACCCCTCGACGTAGCTCGGAAAAAGACAGACCTTGGCATTCGCGTAAGCCGTCCATTTCGCAGCCTCGTCCACCGAACCGCGAATCTCCACGAGACCCTTCAACCCGAGTCGGACGATCTCCGATTCGAGGCGTGCGCGGATCGCGCTTTGGACCGGTCCGATCATCAGGAGTCGCGCGCCCGGTCGTATGCGGGTTACGCTCGTCCACGCTCGCATGAGATCGAAAACTCCTTTCTCAGCGGTGTGCCGACCCACAAAGATGGCATCGTACGCGGGAGCGTCGGCACGTGGAAGCGAGCCGTCATGAACACCCACGGTACCGACGAAAATCGGTACCGAGATGCCTTCAGCCTTCAACTCTTCGGCAAGCGCCCGCGAGATCGTAAGGACGGCATCGACGGTTCTATGCAGCCACCGATTCGCAAACCAGAGATCGACGCCACGCACGTTCAGGTTACAGAAGACGATCGGAACGCGACGCAGTTTACCGACGACCCAGCCCGCGAGCGCCACATGAGGCAGTTCGCTCGTCGCAACATAGACGCCGTCGAGCGCCTTGGCACGGAGCCCGAAATACACAAGGCAACTAAGGCTCCACAGATAGTTGAGTATGCGAAAGCCGGCGAAGGTTCGCCGCGTCCTCCCGTAGAGAGCACGAGCTCGATAGATGCGGATGCGGCCCGGTACGCGCGTCGCGTCGAGGCGACTCGTCTCGCTATCCCCGATCTCGAAGAAAAAGCCTCGCATCGACTCTAACGTGCGTCGTGCTCGATAGAGGCCGCCCGATTCGAATGCCTCCGGCGGGTGCCACAGCGGTACGAAGATTCGAGGCATCGTTTTCTGCACTGTCGTACTCCGACTCCAGATGAGACGTAGGATCGAACGAACGTCGACACCATTCGAACGCGATGAAGTCGGCGGGATGACGCATGGAGCACCGGGAGTCAAAGCCGGACTTCTCGGCTACCTCACGCTCTTCGTCTCGGTCGGCTTCATCAGCTGGCCCTATTTCCGTTTCGCCGGCCAAATCTTTTACAACCGCTATTTCGAAGCGACGATGATCTTCAATCCATCCTTTGCTTACCAAACCTACGCGACGGGATGGTCCCGCAGTTTTCACCTTGGTTATCCTACGTTAACCGAGCCGAGCTACCTTTCCATTTTCACCCTTCTGATCGTGATCTTCCACGCCACCGGCGGCACGGTGTTTGCGAGTCACGCCTATCCGCTCGCCGTCGCGCTGTTCACGTTCGGCTCGATGTTCGTCTACTTACGAGATCGTATGGACGGGCTTTCACTCACCGTGCGTTCGTTGATTTCATTTTTCTTCACCGTCAACCCCGTTACCGCCGGTATGGTCCACGAAGGCTATTCGGGAATGATGATCGACTACGCCCTCATTCCGCTCAGCCTCTGGTTCATCGACTGGGCCATCGCACGGAGCATCCCACTGGTTCTGGGTGCGCTGCCGCTCGCCTTTACGGCCACGTCCATGTTCAAACTGCCCGAAGTCGCGATCGCCTTGGCCGCGATCATCTTTCTCAGTTGGAAGAGCTGGCGCGTCGTGGTCGCGCAACACCCGCGGATACTATTCGGATTAGCTGCGGCTTTAGCCGTCAATGCGTACTGGGCTGCGCCGATGATACTGAATCTCAAAACACATACATACCTGCCCATACAAGATGACACGGCAGGTGAAGTCGCTGTTTCGACCGCGTATTCGACGCTCTCGAACGTCGTCATCAGTCGCGTGTTCGGTATCTTCGAGAACGACGCGCATCTGTGCATCGGCTGCATCTACTATACGTCGGCCGCGTATACGCTCGGCATGTCGCTCGTGGCGGTCTTGGCTCTTTATGGTATCTGGCGGTCGCGATCGTGGAAGATCCTCGCGCTTCTCGTCGCCGGGATCGTGCTGTCGACGGGATACCACTATCAAGACGATCTGCTCGGCATTCCGTACGAACTCATCATGCAGTTACCCACGTTCGGCATTTTTAGATCATCGAACGTCTTTACCATAATAATAGTTTTTTGCTACTCATATGGACTAGCTCAAACGCTCGGCTCGGCGCGAGGAACTTCCGCCATACGACGGAAGCTTATCGGTATGCTGACGCTCTCGGCCATCGTGCTCGCGTCGTGGCCGATGATAAACGGGTCAAATTTTGAGAAACAGGACGCGCACGATGGAACCATTCCAGCGCCCAATTTTTATGTGAACGTTCCGCCGGCATATCGGCAGGCTCGCACCGCCCTCGCCGAGTACCGCTCCGACGGAGCGACGTTGCTCCTACCGAACGTGCCTTTTGCATCGTATCGCTGGGGCGCCTACGTTCAAGATTTTCTCGCGGCGTACATCGGACGACCGACGCTCGAGCGATGGTACTGGCGCGAGAACAATGCGGACGTCGATGCCCTTCTCACGAACGTAACGAATCCGAATTATGGGGCGGAGCGGCTCTCCGGACTCATGAGCTCGCTACGGATCGACTCCGTTCTGGTGCACGACGATACGACCGTCGGAACCTTTCCTCATCCCAAACGCTACGGCACGATATTCATGCATCGCGGTCTCGTCACGCTGTACCGCCCCAAACGACCGATCGTGCCGATCGCGACGGAAGACGCGCGTCCGATCGTCGGCATCGGCGGCGCGGCTTCCGACACGCCGGTCCTAGAGGCATTGACCGGTCGCACGATCTCCGACGGTCGTGCCGAGATCGGTTGTGGGCGCTCCGATGCCGGCTTCAGTTTCATCTTGGGAGCTACTCGCGCCCGAAGCGGTGTCACCGTGCCGGTTGCCGCGGCTTGCAGCGGCGCGGTCACGCTCGATGCGTACGTTGGCTTCTCGACCAAGGGCAGGCCTCGTCTACCGCTGTTCACCACCTTCCATCATGGCCGTCCCGGACGATCCGTAGCGCCCTCCGTCGTTCGCGACGGGAACCTCCAACGCTTGACCGCAAAGGTCGACGTCGACCGAGGCGATCTCGTCGGCCTCGTGCCCGAACGAAGCGGAGATGAGATTCTCGGTATCGTCGCGCGCGGTTCGACGCGATCTCAGATGCGAGAGCGATCGCGCAGCTTGTCGTTGACACTCGGGATGTTTGGAACGACGCGGCTCGACAGTGACGCATCGACATTCGTCCTCCACGAATCGAACGATGCGAGTTGGGCGGCATTCGCAATGCATGGCCGGAGCCTCGAGATGCTGCCTAAATTCGTCGCGGACGGTTATGCAAACGGCTGGCATGCATCGCCGGGCGCATCGATCCTACTCGTCAACTTCGCGCAGACGGCATTCGTCGGCGGTTTTCTCGTCGCGATCGTTGCGCTAGGATTCGTTTGGTATCTGTCGTTCGCCCCTTACCGACCGCTCGGCGCGCTTGCGAATCGATTCCGTAAGCGATCGCGACCGCCGTCGAGATCGCAAGCACCGGAGTAACAAAAATTAGTGATTTAACCAGAGCGGCGCCAATACGAGCAGCGGCGGTCGACGGCCAGGAGCGGGTCATGTATCCCACGTTCGCTTCGGAACTCATCGACGGCTTGGCGACAATACGTCCAGTCGTCTTCGCCGTAATCGTCGACGATGATGTAGCCGCCAACCGACACGTGGTCGTAGAGACTGGTGAGCGCGTCGCGTGTCGATTCGTAATAATCACCGTCCAGGCGAAGGACCGCGAGGCGCTCGATCGGCGCCGTTGGAAGCGTATCTTTGAACCATCCCGGCAAGAACTTCACTTGTTCATCGAGCAGGTCGAAAGCCGAGAAGTTTGCCTTGACTTCGGCTAAGCCGACGGCAAAGTGATTGAAGACATTTTTCATCACGACGCCGCCATGCGATTTCGCCTCGATCGGAAAACGCTCGGCATCCGGTTCCGGTAACCCTTCGAACGAATCGGCGACCCAAACCGCGCGATCCTTGACGTCATACGCTTTGAGGATGGCACGCATGAGAATCGTCGCGCCTCCGCGCCAGACGCCGGTTTCGATCAAATCACCCGGCACGTCGCGCTCGAGAACGTCGAGCACGCAGCGCTCGATATTGTCGATTCGCGCCATCGGCAACATCGAGATCGCCGGACCGCGCACGTAATGGTCCAGGAATTGGAGAACGAACGCGGACGGACTCTCATCGACGTTTGGTTCTGCGGTGTGAACTGTATTTGTCAGTACTTTCTTGAGAAGATCGATGTAGAGTCGTTGTGTCATACGTCCGCCCTCGGCCTGCAATATCGCCGAGTGGTTCCGGAGATGCGGATGAATCCCCGCACGGCTTGGCCGGTCGCCCTTAGCGCCGTGACGCCGTACCCTCCGGATCCGTCGCCTCTATGAGCTCGAGAAGCCGTCCTTCTACGAGATCGACCGTCAGATCGCGTTTCAGACATGCATAATCGATATCGAGCTTGCAGCGCGAATCCGTCGTGACGACGTCAAAACACGGCGGACAGAGCGTCGGCCGAAAGGCGACGCTGCCCGCTCCAAACGGACCGTGTTCCACCGGCGTTGGGCCAAAAAGCGCCAGCACGGGAGTTCCGCATCCCGCGGCGACGTGCGCGATGCCGCTATCGTTCGCGACGACGACACGCGAGGATGCGATCAGCGCTGCAGCTTCCGCGAGCGGATGGTTCGCGACGCGGCTGCCCGGCACGGCCCGCGCAACACGCCGCGTGATTTCGAGTTCCGCTGGGCCCGCAAGAAAGACGACTCCGTACCGGCGCGCGACGAGTCGCCTGCCGAGCTCCGCGAACGACTCGGCCGGCCACCGGCGAGCTTCGAGTCCGTCGTGGGCGATGGTGCCGACGTGAATGACGATCCGATCGGGACGACGCGGCTCCGTCGCCGACCACCGCTCCGGTACGACATACCGCGCCGGCATCGTCGCCTCGATGCCGGCCGGCTCGAAAAGGTCGCCGTTGCGCAACACATTGTGCCGAAGTCCGATCGGCACTTGAGCGATGCCGAGATCGAATAACCGGCGGATCCACGCGTCATCGTAGCGGTGCGCGAAGCGGCGTCGCGCCGGGATCATCGCCAGCAACGCGAGATAGACGAGTCGCGCCGCAGGATACATGAGAAATGCCGCGTCGGCGCGACCGAGCAATGGAATTCTGAGCGCTGATAGCAAGAAGACGCCGAGTCCGCGGTCCCAGTACGGGAGGTAGACGATGTGGTCGGCGAGGTGCGTCTCAGCGATCAGATCGCGTGCCGCCGCACGCAGCACGACGGCGATGATCTCGGCCCGAGGCTCGGCATCGCGAAGAGCACGGAGGAACGGTGTCGCCTCGAGCGTGTCGCCAAGACCCTGAGGAACGACGACCACATACCGGCCGCGTCTCGCCGGCCGGAGCGGTCGCGTCGATCGTGTCCTGGTCACGGGGCTCATACGGGGTCGTGCCGTTCGGTCGCCGCCGGCCCGCCTCCTCGACGGGAACCGAACCCTCGCGCGCGCATCGCAAGGAGAAGCGCGGCGACGCTGATGCCGGCGGCGAGCGTCATCGAGATGACGACGGAGACGAGATGCGGGAGGGCAGGCACGAAGGCGATCGTCACCGTCGCGTGCGTGGTATCGCGGGGCAGGAGCCAGCCGTTGAGATTCGGGGCGATCCGGACGTGCGGCCAGGGACGGTCGAGTCGCCACTGCGACGAGAACCGCTCGTGCAAAACGAGGACGGAGCCGGCAACCCCGTCGACGCTTGCGACGATGCGTTCGTCGTCATTGCGAGCGATTGCCGCCCGCCCGGGGGCGCCGCGTACGCGCCGCGGAGGCAGGGCGCGGCCATTCGCAAAGGCCGACGCGACGATGAGCGGCGGCGTACCCTCGAGGACGGCGCCGGCGCCGCAGGCTAGGAGCTCGAAACGCGAGTCGACCCGCCGCCGCAAAACGCACTCGTCGGACCGGAGATCGCCAGACGCCGCAGCGGCGAGGACCAACGCCGCGCGGTGAAGTGGCAGCGCAATCGATCGGCGGAAGGTAACGAGCCCGTCCCCGTGCGCGCCGGTCCAAGCCGGCAACTGCGGGAATGCAACGGTCCGACCCCATCCGCGAGCGGGATCGGCGACGTCGTCGTAACCGAACAATGACAGCGGCTTGCCTGACGCGAGCAGAGCATCCGCCGCATTTTCGGTACCCGAACCATGCGCGAGGACGGCGAGTCGCGCGGTCGGTCTCCGGATGACGCGCAGCGGCGGCCCGGCGGCGATCAGCAATCCGACCTCATTTGCGGAGGACGAATTGCGGCTTTCGCCGGCCGAAGGGTGACCGCCGATCGCAAGGTCCTCCGGGCCGAGGCCGCCCGCGTGCGCGCCGGCCGGCGCGAGCGTGCGGAAGCGGGCCGCGGCATCGTCGAGACTCGGCAACAGCGCGGCCATGACTCCGAGCGTCGCACCGTTCTCGAAGCGCGGCAATCCGGCGGCCGATAGCCACGCCGTTCGAAGGCCTGCGAACGCGAGGACCGCGAGGAGGAGCGCGCACGTTCGGCGCACGGCGGCGATGCGCGCGCGCGAACCGAGCGCTACGACGACGATACCGCCGAGCGTCGTGAACTGCGCGAAGTCGTAGACCTCGCGAAAGACCGCCGCCCCGTAGACGTGAGCGAAGAGCGCGTCGGCGGCCGGTGCGAAGATCGTTCGTGTGCCCGCGGCCGCCACCGCTCCGAGCAGAAAAAGCGCGCCGAACGTTCGCGCGGCGGCCGACCGGTAGAGGCCGGCAAGCCCGACGACGACTCCGGCCGGCAGTGCCCAATAGGCCGCTTGCCATCCTCCGAGTTGGAGATCGTAGGCAGCCGTATAGCCGAGGCCACGCAGACTCGAGTCGAACGGCGCGCTCTGCGCGAGCTGCCATTCACGCGTCGGAGCGAAACCGTCGTAGACGTTGAGATCTCCGAAGAGGGCCACGACGGCGATCGGCGCGGCGATGACGGCTGCGATCGCGAGCGAGCCCACGTCACGACGATCGAACCGCCCCGTGCCCAGACGGTAGACGGCGAGCAGGACGCATCCGAAAACGAGCCATTGGTGCTGCACGGCGCAGAGGCCGAGCGCGAGACCGACGGCCCAGGGCCGGCTCCCACGCACGATGACGGCTCCGAGAGATGGAAAGATCGCATAGGCGAGCAGCAGACTGATGTGCCCCGCCTGGACCTCGTTCAGGACCATCGGAGTGCTGACGTAAGCCGCGACCGCACCGGCGCGAATCGGCCAGCGCCGTATCTCGAGTGCGCGCAGCAGCGCATCCACGCCGGCCCCCGCGATGAGGAGCGAGCCGCCGATGACCGCGACGAGACCGAGTGACGGTCCGAAAATTTCGCACGACGCCCCGAAGAGCGCGTACGTCAGCCAGAATTCGGGATACGCCGCGGCCGAGCCATCGCCGTTTCGATGCCACGCTTCGATGCCGGTCAATGCGAACGGCACCACCTGCGATCGTAGCGCCGGCCATAGCCAGTCGTGACGGTGCGCCGGGATGCGAGCATCCGCGAGAAGCGGCAAGACAACGAGCAGCGCGTATGGCGAACCCGTTAGGATGACTCCGAAGCGAGCGACCGCGGCTTTCAATAACTCTGGGCGAAGAGCGCGCGAACCCGCCCGGGCTCGCCGCAGGCGACGCATCGCGCGCCATCGTCCGTCGGCAGCAACGGCCGCAAGACCCGTGTGGTCGCCGACGTGTTCGCTTTGACGCGCGCTTCGCATTCGGGCCGGTCGCACCAAACGATGTCGATGAAACCGTCGCGCTCGCGGCACGACTGCTCGAACGCCGACCGCTCGGCCGTCGCGACCGTGTGGCGATCGAGAAAGTGCCGCGCCTGAGCGTACAGATTGCTGCCAAGCAGATCGAGGAACTCCGACGCGCGCGCAACGAGAGCGTCGAGCGGCACGATCGTTTTCGCGCCTTCTTCACCCTTCTCGAGATCGCGCCGCACGACCGTCACGACACCGGCTTCGAGATCGTGCGCGCCGAGCTCGATACGAAGCGGCACACCGCGCATCTCCCACTCGGCAAACTTGTTGCCCGGACGTTTGTCGCTCTCGTCGAGCTTGACGCGAAAGCCCGCCTTCCGGAGCGTCGCCGTCAGCGCGCGCGCCGCCTCGAGCACGACCGTGTCGGCGCCTTTCACGATCGGGATCACGACGAGCTGGGTCGGCGCGAGTTTCGGCGGGATGCGCAGCCCGCGATCGTCGCCATGCGTCATGATCAGCGCGCCGAGCATGCGCCACGACATGCCCCACGACGTCGTCCACGCGAACTGCGTCGTCTGGTCTTCGGCGGCAAACGAGATATCGTACGTCTTGGAAAAGTTCTGGCCGAGGTCGTGAGAGGTTCCACATTGCAAGGCTTTGCCATCGGGCATGAGCGCCTCGATCGAAAACGTCTGCAGCGCGCCCGCGAACCGCTCGCTCGCGCTCTTCTCGCCTGCGACGACCGGAACGCCGGCGGCGTCTTCCGCGACTTCACGATAGACCTCGAGCATGCGATGCACTTCCTCGACTGATTCGGTATGCGACGCGTGCGCCGTGTGGCCTTCTTGCCATAAGAACTCGAGCGTGCGAAGGAAGGGCCGGGTCGCCTTCTCCCAGCGCATCACGTTCGCCCACTGATTGATCAAGATCGGCAGGTCGCGGTACGACTGCAACCATTCCGCGTACATCACGCCGATGATCACCTCCGAGGTCGGCCGAATCGCTAGCCGCTCGGTGAGCTTTTCGTTGCCGCCGTGCGTCACCCACGCGACTTCGGGCGCGAAGCCCTCGACGTGCTCGGCCTCCTTCTTCAGCAACGACTCCGGGATGAGCAGCGGGAAGTACGCATTCTCGTGACCCGTCGCCTTGAAGCGCGCATCGAGCTCGGCCTGCAGGCGCTCCCACATCCCGAAGCCGGCGGGGCGCAACACGACGCAGCCACGAACCGGTGAGTAGGATACGAGTTCCGCCTTGATGCAGACGGCGGTATACCATGCCGAGAGGTCGTCCTTCTTCGGCGGAATCTCTTTGACCAGCGGCGTCTTCTCTTGCGTCATCTTCGCTTGGCCTGTTCGTTCGCACACCGCGCCATCCTCGGAGATGGTCCCGCGGACGGGCGGGGCGGAGTTCCGTCGCCGAGCGTCGGAACCGAGCCGGCGGTGCTGCAGACTCTGCGATCGTTCGCTCGCTCCGAAGGGTTCATCGTCGCCGTGCTCGCCGCCGCAGCGGCCCTCGTCGTCTCGCCGATCCTCGCCGGCGCGCTCACCGGCGACGATGCGTTCAACGCATACGTCGATGGTTGGGCCGCCGCTCACCACGCGACGCTGCCGCAAACCTTCGCCGCGTACTTCCTCGAATGGGATATCGGACGCGGACGGTTCATTCCCTTGCTCCAACTCTTGAACGTCGTCCAGTTCCACACGTTTCACCAGGCGCTTCCGCTCAAGATGCTGCAAGTGTCGGCGATCGCGGCAAACGTCGCGACGCTGTACGCCGTCTGTCGAGCCTTCGGCCTCTCTGCCGCGCGCGCAACGCTCGCGGCGGCGATCGCGCTGTTGACGCTGCAGACACGTTTTGCCTACGATCCGATCTCCCAGTACAACCTGCATCTACCACTCTCGACCGAAGCCGCACTACTCGCCGTGCTCTTCTTCGCCCGCTTCTCGCAGCATCGCCGGAGACGCGACCTCACCGGCGGTCTGGCTCTTTTCGCGATCGCGACGCTCACCTACGAAATTTTTCTACCGCTCGCGTTCGCGCTGCCGCTGATCCTGCGACGCTCGCGACGCGCGCTGCTACCGGTCGGCGGCATCGTCGCCGCGGAATTTGTGGCCGTCGCGCTGATCCGCCATCTCTCTGCGCAACCGCCGGGCAGCGCCTATGCTCCGAACGTCTGGACCGGCGCCTATCCGGCCGCCGTCGCACGCCAGCTCTTCGGTACGCTTCCGTTCAGCTACGCTCTCCTGGATCCGCAGGCCGTCTTCCGGCGCGCCGAAGCGTTTTGGTGGCTGCGTCCGACGAGAGCCGGAACGCTCGCAGCCCTCGTGATCGCCGGGGGATTCGCGGTCGCCGCGATCGCACGGCGCGGCGAGGCCGCTCTCGAGCGGTTCGCCGGCGCCGTCCGCGTGGACGTCGCCGCGGCGGGTCTCGCGCTGCTCGTCGGGCCGGCGGCGCTGGTCGCGGCATCGCCGTTTTACCAGCAGACGATCGCGCTCGGCACACCGTACATTCCCGTCTTCGCCCAAGGCTTCGGACTCGCGCTCGCCTGCGTTTCCATCGAATGGCCGGCTCTCGCCGTTCGCGCATCACGCCTGCGACCGTTCGCCGCCGGCGCGCTCGCGTGCGCCGCGTACGTCCTCGCAGATGCAAACGCGCTCGCGGTGCGCGGATTCGACTCGTGGAAATATCCGCGCGAGACGATCGTCCGCGGATTCGCCGGCGGTGTCGGGGCCTCACTCCGCGAAGGCGACTCGCTCTTCCTCGATCGATCGTATATTGTCAACGAACGTTTCGAGCGCCGCAGCACGTGGTCGAACGTTTACTTCTATCGCGAACTGGCGCGCGTCGACCTCGTGACACGACCGATCGACTTCGAAGACGCGGCCACGTTCGCCCGCGGCTTCGAACTCCGCAGCCGTCACAACGAGGCGGCGACGGGCGCCGTCATCGTCGCGCGGCTCGAGCGCTCGACGTCGGGCGCGCTCCGCATCGGGGACGCCTTGGTCTTCGAGCGTGGCGGAGCCGCACGCCCGCCGCGGCCGGCGCTCGTCTTCGGCGGCGTCGCGAGCGCCGACTTCACGGTCGTCCGAAGCGACGCATCCGGCACGACGTTCCGGTTTCGGCCGCGCTGTAATAATCTCTCACCAGACGTGCTGGCGAACGACGCGCCGACCTCCGGCCGGCTTCGCTTCGGGGACGGCTTCTCCGTCGAAGAAAGCGACGACGCGCGTCGCTGGCGCTGGGGCGGAGCCCGCGCCTCGCTCGATGTGCGCAATCCGACGGACCGCCCGCTCACGACGAGGCTCGACGCCCAAATCGGCACGATCGGTGACCGCGGCGGCCGGCTGCGCGTCGACGTTGGCGGACAGGTGACGTCGCGCCGGCTCGGAGCGCGAGAACGGCCGCTCTCGTTAGCGCTCGCCGTCCCGGCTCGCACGGCCGTTCGCATCCTCTTCGCCGCAGACGCACCGAACGTGGCGCTCGCCGGCGACGCGCGCGACCTCCGCTTTCGGCTGATCGACGAGCACCTGCATGATACGAGCGGCTGCGCGCTCGCCGATCAGCGCTAATGCGCCGCCCGGTCCTCGGAGGCCGTGCGGCGAAGACCTCCCGCATGCCGAAGCTGACTCGCATCTACACGCGCACGGGCGACGAC
>JAABUQ010005441.1_pt1 | contig 20323 bp, 21 predicted proteins | sample 5560001 | NCBI WGS metagenome assembly JAABUQ01 (sample SAMN10711888, study PRJNA513371) | rock metagenome | isolation source: Antarctica rocks | place: Antarctica: Victoria Land, Finger Mt nord | collected 2015-12-18
GCGCAACCTGTTCGAGCTGGCAAGCTCGGCCCCGAGCTACCTGTTCATCGCCGGCGGCATCGGCATCACGCCGGTGCTGTCGATGATCCGTACCCTCCGGCGCGGCGGGGACAAGCCGTTCCAGCTCACCTATCTCACCCGCAGCGCGGCCGTCACGGCGTTCCTGCCGGACCTGACGGAGTTCGCCGACCAGGTGATGCTGCATCACGACGAGGGCGACCCGGCGCAAGCGTTCGACCTCTGGCCGATCCTCGAGACGCCGAGCAAGGCCCACATCTATTGTTGCGGCCCGCGCCCGCTGATGGACGCGGTGCGCGACATGACTGGGCACTGGCCCGAAACCGCGCTCCACTTCGAGGATTTCGGCGCGGATCTCGTGCGCCCGCGCGCCGACGACGCGCCGTTCCGGATCCAACTCGGCCGCGAGGGGCCGCAACTGGACGTGCCGGTCGGCGCCACGATCCTCGGAACGCTTCGCGCGCACGGGCGGGCGGCGCCGAGCAGTTGCGAGAGCGGCACCTGCGGCACATGCCGCACGACGCTCCTCGCGGGCGAGGCGGACCATCGTGACCTCGTGCTGAATGCGGCGGAGAGGCGGGATAGCATCATGATCTGCGTCTCGCGCGCCAAGTCCGACCTGCTGGTGCTGGATCTTTGACGCAGGCGGCGCTGAGGCTGGGCGTGGCCGGGCTGGGGCGTGCCTTCGTGCTGATGTTGCCGACGCTGGTGCGGCATCCGCGCGTGCGGCTGGTGGCGGCGGCCGATCCACGGCCGGACGCGCGCGCCTGTTTCGCCCGCGATTTCGGCGCCCGCACGTATGAGAGCGTCGCCGGGCTGTGTACGGACCCGGAAGTCGACGTCGTGTATATTGCGACACCGCACCAGTTCCACCTCGAGCATGTCCGGCTCGCTGCAGACGGTCGCAAACACGTGCTGGTCGAGAAGCCGATGGCCTTGGCGATCGCGGACTGCGCGGCCATGATCGCCGCCGCCGATGCGGCCGGGATTCAGTTGCTGGTCGGCCATAGTCACAGCTACGATCTGCCGTATCGACGCACCCGGGCGCTGATCGACACCGGCGAGTTCGGCGCCGTCAGGATGATCACCGCGCTCAACTTCACCGACTATCTCTGTCGCCCGCGGCGGCCGGAAGAGCTCGACACGGCCCAAGGTGGCGGCGCGATCTTCAGCCAGGCGCCGCACCAGATCGACGTGGTGCGGCTGCTGGCCGGCAGCCGCGCGCGCAGCATCCACGCCGCTGCGGGGATCTGGGACCAGAGCCGGCGGACGCAGGGCGCCTATGCCGCCCATCTCAGTTTCGAGGGCGGCGTCTTCGCCTCGCTCACCTATAACGGCCACGGTCATTACGATACCGACGCGCTGCAGGGCTGGATCGGCGAATTGGGACAAGCTCGCGACGCGACCGACTACGGCCAGGCGAGACGCAAGCTCCGCGGCCTGCGCAGCCCGGCGGACGAGGCAGCCCTGAAGCACGAACGGGCGTACGGCACGGGCTTCTCGGCGGCAGCGATCCGCGAGGCGCCACCGCCAGCGGCCCATAATCATTTCGGCATGGTGATCGTCTCGTGCGAGCGTGGCGACCTGCGCCCGACGCCCGGCGGGGTCGAGATCTTCGCCGATGATGACCGCCGCTTCGAGGCGCTGCCGCCGCCCTCGGTACCGCGGGCCGAGGTGATCGACGAGTTGGCCGGCGCGGTGCTGGACGGCGTGGCGCCGCTGCACACGGGACGCTGGGGGATGGCCACGACGGAGATCTGCCTCGCCCTATTGCAATCCAGCATGACGGGACGCGACGTCCCGCTCTCTCACCAGGCCGCCCAGCCTGGCATCGCGGAGCTGCCGACATGAGCCTCATCCGGATTGAACCCGTATTGGACCCGGCGACCAACAAATTCATGCTCGAGATCTACCACCCGCATGACGCCGAGCAGCCGTTCGTTACGACCGCGCCGCGCTACCAAAGCGAGGCGGCTGCCGAGAACGACGTGATCGCCATCATCGCAGCCGCGGCGAGCGGCACGGCGGACTGACCCGTCACTCTTGCAGGCTGGCCTGCAGGTTGGCCTGCAAATTGGCCTGCATCGCCTTGAGCAGGGCGATTAGCATGGTCTTCTCCCGCGCCGTCAGCCCGGCCGAGGCGGCGCCGATCACGGCGTGCGCCGCGGGCAGCAGCTTCTCGCGCAGATCGCGGCCCTTATCGGTCAGGTGGATATTGATCTTGCGCCGGTCGTCGGCATGCGGAGCGCGACGGACCAGCCCATCGCGCTCCATGTCGCGGATGGCCGACAGCGTGGTCGGCTCCATCGTGCCGACGCGTTGCGAGAGTTCGCTCTGGGTGATGCCGTCCTCGGACCAGAGCACGCGCAAGAAATACCACATGCCGAGCGTCACAGCGGATTTCTCGATCTCGGTCTGCAAGGCGCGCTGGAACAACCGATGCGTCGCTCGGATCTGATAACCGAGGCTCTGGGCCAACGGCATCTCCAGCCCCGGCCGCAACGTCTCTTCGGAGACCGAATCTGTTCTGTCATCAGCCATCGCGCTGATCCTAACGCAGCCCCGCTCGATGGCGAATAGGCGGAGTGACCCCCCTCGATTTCGGCGGCATGGCATCCCGATATGCGCGCACTCCTGCTCGCGGTGCCCGAGCCGGACCCGGTGCGCCAGCGCGCCAAGCCCCATGTGCCGCTGGTCGGCGAGATCCCGAGGCCGGTCGATCCGCCGCCGGGCTGCCGGTTCCACACGCGCTGCGGTCGGTCTGTTCGGTCGAGGAGCCCGGCTGGCGCCAAGTGGGCCAATCCGCCGTCGCGTGCCATTTCGCCGAGGAGGTCTCCTTCGGCTAAGCTTTCCCGATAACCCAGGTGACCAATTGCCCGACCTCCTCGTCTGCATCACCTTCGACTACGACAACGTCTCGTCCACCATCGCCCGTGGCGGCACCACGCCGACGCTGCTCTCGCGGGGTGAGTTCGGTGTCACCGGCGCGCGCCGCCTGCTCGACCTGTTGGGCGCCGAGCGTGTGCCGTCGACCTGGTTCATCCCCGGCCACACGATCGAATCCTACCCCGCGAGCGTGGCCGCCGTACGGGATGCGGGCTGCGAGATCGAGCATCACGGCTGGACCCATCGCGTGCCGGCGACACTGTCGCGCGAGGAGGAGAACGAGGAACTCGAACGCGGGATCGACGCGATCCGGTCGCTCACCGGCCGGAAACCGATCGGCTATCGCTCGCCGGCGTGGGATCTGAGCCCGCATTCCATCGAGCTGCTGCTGCACCACGGCTTCGAGTTCGACAGCAGCCTCATGGGGCACGACACCCTGCCCTATCAGGTGCGCCAGGGCGACCGCGCCGAGCTGCTGACCCCATTGGTGCGCGGCGCCGACACGGATCTGGTGGAGATGCCGATCCACTGGTCGCTCGATGACTTCCCGCACTTCGAATACACGCGCTCGGACGCCGGGATTCTGCCCGGCCACATGAACGCCGGCCTCGTGCTCGAAAACTGGCTCGGCGACTTCGAGTGGATGCGGCGCATGGCCCAATGGGGCGTGCTGACCTACACGTTCCATCCGCACGTGATCGGCCGCGGCCACCGCCTGCTGATGCTCGAGCAACTGCTCCATGCCTTGCGCGAGCAGGGCGCGACATTCGTCACCATGGCGGACGCGCTGCTCGACTACCGGCGCGAATTCCCCACTGGCCACAGTCTGCGAGGATGACGCGACATGACTGACTTGTCCGGCCGCGGCGTCGTCATCACGGGCGCGGTCGGCATCTACGGCACCTGGATCGCCGATGCGTTCGCCCGCGCCGGCGCCAAGCTTTGTCTGACCGACCGCGACCTCGGCGGGCTCGAAAATCGCCTGGCGGAGGCCGGCGGCGCCGATGGCAGCTTCGTCCATACCGCCGACGTCGCCGACGCTGGCGCGCTGGCCGGGCTGGTGGCCGATGTGGGCGAGCGCTGGGGGGCGGCCGACATCTTGATCAACAACGCGGGCGTCTATCCCAGTGGTTTCCTGCTCGACATCGAGCCTTCGGAGTGGGACCGCATCATGGACATCAATGTGCGCGCGCCGTTCGTGCTCACCCAGCTCGTCGCCAAGCAGATGATCGCCGCCGGCCGTACGGGGTCGATCGTGAACATCTCGTCGGGTGCGGCGCGCAAGCTCAGGCGCTCCGTCGTGCCGTACTGCCTGTCGAAGACGGCGTTGGACCGGTTGACCAAAGGCTACGCGCTCGAACTCGCCGAATACGGCATCCGGGTCAACGCCGTCGAGCCCGGCTTTGCCGCCGGTAGCCGCGCGAGCCCGCTGACGAACGAACACGTCCGGCAGACGACGGCCGGTATTCCGCTCGGCCGCGCCTCCCGTCCGGACGATGCGGCGAGCGCGGTGCTCTATTTATGTTCGGACGCCGCGTCCTACGTCACGGGAACGTCGATCACGGTCGATGGCGGCAACTCGATCGGCTCGCTCGCCGTGCATCAAGCCAAGAAGCACGCGCTATAGATCGCCGAACAAGACCTCCGGCAAGCCAACGAGCAACGCTGAATGCGTAGCTTGGCGTTGGCCGATCAGTTCCGTCGCCACACCTCTTCCTGCAGCACGCTCGCGAACAACACCCAGCCAAGCAGCGGCAGGTCGGCCCAGGCAGCCCGGCGATCGACGGCCGCCGCCGTCACCGCCGCCGATGCAGCGGTGACCACCATGCCAGCCGTCACCCCCAACGCCTCATCCAACCGCTTACGCCCGAACAGCACCCAGGAAAACCCGGCCACACCGAGCAGGTTGAGCGACCACGCCCCGAGTGCCACGTTCCGCTTCGGAGACGGCGGTGCCGTCAGCAATCGATAGCCAGAGTACCCCAACAGCGCATCAAGCGCCGTCCACGCAATGCCAAAGACCGGTCCCGGCGGCGTGAACGAAGGCTTGCGAAGAGCCGCATACCAGGCCGCGGTACGGGGATGATTGGGCGTCGGCCCATACTGCGCCCCGCTGCCTTGAGCCACACTCACCGCCGCCCCCGCCAACACGGCGGCTGAGATTTTACGCATCGGACACACCCCTTCCTGTGGTTCGGCAAGCGTCGGGGCGACACAGCCCGATACCCGCACTCGCGGGCCGACACCAACAGAACCACCGCCTCGCCGCAGTCCAATACGGAAGCCCTCGGCGGCCTGAAAGGTTCCTGCAAGCGGTAAGGAGAAGAAATCGGCACGACGAGAGCACGCCCCACGCCACGATTACCCGAGCCGTCCAAACCATGATCCGTGCACAGGGATCCCAAAGCGCTGAATCTCGCTATACTTTGAAGACGATTTGGTCACGCTCAGCGCGAACCGCGTTGGGCATCTGAAACAGGCACGGTAACGAACATGAGCGAGAGCGCAGGCCTGCCCGTCACCACGGTCGACCCCGGGTCCGTCGCCCGCATCAAAGCCAGTCTCGATCTCACCGATCGCGCCCGCCTCGTGACGTTTGGCGACCGGGCCCAGAGGAATGTTGTCGAGTTCGCCGACCGGGTCCTGGCCGAGACCAAGAACAAGGAACTCGGCACGACGGGCAAGCTGCTCAGCGACGTCCTCGGCAAGGCCAAGGGTCTCGACCCCGCCACCCTTCGTAACGCCCCCCTGTTCACCCGCCTGTTCTCCTCGATGGACGCCCGCCTGCGGCGCTTCACGGAGCAGTTCGAGGATGTCGCCTCCCAAATAGACCGGGTCACGATCGAGCTCGACCGCAACAAGGAAACCCTTCGGCGCGACATCGCCCTGCTCGACGATCTGCACGCGCAGACCCGGTCGGCCATCGCCGAGCTTGACGCCCATATCGAAGCCGGCAAGGCAGTCGCCACGGAGTTCCGCGCTGGCCAGCTCGTCCGGCTCAAGCAGGCTGCCGACACCGGCTCCAGCAGCGACGCCCTGATCGCCGCACAAACCTATCAGGACGCGGTGCAGGCGCTCGACCGGCTCGAAAAGCGCATCTTCTATCTGCAACAGGCTCGCCAGATCGGCATCCAGCAATTGCCGCAGCTTCGCATCGTCCAAGCCGGCGACGAGACGCTGATCGAGAACCTGCAGGCCACGACGGCGCTGACCATCCCGGTCTGGAAACAGAAGATGGTCCTCCTGCTCGGCCTCAACCGCCAGGAGCGGGCGCTCGAGCTGCAGAAGACGATCACCGACGCCACCAATCAGATGCTCAAGCAGGCATCCGAGATGATGAAGACCCAGGCGATCGACATCGAGAAACAGTCCCAGCGCGGCATCGTCGACATCGAAACGCTCGAAAAGACCAACCGCGACCTGCTCGACACCATCACCGGCGTGCTCAACACCCAGCAGGAGGGCCGGCAGAAGCGCGCCCAGGCCGAACAGCGCATGGAACAGCTGACCACCGAACTGCGCACCGCGATGTCCCAGGCGCCGCAATGACGCCGTTCCGTCGCGTGGGATTGCTCGTCGCATTCGCGGCGGCGACGTTCCGTCGCCTGGGATTGCTCGTCGCATTCGCGACGGCGGTCCTGCTTGGCTCCTGCGGCAAGGGTCCCGAATTCACCATCATCTCCGGCTCGGAAAATCAGGTGCTGGAGCCGATCGTGATGGAGTTTTGCCGCACGCGGGGTGCCGTGTGCCACATGACCTACATGGGCTCGCTCGACATCGCCCTCGGCCTCAAGCCCGGCGGCGGGCTCGAGACCGACGCGGTCTGGCCCGCCTCCTCGATCTGGATCGACGTGTTCGACACCGGCCGCCGGGTCACCGGGGCCAAGTCGATCGCGCAGATGCCGGTGATCCTTGGCGTCCGGATGTCGAAAGCCAAGGAGCTGGGGTGAATCGGGAAGAACTTGACCAGCAAGGACATTCTCGCGGCTGTCGACTCCGGCAAGCTCGGCTTCCTGATGACCTCGGCCACCCAGTCCAATTCGGGCGCGATGGCGTATCTGGCGATGCTCTCGGCGGCCCTCGGCAAGACCGATCCGCTCACTCGGGCCGACCTGGACAACCCGGCGGCACGCGACGCGGTGTGGCGGATGCTGCATGGCGTGGTCCGCTCCGCCGGGTCGAGCGGCTGGCTCGCCGACCTCTACCGCGACGGCGCCGCCCACGGGGCGCGATACGATGCGATGTGGAACTATGAGGCGGTGATCAAGGAGACCAACGACCAGCTTCGCGCCGCCGGTCAGGAGCCGCTGTACGCCGTCTATCCCGTCGATGGCGTCGCCATGGCAGACTCCCCGCTCGGCTTCATCGACCGCGGCCGCGGCCAGGACGTGGCGACTTTCTTCGCCGATCTTCAGGCTCACCTGCTCGGTGAGGCGCAAAAGCAGATCGCCTCGACCGGCCGCCGGGTCGGCGTCGCCCAGCACGTCGGCACCGTGATCGATCGCGACACCAATCTCGACACCACCCGCGCCGTCACCGTCCTGCGCCCGCCCGAGCCTGCCGTCATCGCCAGCGCGCTCACGCTCTATCAAGAGGCGCTGCGCCGCCCCTCGATGACCGCGATGTGCCTCGACGTCTCGGGCAGCATGGCCGGCACCGGCGAACAGCAATTATCCGAGGCGATGCGCTTTCTGCTGACGCCTGCTCGCACGCGCGAGGCGCTGGTGCAGTGGCTGGGCGCCGATCGCATTCTCGTCCTGCCCTTCAGCAGCCAGGTGCTATGGGAACAATCGGCCAGCGGAACCGACGCCGACCAGGCCAAGCTGCTGCAACGCGCGCTCACGCTCAGGGCGGGCGGCGGCACGGATTTCTATACCTGCGCCGCGGAGGCGCTGCGTCTGATGCGGACCACCCTCGATGCCAAGACCCATCTCCCGGCCATCGTCATCATGACGGACGGCCAGAGTCAGGGCACGATGGCCACCTTCGAACAGCCGTGGCGGGCCGACGGCGCCCGCGTCCCGGTGTTCGGCGTTACTTTCGGCTTGGACGTAGACCGGTCGCAACTCGACGCTCTCGCCCGACTTACCGGCGGCCGTGTATTCGACGGTACCAAGAGCCTGTCCGAGGCGTTCCGGGCTGTCCGGGGCTATAATTGATGGCCTTCGTCCGCGGGTCGGGCTTGGCTTGGTTGGCCGGCGGCGCCGTGACCGCGCTGCTGATTCCCGTGCTGGTGCTCGCCATCGGGGTCACTTTTTGGCTCGCGATCGCGATCGCGCTGGCAGCCGGGGCCGGCGGCCTGTTGCTGCTCGCGCCGCGGCGCCCGTTCGAGGGTCTCAACGCCGAACGCATCGGCCGCGGCAAGTTGGAATTTGCCCGCGAGTTGCTCGCCGATGCGAACCCTTCGGTTCACAGCCTGCACGAAGCCGCCAAGGCAATCCGTGCTCCCGCGGTACGCACGCGCGTCGAGCATCTCGCGTCCCAAGCCGAGCGGATCATCGATGCCATCGAGAAAGATCCGCTGAAGATCGACCCGGCCCGCCGCTTCTTCACCTATTATCTGCCGCGCGGCGTGGAAATGGCCGACGGCTACCGCCTCCTGGAGCAGAAGCCGCTGCCTGATCCGACAAGGTTGCAAGAAACCAGCGATCTGCTCGACCGGCTCGACATGGCGTTCGGCCAATACGGCGACGCGCTGTTCAGCGCCGACATGGCACGGCTCGATCTCGAGCTGAAATTGCTGCGCGCCTCGCTCGATGAGGACCTCGGCCCGGTCGTTCGCAGCCCGGCGCCGCAACACAAGGCAAGCGCCTGATGGCGCTCACACGCCGCAGTCTCGGAATCGGCCTCGTCGTCGCCAGCGCCGCCGCCACGGGCGGCTACGTTCTGCTGCGCGAGAACCCTGGGCTGATCGGCCGAGCCGGCCCCACGACCAAGCTGTTCGGCTTCATCGGTGGCGAGAAGGAGGGCTTCGTCAACAACCAGCGGGTCCGCGACGTGCTCGCCCGCGACTTCGGCCTGGTGCTCGACGCCCGCCGCGCGGGCTCGGTCGAAATGGTGCGCGAGCGGGCCATACTCGACCAGAAGCCGCAATTCCTGTGGCCGTCCTCCTCCGTCATCGTCGACCTGGCGCATCGTTCCGGCATCAAGATCATCCGCGACCAGGTGATCCTGAACTCTCCCATCGTGCTGTATTCCTGGGACCCCATCGCCGACAAGCTGGTCAAATCCGGTTATGCCCAATCGGCAGGCGGCCCGCGCTACACGATGGACCTGGCCCGGCTGTTGAAGGCGATCGTCGCGGGCGAGACCTGGTCCGCACTCGGCGTCGACGATCTCTACGGCCGCGCCCGCGTCCTCTCGACCGACCCGAACCGCTCTAACTCCGGCTTCATGTTCGCGGGCTTGGCCGCAAGCCTGCTGTTTGGCGACGTCATCACCGCCGAAACGCTGGACAAGACCGCCGCCGACGTCGCGACCGTGTTCCGCCGGATGGGGTTCAAGCCCTCCTCCTCGGGCAAGCTGTTCGACGATTACATCGCCGGCGGCCCGGCGGCCCAACCCCTCGTGGTCGGTTACGAGAACCAACTCGTCGAATGGGTCGTGGCCGACGCCGAGCGGTGGAAGCGGATCGCTGCGGACGCGCCCTCCAAGCCGGTCATCATCTACCCGCGTCCGACCGTCTTTTCCGCCCATCCCCTGCTCTGCCTCGCCCCGGACGCGACCCGGCTCATCGATGCGCTCACCAGCCCAAGCCTGCTCGAACTCGCCTGGCAAGACCACGGCTTCCGCGGCCCGTTGGGAACGGTTGGAACCTCTCGCAACCCGTTGGTTCAGTCCTACGTCCTCGACCAGGTCGGTGCGACGCTGCCCATGCCAGATGCTGCCGCCATGACGGCCTTGCTCGACCGTCTCGCGTGAACGATTCACAGTCCGTGGCAGCTTCGCGTCGAACTGAGCACCCGCCACGATGAACGCTCCTTCCCAGACCGTCGAAGCGTCGCCGTCGCCACGCCCGGCCAGCGCCCGCGCGCATGCGACCCGGCGCCGCATCCTCGACGCCGCGCTCCACGAGTTCGCCAGCAAGGGATTTGCCGGCGCCCGGGTCGACGAGATCGCCGCACGCGCGGACGCCAACAAACGCATGATCTACGCCTATTTCGGCAATAAGGACGCACTCTGGCTCACGGTGCTTACGCATGCCTACGCCGCCAAGCGGGCCGAGGAAAACGCGCTACACGTCACCGACCTGCCGCCGCATCAGGCCATGGCGCGCTTGGTCAGCTTCAACCTGCGCTACACCGCCGAGCACCCCGAGTTCGTCGCGCTACTCAACCAGGAGAACCTTCATCGCGGCGCCTACCTCGCCCGTAGCGACGACATCCACGACCTCTATTTGCCGCTGCTGGACACAATGCGCGCCGTGCTCGACCGCGGCGCCGCCGAGGGCGTCTTCCGCGCCGGCGTGGACCCGGTGCAGCTCTACATCACCATCGTCGGCATCGGTCACTTCTACGTCGCCAACCAGTTCACCCTGGCCCAAATCCTCGATACCGCGCTGATGACGCCGCAAGCGCTCGAGGAGCGGGATGCGCACTGCAACGCCGTCATCCTCGGCTATCTGCGGCCTTGACGCTGCCGGTCAGCTAGGTAACCATCTGGTTACTCGGGAGGACGGACAAGGAATGGCGGAACGTCGGATCGGCTTGGTCATGCACGGCGTGACCGGGCGCATGGGCACCAACCAGCACCTGGTGCGGTCGATCGCGGCGATCCGCGCCGATGGCGGCGTGAAACTCGCCAATGGCGACCGGCTGATGCCGGACCCGATCCTGGTCGGCCGCAACCGCGAGCGGCTGGAGGCGCTCGGCCGCGCGCACGGCATCACCCGGGTCTCCACCGATCTCGAGGCCGCGATGTCCGATCCGGGCGACGAGATCTTCTTCGACGCGGCGACCACGCAGGGGCGCGCCGCCCTCGTCCGCGACGCGATCGCCCGCGGCAAGAGCGTCTATTGCGAGAAGCCGACCGCCGACAATCTCGCCGACGCGCTGGACCTCGCCCGCCGCGCCAAGGCCGCCGGAATCCGCAACGGCGTCGTGCAGGACAAGCTGTTCCTTCCCGGCCTGCGCAAGCTCAAGATGGCCATCGACAGCGGCGGGCTCGGCCGCCTGCTCTCCGTCCGCGGCGAATTCGGCTACTGGGTGTTCGAGGGCGACCTGCAGCCGGCGCAGCGACCGAGCTGGAACTACAAGAAGGCCGAGGGCGGCGGCATCATCCTCGATATGCTCTGTCACTGGCGCTACGTGCTGGACAATCTGTTCGGCGCCGTCCGCGCCGTCTCCTGCCTCGGCGCCACGCACATTCCGGTGCGGATCGACGAAGCCGGCAAGGCCTACGAGGCCGACGCCGACGACGCCGCCTACGCGACCTTCGCGCTCGAAGGCGGCGTCGTTGCACACATCAACTCGTCCTGGACCACGCGCGTCCGCCGCGACGATTTGGCCGTGTTCCACGTCGACGGCACGCATGGCAGCGCGGTGGCCGGGCTGCAGAAATGCTGGACGCAGAGCCGAGTGAATACGCCCAAGCCGATCTGGAACCCGGACGTGCCGCAGCCGATCGATTTCTACGCGGGATGGCAGGAGGTGCCGGACACCGACCTCTACCCGAACGGCTTCCGCCTCCAGTGGGAGATGTTCCTGCGTCACGTCGCGGGGGAACTGCCGACCTTTAGATGGGGTCTGCTGGAGGGCGCCAAGGGCGTGCAACTGGCCGAGGCCGGGCTGCGCTCCTGGGCCGAGCGCCGCTGGATCGACCTGGACGAGCTGACCGCCTGATGCCGACGCTCTCCCTTCCCGGCGCGGGCGGACTCGAGCCGTTTACCACCAGCGCGCCGCGCGCCTTTCCCGTCGCCACGCCGCCATTCCCCCGCGTCGCCTACGCCGCTGCGCACGTGGTGGCGGACCCGATGGCGGCGCAGGACCCGTGGCTCGACGCCAAGATCGACTGGGATCGCACGATCGCCTTCCGCCGCCATCTCTGGTCGCTCGGCCTGGGCGTCGCCGAGGCGATGGACACGGCCCAGCGCGGCATGGGGCTCGACTGGCCCGGTGCGCGCGAGCTGATCCGCCGCAGCCTCGATGCCGCGCGGGACTTCCCGGGCGCGCTGATCGCGAGCGGCGCCGGCACCGACCACCTCGCCCCGGGCCCCGACGTCAGGATCGACGACGTGATCCGCGCCTATGAGGAACAATGCGGCGCGGTCGAGGCGATGGGCGGGCGCATCATCCTGATGGCGTCCCGCGCCCTCGCACGGGCGGCCCGTTCGCCCGCCGATTACGTCCGCGTCTACGACCGGATCCTGTCGCAGGTGCGCGCGCCCGTCATCATCCATTGGCTCGGCGAGATGTTCGACCCGGCGCTCGACGGCTATTGGGGCGAGACGGACCACGCCCGCGCGATGGACGTGGCGCTCGAGGTGATCGCGGCGCACGCGGCCAAGGTCGACGGCATCAAGATCTCGCTGCTCGACGACAGCAAGGAAATCGCCATGCGGCGCCGGCTACCGGCCGGCGTACGCATGTACACCGGCGACGATTTCAACTTTCCGGACCTGATCGCAGGCGACGCCCAGGGCTATTCCGACGCGTTGCTCGGCATCTTCGACCCGATCGCCCCGGCCGTCGGCGGCGCCCTCGCGGCGCTCGAAATGGGCAGCGTCGACGAGTTCCACGCCATCCTGGCGCCGACCGTCCCGCTGTCGCGGCACATCTTCCAGGCGCCGACGCGCTTCTACAAGACCGGCGTCGTGTTCATGGCCTGGCTGAACGGCCATCAGGATCATTTCACCATGGTCGGCGGCCAGCAATCGGCCCGGTCGTTGCAGCATTTCGCCGAGTTGTTCCGCCTGGCCGACCGCGCCTCCCTGCTGCGCGATCCGGACCTGGCCACGGCCCGCATGCGCACCTTGCTCGCGCTGCACGGCGTCGGCTGATGGGCCCGTTGTCGCTGAACACCGTCAGCGTGCGCGAGCGATGGTCGTTGGTCCAATGCATCGAAGGCTGCGCCCGGCACGGCATCCCCGCCATCTCGCCATGGCGCGACGTCGTGCACGCGATGGGCGTGGCGCAGGCGGCGAGTGCCATCCGCGCCGCTGGGCTGTCCGTGTCGGGCCTGTGCCGCGGCGGCATGTTCACCGCCGCCGACGCCGCCGGGCGCGCCGCCTCGATCGAGGACAACCGGCGCGCCATCGAGGAAGCGCACGCGCTCGGGGCCGCCTGCCTGGTCATGGTCTGCGGCGGCCTGCCGCCCGGCTCGCGCGACCTTGAAGGCGCCCGCGCCATGGTGCAGGACGGCTTGGCCGCCATTGTTGACGACGCCCGCGCCGCCGGCGTCACGCTCGCGCTCGAGCCGCTGCACCCGATGACTTGCGCCGACCGCAGCGTGCTCAGCACGCTTGGCCAGGCGCTCGACCTGTGCGACTTGCTCGGAAATGAGTGTGAAGAGGGGGGCGTGGGCGTCGCGCTCGACGTCTATCACGTCTGGTGGGACCCGGCGCTGGCCGCGCAGATCGCCCGCGCCGGAAGCCGCATCGCCGCGTTCCACGTGTGCGACTGGCTGGTGCCGACCACCGACCTCGTGTTCGACCGCGGCATGCCCGGCGACGGCGTGATCGACATCGCGTCCATCCGCGCCATGGTGGAGGCGACCGGCTATGACGGGGCGGTCGAGTGTGAAATCCTGTCGCATAAATGGTGGCAGCAAGACCCGGACGACGTGCTGGACCTGATGGTGCAACGGCACGCGACACATTGCTGAAAGGTGAGTAAGCCGATGAAGAAGGTTCGTATCGGCCTGATCGGCAGCGGCTTCGTCGCCGAGCTGCACATGCACTCTTACCGCCGGGTCTACGGCGTCGAGCCGGAGGTGCGGACCGTCGTCTCGCGTGGCGATGGCGTGGTGGGTTTCGCGCGCCGGTTTGGCATTCCGGAAACGCGGCGCGACTGGCGCTTGCTGCTGGACGACCCCGACATCGACGTCATCGACATCTGCACCCCGCCGGCGCTGCATACCGAGATGGTGCTGGCGTGCATGCGAGCGGGCAAGCACGTCATCTGCGAGAAGCCGTTCAGCGGCTATTTCGGCCGCCCCGGCGACGCGCTGCCAATCGGGGACGTGCCGAAAGGGCTGATGTTCGAGCGGTTGATGGCGGAGATGGACACCGCCTGCGAGGTCATCCGGGCCAGCGGCCGTCTGTTCTGCTACGCGGAGAACTGGGTCTACACCCCCGCCGTGATGAAGACCGCGCAGATCCTGCGCGCGACGCAGGACAAGATCCTGTTCCTGAAAGCCGAGGAGAGCCATAGCGGCTCGCATGCCGCCCACGCCGGGCAGTGGGCCATGACCGGCGGCGGCGCGCTGATCCGCCAGGGTTGCCACCCGATCGCCGCGGTCCTGCACCTCAAGCAGGTCGAAGCCGCCGCCCGCGGCGAGCGCATCACCGTCCGCGACGTCACCTGCGACGTCGGCCGCCTCACCCCGGGCCTCGGCGAGCGCGAGCGCAGCTACATCCAGGCCCGCCCGGTCGACGTCGAGGATTGGGGCATGCTCAGCATGACGTTCTCGGACGGCACCAAGGCGACGGTGTTCGCCGGCGACATGATCCTGGGCGGCGTGCGCAACCTGGTCGAGACCTTCACCACAGGCGGCACGGTGTTCGCCAACATCACGCCGAATGATCACGTGGTCAGCTATCTCACCGACGAATCCCGGCTGGGCGACGTCTACATCACCGAGAAAGTGGACCGGAAGACCGGCTGGCAGAAAGTCTGCGTCGAGGAGGAGGCCACGCGTGGCTACATCGGCGAGATGCAGGACTTCATGGAATGCATCACGACCGGCCGCGCTCCGCTCGCTGGGCTGGACCTGGCTTACGAGGCGATCCGGGTCAACTACGCGGGCTATCAGGCCGCCGAGGAAGGGCGCCGAATTCTGCTGTAATCAAGAACGGGAGCAACGCCATGGACACGACACAGTATCGACCCGGCCGACGCCAAATCCTCGGCCTCGCCGCCGGGCTTGTCGCAGCGAGCACGGCGGGCGCCCGGGCGCAAGCGGCGTGGAAGCCGACGCGCCCCGTCAACCTCATCGTTCCCTGGGCGGCCGGCGGCTCCACCGACCAGGTCACCCGCGCGACCGCCTCCGAGCTCGAGCGCGCGCTCGGCCAAACGATCGTCATCATCAACCAGCCCGGCGCGTCCGGCGCGATCGGAACCCGCAACACGCTGGCCGCTGCGCACGACGGCTACACCTGGACCGCGGGCGCAGCACAGGACCTCGGCGCCTACCAGACCCTGGGTTCCGTCCAGGTGCCGATCACCGATTGGAACCTGTATCTCACCATCGCCAACGTCGCGGTGCTGTGCGTCGGCGCCGCGTCGCCGTACCAAACGATCAAGGACGTGATCGACGCGATGACCAAGCGCCCGAACGGGATCTCGGTCGCGACCGCCGGCGTCACCTCCGGCGGCCACGCGGCGATGGACCTGCTGGCCAAGGCTGCGCACGTCACCTATCGCCATGTCACCTATGACGGCGGCAACCCGGCCGTCATCGCGACCGTCTCCGGCGAAGCGGATGTCACGACGCAACTCGCCGCTGACGAGGCCGACATGATCCGCGCCAAGCGCCTCCGCCCGCTGTGCACGATCAGCGACAAGGCGCTGGAGCTCGAAGGCTACGGCACCATCCCGCCGCTCTCGGACAGCCTGCCGGGCTTCACCGCGCCGGTAAACTATTTCGGCATCTTCGTACCGGCGGGAGAGCCGCCGGAGCTGATCGCCACACTCGACCAGCTCTGGAGCACGACCGTCGCCAACAGCGACGCACTGCGCAAATACGCCGCCGGCCATGGCGCCCTGTTCTCCCCGCTCTCCGGCACGGCGGCGCAGAAGGCGGTGTTTCCCGCAGTGCAGGCCAATGCGTGGATGCTGTTCAACACCGGCCAGGCCAAGATCTCGCCCGCCAGCGTCGGCATCCCGGCGCCATGACCCTGGCTGCGGCCCGGCCAACCCGCCGTGACGGGCTCGGCTGGGCCGCGCTGGGCGTGGTGACCGTGGTGCTTTCGGCCAGGATGGACCGGCTGGCCGATCAAGGCGTGCCGTCTTTTGCGGCGCCTGGCCTGCTGCCAGGCCTGCTCGGCGCGTTGATGGCGTTGTCGGGCACGCTCCTCGCCCTGCGCCGCGGTCGGGCGGCAACAGCGCCGGCCGCACCGACCCAAGGGGTGCGCCTGCTGGTGACGCTGGTGCTCTGCCTCGCGTTCAGCCTCGGCCTGATCGGCCACGGGCTGCCATTCTGGCTCGCCGCCAGCCTGTTCGTCACGATGTCCGTCCTCGTGCTGCAAGCGCCGCAGCGCCGGGCGGCGGGATGCGGGTTCGACGCCCGCGCCGTCGCGTCGGCGGTGGCGATCGGGCTCGGCGCCGGCGCGGTGGCCACCCTCGTGTTCCAATATATCTTCCTCGTGCAACTGCCATGATCGCCGGGCTCGCCGACCTCGGGCACGCCTACCTCGCCGTCCTCAACCCGACCTCAATCCTTTACGGCCTCGGCGGCGCGCTCTGCGGCATTCTGGTGGGCTGCCTGCCGGGCCTCTCGGCCACGCTGTGCATCGCGCTGCTCACCACGCTCACGCTGAAGCTGGCGGCCAACGACGCCATCCTCATCCTGGTCTGTTCCTATGTCGGCACGCTCTACGGCGGCTCCCGCTCAGCCATCCTGCTCAACATCCCCGGCACGGCCGCCAACGCCGCCTCCTGCGCCGACGGTCACGCTCTGGCCCTTCGCGGCGAGGCCGGGCGCGCCATCGGCATCGCCACCTCGGGCGCCTTCACCGGCGTGCTGTTCGGCGTGCTGTGCTTGGCGACATTGACGCCCGTGCTGGCCAGCGTCGCGCTCTCGTTCGGCTCCTACGAGTTCTTCTGGCTCGCTTTGTTCGGCGTCACCATTTCCGGCCGCATCGTCGGCGACGATCCGCTCAAGGGCTGGCTGATGGGCCTGCTCGGCCTGCTCGTCGCGCAGATCGGTCAGGACGGGCTCTACGCGCATGACCGTTTCACCTTCGGGCTCGACGACCTGTCGGGCGGGGTGTCGCTGATCCCGGCCCTGATCGGCGCGTTCGGCTTTTCCGAGATCCTCGTCACCCTGTCCAACCCGACTACACCGCCCGTCGCCATGAACGACAGCGTCGTCCCGCGCTTCCGCGAGGTGTTCCAATACTGGCCGACCGCACTCCGGTCCGGCGCGATCGGGGTGCTGACCGGGCTGCTGCCGGGCATCGGCGAGGATGCCGGCGCTTGGATGTCCTACGCCGCCGCCCGCGCCTTCAGCCGCGAGCGGGAGCGCTTCGGGCACGGCTCGATCGACGGCCTGATGGCGGCCGAGACCGGCGACATGTCTTCCATCCCCGGCCACATCATCCCGTGTCTCGCTTTGGGCGTGCCCGGTTCGGCGCCCTCGGCGGTGCTGATGGCCGCCATGATCATCCACGGCATCCAGCCCGGCCCGATGCTGATGATCGAGCACCCGACCTTCGTGTTCGACGTTGTCGCGATGACCTCGCTCGCCATGATCAGCATCCTCGTGTTCGGCTTGTTTCTGGTGCGCCCGCTGCTCTACGTGCTGCGCGTGCCGCGCGGCGTGCTGATGCCGATCATCTTCCTGCTGTGCACCATCGGCGCCTTCGCCAACGCCTCGCGGCTGTTCGACGTCACCGTCATGGTCGCGGTCGGCATCGGCGCCTTCCTGCTGCGCCGCCGCGGCTACCAGATGGCGCCGTTCGTGCTTGGCCTGGTGCTCGGCCCATTGCTCGACAAGAGCCTGCGGCGCGGCCTGGTCCTGTCGGACGGCAGCCTGCTGCCGTTCGTCACGCGCCCGATCGCGGCAGGGCTGGCGCTGATCATTGTCACCACGATCTGCCTGCAGCTTCCGCCGATCCAGGCCGGACTGTCGCGTCTGCGCCTGATGCGCACCAAGGTCCACCACAACTGACCACGTTACGAACGCCGACGCGGCCTGCACAACATGCCGAGCAACGACCGTTACGGTCACGTCTGGCTGCGCCTGGCCCTTTCATGGCGGCGGCCGACTTCTTTGACATCACAGTGCGGGGCCAGGGCAGCCACGTCGCCTGGCCACATCGCAACATCGACCTGATCCTGATCGGAACGGGGCTCGCCCAATCGCTGTTTCGACCCGGAGGTGCGGGCGATGGCGGCCGCGCGCATGCGCACGCTCGCCTCGGGATTGCCCCACGTTGTTCCGCCAGCGGCGCAACTGGCGCGCACGCCCGGCTCTCTGAGGCATTTACCTCGAAAACGGGCAAATCTCGCCGATCCATCGCGTCATCTTTACGCATTCTGACCTGGTCAGCCGCCTGATGTTCATGCAGCAGATGCACAAGACCTACGCCGGCACCAGGTGGTGGTGGATACGACAGCGAAGACGCTGCATGCCGAACTGGATTTCAACGTTGCGCCAGGATCGAACGTGATGACCGATGAGCACAAGGGTTACAATGGCATTGGCAAGCGCTTCAGCCATCATAGGGTCAACCACTCAATCGGCGAATACGTGAAGCACTACTTCATCCATACGAACGGGCTGGAAAACGCTAGGAGTTTGTTTAAGCGAAAGGTCTACGGCATCCACCATTTCGTCAGTGGCGAGCACCTTGACCGCTATCTCGCCGAGTTCACCTTCCGACACAATCGGCGCACGCTGGGAGAGGGGCTGCGTGTTAACGCGCTGCTGGGCCAGGTCGAGGGGCGGCTTACATACAAGATGCTGATCGCGTCGTGACAGCCGGGAAGCGTGAACCACCGCTCTCTCTAGATATGGACTTCTTCGAAGCTTTGGAGCGGCTAGCTAGGATCGATCCGATAGAGGTCGAAGAGAGTATAGAGCGGGCGAAGCAGAAAAAGCCGCCGGAGCACGCCCCCGGCGGAAAGTTTAGAACTCCGTTCCGAAGTCGCCAACCCGCAAACGCTAGGACAGTGCTTCAGCTTAAGCGCCTATGCGGTTATCCGCAGCAGCGCCAATAACCCGACACGCTCTCGCATTGGCCGAAGCGAATGCGAATGTACGGGTTCACCCAGTGGCAGCATCGAAATGCCGAGATGGTGGCCTCCTTTCGGAAGCCCCGCGTGGACAAGCGACCGACTGCATGCTACATCTTCTGTAAGACACGGCTACGCAGTCGGTCTAGCAAGCCCAGTGCCGTCGGAGATCAAGCCCGGCACTGAGTACCGAACACTCTCGGCCCGCCAGGTTACAGCCGGCGGGCCGAATCTTATTCGGCTACCTCCTTCTACTCGGACTCATACTGGCATGGCAAGAGCCACGCCAAAAACGATTCCGTCGCCCCTTTCTATGTGGTAAGCAATCGCTGGCTTAATGGAAGGGGGGGCTGAGTATGGCGACATCAAGATTTGTGGAGGCTATGCGCGCTGAAATCTCCAGCCTTGAAGCGGAACTGGCAAGAGATGTCCGCTTCATCAGGCTACGTGAATTGCGCAAACTCACCCCTTTATACGGCGATGATAATCACGTAGAAACATCGAAGCCGGCTGCCGTTACGGCCATGCCCTCCATTGCGCGTCAATCACCTCGGCAGAGTTCGCCAGAGAGAGAGAGAGCGTTGGCATCATCCCGCGAATATATCATTTCGCGCGGTGATATAGTGCCAACGAGAGATATCTTAGCCCATCTCGCCAGGCTTGAGATTGAGGTTGGTGGATCAAATCAGCTGAACAATCTCAGCGCCATTCTGTCCACGTCTGGTCTGTTTAAGGCCCATGGACGGCAGGGCTGGACGCTGAGGGATGGGAGTGAGCATGTACGGGGGCCGGCTGACTATGAATCGATCGCTTCAGAATTTGTTTCTGACCTCTCGTCTGAGGAGATCGAGCATGTCAGCAAACATATAGCGGCTGGGAAGGGTGTTCCTAACGAGATTGATGGACGCATGCTCGCAATGTCTCGCAACAGGAATGATGGGCGTGATTTAACCCGTGCGCAGACGAAAACGCTTAGGGCAATGTTCATAGACAAAATCCGCTAATTCTCTTCACCCTCCAACCAGAGCGGGCGGATTTTTTAACTAAGCCGTTTCCCGTCCAGACGGCTTTGTCAGGTCACACACGTATATAAGTGCCTTCGCGAGTTACGGAAACTTCTGCCTCTCTACGGCAGTGATGACAGTCACACCAACGCTAAGGAACCGACTGTCGCTATGGCCACATCCTCTGCCAAGCAAGTCCGTCAATCAACGCGGCAAACTTCTCCGCAAAGAGACAAGGCATTGTCGGCAGCTCGTGAATTTGTCATCTCGCGCGGGAATGTCGTGCCAACAAGAGATCTC
>JAABUQ010005442.1_pt1 | contig 20320 bp, 21 predicted proteins | sample 5560001 | NCBI WGS metagenome assembly JAABUQ01 (sample SAMN10711888, study PRJNA513371) | rock metagenome | isolation source: Antarctica rocks | place: Antarctica: Victoria Land, Finger Mt nord | collected 2015-12-18
TGTCGGCGCCGACGATCCAGGTGACTCCGTAGCGGTCGGTGAGCATGCCGTAGAGGGGGGCGAACGGGGCGGGTGCCAGCGGGATGAGGATGGTGGTCGCGGACTCGGCGAGGGAGTTCCACAGCGGCTGGATCTCGTCGCCTTCGGTGCCCTGTAGCGTGATGTAGAAGGGGTTCTCGCCGGGGTCGTAGCCCTTGGAGGGCTGCACGTCGTAAGCCATGATCTTGAAGCCGTTCGGGGCGTCGACGCGGCCGAAAGCGACGTGGTCAGCCTGGGCGGGGTCTTCGACGGCGTGGATGTCGGTGTAGGTGGCGATAGAAACGTCGCCGCCGAAGACGGACTGGTAGAACTCGAGCGCTTCCCGGGCCTGGCCGCGGAAGTTGACGTGGGCGGTGGTGCTGACGCTCATGACGGTGTTCCTTTCGATGGGTGGGTTTCCGGGCATGCTCGCGCCCGGCCTTCTCGGACCTCATGTGGTCCGGTTAGGTCGATAGGTGTTTCTGGTTCGCTGGGGTTTGCTGAGGCAGTCGCGCTTGGTTGGGCTGTCGCTTGGCCGCTGCCACGCAGCGCGGGGATGATTACGCCGTCGATCAGGGCGAGGCTGAACTCGCGGGTGATCGGCAGTCGTTGTACGGCGCGCGAGACGCACATCATCGGGATAATTCCGGCGAGCGCGTCGATGTTGGCCGGCGGGAACTCACCGCGGTCGACCGCACGCTGCATCAAGACCCGGTTGGCGTTGATCCACGGCCCGATGCCCGCGTCGGTCGCGGCTTCGGCGAGGCGGTCGTCGGTCCTTGCCAGCGACAGCAGACCAGCCATGGCCTGGATACGAACCTGCTGCTCCTCGTCGTCGAGCGGGAGGATCATGGCCGTCATGTCTCCGCGCAGGCTGCCGGTGTCCGGTAGCCGGTCCAGGTCGACATCGCTACGGCTCATCCGCGCCATGGCCTCGAGCACGAGGTCGGCCTTGGTCGCCCACCGCCGATACACCGTCGCCCTGGCCATCTCGGCCCGAGCGGCGACCATGTCGATCGTCATGCCTTCGTAGCCCTGCTCGGCCAATACGGCCAATGCCGCATCAAGGATGACGCCATCGCGGGCATGGTCCCGCTTGCGACCCGCCTTGGAGCGAGGCTTGTGCTCAGACAAGGTGTCCGCTTTCTCGACTGTGGCTGCTGCGCTCCTGCCCATACTTCAACTATACATGCACATCTCGATATGTACAAGTATCGTTATCCGTGCTATCTTGTCAAAGTTGGCCGACGACCGGAGGTGCACGGTGCGGACGATCTCGGTGCAGGACCGGCGGCGGGCGGTGGTACGTCGTCACCACCTCGCAGGCAGTGCCAAAAGCCCGGAGGCGGTGACTGAAGCGTTGATCGCGTTGCATGCCACCGATCCCGCGACGGTGTATCTGTCGGTGCTCGCCCGCAGCGCCGCATCGACGCTGACCGAGATCTCCGACGCGATGTATGAACGCCGCAGCCTGGTGCGCTGGATGGCCATGCGCCGCACGCTGTTCGTCTTCGCGCGCGAGGACGTCCCGATGATCCAGGCAGCGGTCACCACGCCCCTGGCCGCCGTGCTTCGCCGACGCCTGATCAATCAACTCGAACGCAACGGCGCCGAACCACCCATCGACGGCGACGTCGGCGATTGGCTGGCCGACCTCGAGAACCGTGTAGACCAAGCGCTCGCGCAGCGTGGCACCGCCACCGGCGCACAACTGGCTAAAGACGAGCCGGCACTCAGGACAGTCATCCCGGCCAGGGCGCCGTCCGACCGTCCGCAGCACGTCACCACCTCCCTGCTCACCCTTATGAGCGCCGACGGCCGGCTCATCCGCAGCACCCCAACCGGGGCTTGGACCAGCCGCCACCACCGGTGGGAACCGACCTCATCCTGGTGGCCCGACGGACTCGCGTCGGTCGACGCAGCAACAGCCCGACGCGACCTCGCCCACCGCTGGCTCACCCGATTCGGCCCCGCCACCATCGAAGACCTGCAGTGGTGGACCGGATGGAACAAGATCACCACCCGCCGCGCCCTCGCCGACCTCCCGATCGAAGAAGTCGACCTGCACGGCGAGCCCGGAATCGCACTCACAGGCATCAACGACGATCCGAGCGATCACGCACCGGAGCTGCCCGCCGCGACCTTGCTTCCCGCGCTCGATCCGACACCAATGGGATGGAAACAGCGGGACTGGCTCCTCGGCCTCGACGCAGGCCAGATATTCGACCGCGCCGGAAACATCGGCCCCACCCTCTGGTGGAACGGCGAGATCATTGGATCCTGGGCGATCACGCCCAGCGGCGATATACGTACAACAGTGATCGCGGACCGAGGACACGAGGCACGCGACGCCGTAGAACAAACCGCAGCACAGCTCCATGAACGGCTTTGCGGAACAGTCGTCACCCCCGCCGTCCGTACTCCCCTCGAACTCTCGCTTGCTAAAGGCAACGCCGAGCCCGACGTATGACGCGCGGACCTGACAGACCCTCGAAGCGTTGAGCTGCGATGGGGTCCAGGGCTACTACGTCAGCCGCGCGTTGCCGGCCGACGCGTTGGCGCGCTGGCTGCGCGAGGCCGCGCGGGCGCGCGGGCTGGGGAGCGAGGGGACGTAACCGGCGTCGGGCAGCGGGCGTTTCTATCGGTGGAGCGGGGGAGGGGCATAGGCCGGCGCCGGTGTCTGTAGGCTGATGGGCAGCGGCGGCCGCGAGCTTCCCGCCCGGCCCCCGCCTCTCCTTTTCCAGGTAGTGGTCCCCGCGGCGCGCCGCGACCATCCCGCGTGAAAATGGGGCGGGGCAGCAGCGTCAGCGGCGGCTCTTTTCAGACGAGCCGGTCGTCGCGGGCGCGATGCCGGGGGCAACGCGGGTGAACGCGTCGGGGAATGGCAGCGGCGCCGGCGTGGCTCGCTCGCGGCTCGCCCCCTCCGTGCGATAGCGGCGCCCGCGACGACTGACTCGTCTGAAAAGAGCCGCCGCTGACGCTGCTGGCTCGCCCTATTTTCACGCGGGATGGTCGCGGCGTGCCGCGGGGACCACTACCTGGAAAAGAAGAGCGGACGCGCGCCCTCACTCGGACGTGTCGCCCTCCGCGCCCGTATCCGTCGTGTCGTCACGCCTCTTGGCGCGCCGGCGTGCGGTCGACATGTCGCGCGGGGGCGGCGACGATGGCGGTGATGATAGAGCGGGTGGGGCCGTCGCGCGCGCGCGCTCCTCCGCGAGCCGGCGCAGCGTCATCTGGCTCTCGACCATCCCGATCATGAGCTTCCATTCCTCGGGGCCGAAGTCCTTGACCTTGAGCGCGATCTCCTTCACCAACGGGTCGGCCAATGCCAGGCGCAGCGCGGCCTCCTCGTCGGTCGCGCCGCCGGCGTCGGAGGGCGTGCCCGCCCCCGGTCCGCGTGGCACGTCGCCGGTGTCGTGACCGAGAAAATAGCCGGTGGGCACGCCGAAGAACCGCGCCAACGCCTCGATGATGTGCAGGCCGGGCATGGCCACCCCACCACGGCGCAGCGTCGAGAGATAGGCCCGCGACACGACGCCACTGGTCCCCGCGCTGACGTCGCGCAGGGAGTAGGGCTGGCCGGTGGCGGGATCGGGGCGCGTGGCGAAGAGACTATTCAGGCGCTCGCCGAAGAGGGCGCCGGCCGCCGCGTCCCCCGGTTCTCTGCGTCTACGCGGCATCTCCCCGCCCACGCTATACACCAGTGGCGCGCTGGTCGCGCCGTCATCAACACGCATCCATTGACACCTCCGCGCCCGTGCGCTACACTGGGTCCAAGTGTCCCTTTTACTTGTTTCAATCATAAAGGGGACACTCGTCGCGGGGTGTCGCTGCGTCTACATCTGCCCGTAACCGTAGCAGGTTCGGGTCCCCCTCGGCAAGGCGACGGTCAGGTGACGGGTCAAGGGGCCAAGATGGCCTATCCAAGAGGAGGGAGAAGCGCGCACAGGTGAGAGCACACGTAGGCGGGGCCGCGGCGGCAACCGCGACCCCGCTGACCACCCACGTACAACGGACCGTTGAGAGAGACCGTAGACGAAAGGGCCAGTACCAGTATGGACGATTTTGTCATCGCCAGCGCCTTTGGGGACGCCGGGACCAAGGTCATCGGCTTCCTGACCGAGGTGCGCCCCGCGCTCATCGCCATGATTATCTTCGGCGCCGCGCTCGGCGTCGTGTTCGACCGGGGCCACAAGGGGGCGATCCTGGGCTCGGCCGTTCTGGCGATCATCCTCTTGATGGGCTTCACCACCCTGGGGGCGCAGATCTAACATGCCGCACAAGACGCCCCGCAGCCTCAACGACTCGTTGCGGTTGGGCCGTCTGACGGCCCCGCAGTGGGCCGCCGCGGTCGTGGGCCTCGCGGCGCTGTGGGTCTTGTCGGGGGTCGCGGCGCACATCGCGGACCCCAACGCCCACATCCTCGCCGTGGCGCTGCCGACCATGCTGCTCATCACGCCCATCCTGGTGCTGTGGCGGGGCGGCGTTGAACGCTACCCCGCGCAGCTCACCCGCTACGCGGCGCGTCAGTCCGTGGTCTACCTGGCCAGGGCCGCGCGGATCGCCGGCGACCAGGCCGAGAAAGGAGCCCATCATGCCCACACCCGCGTCCACGCGGCGCGGCGTCGTCAGGGTTGACGACGCCGACGGCGCGCTCATCGGGGCCGGTGGCACACGCCACCGGCTTTTGTCTATCCCCGGCTACGCGCTCGACGCCGACACCCTGCCCGACCAGGAGCGGCACGCCGCGCTGTTCGGCCAGCTCGCGGCCTCGCTGCCCCACAAGGCCGCGCTCTCTATCTACGTGGAGAACCGCCCCGCCGACGCGGCCGCCGTCGTGGCCGGGCTGCGCGCGCAGTTCGCCCCGACGCCGCACACGCCCCCGCTGGGGGAGGTGGGCGAGCGCCTACTGGCCCGCTGGCAGCGCCGGTTGACGGACCCCGGCGCGCGGCACGTCGCGCGGCTCGACTACTGGCTGCTGGTGAGCCCCTACCCCGCGCGCGACGGCCATCCCGACCAGTCCGCGTCCGCGCGCCTGGCGCAGGCCGTGGCCTCCCTCACGCGCCAACTCGTCGCCATGGGCGTCCCCCCGGTCGCGGCCGACGCCGCCACGGCGCGCGCCTTCGTGGCACGTCACCTCCTCCCGTGCTCCGGCGCCACAGGCACAGGGGAGGCCGCCGGGTATAGCGCGCCGGCTGGCGACGAGGCCGACGAGAGTTTCCACACCTACCGGATCGTGGACCCGGCGAGCGGCCGCGCGCGGTGGACGCGCACGCTGTTCATTGTGGCGCCGCCCGACGAGACCCGGCCCGCCTGGACGCGCCCGCTCGTCGCTTCCGATTGCCCCGCGACCCTCGTGTTCCACCTGCGCGGCCTGCGTCGCTCGTGGGAACGCCGGCGGCAGGAATGGCGCTTGAAGCTGATGGAGGGGACGGCCGGCCGCGGTAAGAACATCGGGACCACGTTGGCCGCCGAGGACGCCGAGGCGCAGGCGACGGCGCTGCACGGCGCGGGCTATAGCGTTGTGCGCGTGGGCTGCTATCTCCGCTTAGAGGGGGACACCCGCGCGCAGCTCGACGGCCGCGTGAGCCACGCCTTGCAGGCCATGGGTGATACGATGGTCGCCGGCGCCGGCTACGGGCACGCCCATCAGCGCCCGCTCTACCGCTCCACGTTGCCCGGCTACGGCGACGTGGCGCGCTCGACGTACCGCTGGGACACGCCGACCTGGGGCAACGCCTGGCCGTTCCTGGCCTGTAACCCCGGCACGCGCACGCTCGGCGTCCCGCTCGGCACGACCGACGCCGCCGGCGACCTGGTGACGCTCGCCCTGGGCGATCCCGACCTGTACAACCGCATCGGCGTCATCCTCGGCCGCGTCGGGACGGGCAAGACCTCCCTCCTGCAGAAAGTCGCGCTGTGGTTCCTGCTGACCGGCAACTATGCCACCGTCGTCAGTTCGGTCGATAGCTTCGCCGCCTTGTGCGAGATCGCGGGCGGCCCGGACTGGCAGGAGGCACGGGCTACCCTCGGCGGCGCGCGCTCGGCCTGCATCAACGTGTTCGACGGGCCGCGTGAGGACGCCGACGACCGCCGCGCGCGCGTGCGCTTCGTGACTGCCGCCGTAGACCTATTGCTCGGCGGCCTGGCCGGACTCGAGCCCGCCTTCCTCGACGAGGCGGTGCGCGACGTCTACGCCGCGCACCCCGACGACACACCGATCATGGCGGAACTGCACGCCACCCTGGACGCCAAGGGCAAGGCGACGACGGACACCGAGGACCGCAAGGTGTATCGGGGCCTGGCCTGGCGGCTCTCCCCCTACGTGGGCGACGGGCAGCACGCCCGCCTGGTGGACGGTCAGACCAACGTGCGCCTCGACGCGCCCCTACTCGCCTTCAACACCGAGCCGCTGGAGGGCGACGCCACCCTGCGCAACTTCGCCTACTTCTCCGTGTTCGCCGTGGTGGACCGACGCCGCGCGCTGGCCCGGGCGCGCAGCCGCGCCGCGAACCGGGGGACCGCCGACCACTTGACGGGCCTCGACGAGGCGTGGGGCCTGCTGACCTCCCCGCAGGCCCGCGAGTACATCAACCGCGACGCCCGTAAGGCCCGCCACGGCGGGAACTGCGTCCTGTTCGCCTCGCAGCAGGTCAAGGATCTCGTCGGCAACACCGACGCCGAAACGTTCTTCACCCAGGCGTCGTTTAAGGCGCTCTACTCGATCGAGGACACCGGCCAGCAGACCGCGGGCAACCCGAAGCTCTGGCTCCAGCGCATGTTGAGCCTGACCGCGCAGGAGGTCGAGGCCGCGCAGCGCATGAGCGGCACGAAGGGCGTCTATATGCCCATGTTCATGACCCGGCGCGACCGCAAGAGCCCGGGCGATCTCCATGGCGTTGTGCGCGTGGAACTGACGCCCGAGGAGGCGCTGCTGTACGCGAGCGACCCCGACGATGTGGCCGTGCGCGCCTGGTGGGCCGACGAGCACGGCGGCGGCGACATCTGGGAAGGCATCAAGGCCGCGATCGACACCACGGAGCAGGAAGAAAGGCTGACCGCATGAACCGCCCCCCTCTTTTTCCACGCAGCGCGGCCGCCGTCGCCTGGCGCACGCTCGCCCGGTCCCTGGTGCTGCTGGCCCCGCTGCTCGCCGCACGGGCCGGAGCGGCGAGCGTCAGCGCGGCCGCGCCCACGCCGACCGCCACGCCGGCGAACACGCCGGCGCCGACCGGGACCGACCGCCCCTATCCGACCCAGGTACCGTACCCGACACAGATACCCTACCCGACGCAGGCTCCGCCCTCCCCGGCCCTGGCGCTCTCGCAGGCGCAGGGCGTGACAGGAACAACGCTCCTGGCCACGGCGACTACCTTCCCGCCCAACACGACCGTCACCCTCTACTGGGACAAGTCCGCGCTCATCGTGGGGCGCGACGCGGCGGACGACACCGGCTATGCCCGCATCGACGTGACTATTCCGCGCGATGCCTCGGTGGGAGGCCACACGATCCGGGCCGTGGGCGACCGGCGCACGACCGCCGCGGCGCTGTTCACGGTGACGCGGCCACAGGGCGCGGTCGTCGATGCGGGCGGCTCCGGTAGCGCCACCTATTGCACCGGGCTCCTGGGCTGGTGCCCCGACCTGGGCGGGCTTATCGGGGGCGTCACGGCGGCCGCCTGGGACAACCTGACGAGTGGCCTCGCCCGCACGGTCCAGGATCTGTCCGACGCGATCCTGGGTCCGCTCACGCATACCCCTGACCTGCGTGCCAACCAGGAACTCACGCGCGCGCAAGGCGTCCTGAGCCAGGACGCTACGGAGGCCGTCGTCGTCCTGTTCGGGATCGCGGCGATGTGGTGCGCGCAGCCCCGCTTCTTCGGCAGCATCGCGGAAGGGATCTCGCTACTCTGGCGCTCCGCCCTGGTGGTCGCCACGCTGCGGACGCTCAACCCGATCTGCGACGCGTGGTTCGCCCTGGCTAACGCGCTGGCCGGCAGCGTCGGGCACGTCAACGCCGCCAATGCTCCGCACTCCGGCCTGACGCTGATCCTGAGCCCCTTCTTCCTGATCCTGGCCGGCCTGGAGCGCCAGGTGAGCCTCTATAGTCTGGGGCTCTGCTACGTCCTGGCGCCGGTCTTCATCGCCCTGTTCATCTGGCCGCCGGCGCACCGGCTGGCCTCCGCGTGGTTGATGACCTTTCTGAGCACAAGTACGCTGGGGCTCGCGTACAGCGTCGCCTCCGTGCTCATCGTCGCCATGACCGAACATGGCGAGGGCCTGTGGTCCGATATCAGCCTGCTGGGCGGTCTGTTCTTCCTGGCGGCCCTCCCCGTGGTGTGGGCGGGCCTGACCATCGCGGCCGTGAACGGTAGTAGCGGCGCGCTCTCCAAGGTCATGAGCACGGCCGCGCTCGCGGCCGCCTGACCATCATGCCTCTCCGGGTGATCGGTGCCGTCGCCGTTCGATTTGCCGCGACACGCTGTCGCGGGCTAGAGTGCGCAGTAGTAGGCAACGGGACGGATGTGTACCCCCGATAACACGGTGAGGTGTGGACCATGAACACGATTGTAGAAACCGCGCTGGCCTTGGTAGGAATCGATCTCTTGGGGTGCGTGCTCGCCCGCAAACGTTGGTATTGGCTCCCCCGCGCCGTGCTGCGCGGGATCGCTCGCGTGGCGCTGCTGGCCACGCCGGGCGGGACCGCCGTGCTCGTCAGAAGAGGACGCCGCCGCCGAGGCCGCATACGTTGACCGAACGGAGATGAACGCATGGCTGTCTACTCGTACAAACCCGCGCGCCTGAGCGGTCCCCTGCGCGCCGCGCTGGTCCTGGCTACACTCCTGGCCGTTGGCGCGGGTGTAACCGTCCTGCGCGCCTCCGACGCCCTCACGTGCGCCTACCAATGGGGCTACGTCGCACTGGCCTACCCGGTGGCGTGGACGCTCGACCTCCTGGCCCGGCTACGCCATGGGCTGCACAGCGGACACCTGAAAAGCGGGGGCTTGGATTGGTCCGCGTGGGTGGGTGACGCCGCCGCACGCTACCCCACGGTGCAGGGGCGGCCCTACCACACGCTGGTCGTGAGTGAGGCCGGCGCCCTGGCCCTCCTGGCGGTCGTCGTCGCCTGGCGCGTGGGCTGGTTCGTCTACACCCGGCCCCGCACGCTCACGCCGAGCGGCGCCCACGGCACGGCGCGCTGGATGACCCGTCGCGAGATGAAGAAGCTCGCCTACCGGGGAGCCCCACTGCTGCTGGGCATGCGCGGCGGCGTGAGCGTGGCCATGGACCGGAGGCTGCAAGTGCTCAACACCCTTGTCATCGGCCCCATCGGCAGCGGCAAGACGACGGGCTTCGTCCTGGCGAACCTGCTGCGCGAGACCGGCGCGCGCGACCTGGTGATCACCGACCTCAAGATGGAACTGCTGGCCAAGACGCACACGCACCTGGCACAGTCCTACGACGTGTGGGTGGTCAACTTCCTCTCGCCGGCGACCTCGATGGGCTACAACCCGCTCGCCTGTTGTGTCAGTCCGCTCCTGACGGCCCTGTGGTGCGACGGCTGGATCAAGAACACCGGCACGAGCGAGAAGGAGCCGTTCTGGGACACGGCCGCGCGCGAAGTCCTGATGGCCGGGATCTTTCACCTGCAAGAGGTGGTCGCACGCGCGGGGGGGGCGCGCGCGGACGTGACCCTCGCGCACCTGGACGAGTTCCTGACGGGGCAGCCACCGCAGAGCGTGATCGCGGCCCTGGAACAGAGCCCGTCGCGCCTGGCGCGCAAGAAGGCGTTCAGCTTCATGGCCGCGCTCAAAGCGAACGACAAGCTGCTCGGGTCCGTGTTCGCGGAGATCACGCCCCGCTTCACCATCATGTCCGACGAGCGTGTGCAGGCGACAACGAGCCGCGACGAGGTACGCCTGTCGCGCCTGGGCACGGGAGAGGGCAAGCCCGTCGCCGTGGTCCTCGCGCTCGATCCCGACCTAATGGAGGAGTTGAAGCCTCTCTCGGCTGGCTTCTTCATGGACCTGTTCCGCGTCCTGGGCGACACCGCGCGCCAGACACCCGGCGGCGAACTGCGGCGCGACGTGTTCATCTACGGCGACGAGTGGGGCAACATCGGGTTCGTCGCCGGCATCAAGAAGGCGATGAACCTGCTGCGCAGCGCCGGCGTCTACGGCGTCTACGTGGTGCAAATGACGGCGCAGATGGTCGAGACCTACGGCGAGTTGGGCTGGACGCAACTCAAGGGCGCGTACAACACCAAGATCGCCTTGTCCAACCTGGTCGACGAGGACGCCACCTGGTTCAGCGAGGCGGTCCTGGGCGAGACAACCGAGGTGACGCAGGGCCGCAACGTGCAGCGCGACCGTTTCCGCGTGCTGACCGACCGCGGCGGGGCCAGCCAGAGCGAGACCAAGCGCGCCCTGCTGACGCCCGACGAGGTGATGAACCTGCGGGCCGACGAGGTGCTGGTCAAGATGCCGCAGCGCCCGCCCGCGCGCCTCACCCAGCGCCGCTACTACGCTGACAGCGAGGTGAAGCGCCGCGCGCCGGCCAGGGGCCAGTATTGGGTGCCGCCGCTCGGCCCGCAGCGCCCGGACGGCCCGCTTACGACGCCGCCGCCGTTGGAACTGCCGCCGCCCGCCCCGGTCGAGAGCCAGGCGGCCCAACCGGAGCACGACCATGACGCCGGCGGCACGGGCGACGGCGCCGACGCGGCCGACGCCTCGGCGTCTGGCGCGACGCGGGGGACGGCGCTCGTCGCCGTGGGGGTCCCCACATCGTTGGAGGACGAGGCCGACCCGTTCGGCCCGGACGTTGACCACTAGAGCGGCCACAGCACCCGCGAGGGGCGGCACCGGGAACCGGGCCGCCCCTCTCCTTTTGCCTCTCCCGCGCGCCCTTGTGCCCGTACAGGACCCGGTGTCACGAAGGCTGTCACGAGCGGCACGCTGTGTAAACATTGCCCCGGATGTTTGCTCTTTGCCCCGAAGGGTCACGCATTAGCCTGCTCGGGCGGGGTGATGTCATCTTCTGGCAAGAGGACGATTAGCGTGGCCATGATCCGTGAACCGCCTTCCCACGGTCGGAGGGCGGGGGTGTCGGCATGGTCACCCTTCATGCGCTTCTGCTCTGCGTTTCAATCCCGCCGCGAATTGGTTGAAAGAGTCGGTCATATCGGGGATCGATGTCTCAATCGTCGCCACCAATGGCCCACTGAAATACTCGTACGTCACGAACTCCACATCCCCAGCGCTCTTGGGGATCAGGATGTACGTGTGGACACCGGTGCATCCTCCCGCTGCCATCGTACTTGTCCACGTCATCCTAATGGTAGGAGTAAGTTCTGTCACCTCGACCGACACGGCACGGTCTGGAAATAGTGTGCTAAAGATGCGCACCTCCGCGCCAAGGGCGACGCTGCCCTCTACCTTGATAAAGTTGGCATCCCACGCGTGCCAGGCGGAGATGTCCACCAAGATCGCCCAGATCCGCTCGACCGGGGCATGAATCGTTAGAGAGGCCAGACCTTTGTATATTTTCAACTCTCTTGTCCCGAGGGCTCACGCATAGGCAGGATGCCCCAGACTTGCCCACCCGGCGCCCGGAAATAGAAGCGGCCCGTGGCATAGTCCACTTGCGACAGATCCGCCTCGATCACCTTCCGTTGCAGGGCCGACGGATCGTCGGTTTGCACCTCAAGCCAGGCCCCACGGCCGGCGTGCTCCTCATCGAGCGCGTCCGCTGTGAAATCAACGCTCACGGTCGCGTTATTAGGGAACCGGAAGACTAGCATGGATGTCCCCGGTATCGCTGTAGCCTCACATCCGAAGATGGCGGTGTAAAACGTGGTCAGCGCATCTTGGATGTCCGGGCGCGCAAAGATGTGGACGCGATTGCTCAGGGCTATCATCGGTCTGTCCTTTCCTACGTCGGATGTTCTCCCGGTCCTCTATTGACCAGGCTCGAATGTCGCATCGAGTCCTTCGGATCCTTCAAGAAGGCAAACCCGCTGGGCTTGCTCGCGTGTTTTGTGAGCAGGCCCGGGAAGGGCGTTGCAATCCCCACGCCCGACGCGCATACCGCCCCGAGAGCGCTATGCGCGCCCTGCCGTCACACCACTGGCCCCGTCCCGCGCACGCTCGTTAGGGTTGGAGGCTTCGTAACACACAGAACTCGTTGCCTTCCGGGTCAGCGAGGACATCCCACCTTTGCTCCCCCTGCCCAATGTCCACACGCCGCGCCCCCAGCGCAAGCACACGCTCTACTTCCTCGTCGTGCCCTCGATCGAGGGGACTCACGTCGATATGGAGCCGATTCTTGACCGTCTTGGACTCAGGGACACGGATAAATAGCACGGTCGGCGCGGTCACCGCTGCCCGCACAGCCTCCGCCGAGGGATGCCATCCCGCGATCTGGACCAGATCATCCCGCGTGTCGATGACCTCATAGTCGAGGACGGCGCACCAGAAGGCCGCTAACTCGTGCGGTCGATGGCAATCGACCACAAGCTCGGTGAATCTACTTGTCATGGATCCTCCTTCGTCGCTCTGGCAGACGTGATGCGCTTGACCCATAACCATTATAAGCGCGCCATGAGATCTTTGCGCCCAGCGCTACCATCGCCCTGATACGTTACCTTCGCCCCGAAGGATGTCACCGCCGGCCCGGCGTTTCGCGGAGCACCCGGCCGCCCGTGTCGCGGTGAGGCGCGTTGTCTCCACCCTCTTAATCTATCCCGGCGGGGCATGGGGGGCATGCGGCCCTCGTGCGATTGAGGCCGCACCCCGACGATCCATGACGCTGAGCGCGAGGATGCCGAGGGCGGCAATCCCCCCGTAGATCAGCCAGGGCCACACCGGGCCACCGCGGGCCATCAGCCAGGTGCCCAGATAGTTCCCCACTGTCCCGCCGAGCGCCCAAGAGAGCGAGAACAGGCCAAAGAAGGCGCCGGCGGACGCCGGCGCGCTCTCGCTGTAGACGGCCACGGCCATATCCGACGCCGGGAAGACCAAGGTCTCCCCCACGGTGTAAACGACGACGCACGCGAGCAACCAGGCCATCGCGGGGACCACCGGCACGAGGGCCAGCCCTACCCCGACGAGGAGCAGGCCCGCGCGCACGAGGGCCAGGGGCCGCTGCGTCGCGAACGCCCGGCGCAGCCAGATCATGACGACGGCTCCGGAGAGCCCGTTGACGACGAAGAGTGCGCTGACCGCCGTCTGCGTATGCCCCAGCCGGTAGGCGATCAGGGGCAGCGAGAGGGTGAGTTGGGCGTAGAGCATCCAGAACAGGACGCTCGCGCCGGTGAAGGCCATGAAGGGGCGGTGCGCCAGCACGCGCCCGAGGCTCGCCCGCAGGGGCGTGCGCGCGGGCGCGGTCCGGTACGCGCGGCGCGCGATGAAGAGCGCCGCGGCGAGCGTGAGGAACAGGACGCCGCCCCAGACGAAGGGCCGTGTCGCCCCGGCGAGGAGGGCGAGGCTGCCGAGCAGTGGCCCAACCACCGCGCCGAGGTTCAAGGCTTGGTTGAACAGGGTGAAGACGCGCACGCGCCACGCCTCCGGCTGGGTGGCGAAGATGGCTTTGACCGACGGCGTGTACAGGGCCGTCCCAAGCCCGACCAAGGCGGATGCGCCGACCGTGGCGGCGAACTGGTGGGCCAGGGCGAAGGCGAGGAAGCCAAGCCCGCGCGTGACGGCGCCGGCAACGATCGTCGCGCTGTGGCTCGTGCGGTCCCCGAGGAGGCCCATCGCCAGGGGCAGGACGCGCGCACACAGAAGGTTGGCGCTCAGGACCGTCCCCACCTGCCAGGGCGTCTCGCGCACGGTCCCGGTTAGGTACAAGGCCAGGAAGGGTAAGACCATGAACTGGCCCGCGTTCATCAAGAAGGCCGACGCCACCAGGAGGTACAGGGGACGGGGTATCCGCGCCGGCTGTCTCTCGCGCTGCGCGGTCGCCGCCGTCGCCATAGTTGCCATGTCGCCGCCCCCTGCTCGTTAACCGGCAAATATGCTATGACTGTAACAGAAAGGAGCGGCGTCATGCAAGAGCAAAACACTTTGACGGTTAACGACGGGCGGCCGAGCGCGCAGGCCGCGCCGGGCCAACTGGAGGTGGTGCGTGCCTTCCTCAACACCTGGCGCATCCCCCACGACACGCGGGAGCCGGCTGATGCCCTGACATCGACGGATGATCTCCGGCGCTTCCAGTCGGCGCATCTCCCCGCTCTCCGCGGCCCGCTCGACCTCGTGGCCGCGCGGGCGTTGCGCGACGACCTCCGCCGCGCGCTGGGCGACGGCGATGTGGCGGCCGTGGGTCGCCGCTTGGCGGTGTACCCGGTGGTGGCCGCCCTGACCGTGGATATGGAGGGTAAGGCTGCGGTACGCTACGAGCCGGGGCCGAGTTCCTGCGCGCTCTGTGGGGCGCTCTTGGCGATCGTCGTCGAGGCGGTCGCGCTGCGGACGTGGCCGCGCCTGAAAGCGTGCCCCGATTGCCGCTGGGTCTTCTACGACCATACGAAGAGCGCCACGAAGGTGTGGTGCGCCATGAACGCGCTCACCCCAACCGGCCGCGCCTGCGGAAGCATCGCCAAGGTCCGCCGGTGGCGGGGGCGGCAGAAGGCGGCGGCGCAAGACGCGTGATGAGGGGGCTGGAGCGTTACCTTTACCCCGAAGTATTCCCCGCTGTAGCTACCCGTTGTCGACGCTCACATCACATATCATCACGGCTCCTTCACATCACATATCATCACGGCTCCTTGTCATTGGTTCACCACAGGAGCAGCTACGCACGAATTATCCAGGCAACCTTCTTGACAGGCAGCCTGATTAACAGGTACCCTGTTTATATGGATGAGATTACCGACGCCGTCGCGCGGTTGCGCCTGGTCGTGCGCATGCTCAACCGCCGGGCACAGGCCGAGACCGGCGCGGGCAGCCCGACGCGTTCCGAGCAGGCGGTGCTCGCCTGGGTGGAGGACCGCAGCCCGTTGACGCCGAGCGCCCTGGCCGCCCTCGAGCAGGTCCGCCCGCAGTCGATGGGGCAAACCCTCGATGCCGTCGCCCGGCGGGGCTGGGTCACTCGCTCGGCGCATCCAAGCGATCGACGGCAGGTGCTCATCGCGCTCACTGATGCCGGGCGGATCGCTCTGGACCGCGGCCGCCAGCTGCGTCAGGCCTGGTTGGTCGAGGCGATGCGCACACGGCTGGACGCGGAGGAACAACGCACCGTGATCGCGGCGATTGCGTTGCTCGACCGGATGGTGCGGGAGTGAGGACATGACCACCGCGCCGCGCGCGGCCACGGGTTTCGGGCCACGGTTCGTAGCGCCGCTGTGCGTCGGGGCGCTGCTGAACCCAATCAATTCGACGATGATCGCCACCGCGCTCGTGCCCATCGGGCAGAGCTACCATGTGGGCGCGGCGGCGACCGTGTGGCTGATCGCAGCGCTGTACTTGGCCAGCGCCATCGCGCAGCCGGTGATGGGCGACGTGGCCGACCGCGTCGGACCCCGTCGGGTGTATCTGGGCGGGCTGGTGGTGGTGGCGCTCGCCGGCCTCGGTGGGGTGCTGACCCCCGCGCTGTGGGTCCTGGTTGGGGTTCGGGTGGCCATCGGCATCGGCACCTCGGCGGCGTATCCGGCCGCGATGGCGCTGGTGCGCGCCCAGGCGGAGCGGGTCGGCCAGCCGGTGCCGGGCGGGGTCCTTGGCGCGCTGACGCTCGCCAGCTTGACCAGCGCGACGATCGGCCCGGCGCTGGGCGGACTGCTCGTCGGTCTGGCCGGCTGGCCGTCGATCTTCCTGGTGAACGTACCGCTGGCCCTGATCGGCCTCGGCCTGACGCTCTGGTGGCTGCCCGCCGACGCGTCGCTGGCGGGGCATGACGAGACCCTTGTGCAGGCGCTCGACCTGCCGGGCATCGCGCTCTTTGGCGTGACGCTGACCGTGCTGCTGCTGTTCCTGATGGGCCTAACCAGCCCGAACTGGGCGTTGCTGGGTGGATGTGTGGTCCTCGCCGCGCTCCTGGTGGCCTGGGAACGGCGCGCGGCGCGCCCGTTCCTGGACGTGCGGATGCTCGCCGACAACCGTCCCTTGGTCCGCACCTTCGCCCGGTACGGGCTGACCTTTGTCGTCATCTACGGGGTGCTGTACGCGTTCCCACAGTGGCTGGAGCAGGCGCGCGGGTTGAGCCCCGCCTCCGCCGGGCTGCTCGTGCTGCCGATGTCGGTGGTGGCCGGGATCTGCACGGTGCTGGGGGCGCGCGGGCGCCGCGTGCGCGGGCCGCTGCTCCTCGGCACCACCGCCCTGCTGCTCGCCAGCGTGGCGCTGCTGTGGGTCCACGCCGGGGTCGGCGTGGCCGCGCTGATCGCGGTCGGCGCGCTGTTCGGGATACCCAACGGTTTGAACGTCGTCGGCAACCAGGCGGCCCTGTACGCCCAAGCGCCGGCCGCGCAGATCGGTATGGCCGCGGGGCTGTTCCGCAGCGCACAATACATCGGCGCGATCGTGTCCGCTAGCCTGATCGGGCTGTGCTACGGCCGGCGCGCGGGGGACGCCGGACTGCACAGCCTGGCGATGATCTTCGTCGCGCTCAGCGCGTTGCTGCTGGTCGGCGTCGTGGTCGACCAGACCGGGGCACCCCGGCGGCTCGACCGCGCCGCACGACGCCTGCGGTCAGCGATCCACGCGCCGGCCAGGGATACGGTGTGAGGGCGAGGATGGAGGTGCGCGCCCAGATCCGTGCGCTCGTGCGCGGACGCCACGGCACGCCATGGCGTCCGCGCACGGATGCGGTGCCGCCCCCCTACAACGAGCTGGCCGGACAGGACCTGGGGCGGCTGGCGGCGCTCAGCGACGGCCTGTTCGCCATCGCCATGACGCTGCTCGTGTTCCAGTTTCGCGTCCCCGCCGTGGCGGGCATCCACACCGACCGGGACCTATGGCACGCGCTCTCTGTCGTCGGGGTAGCCCCGCGGATCATCACCTATCTCTTGAGCTTTCTGACGCTCGGCAATTTCTGGATTGGGCAGCAGACGCACTTCAACCACGTCGCGCGGGCCGACCGCACGCTGGCGTGGCTGCATCTCACGTTCCTCGCCGCGGTCGCGACAATGCCGTTCTCGACCGCGCTGCTGGCGGACTTCATCACCGTTCGCCTGGCCCTGGTGCTCTATTGGGCCAACATCCTGATCCTGGGCGTCCTCCTCGTCGTCGGGTGGCGCTACGCCAGCCGGAGGGGGCTCGTGCGGGACGATGCGCCGGCGGGGCTCGCCCGCGCCATCGGCCAGCGCATCGTCGTCGCCCAGGTGCTGTATGCCTGCGGCGCCGCGCTCTGCGTGATCAACACCTCGTGGAGCATCGGCGTCATCGTGGTGGTGCAGCTGAACTACGCCATCGCGCCCCGGCTTCCGGTGCTGTCCCGCCTGTAGCGCGTGGCCGTGCGGTCGCCATAATCCCTCTCCCTCCCTTGCGTGCATCTGTCGATGACTTTTATGGGCCGGCCATTCATCGTGCCATCCTACCGACACTCAGGGCGGTGATCGACACAGACGCCCTCGCCGCAGCCACCACTCGTCCCTACCGCCGCTCATCGGCGCGGCTGTCACGCCCCCTGGATTGCTCGGGTCCGGGGGCGTGGTCGGGCGTCGTCTGCCGCCCCCGCTCGGCCTGTAGCGCGTCGTTCCAATCCTTCGCCCCAGCTGGGGGTCGCTCGCGCACGACGGCCTCGGCGCGCGGGTATGCCTCCCGCACCTGCGCCCATAGTTTATCGCCGCCCGCGTCGTTGTCGAAGCCGCAATGCACGAGCGCGCCCCTGGACAGCCCCTCCTCGATCTGCCGCCTGGGTAGCTCACCGTGGCCGTCGTTCGACACGAACGTAAACTCGCCCCGCTCGCCGGCGCGCTGCGCCAGCGCCGCCCGGCTCAGGGCGTCGATGGGGCTCTCCGCGATGTGGTACTGCGGGACGCGATACGGGGCCGGCTCCCCCACGCTGAACGAGAAGTGCCCCTCGTCGCGCCGGCTGCCGAGGGCGAGTCCCTGGAACGCCGAGCCGGGCAAGGTCCCGCGCAAAGACGCACCCACCGCCCGGCCCTCCGCATCCGTGCGCAGAAAGACGGCGTTGGCCCGGCGATCCGCGTAGAGTGTCCCCCGCGCGTGCAGGTCGTCGACCATGCCGCCCGGAATTGCCCGCTCCTCTGTGAGGTAGGCCCGGACCTGCGGCCAGTGCCCCTCGTCCCGCGCTGGCGGCATGAAGCGCGCCGGCGCGTCCCGCTCGCGCTCGACGATCTCCTGGGCCTGCCGCGCCCCGTACTGCGCGGCCGCCGCCACGGCCAACTCAGGACCGCCCGCGTGGTTCAGGTAAGCCACGGCCTGGCGGAAGGTGTACCCGCCGACATGCATCACCAGGTCGATGGACTGACCGCCGCCGCTCTGCCGGTCGTGGTTGTAGAACTTCTCCCCGTTGATCGAGATGTGCTCGCCGGCGACCTGCCACTTGTGTTTGTCGTGGCGGTCCTGCTCACCGCCGAGCGCGCGCATGGTATCGTCCAGGGCGATGCCCCGGACCTGGGCCACCAGCGCCTTGTAGTCCTGTGTCACGGTCGCGTTGTCCCGTTCCAGGTCGCGCACTCGCTGCTGCAAGACCACGACGTTGGCCTCGGCCTTCGCCGCCTGCCCCTCGTAATGCGTCGCCTTGACGAGGGCCGCGTCCAGCGCCGGCGTGATCCGCTCCGCGATCCGCTCGCTCTGCTCGCTGGCCCATTGCTCGGGGTTGCCCACGAGGCGGCCCGGCCGCTCCACCTCCAGGGCGCGCTTGACGATCTCCGGCGCCGGCGTCGGCGCGTCGATCTTGGCGTAGAACGCGCGCACGGTCTGGTGCTCGGCCACGCTCCCCTTGACGCCCCGCTCAAGCCCCAGGGCGCGCACGGCGGCGGCATAGCTATCCTGCATGCGGGCCAGCAAGGCGCGCCCGCCCGTGTACGCGTGGGCGTTGAGCCGCCCCCGCTCGTCAATCGGCACGACGAGGGCCTGGATATGGGGTGTCTGCTCGTCCTTGTGTAGGACGGCCGCGACAACATTCTGCTCACCGTACGTGTCACGTAGCCACGCCATGCTGCGCGCGGTCCAGTCGTCGAGGCGCGCGGCCCGCGCGCGCTCATCGCCCTGGTGATAGAACTCGCGGCTGGCGGTCAGCACATGCTCCATGGCTAGCACCGCGTTGGAGCGTAGCGTGGGCGCGTCGTCGAGCCGGGCCTGGGCATCGGCGCACCAGTCTCCCGTCCCGGCCAGCCGCACGTTGTCGCCCCGGCGCGCGTCGTCGGCGTTGCGGGTCTCGCGGGTCCGCTCGTTATGCTTGCCTAACTGGCCGATCTCGCCCATCGTCTTGAGCTTGGCCACGCGCAACACCGCGTACATCGCCCACGCCTCCCTCTTTTTCCAAGGGGCTGAGGCGTCGCCACCCTACGCCGATCGCGGCGCGGCGAACGGACGAATTGTGAGCCCCAGCGAACAATTCGGTAGTGAGTATACCGTTTGCTGCGCGAACGTCTATCGTCAGCCTACACGGTCGCGTTAGGCGGTCGCAAGGGGGCGGCTCGGGGCTGCTTGGAAAAGAAGGGGGCGCGGTCTCTCCAGACTCCGGCTAAACTCTCCAACGGTAGGGCAACACACCCTCTCACCCTTCTAGGAGTGCGCGTGCTCGTTCTGCGATGCGCCTTGAAATCGTCCGTAGCAGTTCCTCCCCACGCTCCACGTTAGACGTTGACTCGGGGTCGTTCGACGCATCATCGACGGCGGTGAGGACCCCGATGTATTTGTGCGCGGTCTCTCGCCGGCGCTGTAGATGCTCCGGCTGGCCGGCGTAGAACGCCGCAAGAGAGTGGTCTGTCTCGAACGTCTTGCTCACGTCGACGAGGTCGGGACGGATGGCCATGAGGAGCGACGTTTCTCCACCGGCCGCCGGCCGCGTGCTCGCGCGGGTAGTGCAGATCGGGGACCACTTCCTGATCCGTCAGGAGCTGCCACTTCATACCGGGGTGCTCCGCGAGGAATTGGGTGCCGATGGCCCGGATCGTCGGCAGATGGACCCGCTCGTGCCAGTGACCCGTGACCACGACGATCGCGCGGAACCCCCGGCGCCGCATCGCCTCGTACATATCGAGGAGCAGATTGTGGTAGGGGTCACAAGATCATTCTGGGAAAATTGTACGCTAAGAGATTACGCGTCCGCTGGGCGTGGTATGTGCTGCTTGCCGTGGAGTCGCGTCGCTTGCTGCCAATCCCACACGTACTCGCCCGTCAGG
>JAABUQ010005443.1_pt1 | contig 20319 bp, 17 predicted proteins | sample 5560001 | NCBI WGS metagenome assembly JAABUQ01 (sample SAMN10711888, study PRJNA513371) | rock metagenome | isolation source: Antarctica rocks | place: Antarctica: Victoria Land, Finger Mt nord | collected 2015-12-18
CTTTGATGTGACCGTGTCCGCTACGCTCGACGCGTTGCTTGACCGGGAGATGTTGCGCGGGCTCGACCTGATCGTGCCGATCTGGACCATGGGCGTGATCGCCGAGGAGCAACTGGCGAATCTCGCGGCAGCCGTCGAGGGCGGGGTGGGGTTGGGCGGCTGCCACGGCGGCATGTGCGACGCCTTCCGCGACGCGCCTCTCTATCAGTTCCTGACGGGCGGGCAGTGGGTCGCCCACCCCGGCAACGACGGCGTGACTTATACTGTGCATATCGCCGACGACGAGCACTACATCACGCGCGGCGCGCACGACTTCACGGTCACGACCGAGCAGTACTACCTGCACGTCGATCCGGCCAACGGGGTACTGGCGACGACGCGCTTCCCGGTCGTCGACGGGCCGCACGCCGCCAACGGTCCGGTCGACATGCCTGTCGCCTGGACCAGACTGTGGGGTCGGGGGCGCGTCTTCTACTGCTCGCTCGGGCACCACGCCGACGTCGTGCGGCAGCCTGAGGTACTGAACCTGTGCCTGCGCGGCTTGCTGTGGGCGGCGCGGGCGGACTAAAACGGAGGATACATGCGACAACAAGCGGCGACGCCGGTCGGCGTAGGCGTGATCGGCTGCGGCAACATCAGCGGCATCTACTTGCAGACCGCGCGGCGCCTGGAGATCCTGGATGTGGTGGCCTGCGCCGACCTGGACCTCGAGCGGGCGCGGGCTAGGGCGGCCGAGTACGACGTGCCGCGGGCGTGTACCGTCGAGGAGTTGCTCGCCGATCCCGCGGTGGATCTCGTGATCAACCTGACCGTCCCCGCGGCGCACGGCGAAGTGGGGTTGATGGCGCTAGAGGCCGGCAAGAGTCTCTACAACGAGAAGCCGCTGGCGATCGACCGCGAGGACGCGCGGCGCTTGCTGGAGCGCGCCCGGCAGCGCGGCCTGCTGTTGGGCGGCGCCCCCGACACGTTTCTGGGCGCGGGGCTGCAGACCTGCCGCAAGCTGCTCGACGACGGCTGGATCGGCGCGCCGGTCGCCGCGACCGCCTTCATGCTGGGCCACGGCGCCGAGTCGTGGCACCCCGACCCCGCTTTCTTCTACCAGCGCGGCGCCGGTCCCATGCTCGACATGGGTCCCTACTACCTGACCGCGCTCGTCACCCTGCTGGGTCCGGTGCGGCGCGTGACGGGCTCGACACGCGCCTCCTTCCCCGAGCGCACGATCACCAGCGCCCCCAAGTATGGGGAAACAGTCCTGGTCGAGGTCCCGACGCACGTCGCCGGGGTGCTGGACTTCGCCTCGGGACCCGTGGGCACGATCGTAACGTCGTTCGACGTGTGGGCGTCGGAAACGCCACGCCTCGAAATCTACGGCAGCGCGGGTACGTTGAGCCTGCCCGACCCCAACACCTTCGGCGGCCCCGTGCGCGTGCGGCGCGCCGGGGCCGATACGTGGAGCGAGGCGCCGCTGACGCACGGCTACGCCACGAACAGCCGCGGCCTCGGCGTGGCCGACATGGCCTACGCCCTGCGCTCGGGCCGGTCGCCGCGGGCGAGCGGCGAGCTCACTTATCACGTACTCGACGTGATGCAGTCCTTCGAAGAGGCCTCGACCGAGGGCTGCCACGTCGCCATCGAGAGTTCCTGTGAACGTCCGGCGCCGCTGCCGTTAGACCTGCTGGAGGGCACGCTCGACTCGTGAGGAGAGACGCGATTCGGGACCAACAGGAGCGGCTGGACTACTATACTGAGATGGGACGGCGGCGTGCGATGGGATGACGGAGCCGGCCTACTTGAGAGCGATAACAGGGATGATGGAGGTGAGGCATGCCGCGCCGTAGGGCGAGATACAGCCTACTCGTCGGTGGGACACTGCTCGTATACGCGATGGTCACGATACAACCGTCTTACGCCGGGGCCAGAGATGAGACAACTGCTTTCACGGCTCCGGCCACCACGCGTTTGGCGGCGTCCGCTCCGCGCGCGGCGACATCCTCGGCGAACGATGACGCGGTCCAGCCCTGCAACGCGCAGAGCTTGCAGGCGGCTGTCTCCTGCGTCGAGCCCAGCGTGTTGCGGGTAGTGGTGAAACTCTCCGCCAAGAGTTTCGCCGAAGGATCGAGCTTCGTAATACGGTCGGACGACACCGGCACCTACCTGCTGACCAATCGTCACGTCGTCGAGGGCGCGACCCTTAAGGGCACGATCGTCGTGGCGCCAGACGAGAAAAAGGACTACCAGCCCCTGGCTATCCTAGCTAACAACGGCAAGCCCGGCACCGCGGGCGACCTGGCCATCGTCAGGCTCAAACCGCACCTTGGGCTGCGGCCGCTCGCCTTCGGCAACTCTGATACCCTGGCCCCCGGCCAGACCGTGTCCAGCATCGGCTACGGTATCGGCTTGCAGGGGCCGCCCTCGGTGACGGAAGGGATCATCTCGGCCGTCCATCGCGATCTCGACGACGGCTCGGGGCCGGTTTGGATTCAGCACCAGAGCACCATCAACCACGGCAACAGCGGCGGCCCCCTCATCACGCTCCAGGGCGACATCGTGGGCGTCAACACGCTCAGCATCACGCAGTTGCCCAACGGCGACAACGGCGTGCAGGGGCTGTTCTTCGCCATCCCCGCTAACGCGGCGAGCAAGGTCGCCTTGAGGCTGATCACCAAAATCGAGGGTCCCGCCGCCCTGGCGCGGCCCCCGGCGCCTGCCCCGCCGGCGGGACCCTTCCAGGGGCCGGGCTACACGGTCACGCTGCCGCCGGGCTGGTTCGTCGGCCATCTAACCAATGGATCGCCGCGGCTGGAGTCGCGCGACCAACAGGTACAGGTCGACGCCAAGGTGATCAAGGGAAACGGCATCCTCGTCACCAGAGATAAACTTCTGTCTACGCTTAAAGGGGTGATTCAGAGTACCGCGAAGAACGCCACGAACGTGACCTACGACACAACCATCACGTACACCGGCAAGAACAACGCGGTCGGCCTGGGCGTCGAGGCAACCATCACTTACCCCAGCGGCTCGCACGCGCTGGTGCTCCTGGCCGAGGACAGCACGGCCAACCACTTTTATATTGTCGACGCCCTGGTACAGGCCAACGCACCTCAGGCGGATGTTCAGCAACTCGACGTGATCCTTAAGTCATTCACTGGCACGGAGTAGCCGGTAGACCTCGGAGAAGATCTCCGCGAAGGCGGCGCGCTCGGGTGGCGTGCCGACGGTGACGCGGATGCAGCGGTCAAGCGTGGGCGCGCCGGGCCTGCGCACGAAGACGTCGCGCGCGGCCAGGAGGTCGAGAGCCGCGCGGGCCTGTCGCGGGCCACCCATGTCGATGGCCACGAAGTTCGTGGCCGACGGTAGGGCGGCCAGGCCCAGTTCACGCGCCAACGCCTCGTAGTCCCGCCGGCCAGCCGCGACGGCGGTGACGACCTCGCGGAGATAGGTCGTGTCGGCCAGCGCGGCCTGCGCGCCGGCCTGCGCGATCGAGTTGACCCCGAAGTGCAGGCGCACGCGGTCGAAGGCGGCGACGGTCTCACTGTCGCCAACAGCGTAGCCGACGCGCGCGCCGGCCATGCCGTGGGCCTTGGAGAAGGTGCGCAGGCGCAGCACGCGCGGGTCGGAGGCGTCCATCGGCGGCACGGCGTCGGCGGGCGCGAAGTCGGCGTAGGCCTCGTCGAGCAGGAACAGGCAGTCCCCCGGCAGGCGCTCGGCGAAAGCGCGCAGGTCGGCGGCCGTGTGCCAGGAGCCGGTCGGATTATCCGGGTTGGAAAGGTACACCAGACGCGCGCCCGTGCGCGTCGCCGCCGCCGCGAGGGCCGCGAGGTCGTTGTGGTCGTCGCGGTAGGGCACACGCTCCAAACGCGCGCCGTAGCCCGAGACGTGGTAGGTGAAAGTCGGGTAGGCGCCGAGCGAGGTCACCGCCACGTCGTCCCGCTCCAGGAACGCGCGCACGACCAGGCCCAGCAGGTCGTCGATACCCGCTCCCACGACCACGTTCTCGACATCGGCGCCGTGGTGGCGCGCCAGGGCGGCGCGTAACTCGTAGCTCTCGGGGTCGCCGTACCAGGACACACGCTCCACGGCCACGCGCATGGCCTCTTTGGCCCGTGGCGACGGACCGAAATTGCTCTCATTGGCGCCGAGGCGCAGCGTGAAGGGGCGGCCGCGCAGGCGCTCCAGGGCCTCGGGTCCGACGAAAGGTACGGTGGCCGGCAGATCTCGCACGAGTTGAGTGAAGGGCGGTCGGGCGCTCATAGCTCTCCTACGATAGAAACGTTATTGTAAGGATACTCCTGTGGGAGAGTAGCCCGCGACTGAGGCGGCGCGCCGCCTGACCCTAGACGCCTGGCCCTACAGGGCCAGGCAATAGGCGCGAGTTTTGAGTATGAAAGGAATTGGAAGAAAGCATGGACAACACGCTAGTACGTCAGAAGATCGAGCAGGCCGTCGCGCTCCTCGAAGAGCGCGACATCGACCTGTGGGTGGCGCAGTTCGGGCGCGAAACGGGCCTGCACCCCGAGCCGTCACAGGAACTGCTGGTCGGCACGACCGTCACCTGGCCCTCTGCCTTCCTGATCGCCCGCGACGGGCGGACAGTCGCGCTTGTCGGGACGGGCGACGCCGCGCAGGCGCGCGACGCCGGCGCCTACGCCGAGGTCGTAGGCTACGTGCAGGATATCCGCGCCGACCTGTTGCGCACGCTGGACGAACTGGACCCGCGCGCCATCGCGCTCAACTACTCCAGCGAGGACCACACGGCCGACGGCATCACGCACGGCATGTTCCTGCTGTGGCAGCGGCTGCTCGCGGGCACGCCCTACGCGGATCGCGTGGTCTCCGCCGCGCCGTTGCTGGGCCCGTTGCGCGCCCGCAAGCTGCCCGTCGAAGTCGCGCGCATCAGGACGGCGGTCGAACGCGCCGAGGCGCTTTTCGACCGCCTGCAAGAGTTCCTGCGCCCTGGCGTGACCGAGCGGCAGGCCCACGCCTTCGTGACGGACCTGCTGCGCGCCCAGGGGCTGGAGCCAGCTTGGGATCCGGGGCACTGCCCACACGTCGCCATCGGCCCCGATACAGGCTTCGGGCATGTAGGGCCGGGCGACATCGTCGCCGAGCCGGGCCACCTCATTTTCGTCGACCTCGGCGTGCGGCTCGACGGCTACTGCTCGGACCTGCAGCGCACCTTCTACCTGCTCCGGCCCGGCGAGGAGCGTCCCCCCGTCGCGGTGCAGGCTACCTTCGACGACCTGCTGCGCGCCATCGACGCCGGCGCCGCGGCGCTGCGGCCGGGCGTGGCGCACTGGCAGGTGGACGAGGCGGCGCGAGGCGCCCTGATGGCGGCCGGCTACGCCGAGCCACAGTTCGCCTTCGGCCACCACCTCGGGCGCACAGCCCACGACGGCGGCGGCACGCTCGGCCCGCGCTGGCCGCGTTACGGCGCCACACCCGAGATACTCGTGGAGGAGGGTGGCGTCTTCGCCCTGGAGTTCGCCATACCCTGCCCGGAGCCCGGCCACGGATGGGTCTCGCTGGAAGAAAACGTGCTCGTGGGCGCGCAGGGATTGGAGTGGCTCAGCCGCCGCCAGCGCGCGCTACGCGTGATTCAGGTACGCTAGACAGTCATTGTCTCAGCGCGACACCACACGGCGCTGGAACGGCGATACGGTATCCGCCTGGACGACCATCAACCGCGTCTTGCCGCCGGTCAGCTACAGTTTTTGTGCCGGCGTTTTAGCCTTACGGACCTGGACGCGCCGCTCATGGATGTGCGCCTCGACCTCGCGACTATGGATTATGAGATACAGAACATCTCCAGCGCGGTTGAGCGCGCGGCTTTATCCTCATAAAGCGATTAAATGATGATATCGCGTCACCGTCATACAAGCTGGGGCGTGACGAGATGGCAGCGAAGGCGCGACGGTATCTCCAGGGGGCGCACCCCTCCCGATTCTACATGTTCCGTCTAATACACGTTGGCCGACGTACCCTTGCGATCTTTTTCGCACCGCAGTGCCCGTCGGTGATCTTTTTCGCACCGCAGTGCCCGTCGCTGCCATGCGACCGCAGTCGCAGGCGTCCTCCGACCGCCAAGGTAGTTGCGCCAAGCTGTACTAGCCACCCGTCACCCGTTTAAGAGGATAGCGGACCGATAGCGGGCGACCGCGATATAGCGCACCAGGCGGCCGTTGTTGCTCCAGGGGTTGGCGTCGCCTGAGAGCACGCGATACGGGCGCTCGAGGCGCAGGTGCTGTGTGCGGTCCGTCGGATTGACCAGCACGATGCCATGGGCGAAGTCGCGGCGCAGCATGAAGGCCTGTGTGCCGAGCAACCGCAGCCCTTTGATGCTCACCTGCCCCCCCACCCGGCCCACGCCAAGCCTGAAGTGGCCCGTACCCCCCACGGGGATGGCGTAGCGATGCCACGCGGAGCGCAGCGCCAACGGGACCGAGGTTCCGCCTAAGGCGGCGCCGGCCGCCTCCCCGGAGGCGCCGGTCGCGTCGGAGGGGACGTCGCCGGCGTCGAACCGTACCGTTGACCCGGCGGGGCCGCGGGCCATGAAGACGAGGGTGCGTAGCGCCAGCGGGTCGGGCGGCGCGAGGAGCGTCAGCCCCGCCGCGTCGGGACGGTAACTCAACGGCGCGCTCACATGTATCACCGCGTTGCGGTCTACTAGTTGTGCGTCGGGACGCCGCAGGCGGCCGCCCCGCCCTCCATTGTCGCGCACGAGCGTCAGCGGGAGGGCGTGGCCCGACCAGTCACCGATCTGGACGAGGCGCGCCGGACCCAGTGGCCGCCCCAGGTAGCCGTGCCCCGCCGCCCGTTGCCGCGCCGTGGTAACCGTCGTCCGCTCCATATGCCAAATAGGGGTCGTGCCTTCCAGCCCACGCCGCACTAGCAGGCTCCCTGCCAGCACGCGCAGGATCTCCATGGCCTCCTGATCGACCAGCACGACATCGCCCGTGCGGAAGCGCCGTGGGTGCGCCACCGGCACGAGCGTCGCCGCCGCGTCCAGGCGCCGCGTGAGCGCGGAGCCCTGACCCCCGTCGTACTCGTCGAACCACCAGGGGTCGCCGTGTACGATCCAGCCCCGGTCATAAGCGGCATAGCCATCGCCCAGCAGGGACACACCTACCGTGGCCTCGGCCGACTCGGACGCGGGGGTCAGGCGTGTCACATTGTCCGGGTTGACGATGCTGTGGCCCTGGCCGGCCTCGGTGTCGTACTCGTAGGCGTCGATGGCGGCGTAGAGCGCGGTCCCGGGGATCAAGGGGAAGCCCTCCATCTCGCGCCCCTGGGCCAGCCCGTCGATGCGCAGGTCCCCGTTCACCAGCAGCGGCGCCCCCGGCAGCAAGCGTTTCGTCTCGGCCAGCAACGCGCGCTGCCCCGCCCGCCACACGTTGACCCCGCGCACGATACCCCCGTCCGCGCGCCCGTCCCCGTTCACATCGATCCGCGGATCGGGCGGGAAGTCCTGCAGGTTGTCGTAGAAGACGCCGCGCCAGCCGTCGCGCCGGACCAGGACCGCGATGCGGTGCGCCAGGTAGTCGGCCCAGGTCTGCCCGTGCCAGCGCGGGCACAACGAGGACATGTTGAACGACCATGGGCGCAACCTGTCGAGAGAGCAGTTGGAGAGGTCCTTGCGGTAGCTGTAGTGGACCGCGACGCGCGCGCCCACGCGGTGCGCCGCTGGGACGCTGTGGTAGCCGCGCTCGACGTAGAGCCGGTGGCCGGCGACACCCCAGATATGCATGCTCTCGCCGTCGACCAGCACGTCCTGGCAGGGCGCGAACGGGCGCGGATCAGTCACGGTGACAATGTCGCTTGTGTTGTCGACGCGTATAACCAGCCTGCTGCCGGCCGTCACCAGCCACCACCCCGGCGGCACATCCCCCAGGTTCAGTCCGTAGTGGTCTTGCACCAGGTCCAGGTCCTCCTGGAGGGAGCGCTCGTAGAGCAGCGCGAGGGCGTGGGGGTGGACGCGCAGCAATTCCCGCACCGGGGCGCCGCGGCGCGCGACGATCAGGTCGTCGCTGGTGAAGAAGGGCACCTGCCAGTCATAGCGCAGCCCGTTGTAGTTGGCGAGGCGGGGATACCCAGCGCCGCCGATGGCGTCCGACGCCACGGCCGACCGCGGGCCGGTGTGCCGATCGGCGACTGGATGCGCGGCGCCATGGTGATTGGCGGGCGGACGCGCGGGGGCCGAGATAAGGGCGAGGGATAGGAGAGCGGTGGAGAGGAGCGCGCGCATGCGCGGGGCGTGGCGGAACACGGACATGGTAGCGGTTCATCTCTCTAGCGGCGCCTGCTCATCCACTGAGTCGCGCGTCTACAGCCTCTAGTGTACACGACGGCGGCCTACCAGCTACGGTGGACGGGAGGAGCCGCCACTTGCGCCGGCCCCAACCGGCAGGGCCGCCGCGCCGGCGGGAGCGAGGTAACGTTATTCGCCGGATTTGCTGGCGTCGGTCAACCCCGACATCGAACCAAGCAGCGCCCCGCCGACCGCGCCAAGCACGGCGCCGAACAGGAACAGCTGCAAGGGTCCCGTGATCACGCCGTCGGCGGCCCCGGCGAACAGGCTGATGCCCAGGCCGGCGACTCCGCCGACGACAGCGCCCGTGGCGATGCCGAGCGCGGCCCCGCGCTCGGCGGTGTTGTTCGTGGTGAGTTCGCGGCCGTTGGCGTCGCCCCCTCCCATCGCGCTGAGTCCATAGATCGTGCCCAGCGCCATACCGTAGACCGCGTGTACCACGAAGTTGCCGATAATCGGGAGCGGCCCCGCCCCCAGTCCAAAGCCCAGGAAACCACCGTTGAGTAGGGGTAGCAAGATAAAGATGGAGAGCAGCCATGGACCCAGTGAGAAGATGAACCCTTTACGCCAGCCCGGTCCGGTGAGCGCGGCCTCGGCGTAGTAGGCGTAGACACCGGCCCACAGCAGGCCGAACGCCACATGCAGCAGCAGGGCGCCGTAAAGCGAGTCCTTGGCCGCCGTGGTGGCGCGGTTGTGGCTCAGATTATAGAACCAGGTCAGGAGCGTATTGGCGCTCCCGTGCGTGTAGGTCTGGCTCAGGCCCTGAGCGGCGACGTATCCCGCGGCCAGCGCGACGGCCGCGGCTGCCGTGGCCACGAACCCAGACACGATAGCTTGCTGCGGCCACTCGTGGCGCCGCGTGCGCTTCACCGGCAATGACATGGACATCGGGACAACTCCTAAATGTAGCTATCAGCCGTCAGCTATCAGCCGTCAGCGATCAGTTCGTGCTGACCGCTTCCTCATCACCGTAGCCTTATATGGGGCCCTATCCTCTTGAGTCGATTATACCCCCGCCAGGCGTGTGAGCCAATACCTTGCGCCGCACGGGGTCCGGCTGATTTTTGTGGCACGACGCCTGGCCCTGAAGGACCATGGCAGGAACGAGACCCTGAAGGGTCGGACAGGGCGGCCAGCCATCCCGGTCAGACCAAGAGGATCACCGCCAGACAGACCTTTCAAGGTCCGTGGCCTGCCATGGTCCTGTAGGGCCAGGCTCATCTAGGGCCAGGCTCATCGCGCTCATTATCACAAAAATCAGTTACACCCGCCGCACGGATCGGATTCGGGTATCCTAAAAGCAGCCGGCTATCAGCTGACAGCCGATGGCTGATCGCTACTCTGGCACGCCTCATGCCCTTCACCGCTGACGCAGGAGGAGACCGGTCTGTATGAGAGGTTTCAGGCACTACTGGAATACGCACCGCGGCTTTAGAGACGCGTGGTATGTGTCACTGTCTTTGGGCTCGATCGGCTGGCTGTCCGGCGCGACGATCGAGGGGGGCTTCAACGGCGCCGACCCATGGGGTGGCTTGTTGCTCTTTACCGGTTTGTTCGGGACAATCGGCTGGGTCGTCGGCTACGTCATCGGCATCACGGTCGAGCAATCGATCAAGTACTATCAGGGCCCCGAGCCGTCCGACGCCGCTCCCGAGCCGACGGCGTAGTTATGAATAACGAGCCGTTGGAACGGCGCTAGCTAGTCGGTACCGGGTTGGGAGATTGTCGAGATGCACAACCGTTTGATTAGCTTCAACCTGCGCCTGGCCATGGCCATGTTCCTGGGCGCCGTTCTAATGTTCTTGGTCGCCTTTGTGTGGGCCATCCTGTACCTGCACCCATAGGGTAGGGAGGTAAAGCTATGCAGCAACAGCCGCCATCGCAGGGTACCCACCCGACGAACCCTACTCACCACCCTCACGATGAGATGCATGTCGTGGCGCCGAGCTGGCAACCGCTGATCCTGGCGATCGGCATCGCGCTCACGTTCGCGGGGATCGCCGTGACACCGATCATGTGGATCGCCGGCCTGGTGATCAGCATTACCGCCATCGTCAACTGGCTCGGCGAACTGCGGCGCGATTACCAGGGCCCGAGCGCCGATAGGTTCTAGGCGTCAGGCTCAGGCGTCAGGGCGCATTGATGCAAGTTGCCCCTATCGAATCTACTGGGAGCGCCGGCTTCCAGCCGGCATACATGGGCAAGCAAACGCGTCAACGGTGGCGAATGCCGTGGTCTCGAACGTTTGCCGGCTGGAAGCCGGCGCTCCCAGTGGAGACCGCCTAACGCCTAATCCCGCCGCCGGCGCAGTAGCGCGAACAGGGCGCCCGCGGCGACGGCGATGACGAGGGCTATCCCAGTGCGTTGCGGGTGTGAGTGTGTGTCGTGCGGGCCAAGCGGCAGGCGTTCGTGGCGTCCGGCAGGGGCGGCAGGCGTCACGCGTTGTCCTTGTGTCGTCTGCTGGCGGCCGGTCTGCTGTCGCGTCGGCGACGCGGTCGCCCGCGGTCGCGCGGCACGCGCGGTTGGCGTCACGTCCCCTGGCTCAACGTAGGCGCGGTCGCCGCCCTGCACGTCGTGCGCGCCCGCGCGCAGCAGGATCGCGCGCGCCTCGCTCGGGCGCGACGGCGCCTGCACGGCCACGCTGACGATCGGCGCCCGCAGCGAAATGGGCGCCGGCGGCTCCTCCTCATACTCGATGTGGCCGAACCCCAGGATGGCCCCCATGATCCAGCCGAAGGTACCGCCGACCAGCGCCAAAATGACGGCCGGCGACACCTGCCAGCCGAAGCCGTTGAGGGTCAGCGACTTCGGGGCGAAATGGGCCGCCAGGATGGCCAGGATAGCGCCGCTGAGCAACGATGTGACGAAGGCGAAAGGGGCGGCGAACGAGCGCGGCGCCGGGGGCGCGGAGTTGGGGATCTCGACCTCCTCCCACTCCATGCTCACCTCGTCGCGGCCGAATCCCGCGGCGTGCAGGTCGTGGACGGCACGTTCGCCAAGCCCGGCATCGTCGAACGTGCCGACGATCGGCCGCGCGGCCGCCTGTGGAGGTGTCGCGGTCGTACTCATCGCACTCTACCCCCGGTCTCTATTCATGGCGATTCATGGCAGGACTGCCACACCTATCTATCACGGCTGTTATACCTCATTGGGTCCGGGCATATGAGGCACAGGACCAGTGCTCTCGACCGTGTTGTCGCCGCGTGACCCCGCGGCGTCGCGGCCCTGTTGTGAAGGATCGGTCACACCGGATCGGCGCAGGTCACGGGCCGGGCGCAGCGACGTCACCACGGGCAGCGCGGCGAAGTTGTACCACGGCGGCGGCGAGGTGGTCGTCCACTCCAGCGTGTTGGCCTTCCAGGGGTCGTTCCCGGCCGGCTGTCCGCGCCGCAGGCTGTACCACACGTTGACCACGAACAGGAGCACTCCTATGCCCAGGATGTAGGAGCCGATGGTGGAGAAAGCGTTCATCCAATCCCACTGCACCTGGGCCGGATAGCTGTACTCGCGGCGCAGCATGCCGTTGACGCCCAGGAAGTGCTGGATGAAGAAGGTCATGTTGAAGCCGATGGCCATCAGCCAGAAGTTCCACTTGCCGAGGCGCTCGTCGAGCATCTTGCCGAAGACCTTGGGGAACCAGTAGTAGAAGCCGGCGAAGGCGGCGAAGGTCGAGCCGCCCACCATGACGTAGTGAAAGTGCGCGATCAAGAAATAGCTGTCGGTCACCTGTTGGTCGATCGGGATCGTAGCCAGGTAGACGCCGGAGATGCCGCCGATGAACCACTGCACCAGGAAGGCGAACATAAAGAGCAGGGCGGTGTTGCGGAAGATGCGCCCGCCCCACAAGGTGGCCGTCCAGTTAAAGGCCTTGATGCCCGAGGGCACGGCGATGGCGTAGCTCATCAACATGAAGGCGCCGCGCGTGGTCAGCGGTGTCGGCGAGACCAGCATATGGTGGCCGAACACCATCAGGCCCATAATCGTGATCGTGACCGTGGCGAAGGCGATCGACTTATAGCCGAAAATGGGCTTGCGGCTGAAGACGGGAAAAATCTCCGAGGCCAGCCCAAAGGCGGGCAGCACCAGGATGTAGACTTCCGGGTGTCCGAACCACCAGAACAGATACTGATAGAGCACGGCGTCGGATTTCGGCCCAGTGAAGAAGTGTGTTCCACCGATGCGGTCGAGCAGGTTCATCGTCTGCACCGCGGCCAGCACGGGGATCGCCGTAACGACGAGGATCGAGGTGGCGAGCATGCTCCAGATAAAGAGCGGCATGCGGAAGAACGTCATGCCCTTGCAGCGCATCGTCAGGATGGTCACGATGAAGTTGACCGCGCCGACGAGCGAGGAGATGCTCACGATATGCAGGCCGACGATCCATAGATCCTGGCCGATGCCGGGAGAGTAGAGCGGCCCGGAGAGGGGGGGCAAGCCCCACCACGAGTTGGCGGCGGGCCCCGCCGGCGTCAGGTAGCCGCCCAAGTAGGTTAGGGCGCCGAGCGGCAGCAGCCAGAAGGAGAGCGCGTTGAGGCGCGGGAAAGCCACGTCGCGCGCGCCGATCATTAAGGGCACGAAGTAGTTGGCGAAGCCGGAGAAGATGGGCACCAGCCAGAAGAAGATCATGATGGTGCCGTGGCCCGTGATCAGCTGGTTGTAGGTCTGCTCGCTCACGACGCGATTGCCGGAGTGGGACAACTGCGTACGAATAATCAGCGCCTCGACGCCGCCCAGCAGAAAAAACAGAAAGGTGGTGACGATGTACATGATGCCGATACGCTTGTGATCGGTCGTCGTCAGCCACGAGGTGATGCCGCGTAGGGCCGGCTGCCGCGCCAGGGCAGGCGGGAGCCCGGCGGGCGGCGCGGGCGGCGGAGCTGAAACTGTAGCCATATCCTGGGTCCTCGTCGTCCTTCTAGCTGGCCGCGGGGCCACGGTGAAGACAGCGCGATACATGCCGTATCGAGCGGGCCGCGGGAGCCGCGACTCCCGGGCCATGGGGCAGGTCTCGGGGCAAGGTAGGGCAGTGTCCCTCGTCCATGTCCATCGTTGGACGGCATACTGCCGCGCGACACACGCGACAGGCGCACGGATACCACTCAGGACTACGCTTCACTGTACACCAACGGCCCCCGGTCGCGCAACCATGTTGGGCACGCCCTAATTGCCCTCGCCACTGGATTATGGGTACTATGATCGGGTAGCATGATGGTGTACCTGCCCCGCACTACGGATACCGCACCGTGGACGCGTACGGACGCGTACGCCCGTCCCCGCGCTAGGCGTCTGGACGCATCTGTTGGCCGTGCGCCGCGATCGCGATATTGAGGAGAGATAGTGTGAGCAGTAGAGAACGGCTCGTCCGCCTGGTCGTCATGGCCATCATCATCGCCGGCTGCGTCGCCTTACTCGTGGTCCCGCCTCTGCTGCCGCACCACACGCAGTTCGCCGTCTGGCCGATCGATCCCGCCTCGCCGACGGCGCAACACCTAGACCGGGTGTGGACGATCGTCACCTACGTCGGGACGGGCGTCGCCCTCCTGGTCGGCGGCCTCATGTTCTACGCTATCCTGACCTTTGGCCAGCGCGGCCCCATCACGGACGACGAGCCGCCACAGGTTCACGGCAACCCACGGTTGGAGATTATCTGGACGTTCATCCCCATCATGATCGTGTCCGTGCTCTTCGCGGTCGCCGTGTCCACGCTGCAGCTTACCGCGCCGCCGCGCGGCAACCCCAAAGATACCGTGCGCGTCGAGATACAGGGCTATCAATGGGGGTGGAGGTACCAGTTCCCGCAGCTGCCGGGCCTCAGCATCGCGCAGGGCGACCTGCACCTGCCCGTGCATCGCGATAGCGATTGGCGCGTCACGAGCGTCGACGTCGTACACGACTGGTTCGTGCCGGCCCTGAACGGGCACATGGACGCCTACCCCAACCATATTGAGCACAGCCTCATCTACACCTCCACGCCCGGCACGTTCTACGCCCAGTGCTCCAAGTTCTGCGGCCTGTACCACTGGAAGATGCACAACAACGTGGTCGTGGAGTCGCCTGCCGCGTTCTCTCGTTGGGCGCTCGCCAACGGGGCGCAGCGCCGCGACCTCACCAAGCTGTTCCCCGGCGACAGCACCGTCACGACCGCGCTGGCGCTGGGGACCGCACGTCGGGGTTAAGCCTGCCGAGGTCTCTCGCCGCGCACGCGTTACAGGGGGTGCGCGCCAGCGTTGCGCGCCAGCGCGTCGTATTCACTGGGAGCGCCGGCTTCCAGCCGGCCCCGCCGGTCGCGGTGCTGCTGCGCCTCCTGCTTAGTACTACAACGTTAGGATCAGCCTGCGACTGACGCCGCATGGCAAAGAACGACGACTGACGTCGTTGGTGCGACGAGAGGTGAGACACTGTAGTGTCCGTGGTTTACCATGCGACTTTAGTCGCAGGTCAACGTCACGTTGTAATATTAGGAGCTGGCGAGTCGCCGGCGCTCCCAGTAAAACGTTGTTCAGGCTATCATCAGCGCACGACTGGATCGAGGGGAGCCGGCGCAACTAACAGAAAGGGTGGCCCACGATATAAATACGTAGGCCACCCTCTCTGTCTCGACCGCCCGACCGATCTAGGCCCTGACGACGAGCGTGCTGGCTATCTTGTCGTGCCAGCACTGCTTCTGGGGGTCCCAGAGGCACCACAGTAGTCCTATAGGGAGGCCAAAGATGATGTTGTCGACGATGAAGCCTATGACGCGCAGGACGGCTGTGCCTACCGTTATAGGCCCTCCATCTGTCTTAACCACCTTGATATGCATTGACTGCATTCCGATAGTCTGGCCCGCGCGGGTCACCCAGAAGTAGGGCATGTAGACGACGGCAGCCACATACAGCAGCAGAAATAGTAGCGCTGTTAGGACGCCAAGATGTATGGCGCTCAGAATCGCTCCGACGATACCCACAACAATCGCGGCCACGGCTATGACGACAGCATCGATGATGTAGGCGAGGAGTCGCCCCCCAACACCGGCAAGCTGGCTCTGGTCCATGACGCCCATGTTAGGCCCCGCGCCGTAGCCCGCCGGATTGGGCGCGAACTGGGGCGGGGCGCTGTAGGCGTTGGGGTTGGCGCCCGCGTTGAAGCCGCCGCCACCAGAACCGGCGTACTCCTGTTGCGTCCCTGTCTCCGGCGCGCTCGCGGCGCCCGACCCGGGAGTGGCGGTGTAGCTGAAACTGGTCGCTGTCGCGGGGCCGGCGTTCGCGCCGGCGCTGCTTGCCTCGGCGGGGGCCGTCGCCAGCATGTCGGCGCCGCACTTCATGCAAAAGCGATTGTTGGCTGGATTCTCCGTTCCACAGCGAGGGCACGTCATGCTGATCCTCCTTAGATCACGCGTTGTTCAATGGCTGTCCGAGCTATTAAACCACTATTCGTAGCCCGAAGACAAGTCCCCCTACAATCGGGCCACGCGCGCAGTCAGATCTACAGTGATTTGCGCCCGATGTAGAGCAGATGGTTGCACAGGCCCAGGATACTCGGATCGCCCGCCGTCCCGATGGCGATGTCGAGCATGGCCCGGTAAGCGGTCGGATCGTCGTGCGCGAGCGCGGTGAGCGCGTCTTCTAAGCCGGACATGATGCCCTGCGAGCCGAGCGGCGCCAGCGTTGTCAGGCCATGGCGATCGAAGAAGGGCGCGACCTCCTCGACGCGCGCGCCGTATGCGCCGGTGAAGCGATCTGGCCGGTCATTGACGAACACGCCGTCGTCGAGCAGGTGGCGTTCGTCGGACAGCGCCAGTGTGCGCCGCAGCAGCGCGTAGCGCGGCATGAGGGCGATGGACGCGTACAATGAAACGTCCGCTGTACCTGTCCGCGTCGCTCGGCTCGGGAATACGCAGCCCTTTCTCGACAGTCCCCTCCAGCCACAATTCCCGCGCCTCGCGGATCATTGCCAGGGCTTCATCCGGCGTGCGGCCCTGGCTCATGCAGCCCGGCAGATCGGGAATCGATACGAACCATCCTCCGTCGCCCGGCGCAAGTTCGATGCGGTAGGGCAGTTCTATATAGCGCCGCACCTCCGCTTGCACAACGATCTCACTCACCATCAGCTTCATCCTCCCCGTGCTGTTCCTGTACCGCGATGGCGTCCAGCATAACCAGGGCTTGCTTGATTCTACTGTTAATATTAGTCAAACCCAGGTTAGACAATGTTGTATCTTACTGAAAAGTCGGGGGTTACGCGGCGGCGAGGGCCACGGCGGAGCCGGAGTGGGCCTCAGCCGCGCGTTGGGTGATGAGGGCGGCCAGGGAGGGCATCCGATAGGCGCCAGACAGGCGGTCGTGCAAATAGTGGGCGATGTTGACGCCGAGTTTGGCCGCCGTCTGCATGACGGTGCCGAAGATGTCCCAGGCCGTGATGCCCGCTCGTGAGCGGGGGCCGAAGCTCACGTCGCGCTTGCGCACGCGGTGGCGGGCGCCCAACTCGGCCGGGTTGTTGTGCAGGGGGACATCCGGATGGCCCAGCGCGCACAGCAACGCCTCTTTCTTGGCGCCCGTCTTAGCGATGCGCTCGTCGAGATGCCAATAGCCCGTCCGGCGGGCGAAGAGCGCGTCGAAGGCCGCGCCCAGGCGCGCCCGCTCCGCCGCTGTGGGTGCCGCGCGGTACGCCTGCAGGTCATGATAGTAGGCCCAGAAGTCGGTCAGGAACGTGTCCACCAGCGCGCGGTGCGCCGCGAAGATAGGGGCTAGTTTCTTAAAATGGCGCCCCGCATGCACCCAGCACAAGGCCACCTCCGCCGTGACCCCCTTGAATTGCGGCGCGTCGTCGCAGACCAGGATCTCCACCACGGGCACATCACGCTGGACCCGGTAGGCGCCGATCGCCGCCGCGTCGAGGATCTGTTGGCGCTGGTGCGGACCGAGCCGGGGGAGGTGCTCCTCCAGCAGCGCCCCGAAGGCGTCCGCGTCGAGGTCCACGCCCTGCGGCAGCTGGCCCAGCGCCGTCAGGACGACGGCAGGCGGCCCATGCTCCGCCAGGAAGGCCCGGGCATACCGATTCAATTGGTAGGCGCGCGGCGCGCCCAGCCGCAAGACATCGAGCACGGTCTGCCGATCTTTGCGCGGTGTGGTGCGGTAGGCCGTGTAGAGCGGGGCGCACAGGATGTGGCACTGCTCCTCCACCCCGTCCACCCGTGTGCTCGTGTCGTCCAGGTGCTGGAACGAGCTGCTCGCCAGGCCAGCCCGCGCGATGTCCTCATACTCGGCCGCGAAGACCGGCTGCGCGATCAGCAGGGTGGAGAGGTGGGCCGCCGAGATGACGATGCCCACGCTCCGCAGCACCTCCAGGATCGTCGGCTCGCTCATCTGGCCCTGATAGTAGAACTGCAGCGCCAAGGCTTTGAGCCCCGGCCCATAATGCCCCTGATCGTGATAGCCCTCCGGCAGCGGCGCCTGATAGCTCCGCCCCGTGCTCGCCGCGTACCAGCGCGCGCACCGGAAGAGCACCGTGTCCGTGCGCAGCGCCACATCTTGCACCACGAACGCGGCATACCCCTTGCGCTCCGCGTCGCGCGGCAGCAGCGCCGGGTCCACCTCCCGCTCCTCGGTCCGGTCGATGTGGAGCAGGGACCGCTTGTCCACGCGTGGACGTGCCGGGCGCTCCGCGCGGCGTTCGCGCTCGCTGGCCTGATCAGCGGCCGCCCGTTTGGTGGGCAGGATCGTCGGCGCACCCTGCTCCCCTTTAAGCCGATTGACCTCGTCGCGCAGGCGCTGGTTCTCCGCCCGCAGCGTGGCGATCTCGGCCGCCTGCGCCTCGATCACGTTGCGCAGCAGGTCCAGGATGCGCCGCGCCTCCGGGTCCGTGACCCCGCTCAGGTCCAGGTCGTCCAGCATCCCTGCTCTACCCCACCGTGCGCCTACTCATTGGCCCCAGTATACCTGCCCCCGTGTTTTTAGAGTGATACGTTGACCTCTTGTTCAAACCTGCGACTGATAAGAAGTAATAACACTAAGATAAGAAAGGATTACACCATGGCTTACTACGAAGAAGGGCTTTTAGATCTCACGCCTACCGGCTACCCCATTCCGTGGTTGCCCCGCGCCAGAACACTTGAGACTGACGGCCGCCCCGTGGTCAACCTGCGCCTCGACGGCCTGCGCATGCCCTCGCGGCGCGTGCGCCCGATGCCGGAGATGGCCGTCGATTTGATCGCCCCGGACAACGGGACCGATGAGGAGCCGGGGCCCAACCACGACGCCATCGAGGACTACCTCTACGGCGTGCGCAACAGTTCGTCCCTCTCGCCGGATGAGCGCGCCCTGCTCGCCGAGGCCTCGCCCGACACGCTGCACATGGCCGGCGAACACTACCACTTCACCGGGATCAACCCAAGCGAGTCAAATCAAGATGATGAGCCCGTGACGCCCGTCCGAGAGCAGGACGCGCCCTTTTTTCTCAACCACCGCGTGTACGCCTTCTCGCGCGTTGGGGCAGCGTCGACGACTGACGACGCGCGCCGTTAGCGACGCTGCCCCCCTTGCCTGCCCGCGTTTCCCTACGCGCGGGCGGGCTCCATAAATCGCCGCGCTGGCGCCGTCGAGGTCGAGCCCTTGGCTCCCTCCGGCGCCGGCGCGGCTTTCCCGTGCGCGGGGAGTTGCCTCCCTCTCCGCGCGCCTCCCGCAGGCCGTTAGGGTCCGTCGTCCCCTAACGCCTGCTGTTCCCGGCCGTGTGGCTGCCTCACCATACGGCCGGCATGAGCGCGGAACGGAGTCCAGCCCGTAGCCGCGCTTCCCGTGCCGTGGCGGTGTTGACCTCATCGCCCCGGTTTGGCCTGTGTCCCGCGCGCGAGTGTGCCCATCCACCCGCGCGCGGGCGCCGGCACTCAAAGATCCGCGCTATCTCAACGGTTGCAGAGAGGACACGATAGACATCGCCTGACGACGATCCGCAGCCGTGGCCCCCTTACGTATAAACGTCGATAGGACGTAGACAGCACGGCCCGCCTTGTTGGGCACGGCGACGAGCGCGAGTTGATAGGGCTTGTTCGTGTAGGTGACGGTTTCCATATACCCTCGCAGTCGGCCTGCCGTCGTCGCGGTGTAGCTACTATGTTTGACGTGGCCGGAGGCGCGTGCTAGCTGGCCGATAAGCGCGCTGAGTTGTGCTTTACCTTGATGGCCGTGGACGGCGACGACGCGCAGCGACACTTGCGCGAGCTCGTCGCGCGAGAGGGCGACCGGCGCGGCGCGGTTCAGGCGGTTGACGAACCAGCCAGGTGGCAGCGTGACAGCGTAGTAGCCCGTCGATACGCGGGTAGACACGCGACGCGCGGCGTTGAGACTGAACGTCGGCCCTTGATGTGTCGCGGCGATCAATTGTGTGGCAGTGCGCTCCGCGATGCTCGACGGGATGGCCAGGAAGACGCCCTGGACGGCGCCCCCGTCGTCGTCGATCGACTGTGTATTGACGCCGACCACGTTACCCCGCATATCGAGGAGCGGGCCGCCGCTGTCGCCATGGTTGATGGGGCTCTGGTGCTGAATCCACACGCCCCCATACCCATCATCGAGATTCCGCCCGATCGCCGCGACGATGCCCGTGCTGACGGAAGGGGCGCCCTGCAGCTGGAAGGCCAGGCCATAGCCGATGCTCGCCACCGTCTGGCCCTGGGCGAGGCGCGCCGAATCATCGAAGCTGAGGGCGTGTAGGGAGGTGTGGCCGAGCGCGAGGATGGCGAGGTCTCCCGCCGATCCGTCCTTGGCGTTGTTCAGCCGGATGGCGGTGACCGTGTAGCGCGCGCGCCCGCTTGGGGAGAGGACGCTAGTATCCGCGGGATTCGCGCCCTCGACAACATGGCGATTCGTGAGGACGTATGTGCCCGTGCAGTCGGAGCGGACGACGAAGCCCGTGTATCACTCTAAAAACACGGGGGCAGGTATACTGGGGCCAATAAGTAGGCGCACGGTGGAGTAGAGCAAGGATGCTGGACGACCTGGACCTGAGCGGGGTCACGGACCCGGAGGCACGACGCATCC
>JAABUQ010005444.1_pt1 | contig 20317 bp, 17 predicted proteins | sample 5560001 | NCBI WGS metagenome assembly JAABUQ01 (sample SAMN10711888, study PRJNA513371) | rock metagenome | isolation source: Antarctica rocks | place: Antarctica: Victoria Land, Finger Mt nord | collected 2015-12-18
AAGCTGATGGATGGTTAAGGGGGCTTGAGGGCATCATTATGTGGGGGCGCGGGAAGGTGGCTTACGAGTGAGGCGGACCAGTGCGAGAGGCGCGGGGATGGGGTCTTCCATTGTGGAGGATTTGGCGGAGAAGGGGGCCGTGGTAAGGGGGAGTGAAAATGAGTTTGTACGTGGATTAAGGAGACATGCTGCTAGAGGGCTTGCACCGGACTGCCAAGGATTATGTTGTTCCGCGGACGAATGTAGAGATAGAGAATTGGTGGGTGCATCTTTTGTTGGAATGGACGCTCATCAACCTCGTGGGTCTTGAGGTCATTGATGTCAGCTGTAATGGCCCCCATTTTCCCCTTAATCCTATTTTGCTTTCTCTAGGGTCATTTGGACCCTTAATCACACCACCTATTTTCCACTTTATCAGGCGAAGCAATTGGTATAAACCAGTGCTAGGAACACTTATTTGCCACCTATCTAGGACTTCATAATCATGTATATTAAGGTGCTATGCACCATTATTTATCAATCAGACGATTTAGCCCTGAGTGCATCTGACAATTGAGAACTATCAGGCAAGGCGCTAGAATAGTTCGGGAACCGCGCCATTGACTGCATCTTCAGGAACGTATGTTCCTAGGTACTTATTCTTCAATATACATCACGGCTCGCTACAATGGCCCCAATGACTTTACAGCCCTCATGCCCGAATGCAACGATGCAATCGGTCATGCAAAAAGACATGGTGATCAAACCCTGGGTTGGAAAGAAAGTAGACGGCCCTGGAGCGACAGCAGCTGGTTAATGGCGTCGGCAGGCTTCCTTGCAATCTCCATACGTCTTCGTTTCGCGCAAATCGTCGGGTCGTACCAACAAGCTTGTGTCTTCTATATCATCAACTTTCGAAAAAAATGTGTTCCTGGTAAAGCCCTGCTCTCTCATTCTCTCTCTTGCCAAAAGCAATTCCGCCATGCTGATTTGACGTTGATGACTTTCTACATTCCACCTTCGCGAATGCTTCACAACTTTCCACGATAGGACTGGAAAAAGCCGCCAAGAGCAGCCTAGAGTGGCCTGAAAGAATTAATGTATAGAAAGAGAGATTGCAAGGCATCAATGATTCGGTACCTTCTGTTCTTGAAGTGCTCGTTGCGCTGACGGAGGCCTGGAGCACCTCAGTTGGGTCTCCACAAGACCAGTCCTCATGCTGGCATGCTGGATAGTCAATACAGCAAGGCAAGAGACCCGTACAACAACGGTCGTGCAGAAAAGGATTATAGATAAGTAGTCAATTGTGGAGACTAAGTCGAAGCCAGCAGGGATTTGTACGCAGCAATCATCCCCAGCGCGACCATGTGTGAGGGATTCGTTACAGCATGGCTTTGTGTGTGAGGGGACTGGTAAGGTCATGAATGAAGTGTCCCGTATCGAGGTCGATCGCTACTGCATATTTGAAAGGTCATCCTTCAGTGGTTTAGATGTCTGTAGGTAATGATGTATTGAGGCAAACTTTCTCCACGGATTCGTCTAGTCGTGGTGGTCAGGACTTTCACTTAAACGAAAACTTTAGGACCGAGCCGTGTATGTGCGGCATTACAAAGTCTCGAAATGCACTGAACCAGCACTAGATTATGCTACCTTCCTTTTTGGACGTTTCTGAGATCAACGGAGGCAGCAGCTAGCTTCGAATTACGACGGTAATTGGCTGATCTGGCCCTAGTGAGTCTCCCCAGTCCTGCTTAAAAGTGGCTCGAAGTCATTCGTGGCATCATGTCTAGATTCAGAACTCCGTACCTTGCACCACTGTAGCCCGTCAGAGGTAGGTATGTTCTACACGCGAGGTACAGCTAATTCCGAACCTTCGATAATGATCCTTCTAGCCGAACTCTATGAATCGGGACTACCGTCGACGTTTGGAGCTAACCTATAGCTTCCGTCAGGCCAGCGAATTCCAAACGTATTAGATAAATTTCGCATCTTGAACTCTTCGTTGATACTGCTGGCAACAATGTTTCAACCCTTTGATACCATCAGTATCGTATAGAGTATCACTTCTTTTGATTCCCACAATTCTACCCAGATATGGAAATAGGGTCGAAGGATTCTCGGTGTGTAATATGCAAAAAATGGGGGATCGGCACCATGGCTAATGCAGAGGATCGGGCCAGCATGGAAGAACGATTGGCTGACCGTCCCGCCCGCCGACGTGCATACGGACACGGCATTGCACGGACACGGCACATCGTCACACATGGCTTTTTTATCTACAGTAATTCTTGCTCCTGGCACGCACAACGCTGGACGCAGCAGGACTTCGGGAGATGTCCACATTATGTTTCACGCAGATCATCAGCATCGACTCTATCGACTTAGCCTTGCCCCATCGTTACGTTGCCATACTACTGGCCCGATGCTCGAGAATCCCCACACCCTTCCACACCCAGGTTTCCACAACTTGGCTTCATTATGGCCCTTTAAGACCGCAGAGCGGCTCATGCACCTCAGTGGCCAAGCAGCATTTCGTGTAAGCCTGGGCTATCATAATCATGTTTATAACCCGTGGGATCCCAGGGGTTGTCTCAGCTCCCCACCTTCAACTGTGGCCAGTGCCTGAAGAGACTGCAGCAGCGTTCCCGTCCTAGATGTTGTATGCGCAAAAATTCTCCGACGTCGTTCCTGGGTTTCTCCGCTTGTTGGCTTGAAGATGTCCCAAACAACAACCACCGATCCAAATCAGCCAGGCTTACCGCTTCCGCCTGGGGCTACCTTGGACCTTACAGGCCCATTTACGCTACAGCCGTACCATGCTTTGACGGCAGTGGGTTGCATCGTTGTAACGACTGTCGCCGTTGTGGCGCGGATGTATACTAAGCTATCAATTATTAAGACAAGATCATGGGAAGATTGTAATTGATGCTGAATACCTTCAAGATTGGTTGTCTGCTAATCCATGAGTTTACAAGACACTTGCGTCATAGGGTGGGCAGCCTTCATGGTGTTCCTTGCAATTGAATATTCCGTTGGAACACATGGGGGCGGGACTCATCAGTATAATTTGTTCTACCGAGATGTTCAATATAATTGGCAAGTAAGTAACTCCAATGAATGTCGACCAACCGTTCATTTGTTCTCAAATTTAATTCAATCCTAGTACTCCAACTATGGAGATGTTGTCTACAGCCTTGCCCTGCTCTTCACCAAACTCTCAATCATGCTCCTGATTCTCCGCGTCTTCTGCTCGGTTCAACGCGATCACTGGTACTGGGCCACCCAATTCCTCATCTGGGCCAATTCAATCTTTTACGCCGTATACGTCTTCATTTCAATCTTTTCCTGTACACCACGAGAGAAGATCTGGATGCCAAACGCCGATGGATGGTGCTTGAAAATCAACATCCTTTACTACGCTTCCGCACTTTTTAACATGTTCTCGGATATCGCAATGCTAACTGTCCCCATCTTCCTGATCTGGAATTTGCAAATGTCAACCCGACGCAAGATCGGGGTCTCCGCCATTTTCCTTACAGGCGGATTGTGAGCCCTCACTCCTCCCTTATATTTGTCATGTGAGGAGGCACTACTAATTGTCAACAGAGCCTGCATTTCCTCTGTCCTCCGCCTCGTCTTCATCAACCGCCTGGCCAAAACCCAAGACTACACCTACACCAAAGTCCAATCCGTCATGTGGTCCGAAAGCGAACTTACGTTCGCCCTCCTCTGCGGCTGCCTCCCAGTCATCCCGCGTTTCTACCAACACTTCACCTCCGTCACCACATACACTAGCAGCCATACACGGGCCTATAATGATTTGGAACAAAGCAGAAATGCGAGTCGGGGGAAGAGAAATTGGACCCCGTTGGAGGAGACGGGATCGCGGAGTTTGCCAAGCCCGGTGAAGCGTAGGAAGGAGAGTAATGATGAAGTAGCGCTGGAGAGGGGGATTGAGGGGACGAAGGGTCTGGAGATGGGGAGCAGATGATATGGGGAGGCGTTTGGCGTGGTAAGTGGGTATTTATAAATCTATCCGTCATGCAACCGCTGACGGTATCCCCCTTCTTTTCCCTCACCTCTCTCCACAACCCTTGACTGACTCAACTATACGTAGGAGGCATATGCCTTTTCCCTGGACCCATCACACCATCTTCTCGGAGCAGTGGATTATCAAACGCACTAATCCCATTCAAGCGCGTTCGCTGTCTATCGTCAAATCCCGACTTTGCACTTTTGCCAAAAATACCAGCGTTTAGCGCGACGGATTTTGCAGCTGCTCGCTGTTTCAAAAGGGGGGGTGGGATGTGAATCAGTCACCCCGTCTTTTTAAGATACACTTTCCTTTCTCTCTACCCCAGTGAATCTCATAGCAAATCCGGGTGTCCCCCATGATCCTGAGAGAAGATTCTATTGCCCCAGATCCCGTTATGGAATTTGGTTCACCCATCTCTTAATCTCATGGAAAACTACCGGAATTTTTAGATCGCTTCTGATAGAAACTTGGAATCTATCTATTAGTCCTACAGAAGAGTTAATAGTTGCGAGTAAGAAGCTCAGGGAAGAGGGCAAGGGTCGAATCCTTCCGTCTGATCGATTAAAGACTATGATCTGTATATCTTTCCTCAACATTTCTGTAACTGCTTACCGCGAGACCTTTAAGCCTGCACAGTATCTTTTGTCTGACTGCAGTCCTGCTTTTTCTGGACTTCGGTGTATTTGGTCCTCCTCCTAAAGCGCTGCTATTCGAGGGCCTATTGTGTCGGACGTGAATGCTATATTTAAAAGACACAAATCCCGATTCCGTTTTTGTTATTTCAATATCAACATATGTATCGCTTTTGATATTTGAGGGACGCGAAATTAGACTAAGATTCCTCTCTCTTTCGGTCAACTCTCCTATCCCCAATTCAAAATCTTCACCCTTACAGCTTCGCGACAACATTGTCGGCCACATCGCGCTGTCCCATCTTCCCGGCCGGCTCCAACAGACGAGACGGGATATGTTGTCAACTCCGGCAGGTTTGGACCCGAAGACCTCGTTGGGGGAAACAACCTTTCAGGGGCTGGTACTTGCTACGAAGAAGCTCACGACACTGTTAACACACCATGGCCCAAGTACACAGAACAGCCCATTGATACCCAGTAACTACCCTTGCGGCCTACCGCGCTTACACCTTCGTCCCCAACGCTAGGTAGTCTTGAGATCTCCTGTGTGAGATTGGAAGTGGACGTGTGGGGGGGGTAACGCGGAGGATGTGGAGAATGAGATGTGAGAGAGCAGGTTGTGGTGCAGAAAGTTCGACCTCTACTTTGATGTATCCATTTGTTGATACTTATGCTCTGCACGTGAAACAGAGTCATGCTTTTTACGTCTTCAATTGTACAGGAATCCTAGATTTTACTCGTATGGCCATGAACACTGCTTTCACCAAGATCTTCGTTACGGATTGGGCAAGCTGAGAGACCCACGGTCTGACATCTTGGGGCATAGCTCTCGCGACCTAGGGGATTCTAATACAAACCGAATGCAAGATACATACCACCCGCCCTGATTCCCTACGTCTCATTGCACTACAACCGCCTAAGCACATCCTCCACAACCTCCTCAGTCCCGCTCTTCCCACCCATGTCCGGGCTCAGCACATTCCCCTCATCCAAATTACCCTCCACAGCCGCATAAACCCTCGCCGCCGCTTCCTCCTCCCCGAAAAACTCAAGCATAAGCGCCGTACTCCTTATCGTAGCAATCGGGTTCGCAACCCCTCTCCCCTCAATATCCGGCGCGCTCCCATGACACGGCTCCCCGATCACGAATCCGTCTCCTACATTCGCCGAGGGTACTAGGCCCAGACTCCCCACCAGCGCTGCCGCACCATCACTCAGTATATCCCCGTAGAGGTTGGGGGCGACGATGACATCGTAGGCCTCGGGCTGACGGAAGAGTTTGTACACCATGGAGTCCACGATCTGTTCTTCCACCGCCAGATGGCTGTATGTGGGGGCAGCGAGGGCAGCGCGGGCGGTCTCGCGGAAGAGCCCGTCCGTTTGGGAGAGGACGTTGGATTTGTGCGTTATTGTCACCAGCGGCTTGCTGTGAACGCTGTGGACGCCTGAGTCGCGGATTTTCTGCCGGCGGAGAGCAATCTCGCCGGCCATGGTTGCGATGCGGTAAGATGCGCGCTCGGAGATGCGCTTGATGGCCTCGGCGACTTTGGTACCGTCCGGGGCGGTGTAGGTGCGTTCTTCTTTTACGTAGAGGTCTTCTGTGTTTTCCCGCACTATCACTAGGTCGATGGGAGTTTTAGCGGAGGAGGTTGTCTTGACGGGGCGAACATTGGCGTAGAGATCTAATTTCTTGCGGAGGGCGACGATCGGTGAGGAATAGCCCTGGACTTTTGTGGTTGGGGAGGAGACTGCGCCGAAGAGCGCACCGTCGCATTCTTTCTTCAGGGTCTCAACAGTCTTTTCGGGAAGGGCATGACCTGTTTCTTGGAAGGTCTGAAAGCCGGCGGGGAGGGAGGTGAAGGTGAAGGAGAGGTTGAAAGGGGTGGAGAGGGCTTCTAGGATGCGGCGGCCTGCCTGCGGGGATTAGCTTGAGAAGATGTGATAGTCGGCGATAGGGGTCGAACAGGTATGACCTCGCTGCCAATGCCATCGCCTGGGATTAGACCTATCCGTAGGGATCTGCTAGCCATGGCAATGGTCGTGGGAAAAAGAAATTTATTAAGGATATAACTTTGATGCCAAGAGTGTAGACATCTGCCCCGGCCTCACCCCGCCCCGGGCGTAGGGTGAGCGCCGCTTTATGGTCGCGCGATCAGGCTGAGCCTTAGTGATCTTGGCTGATTGCGCCCCCTTTGGCATGGGTAAAGTGCTACCTGGATTTTATTCTTATCCTGCTATGTAAGGTTATTTAGGGTGGAGTTGGTGGAGCTGATTGGAACAAGGGGTATTTATGTAGGAAAATAGGCTTGAAGCCTTAATGTAGATACTTCGGCAACATGATTTTTACGCCGCGAGAGTACCTTAGGTAGGCACCACAAACACGGAGATATAAGGTACTACACAGGTAGGTACTGTACGTTATATTACCGTATGTAACGCAGAAATCTTTGGCGAAGCGATGATTTTTAGTGCGGAGTACGATCAGTCCCTCTCGCGTGTGGCAGGAAATCCCGACACCCCGATCACCTACAAAGGCGGCCTTTGACTACCTTAATTAACAGCTGTATAACTCCCTATATGTGGCTTTATCGGGTGATCGGGCTTTTTTGTCACCCGCGAGTCCCTGTACGCCCTACGTGCATTACTGGCACTCAACTCTCATTCCCCGCAGCTACTGACGGTGAACGGGGCCCGAGGCCACACATCTTGGGCTTTCTCGGTGCTCAGAGACGAGATCATATTGGTCAGACGGGCCTTGGGATCCATCGTGAACAGAACCATATATCATCAAGGGATAAATCTGACCCTCTTCGTGTTTGCTGCTGGTGAATATTCGCTTTTGCCTGTTGGTTTCGGTTTACACCTTCATTGAAACCTTATCCGGCATCTCCCAACATCAAACAACACCTGGCGTAAGAAATTGATGTCGAGGGCTAGAAAGTCTGTACTCGTGTTGGCCTATTGGGTTATGGCTATGCACACTATTAGGGCGCTGGCCATGGTTTAAGTCGTACGCTCAGATTTCACAGTACTGAAACTTTGAGATAATGGGAGGCATCTTTCAACAAAGTGTTGACCTTGCTAGATTCTACGGAGGTATTCATAGGTCGATCGCTTTACCGGTGTTACTTGAATTCGAATGCCAATTGGGAGTTTGAGAATTCAAAACATACGCTGCTATCATACTAAAGTAACAATTGACCGGCCTCAAGACTTTCGACTCGAAATTCCCGCTACTTCCAAACCACTTTACCTGTTGGCTGGATATACATAGCCGATAGCCAAACAATAAGTATGTTCTACCTTTTCTTAATTAGGAACTCCCCTTTTTGGCGTAAAGGGCGAATTGATTACCTCTTTCATCATCAATAACCTAAGAATAAAGGATGTTTTACAGCCACAATAAGTGTCAACGGTGATTAGGCGGGGTCAAAGTCAACTGCAGGATGTTTATTATAATATACAGCTTTTCTGACATAGTCTATATTATTGTTCAAATCTCCTTCTTGGTATAAGGGTACGGTGATTCCTATTGCAAAGCCTTTCACTTGTATTTGCTTCATCATATCCTCTCTTTCAGTCACTATTTTAACTTGACAATACACTCACTACCTGTCTGTTCCAAAATGCGTTCCTTTACCACCGCCACCGTTGTTATTACTTCGCTTCTGGCACTCTCGTCCCGTTCATCCGCACAGACATCCACCTACACCGACTCTTCCACCGGCTCATCAGCTCCGAAACCCGCACTTACTATCTTACCTTAACTCGACGTCTTTGGATACCAAATCTACGATAACGGCAATTGGTGAGCCCCTCCATCCGCCCTTTCCTACTCCAAGCTAACCACTCACCCCACAGCGCTGGAAACCTCACCTCAGCCTCATTATCACCGACGTCTGCAATACCGCCTGAATTGCCGTATGGGCACTGTTTCAATTTACCCGGTGGTCAGTCACACAGGTCTTATCAAATGGCCTGCCAACCCGACATACCAAGCTGTGTACTACGAAGTCCCCAACTGCATGGAGGGCTTTCAAATTTATTGGTCCGGCTGGAAACTCGCTCAACTGCTCCGCGGATCTGATTACGCGCCCCAGGGCCCAACCGCAAACCCCTGCGTTGGGAGCATTGCTTGGGAGAAAACTCCCAACAATGAGGGCGGTTCGATCTGGATCGCGCCGGCTGATATAGAACCGCCTGGCAGGTGGCCTATCTTGCGGGTTGGAAGTACGCAGAGCCCGTCCCCTACGGTTGCGGCGCCGGCGGCGACGAGCTCGGCTGTTGTGAGGAGGTTGAAGAATAGGCATATGTGCCGAGAGGGCCGTACATGCGTATGGGACTGATGATGCTGGAGGAGAGTGTCTGGAACTGATAGTCGGTATTCTGTAAACTTTGTTGAAGAACGGTATTGGGGATATACAGATACTTGAGCATATTGCTTAGTAGAGAAGGAATTTAGGACAAAGATTTTGATATAATTCCCGGTCTGATAATTGGTAATTTGCCAGAGTAATCCCGAAAGCAGTGCTGTCTGTAATGCCCGAGTACAGAAGATGGTGCAGTCGCAACATCGTTCCCAAATCTTCTGTCTTGAGATGTGAAAGAACGCTTCCAGCCCAGCTCGAGCAGCACCTGTACCCTCTTTTGGAACCGCCTATGCCTCGAGCTCACTGGCGTCATGCTCTCTCACAAAGTTACACAACATCAAGATAGTCTCCCACGCTCGTTCATCCCACGTTTTCTGCCAGGCTGGGCCGATTTGAACTGCAAATATTAAATGCCTGAGACCAATCCCCGAAGCCAGCACGAGTTCCAACAGATAGCCTGCCTATGCCAGCATCCAAATCTGAATCTCGTCGCTCAGCATACAGTGGAATCCGCCCCAAGTGACGTGCTTGTAGCTGAAGCGACCCATGGCCACATTTAGTACTGGTCCCATAAGGGAGGCCAATCTTCGTAGGATCATGATACTGCCATGCATCATTTGGATGCTGGCAGTCGATGGGAAGAGGGAGGGTGTATGAGGAGGCGTTGCGCGGTGTCCCAACGAATGGACTCTAGTTTCGGTTGTGACTAGCATGTTAATAATAACGATTCCCTGGTCTAATAGTACTGATGAATGCTCTCGCGTACAGATTTCTTATAAAAGGTTTCTTGATCAGATTTCAGATGATGACTTCAACTGTCTAGACTCTCAAATGCCAAATGAGGTGGATTGAATCAATGAGCTGTTTCTTAACACAGAGATGAGATGTGAACAAAACACCCCATTTCATCTGTTCACACGAGAATACTATTGAACTAAGATCGGGGGATAGACAACGTCATCTCAAGGTATCAGCAGAGTAAACATAATCATAATCCGTTAAGGCTCATATCTATGGGAATATCTCGTAAGCAATCTACCGTCTATCACGTGCAAATACATAATGCATGCCATCATTCTTGTGTCATCAGCACCGCTCAAGCAAATATCTTGCGGAACTTCGTATCAAACTCCTGCCTCAATTTGAAGAACGCCTTGTAGACATTCAAGAACCCTTTCTCCAGCTCCTCCTTTGATGCGTCGTCTTCCGTTTCATTAGCGGCGTTGGCTTCGTCGTCCTCGTCATTACCCATGTCATCCTCCCATGACGTCGCGACCTTCTTTGGCTTGGCAGCCCCGGAAGAGCTACTGATGGAAGTCTTGCCTGTGCTAGTGGTGGCCCCAGAGGTGGCTGTCGATTCACTCTCGGTTGTAGAATCAGCGGCGAACTTATCGTCTTCCAGGTTGTTGAATTCGTCGCCCTCCCCTATAACAATGTCCAAGCTCAGATCTGAATCAGGAAGTTTGAGGAAGTTCGCAAGGCTAGCAACAATAGTTGCCAGTACTAGCGAGAAATCGTTCAGCACGAACCATACATCAGCTTTCCTGATCCTGTTGGCATTTGCCAAGGCTGTGGTGTCGCCATGCATGAAGAAATCATACAGGTATGCGTTGAGCGGGATTTTCGTTTCCTCTGGATAGACGTCGACATGCGGAATGACTGCTTCTTCGAGGAACACTCCACCTCGACAAGTCCGACATAAGTCAGATATGCTTGCGAACGTATCACCGTGATCGGACAAGGCAACGAATGCGGATCTGATTTTCGTGGCAGGCAAAGATCCCATTGTTTTCATATCGCTGTCCGTCCCACCAACGTGTAAGCCTGTCAATGGCAATGTCGCATCAATGGTTTGTACGTGCTGATCAACAAAGGTCTTGACATATGTGGTAAAGACCTCAAGAGTATCCTGGTTGTGCTTGAGCAGGATTGTGGAGGCCTGAGAAGGCAGAGGAGGTAAGAAGACGATTGAAGGCGACCGCTTGACAATATTTTCGATATACTCAGCATCAGCCTAGTAACCCGATTAGTAACACGTTCATATAGAGTCGATGGACCAGCGCGACTTACTTGTCGACAAGGGTGCCGCCCGAAAAGATGAGCCATCACAAGCATCAAGGTACGTAGGACGGCGGACTCTTTAGTCTTGATGTCTGCGCAGAGATTGTGGAAGTATTCTCCTTTAATCAACGCATTGAGAGCAAAGCTCGAATTTTCTGTGAAATAGAGATGGGACGTCAGACCCGCAAAGTTGATCGGTATGCCCTGTGAGCTCAACAAGTTTTGCCTTCGCAAGTATTCGATTGAGAAACGTAGATGATGCAGAACTTGATCCTTGAATGCAGGGCCGTCCAAATACAGCCGGGGCTGCGAGAGTAGAGAGTTGATGGCCTGCACGGCGTATGCGGAATCCCCGGACTCGTGTAGGAGAGTAAACAATCTAAGTACCAGAGTTGTGGTGACTGGAAAATGTCCGTTCAAGTCTGGAAGTCGTGAGCTGAGGAGACGACAGACTTTTCCGCGACTGATGTTCTGAAATACAACATTTCCCAAGAGATCGAAACCTCGCCGACCTGCTCGACCGGCTGCTTGGCGGAAGTTCAAGGCTGTAAGAAAGACGCTGTCTCCCGAAAACACGACCGTAGCGCAAGGCATATTTATTCCTAGAGCGAGTGTTCCAGTGGCTATGATTACTCGCAGATATCCCTTTCGAAACAACATCTCAACGACTTGTCGATACTTCCTGTTCATACCTGCGTGATGAACTCCAATGCCACGTTTCAGTCCGTCAATCAGGCATGAAGGGAGGTTTCTCCGGTTCATTTGCCAGTAGTAGCGGGAGAGCTCCCCTTGTTCAGCCTTGTGCTTCGCCGCAAAGTGATACCCATCGACCGGATCTTGAGGATCGAAGCGAGCATAGATGTCGTTGTCATCACTTGCTGCGTCTTGCATTCTATCCATCTTGGATCCTGGGTCCTCATCGTCGTCCCCCTTGCTTTTCTTCTTTGAGGCTGGCTTTGCTGGCTTTTTGCTCGACATTTTTAACTTATCCTTTTTGTATTGCTCAAATCCTGCAAGTTTAGCTTTCCACGCTCCACTTGACTCTTTCCACCTTGTTTCTGCGGCCTCGAGCTGACCTACAACGGCTCTACAAACTCGCTCGCATTGATGTCGCTCGTAATTGAACAATATTGCAGGCAAGGCGTCTCGCTCATGCAATTTGCAGAGTAGCGGTAATGTCGTTTGGTGTAGATCATGAGAGTCTATTTCAGCAAACTCATCCGCTTTCATAGATTCAATGCTTCCCTTTGACACGTCTTTGTCCGGCGACCCTGCTTCGTCCATGCTCTTGCTCAACTCATCAACAACACTGTCAAATGGTGAATTGGGGTCTGCCATCCATGTCTTGAGGAGACTCTTGAGCCCTCCCTCCCATTTAATGATGTCAGCTTTCTTAAGGACACCTGAAAACCCACGGCTATTAGGCCCAAGTGCCGGATCAACGGTGTAATTTTCCGTCTCGTGCTTCGCCATGGCGTGGTACAGGGACAAACAATCGCGAGCTTCGAGGCTGAGATCATCTGGAATACCCCTAGACTTATTCACGAGACCAGCAATTGGGTGAACGAAAGCCAGGCCATCAATGTGATCCAATCCCAGTGTGGCAAAAGACGGACGGTCCGCCAGTCCACGGAATGCAAAGTGGCGGGGTGGTTGGTAAAGGAACTTCCGAAGATCCGAGTACCGATGAGCGTGCTTTACCATAGTCAGTGACTGCCCAGACGCCTGTTGGGTTTCTGCAAGCCAAGAGCTGAATTGCTCTGGATTTCCAACCGTCGCAGAAAGGGCAATTATTGGGCACGGCGCAAGTAATAAGAGCTGTTCCCACACAACACCATCTTCCGCCTGACCGATCGAATGGATTTCATCAAAGATGATGTACTTCACTCTTGGCGACCATGATTTCGCATTGGTGGGAGACAATAACATGATCTGGAGAACGTGAGGCACCGTCACTAGTATTTGGCATCCAGTCGAACTGTTGATTCTATAGTCGCGGGTATGGATAGCCCAGACAGACTTGCCTGCGTGCTTGTAGGACTTCCTGAATCTTGCCTGAATCTCCGCCGCAATTTGATTGACGAGCGCTTTGGTAGGAGCGACATAGATGAGGACGCTATCGTCGTTGGATCGGAGAATTTTCTCCATGGCGTAGAAAGAGATGAAAGTTTTGCCTGCACTTGTGGGCGCCACCACAAAGACACTCTTCTGGGCATCAAGTTCGTCGAGCACGGTCCTTTGCCAGCCGTCAGGTTCAAATGGCACTCTAGGGTCCAGTGCTGAGTCAAGGTTACGGTCCATGTACGGACCGCAGTACAGCATCTGGAAATTTTGTTTGGTCAAGCCTATATCGAATTGACCTGTCTTGGGCAGCCTCAAGCCAGGATCGCACGCCAACTTCCGGTCACTCGATGGGCTTCGAAGCTCCAGATCAGGCAATTTGAGGACGTCCAAAATCTGCTTGAGATGCTCCACGATAGGCTTGGTCAAGCCATCAGTAGCTGCTAGCCTTCGGGCTGTATCCCAGACAAGGGCACCAACACCGAGTGTTTTCGCACTTTGTGGGTCTTTCTTCGGGTCTCTGCCTTTGCATGTCTCTTCGAAAATAGCAACTAACGTACACAAGAGATGAAGTTGAACTTCTGATCCAACGACTTGACGTTTAGGCTTGGGAAGATCTCTGAAGTAAGCCTTGATTTTGTGATATTTGGCGAGATTCTGTTCCGAGTTGAGGCTCATCCTTACAGTACGCCAGGCAGAGAAGACCTTGTCGGCACTGTCACTGTCTTTGGCGGCCTTAGACGCAGCAATACTCTCAAGCATCGCTTGTTTCTTGCCTGCGCCCTTGCCTTTTGGTGCGCTCTTAGTACCTTGCTGTTTGGAAGAGGATTCCTTGGAGGTATCAGGCTCTCTTGCATTTTCCACGCGGTTGCTCGTCTTTCCGGCTGTGACCGTCACAATCTCGGGCTCCAGGCTTTTCCCGATCGCATTTGTAAGACTAGCTGCATACGATTGCATTTCGGCCATGAAAAAGTCATTCCTTCTGGCAAGCTTCATCTTATCCCTTCCGCTCAAAGGCACTTTGTTCGTATCCAAGCGACGTTTCGCATTGTGCCAATGCGATACCTCTTTGTAGATTCTCCCAGTTTGCGGTACAATTGCTTTGGATGATACCGTAAGCTTGACGGGTGCTAGATGTTTGTCGAAAACTGTATTAGAGAAAGGCATAATTGTGATATTGCTCTCTCTGGAAGTGCCATTCTGCTCAGAGGCTGGCTGTGGCTGGGTCTCCGTCAACGGTGCTGTGAACTCAATGCCGGAAGTGTCGCTGAGATGATTCGCTAGGGTTTCAAAGCCCGACAGCAGGCCAAGCCGAGAGAGTTCCTGTCCTTTATTCACCGCGAGAGCGTAGAAAAGCCGACCGTCCACAAGGTCGGAAAGGTCACAGGTGTGGTTACTATTGATCATTTCTGACCAGGCATCAGTTGCGAGGATGGATCTCGAAACACTCGAGAAAGTGTGAAGAAACTTTGTTACTGCGTAACGGACTTTCTCGTCTTGATGAACCACTTTTTGTCTTCTATTTGCAAGCGGCAGCTTCTCAAGTAATGCGGTGTGAACCAGGAACCATGGAACTAAGTCTCTCATCTCTGGCGCCTGTTCCAATACTCTGGCGATGGCGGCCACAGTCAAAAGTTGGCGCTGCGTCTTGCCTGCGTAAGTCACGGCGCCCTTCGTAGGGAGATCTGTCGGCGCTTTGTTGTCCCCTAATGCATCGTTCGAGCGGGATTCGGACCTGTCTCCGTTGTCGACCCCTACTGAGCTTTCAAGTTCGTTGGTCTCCCTCTCTTCAACTTGTGCTTGAAGCTTCGTTTTCCGAGACCCTTCCACAACAAGTGTCATGACCTGCATTATGATGGTTAGTGCTAAGTAAGCAGGACGAGAAACAGAGTATACCTTTGTATCTTGCCAGTCCAGTCCATTGATGAGTGCCACGTTGTAACCATGATTGATCAAAAAGAAAATCATGGCTCTGCAACGTAGCTTCCTATAGGACTCCTCGGATTCGATTCGCGCTTTCGTATTTTGACTCACCTTGCCGGCTGTAGTAGAGTCTCGGAAAGGCTCTGGGCATGCGCCGTCGTGGCACATCACAAAGTATACGCCTTTCGATATCAGATACTCTTTGAACGAAGCATCTGTGATAGACTGAAATGTGTGTATTTGAATGCTGAGATGGGATGTCGGGAGGTTGGCTAGAAGATGTTGCTTGACGATACATCGCGCAAGAAGGAACTTTGCTTTGTTGTGCATCAAGGTTCCCTCCGGGATGCATAGCCGTTCATGTTTCTCAAAGAATACGACATGAAAGTTGCATTTCCGCTGTACGAGATTTTGCAAGAATGCTTCGACAGCATAGACGGCATGCACGAGCTGAAAACCCTCTACTTCGGGATGGACAATCAGTGTCATAGTTTAGTCAGAGACAAGTCAAGCCACCCACCGTCGAAGTCTAGGTCCCGGTCACTCCAGCACCGCAACAGAAGCGAGTCACCTTCAACAAGGAACAACTCGTTACCAGCGTAATCGCCAATCAGGTCGACGCGCCTAGTCGGCAGTCTGCCGTACCTGACGATATGTCAGCAATGGTTCGTTCTTCTTGGGTTCATTTGGCAATGCGCTACCATTCTAAGAGGCCCACAGATTTTTCCGAGTCTTTGATGAAGGGCATCGTGGGGGCTTGTAAAGATAGAATGTATCAAGGATAGAGAGGGATTAGGACAGAAGTGGATCAAAGATTAGCAGACGAAGCCTGGCTGGACTGTTTGCTGGCTGGGGAAAGAACAACAAACAAAACTCGAACGCAGGAAGAGGATGTGGACGCAGCGTTCAACGCCTCTTCATTGCTGTGGTCTTCTAAATACACTCGACCTGACACCTTGGTTTGGATGATTGGGCTAAAGCAGATGCTGCTTTGAAGTATTACTGCATTCAATATTGAAAGTGTTGGGAAAATTGAAGATTGTGAGGCGAAGAAAGCAAGGCTGACGGGAAGAGCGCGCTTGGTTGACGCAGTCGTCGCCGTACGCCTCATGGTATTGGTTTCCTTGAAAGGGACTTCCTACAATTCATAAGCCGTAGCATTTGTCACGAGGTAGTAAGTGCCGTTGTGAGGACATATTTCGCCATGGACTTCATCAATAAGATGAAAAGGATTCAATTATAACCGAAGCCATAAACCCATAGGCTTCTTTATAAGTTCTGATGATCACGGGCTTGTAAGATATCATAATTGGCCCGCTGGCGGCGGCACCAGGGCGCTTACAATCAATGAGGGGTCAGGGGATGTATCAGGAGTCCAGAGTAGATATTTTGTTCATTTCATATGTCTGGTACAGGCTCTTCTATATCCTAGGCAATAAACTGGCATTGACGAAGACCCTTCCGTTCGGTACGATCGAACTGGAGGCTTGAACAACGCTCATTGACCCCGGATTCGGAAGATGGCTGCGTACGAAGGAGAGGACCGGTTGTTGACTGTGTAAGGACAATGGTCCCTACTCCCAGAAGATGTGAAGCTGACATGCGACAGCTTTGCGGACATCCACTACTACTTCAGTGCCCCTTCGCCTCGGCCCTTGTCACATCGTTTCGACAAGGGATCCTATCTTTACTTATATGGTAATACAAACGGTAGTGGGGCGAGACTGGAAATTGCAAACAATGTGGGCAAGCCCGAGCAAGATGCCTTTACTGGCTGTGAGTGACAGCTTTTTCACGCTCTTCCAGATCAGTGGAAGCTGACCAGTTACCTCATACAGCTTTGGAAATAAGTACCATACGGCAATCTTACAAACACCCTACATTATGTACAGTGACAGTGGAGGGTTTCAAAGGCCACCAGCAAGGAGCGAGATCTCCAGTCAGATGCCCCGAGCATTATTGGAAGCTTCTCAATACCGATCCACGAAACGAGCGCAACCTCCTCCTGCACCTCCACACACTCGATATTTACTTCTGGACAATTCAAGATGCAGACTCGTTTATTGCGTCTACTAGGAAGCTGTTGCAACACGATCAACTTGAGCTCCTCGATATGCCGTCAGCGGCAGTATCGCATGAGAAGGCCATGAGCCCTGTCGTGCAGCAGTTGGAGAGCGCGGCCATTGACGACCCTGCTTACCACAATGGCCAGACACGGAGCTCGAGGACAACCTCACCATCTTACTCGGGGACTCCGAAGAATGATGCAGCTCCAGCGGCCTTGGGAAGGGATCTGCCAAGGGCAGACTCCGCTAATTTCCAGCCTCTGGCATACAATCCAGCAGCTCCAGCAGCACCGGAACCAATCAAGCATCGGGAGAAAACACCACCTCCTGTAGATGCTGAAACCGGCACTGGACTTGCTGCAGCGGCATACGCAGATCATACTCAGGCGACATCACCACAAGGCTCTCTGTCACGCCCTTCGGACGGGATCTTAACGTCATCACAAGGCGATTTTGGATCGCCACCAGCTCATCCATATAGCGCATCATACACGTCTCCTTCACCTGCTCGTGGATATTCGAATGCTCCGTCTACTACTGGCCATCGAACATCTAGCGTGTCATCATTTCCCGGTCCTCCATCTCAGACACCTGCCAATCAGCAGCACGGGGTACCGTCTTTTGCCGGACCTCCTCAGAGCCCTGGCCAAGCTGCATCTCCGTCATCGCAGCAATTGGTTCGAGCGTTCAGTCCGCCGCCTGAAGAGAAGATTGCACTACCTCTCGAAAGCCCCGCAGCGGAAATTCTGGGCAACTCTTACGTTGGGGGAGCTCAGCAACCTCTACAGCACCTTCAACCGCAATACGCGGACTATCTCAGCACCTCGGGGCATCAAGCTGAGGGCCCTATTGGTGGTTATTCCAATTACTCTTACAGTCAGCAGCCGCAGCGTGGACAGCATTCTCTGGAAAACGAATACGATGTCCACAGCCAAGTGTACAGGCCTACTGAGGAAGAGGTTATGAAGAAGGGTAAACGCAAGCCATCAGAAGCCAGCAAACCGACCGGTAAACTCGAAGACGGGGCCCAACGAGTCGACAAAGGAGTCAATCGCTTCTTCAAGAAGATCGAGAAGCGTATCGGCTGAGATGATGCTGCTGACGTTCGGAGTGCTAACTCCGTAAGAAAATACAACTTGACTCGAAAGCATATGATCACCCCACGCTCGCGTAAGAGCGGCGTTAGACTTGGATTGCTGCAATTCGAGATACCACAAGCCGGGTCCTTGTTTGCCTTACTGTCCCGAGCATATGGTGGACTTCGTGGAGCTTTGAACAAAAGACCTACAATCTGTGAAGCTGTTCGGCGATCATCTAGGATGCTAGAGCCAAACCAGCGAACACTTGTGCAATTATAGAGGGGTATGGATATATCGTGACGAGGGAGACAGTGTTGTGATGTGTAAACATGTTCCCGTTAATGTGATTGTTCTTGTTTGTATAGTATATGAATACGGGGAAGGTTGGCCGAGAACGAAATTGCGTACCTAGTATTTGGGGCGAGGAACAAACCAATCAATACGGACCGAGAGACCTCCTATTTATTCCTCCAGCTTCTCTCTCTGTAATACAGGAATCTGTCAGTAGACGCTCAATCTGTCATTCATACCTGACACTCAGCAAGATACAGCTTCACACGTCCATTGTCAATCCTTGTAAGTTTCCAATTCTCTGCTCCTAGCAAAAATACCGCCGCGCGACCAGAACGCGGGTCCGCTTCATATCCCTGACAGGCGGCATGCAACCCATGCGTCAGTTGTTATATTCCCACATGGCCCCATGCTGATATCTCATGGCTTCTTGCTCTCCAACCTCATGCTAATGCTAATGCCACCTTTTCTAATCAGTCATGTCAGGACGCTCACCAAGCGGCGTCGCCTCTCTACGAGCAAGATTCGAACAAAAGGGCGATTCCACTTCCCCTCCTTCTCGAGGTCGATCACCTGCTGCTAGTATTGCTAGTGATACTTCTCGACCACTGTCCAAAGTTCGCACGAGCTTTGTGGCTGTAGAGCCTAGTGGACATATGGGTCCTAAACTCGAGGAGAATCAAATGGACGGGGCTGGAGATGATGTAGTAGCAGAAAAGGTCGAGGAACCCAAGGCAACAACGAATGGACATACGGCGGACCAGACGAAGACCAATGGAAACTCTTCCAACCCAACAACCAAGTCGGACCAGGACAAAGCAGCTACCTCGACCGTGCATACTAAAGTTCCAGAACACTCCGGACCCTCCACTGTAGAAGCTTCGAAAGCCAACTCAGACAAGACGGTCCCTGCTGTCGAGGATGGCACTGCAGGGATGTTGCCCTCACATCCAAAGAATGAGAATGCCGTGTCTGGTGGAGATGCACCGGCAGGGAAGACCTCGGGCCTGGGCTCCATATTGAAAGGGTCCCCGTTTGAGCAAGAGGATAAGGAAGAGGCTACTGCTCCTACAAAAGCCGACGCCCCAGCTCCACAAGCTTCAAAACCAGCACCCAAAGACTCGGCAGAGCTTTCGAAGCCACAAGTGAAAGCATCGAAGCCTGACAAAACCGCGAGTGGTACATCAGGTACGGAGGCTTCAAGACCAATGCCAAAACCGGCCCAACCTCCAGAACCAATTTCAAAGCAAGCGCAACCACCAAAGCCTGCTCAATCCTCAGCTGCGAGCGTGGCCAATGGCAAGCTAAAAGACGCACAAAACCCTAAACCAGAAGCGCGGGCAGAACCAAAGGCCGCTCCACCGAAGGCTGTTCAAACAGACGCAGCACCACCATCATCCCCTCAAGCCAAGAAATCTACTGGAGGTCCCGCTCCTCGAAAAGCTCAACCACCAGAGACAGGCCAACCAAAACCAGCACCAGCGCCGAAAACACCAACAACAATTCAATCCAAGCCCCCCACCAAAGTCGGCTCTCCCAAAGTCGGTTCTCCCAAGCACCTAGCCCCGAAAGATACGAAAAGTCCAACCGAGCCCCCATCACGCACCTCCACAGCAGCAAAGCCGACCCCAGCAACAGCACCCAAACCCTCAACCTCAACCTCCACCTCCAAGCCAGCCTCCACACCCTCAACAACCAAACCCCCCCAACCCTCAAGCAAACCCCTCCCAAAAGCCCCGCCCGCCCAACCCTTCCAAAAACCCCGCCGCAAATCCCCCACCCGCCCAGTCAAACTCCCCACCTCGGCCACAGCCCCCAC
>JAABUQ010005445.1_pt1 | contig 20310 bp, 15 predicted proteins | sample 5560001 | NCBI WGS metagenome assembly JAABUQ01 (sample SAMN10711888, study PRJNA513371) | rock metagenome | isolation source: Antarctica rocks | place: Antarctica: Victoria Land, Finger Mt nord | collected 2015-12-18
CCTGGTCAATGGCGAAGCGATGCTGGGCGGGTTCAACTACACCTATGGCCCGGTGATCGTCGGCGCGCACTACCTGGTTTACACCAGCGCCGGCGACGTCGGCAATGCGGCCAACGGACGGTAGCGGCGCGAGCAGGGCATGGGCGCCGGCGGCACCTACAGCCTGGCGCCGGGCTTGTCGCTGTTCTTGTCCTACCTGTGGAGCGAGCGCCGGTAGAACGGCTACGACTTCGTCACCGGCCAGGGCGTCAGCACCGCCAACCCCGGCGGCGTGCGGTTCAACAACAAGGTCTCCTCGCAGCTCCTCTCGCTGGGAACCGCGTTCAGCTGGTAAGGCCACGCACCGCCGCGGCAACGCAGGCCGCGTATGGCAGGAAGGGGCGCTGGGACACCAGCGCCCCTTCTGGGTTCTGGGGCATGTGCCGCCTGCTGCCTCGCCTGGCCGGGCTGGCGTTGCTGCTGGCCAGCACGGCGGCAGCACAGCCAGTCCTGGACGCCCCGGAGGGAGAAGAAGCCAGCGCGGTTCTCACGCCTCATGCCGTTGCCCTGCCCGGACCAGGAGCAGGCAACAGACAGGCAGCTAGTTTCGTGGACGCCTGTTAAGCCGTCCGGTCCACCCCGACGCCCAAGGCCGCCTGCGCCGCCGCCAGCCGCGCCACCGGCACCCGGTAGGGGCTGCACGAAACGTAATCCAGCCCGACCTCCTCACAGAAAGCGATGCTGGCCGGGTCGCCACCGTGCTCGCCGCAGATCCCCATCTTGAGCTTGTTCTTGGTATGCCGCCCCTTGTCGGCGGCCATGCGGACCATCGCGCCGACGCCCTCGACATCGATGGACACGAAGGGGTCCTTCGGCAGGATGCCCGCCTCCACGTAGGCCGGCAGGAACCGCCCGGCATCATCGCGCGACAGCCCGAACACCGTCTGCGTCAGGTCGTTGGTCCCAAACGAGAAGAAGTCGGCGATTTCCGCGATCTTGTCTGCCACCAGCACCGCCCGCGGCAGCTCGATCATCGTGCCGACCAGGTACTCGATCGTCTGCCCCTGCTCCTTGAACACCGCCTCGGCGATGCGGTCTACCTGGGCGCGGGTGATCTCCAACTCCTTCCGGGTCCCCACCAGCGGGATCATGATCTCCGGCACCGGAGCCTCCCCAGTCTCGCGCGCAGCAGCGATGGCCCCCTCGAAAATGGCCCGCGCCTGCATCTCGTAGATTTCCGGGAAGGTGATGCCCAGCCGGCAGCCGCGGTGCCCCAGCATCGGGTTCGCCTCCGACAGCTCGGCGGCCCGGCGCCGCACCTGCTCCACGTCCTGCCCCGACGCCCGCGCCACATCGGCCAGCTCGCTGTCCTGGTGCGGCAGGAACTCGTGCAGCGGCGGGTCCAGCAGCCGGATAGTGACCGGCAGCCCGTGCATGATGCGGAACAGGTCGGTGAAGTCCGCCCGCTGGAACGGCAGCAGCTTGTCCAAAGCCGCCCGCCGCCCCGCCAGATCGTCGGCCATGATCATCTGCCGCACCGCCCCGATGCGCTCGGGGGCGAAGAACATATGCTCGGTACGGCACAGGCCGATGCCCTCAGCGCCGAACTTGCGCGCCGTCTCAGCATCCAGCGGAGTCTCGGCATTCGTCCGTACGCCCAGCCGGCGCACCTCGTCGGCCCAGCCCATCAGCGTCGCAAAGTCGCCGGACATCTTGGGTTCCACCATCGCGACCGCCCCGACGAACACCTCCCCGGTCGCACCATCCAGCGTGATCGTCTCCCCGGCGCGGATGGTCTTGCCCCCCGCCGACAAGGTCTGCGCCCCATAATCCACGCTGATCCCCCCCGCGCCCGCGACGCAAGGACGGCCCATGCCGCGGGCGACCACCGCGGCGTGGCTGGTCATCCCGCCGCGGGTGGTGACGATCCCCCGGGCGGCATGCATGCCGTGGATATCCTCCGGGCTGGTCTCAATGCGGATCAGCACGACGGACTCGCCCTTCTGCGCGCGCATCTCGGCCTCGTCGGAGCTGAACACCGCCACGCCCGACGCCGCGCCAGGACTGGCCGGCAGGCCCTTGCTGAACAGCGTACGCGGCGCCTTCGGGTCCAGCGTCGGGTGCAGCAGCTGGTCGAGCGAAGCCGGGTTCACCCGCTTCACCGCCTCCTTGCGGTCGATCAGCCCGGCCTCCGCCATCTCCACCGCAATCCGCAGGCTCGCCGCCGCCGTACGCTTGCCGTTGCGCGTCTGCAGCATGTAAAGCTTGTTCTGCTGCACCGTGAACTCGATGTCCTGCATATCGAGGTAGTGCCGCTCCAGTGTCTCCCGCACCTTCACCAGATCCGAATACGCGCTCGGCAGCGCCTCCTCCATGCTGACCTCGCCCGGATGGGCACGCAGGCTGGACAGCGGCTGCGGCGTGCGGATGCCGGCCACCACGTCCTCACCCTGCGCGTTCACCAGGAACTCGCCGTAGAAGATGTTCTCCCCCGTGCTGGGGTCTCGGGTGAAGCAAACCCCCGTCGCGCAATCCTGCCCCATGTTGCCGAACACCATGGCCTGCACGTTGACCGCGGTGCCCCACGTGGCCGGGATGTCGTGCAGCCGGCGATAGGTATTGGCCCGCGGGTTCATCCAGCTCCCGAACACCGCGCCGATCGCCCCCCAAAGCTGCTCGTGCGGGTCCATCGGGAACGGCGACCCGCGCTCCTGCGCCACCATGTCCTTGTATTCCGCCACCACCGACTGCCAGTGCTGCGGCGACAGCGCGGTGTCCTCGGTCACGTTGGCGTCCATCTTGGCGCTCTCGATGATCTCCTCGAAGCGGTGGTGATCGACTCCCAGCACCACCGACCCATACATCTGGATGAACCGCCGGTAGCTGTCCCACGCGAACCGCGCATCCCCGCTGGCCGCCTCCAGCCCCCGCACCGTCTCGTCGTTCAGGCCAAGGTTAAGCACCGTGTCCATCATGCCCGGCATCGACACCCGCGCGCCGGAGCGAACCGAAACCAGCAGCGGCTTCTGCGCATCGCCGAACTTGAGGCCGACCGCATCCTCCACCAGCGTCAGCGCCGCGCGCACCTGGGCATCAAGATCGCCCGGATACTTCCGCCCGTTGTCATAATAGGCAGTGCACAGCTCCGTCGTGATCGTGAAGCCCGGCGGCACCGGCAGGTTGATGCTGGCCATCTCCGCCAGGTTGGCGCCCTTGCCGCCCAGCAGGTTCCGCATGTCCGCACGGCCCTCGTTATGGCCGGCGCCGAAGCTGTAAACCCACTTGGTCATGACTCTTGGCCCTCGATCTGTGAAAAGTCGGCAGTACGCCCCATGGCGGCAGGGACGCGGGCGAGCAGGCGGAGACGGTTCAGCCGCAGCGCCGGATCGGCTGCGTTGACGGTCACCTTGTCGAAGAATGCATCCAGCGGCGGGCGCAGCCCGGCCAGGGCGGACATGGCGGCGGCGTAGTCCTCACGTGCGATGCCCTCTCGCACGGCCGGTTCCGCCGCGTCCAGGGCGGCGGCGAGCGCCTGCTCCTCGGGTTGCGACAGCAGGGCGGCATCGACGGGCCCGGCATGTGGGCCGTCGCGCTTGTCCTCGATGCGGAGGATGTTGGCCGCACGCCGGCTGGCCGACAGCAGGTCGGCACCGTCCGGCGTGGCGAGGAACGCCGCCACAGCGTCGGTTCGGGCCAGCAGGCGGGTAATGTCGTCGTCAGCCCCGGCAGCGAACACGGCGGCCAGCACGTCATGCCGCGCCCCCTCGGCCCGCAACTGCACGCGCAGGCGGTCGGCGAAGAAGGCCAGCAAGGCATCGCCAGGCACCGGGCCGGGCAGCCCGGTCCCGGCGGCGGCGAACACGCCCTGCAACGGCAGCCGCAACCGGTTCTCGCGCACGATGCGGATGACACCGAGGGCGGCGCGGCGCAGGGCAAAGGGATCGCCGGACCCGGTCGGCACCTCGCCCGCCGCGAAGAACGCCGCCAACTGATCCAGCTTGTCGGCCAGGGCGACGGCGACGGCGGTGGCTTCGGACGGCACCGGGTCGGTCGGACCCTTCGGCGAGTAATGATCCCGCACGGCGTTGGCGACGCGGGCGTCCTCCCCGTCATGCCGGGCGTAGTAGCCGCCCATCACGCCCTGCAGCTCCGGGAACTCGCCAACCATGCCGGTCGTAAGGTCCGCCTTGGCCAGCAGGGCGGCACGTCCCGCAAGGTTTGGCTCCGCGCCGACATGCGGGGCGATGCGCCGGGCCAGCGCCACGATCCGTTCAACCCGGTCGCCCTGGCTGCCCAGCTTGGCATGGAACGTCACGCCGTCCAGCGCCGCCACCCGGTCCGCCAGCCTCGTGCGCCGGTCCAGGTCCCAGAAATGCCGGGCATCGCTGAACCGCGCCCGCAGCACCCGCTCATTGCCTGCAATGATCGCCGCCCCGCCGTCCACGGCCTCGATGTTGGCGGCAAACCCGAACCGCGCGGCAGGCGCGCCATCCCGGGTCCGCAACGCAAAGTAGCGCTGGTTCACCCGCATGCTGACCTGCATCACCTCGGGCGGCAGGTCCATGTAGGCCGCGTCGATCCGGCCCAGCAGCGGCACCGGCCACTCCACCAGCCCGGCCACCTCGTCCAGCAGGCCGTCATCCGGCACCACCTGCAACCCCTCAGCGGCAGCCAAGGACGCAAGCCCCTCCTGCACCAGCCGCCGCCGTTCCCCCGCGGCCGGGATCACCCGGCGGGCGCGCAGCCCGTCATGCCACTCCGCCAGCGACGACACGACAAACGCGCCCGGCGCATGGAAACGGTGGCCCTCCGTCTCGTCGCCCGCCGCCAGCCCGTGCCCGGTGTCCGCGCCCTCGGCCAGGCTGAACGGCACCACGCGTCCATCCAGCAGGCACAGGATGCGGCGCAGCGGCCGCACCCAGGCAAAGCCGCTGCCCGTCCCCCACCGCATCGACTTGGGCCAGGGAAACCGGCGCAGCAGCGGCGGCATGGCATCGGCGACCAGCGTCGCGGCCTCTACGGCGGGGCTGGCCTTGGTCAGCACCCAGTAATCCCCTTCCTGCGCCACCTGGTCCCGCGTGGCGCCGTGCTTGCGCAGGAACCCCGACAGCGCGGCCTCCGGCGCACTCGCACGCGGCCCCCGCTCGACGCTGCTGCTGGCCGGCAAAGCAGGCTGGACCGTGGCAACCAAGGCAATCCGCCGCGGGCCGTAGAACGTCTGCACACCCTGCGGTTTCAGCGCCGCCACCGCGTCCGCAAGCAGCCGTGCGAGGTCATCCGCCGCGCGCGCCTGCATCCGGGCGGGGATTTCCTCGCTGAACAGCTCAAGCAGCAGGTCGGGCATGGCTAGGGCTGCGATGCCGGCGTGGCGGCGGTCGTGCTTTCGGGAGGTGTGCCCATCAACCCAGACTACTACGCCGCCATTGAGGCGACAACCGGGCCATCCCCCGCCAGGTAGCCCTCGCAGCAGCCCCGCGCCAGCGTCCGCACCCGGCCGATATAGGCCGCCCGTTCCGTCACCGAGATCACCCCCCGCGCGTCCAGCAGGTTGAACAGGTGGCTGGCCTTGATGCACTGGTCATACGCCGGCAGCGGCAGCCCGGCGGCAAGCAGCGCACTGCACTCCCCCTCCGCATCGGCGAAGTGCCGCGCCAGCAGCCCAACGTCGGCATGCTCGAAGCTGTAGCGGCTGTACTCCACCTCGTTGCGCCGGAACACGTCGCCGTACGACACCCCGGCCCCGTTGAAGTCCAGGTCGTACACGTTCTCCACCCCCTGGACGTACATCGCCAGCCGCTCCAGCCCATAGGTGAACTCGGCGCTAGGGCTGGCGACGGGGATGCCGCCGACCTGCTGGAAATAGGTGAACTGCGTCACCTCCATCCCGTCGCACCAGACCTCCCACCCCAGGCCCCAGGCCCCCAGGGTCGGGCTTTCCCAGTCATCCTCGACAAAGCGGATGTCATGCAGCAGCGGATCGATGCCGATGGCGCGGTAGCTGTCCAGCAACAAGGCCTGGCAGTCCGGCGGACTAGGCTTCAGCAGCGCCTGGTACTGGTAGTAATGCCCAAGCCGGTTGGGGTTCTCGCCATAGCGGCCATCGGTCGGCCGGCGGCTGGGCTGCACATAGGCCGCCCGCCACGGCTTCGGCCCAAGGGCGCGCAACGTGGTCGCGGGATGGAACGTGCCGGCGCCCATCTCCAGGTCATACGGCTGCAGGATGACGCAGCCTTGCCGCGACCAGAAGGCGTGCAGGCGCAGGATCAGCTCCTGGAAGCTGGGCGGCTTGGCCAGCCCGGCGGCGGCGCTGTGGGTGTCCGGCATCGTCCCCTGATGATCCCTCATGGCGGCGGGCATCATACGGGCGCGGCCCCGCTTAGGAAAGATGCCCCCATGCGTCCCTTGCTCGCCCGCCGCGACGTCCTCGGATTGGCCGCCATCCTGCTCGCTGCCGCAGCCCTCCTGGCCTACCGAGCGTGGGGGGTCGAGCCGCAGGCCTGGGCCTCTCTGTGCAGCTTCCCCGGCGCCGATCCCAGCCTGCCCAACCCGGTGCCGCCGCTTGCGCCGTTCGCGTGCCGGCCGCGCGCGGTCCTGGTATGGATGGGGTTCAACCATGTCTGGGGCGCAGCGGCGGTCGTGCTGGGCCTGATGGCGTCCGTGGGCCGGATGCCGTTCTGGCTCGCGCCGCTGGCGGTGCTGGCGGGCGTGGTGGCGTTCATCAACCTCAACCCGGCCTGGGGCATCGCCGCCATCGTGCTGGGCCTATGGAGCTGGATCATCAAGCGCGAGGCCGTCTGAAGCTGGCACCCCCGGATGCACGGCTGACGACCGCGGCGCGAGTACGCAGCGGGAGCCGCCGCACCCCTCCCGCGTTGCTCCGCCATGAACACCGGCATCCGCGACATCCTGACCACCACCCGCCGCATCGCCCTCGTCGGCGCCTCCGACAAGCCGAACCGGGCGGCGAACTACGTCATGGCGTTCCTGGTCGCGCGCGGCTTCGACGTGACCGGCGTGAACCCCGCCCTGGCCGGCCGCACCCTGCACGGCCGCCCCGTCGTAGCCACCCTGGACGAGGCCGCGCCGCTGGACATGGTCGACGTGTTCCGCGCCCCGGACCAGGCCGGCCCCATCGTCGCCGACGCCATCCGCCTGCAGGCCCGTACCGTCTGGATGCAGCTCGGCGTCATCAACCCGGCCGCGGCGGAGGCGGCGCAGGCGGCCGGCCTGCGCGTCGTGATGGACCGCTGCCCGCTGATCGAATGGCGCCGCCTGCAACTCCCCACTTGAAGCAGAGTTGTGGGGGTGCCACGTCGCTCCCCGCAACAAACTCGGCGGATCATCTCCCATGACCAACGAAGAACGCGACCTCATCACCCGCTACATCGCCCGCATCGCCGGCGCGCAGCAGCAGGGGGGCGGGTTTAGCGGCGGCAGCGTGCCGCAATCCCAGCCGGCGCTGCCGCCCATCGACCGCGACGCCGACACCCTGATCGCCCAGTTGTTCCAGCAGTATCCCGACGCCCGCTACCGCATCACGCAGACCGCGCTGGTGCAGGAGGCCGCGTTTGCCGAGGCGCAGAACCAGATCCGCCGCCTGCAATGGGAGCTGGAGCAGACCCGTCACGCCGTGCAGAACCAGCCGCAGCAGTCGCCGCAGCAGAAGGGCTTCCTCAGCAGCCTGTTCGGTGGCGGCAGCCCGCAGCAGCCGCAGCAGCCAGGCTACGGCCAGGCGTTCCAGCCGACCTCCGCACCGCCGCAGCCGCAGTATCCGCCCAACTACCAGCCCGGCATGTTCCAGCGTGGCGGCGGATCGGGCTTCCTGGGCTCGGCGCTGACCACGGCGGCCGGGGTGGCCGGCGGCATGTTCGTCGGCAACGCGCTGATGAACGCCTTCAGCGGACCGCATACCGAAGGCGGCGGTGGCCTATTCGGCGGCGGCGGCTTGGCGGACAACTCGTCCTCCGACGCTAGCCCGTGGGATGGCGCCGGGGTATCGCCGGCGTCGGACACCTCCGGCGGCTTCCTGCCGGACCAGGGCGGCGGCGGCTTCGACCAAGCCAGCAGCGACCCGTTCGGCGGCGCGGGCGGCGGTGGCGGCGGTTTTGACACGGCCAGCAGCGACCCCTTCGGCGGCGGCGGCGGCGATGCCGGGGGCGGCTTCGACGGCGGTGGTGGCGGCTTCGATCAGGGCTAGTCCAGCATACCGGTGGACCCACGGCGCATTCGTGGGTCCACCATTCGACGGCTACTGGCGTCCATTGTGATGGGTCCAACCCCATATCAACCGGTCATTGCGAGCCGGCTTCGGCATAGCAATCCAGAAGCGGTTGGCCTGGTCTGCGAGGTTCCTGAAGCCCCGCACGGCAAGTACGGCTTGCAATGACGCCGTTCCCTCACCGGTCAGGCTTGCATGCGGCCATCGTTTGGAATGGAACGTGACCAAGCTGCCCACACCGTTCACAGGCCACACGGCGCGGGTGCGTCCCGAGTGGATCGATGAGAACGGCCACATGAACTTAGCCTTCTACGTCGTGGTCTTCGACGGGGCGACCGACCTGCTTTGGGATGGCATCGGCCTCGGGCAGCCCTACCGGCAAGCCACCGGGAACGGCACCTTCGCAGTAGAGACCCACATCCTCTACCGCGCCGAGTTGCTCCTCGGCGACGAAGCCTCGGTCAGCACACAAATCCTAGGCGCCGACGCGAAGCGGCTGCACCTTGCCCACGAGATGCGCCGCGGCCCGGCCCTGATCGCCCAACAGGAGATCATGCTGCTGCATGTCAGCCTGGCCACCCGCCGGGTGACACCCTTCCCACCAAACACCCTGGCGCAGGTCCAAACAGCCGCCGCCGCCCATGCCGCATTGCCCCGGCCCGGTTGGGTCGGCCGCCGGGTGGCTATGCCGATTGCTGCGCCAGCCTGACAAGCTCCACCGCCATCCAGGCCGGACGCACCGGATGCAGCAGCGCGCCGCCGCACGCCAGCGCGTCGCCCATGGCATCCAGGCGCAGCAGCGCAATGCCGCGGCTGCCCTGGCCGGAGCGCATGATGCCAACCTCGACGCCCTCGCGCAGCACCGGCGTGCCAGGGGCAGGCAGCGGGCCATCGACCTGCACCGGCGCCAGCCGACGCTTCAGCAGCCCACGGTACTTGGTTCGTGCCGTGAGTTCCTGGCCCATGTAGCATCCCTTGGTCCAGGACACGCCATGCAACTCATCGAACCCGGCCTCCAGCAAGGTAGTCTTCTCGGCCTCCATATCCTGCGACCCATCAGGCAGCCCAAGCATCAGGCGATGCGCGTTCCAATCCTGGAAGCTGGCCGTGACCGGCAACGGCTCCGCGGACAGCACGCGCCATCCTGCGCCGGGCAGCCGCGGATCGGGCGCTTGCAGGCCAGGCGCTTGCAATGCCGCGTCCGGTGTCCCGTCCCAGGCCGCATGGACCAGCAGCGCCGCCGGCTGCACCTGGACGGCGGCGCGCAGGCGGAACCGCGTCAGCTTCTGCGCCAGCATCGCGGCTTGCCCGGCCTCGCAATCCAGCAGCAGGCGTTCGCCGTCCAACAGGATGAAGAAGTCCGCCAGCCACTTGCCCTGCGGCGTCAGCAGCGCCGCCCAGACCGCCCGGCCCAGCGCCGCCTCCGCCACATCGTTCGACACCAGCCCTTGCAGGAAGCTGACCCGGTCGGCCCCGGACACCTGCAGGACGGAGCGTTCGGGCAGAAGTGCGATCTTGACCATGCTCCCGACGTGGTGGCCCGCTGCTTCGTTCTCAAGCCGCACCCCCGATGCGCGTTTGCCGGGAACCCGTGCTACAGGGGCCGAGCATGCGTATCCTGTTCATCACCGCGACGCGGATCGGCGACGCGGTCCTCTCGACCGGCCTGCTGAGGCACCTCTTGCAGCGCCATCCCGACGCCCGCTTCACCATCGCCTGCGGCCCGGCGGCGGCGGGGGTGTTCGCCCGCATGCCCCGGCGCGACCGCACCCTGATCGTGGACAAGCGGCGCTTCGACCTGCACTGGCTGCTGCTGTGGCGGCGCACGGTCGGCACGGCATGGGACCTGGTTGTGGACCTGCGCGGGTCGGCGCTGGCCTTCCTGGTCCCCGCCCGCCGCCGAGCGGTGCTGCGCGGCGGACGCCGGGCCGGGCACAAGCTATTGCACCTGGCCGCCACGCTGGACCTGGCGCCGCCGCCGCCGCCCGCCAGTTGGACCGATGCCGCGGACCAGGCACGGGCGGACGCGCTGCTGCCGCCCGGCGTGCCGCTGATCGGCCTGGGCCCGACGGCCAACTGGTCCGGCAAGGCCTGGCCCCCGGAGCGCTTCGTAGCCCTGTTCCACGCCGTCCGCGATCAGGCGCTGCCAGGCGCACGGCCGGTGGTGTTCGCCGGGCCAGGCGCGGCGGAGCAGGCGTTGGCCGCCCCGGTGCTGGCCGCGCTCCCCGACGCGGTTGATCTGACGGGCCGGCTCTCCCTGCCCGAGGCCTCGGCCTGCCTGGCCCGCTGCGCCCTGTTCGTCGGCAACGACTCCGGGCTGATGCACCTGGCCGCCGCCGCCGGCGCCCCGACCCTCGGCCTGTTCGGCCCGACCCCGGCCAGCGAGTACGCCCCCACCGGACGCCGCGCCGCCGCCGTGCTGGCCCCGGGTCCGGAGGGCGCCGCGCCGATGGCGGGGCTAACCGTGGAGGCAGCCGTCACCGCCGCGCTGGCGTTGCTGTAAAGATGGCGCTGTGAAGATGGCGCATGTCATGGCCGGCGCACCTGCGGGCGGCGCAGAGCTGTTCTTCGAGCGCCTGACCGCCGCCCTGCACGGCGCCGGCGAGGACGTGCTGCCGGTAATCCGCCGCAACCCCGCGCGTGCCGCCCGGCTGGAGCACGAAGGCTTGCACCCAGTGCAGCTCGGCTTCGGCGGCGCGCTGGACCTGCTGACCCGGCCGCGCCTGTCGGCGGCGCTGCGGCGGTTCGCCCCACGCGTCGTGGTCGCGTGGATGAACCGGGCGGCGCGGCTGACGCCCCGGGGCGGCTGGGTGCTGGCCGGGCGGCTGGGCGGGTACTACGACCTGAAATACTACCGCCGGTGCGACCACCTGATCGGCAACACCCGCGGCATCGTCGCGTGGATCGCCGGGCAAGGCTGGCCGCCCGCGCGGGTGCACCACCTGCCAAACTTCGCGCCGGACCTCCTAGGCGCCGCGCCGGCCCTGCTGCCGGTTCCGCCGGGCGCGCCGGTCGTGCTGGCCCTGGGCCGGCTGCACCGCAACAAGGCGTTCGACATCCTGGTGCGTGCCCTGCCGCTGCTGCCCGGCGTCCACGCGGTGGTGGCAGGGGAGGGGCCGGAGCGGGCCTCCCTGCTGGCATTGGCCCGGCAGGAGGGCGTGGCAGACCGTTTCCACCTGCTCGGATGGCGCACGGACCAGGCGGCGCTGCTGGCCGCAGCCGGCGTGCTGGCCTGCCCCAGCCGGCATGAGCCGCTAGGCAACGTCGTCATCGAGGCGTTCTCCGCCGGATGCCCGGTGGTCGCCGCGGACGCAGCCGGCCCGGTCGAGCTGATCGCCGACGGCGCAACCGGCCTGCTTATGCCCCGCGAAGACCCCCGCCGCCTGGCCGACGCGCTCGGCGCCGTCCTGGCCGATGCCGCCCTGTCCACCCGCCTGGCCGCCGCCGGCCGAGCCTGCTACCTGGCCGATCACGCGCCAGCCTCCGTCTTGCACCGTTGGCGCTCGACGCTGGCCCGCCTGGAGCCCGCCTGATGTGCGGCATCGCCGGCCTGGTCCTGTCGCCCACCAGCCCGCCGCCCGACCCGGCCGTGCTGACGGCCCTGGCGCGCGCCCTGGCACACCGCGGCCCCGATGGCGGCGGCCACGCGACGGTCGGCCGCACCGCGCTGGTCCACACCCGCCTGGCCATCATCGACGTGGCCGGCGGCGACCAGCCGCTCTACGCCGGCCCGGCCGCCCTGGTCGCCAACGGCGAGGTCTACAACTACCGCGAGCTGCGCGACACCCTGCCCGGCACCCGCTTCGCCACCGGCAGCGACTGCGAGCCACCCCTGCACCTATGGCTGCGCGACGGCGTCGGCTACGCGGCCCCCCTGCGCGGCATGTTCGCCATCGCCATTCACGAGCGCGCCCAGCGCAGCGTGACCCTGACCCGCGACCCCTTCGGCATCAAGCCGCTGTACATCGCCCAAACCGAGGGCGGCCTAGCCTTCGCCTCCGAGCCGCAGGCCCTCCTGGCCGCCGGCCTGGTCCGCCGCACCCTACGCCCCGCCGCCCGCGAGGAGCTGCTCCAGCTGCAGTTCACCTCCGGCGCCGAAACCATCTTCGAAGGCATCCAGCGCGTGCTGCCCGGCGAGACCCTGCAGGTCGCCGACGGCCACATCCTGGACCGCACCCGCACCAATGCCCTGCCCGAAGGCGGCCCGGAAACCATCACCGAGGACGCCGCCCTGGCCCGCCTCGACCGAGCGCTGGAAGAAAGCGTCGATCTCCACCAGCGCAGCGACGTGCCCTATGGCATGTTCCTGTCCGGCGGCGTCGACAGCGCCGCCGTCCTGGCCGTCATGGCCCGGCTGAACAGCCAGCCCGTCCGCGCCTACACCGCCGGCTTCGCCGCCCCGGGCGCCGCCGACGAGCGCGAGCACGCCGCCGCCGTCGCCCACGCCGCCGGCGCGCACCACGAAACCCTGGAGATCACCGAGGCGATGGTCTGGCGCCACCTGCCCGAGATCGTCGCCTGCATGGACGACCCCGCCGCCGACTACGCCATCATCCCAAGCTGGTTCCTCGCCCGCCGCGCCAGCCAGGACGTGAAGGTGGTGCTATGCGGCGAGGGCGGCGACGAGCTGTTCGGCGGCTACGGCCGCTACCGCAGCGCTATGCGCCCCTGGTGGCAGGGTGGCCGGGTGATGCGCAGCCGCGGCGCCTTCGACACGCTGGACGTGCTGCGGACCCGGCCGATGGGCTGGCGCGACGGCCTGGCCGCGGCGGAGGTCAGCGCCACCCGCCCCGGCCGCTCCCGCCTGCAGGTGGCGCAGGCGACCGACGTGGCGGACTGGCTGCCGCACGACCTGCTGCTGAAGCTGGACCGCTGCCTGATGGCGCACGGCGTGGAGGGCCGCACCCCCCTGCTGGACCCCGCCGTGACCGCCGCCGGCTTCCGCCTGCCGGATGCGATGAAGGTGCGCGACGGCCGCGGCAAGTGGCTGCTGCGGCAATGGCTGGCACAGCACATGCCCGAGGCGCGTTCCTTCGCCCCCAAGCAGGGCTTCACCGTGCCGGTCGGCGCTTGGATCGGCGCGCAGGGGGCACGGCTGGGCCCGCTCGTCGCCGCGCAACCCGGCGTGGTGGAGATCGCCGACCCCGGCCGTGTCGCCGCGCTGTTCCGCGCCGCCGGGTCCGGCCGGCATGAGGGGTTTGCAGCGTGGACGCTGCTATTCTATGCGCTCTGGCACCGGACGCACATCCAGGGCCTGGCGCCGTCAGGCGACGTGTTCGAAACCCTCGGCAGCTAGAGAGATTTCAGGGAATTTGCGGGTAGATCCAGCATGCCGGAGAGATGGAGGAACAAGAGATTATAGGGATGCACTATTCCCCTCGTTTCGCATAACGGGTGTTATGACAATCCGGATCATAGAGACGACCCGCGCCAAATCCTCATACGTTGCCCACCATGAAAGACGCTGACCGAACTGAAGCGTCAGGTAGCAACGCATCTATGCTGTATCACAGCAACGCCGCATCCGCGTTACGGAAGCCACTTTGCTGGCTGCGTCTCAAGCAGGTCTTTCGGCCCGTTTGCCAATTTCGCAGCGCCATGACGCCAGGCGGTACCGCAGGTGACTCCGGACGAACTCAGCCGCGAGCGGTTGGGCGAGGGTCAGACAGCTCATAAGGTCTGTTCTGCCATCTATCATCGGCCGATGCTCGATGCAGGAGGCGCTGTCGGCCACTAGGCAGAAGGTCAGCACAAGCTCAACCATGATGACACCCCTTTCAGTTCGCAGCCATAACGTTACGATTACGGAGCACATTTACAACAAAAATGCAACATAGCCCCTGTATGTATCGGTGTTGGTCCAAGGAAGGCAGTTTGTCCGGGAAGTCACATTTTGCGCTGCACTGCAGCAACGCAGAGTGTTCATTACGGAAAGCAGCGGATAGTTAAGGGTAAGCAGCGGGGCAGTCGCGGAGACAGAACCGGCGCCGGAAGGGCGCGGGGACTCGGACAAAACCAGTAACGGGGGGTGTCAGAGGGGCACCGGACAGGCGCAAGGACTTACCGGCATCATTGCAAAACTATTGCGGAATGCGTGCTGCGGCTCAGGCCAGGCCAGGCCAGGCCAGGCCAGCGCCCAGCCTCGCCGTCAGCTCCGCCAGGTCCCCGGCCAGCAGTTCATCCAGTCCAAAGGGGCACGCATCGGGCAGGAGCCGCGGGGCGCCGGCATCATCCGTGGCCTCCCGCGCCCGGCGCAGCGCCTTGGCATACAGCCCCTCCAGCCCGATCCGCTGCCGCATGGACGGCGTGAACCGCTGCCCGGCATCGTCCAGGAACACCCCGGCCTCCCCGCGCCAGTGCGCGGCCGACTGGCTGCCGGGCCAGGCGTGCAGCTTGACCAGGTGGGTCATCGCTCGCAGCAGCAGGCTCTGGCAGGACCGCAGCTCCGACAGCCCCACGTCCTGCAACTCCTCGATCACGTTGGGCCAGTCCACGGCGTCGTTGACCCACTCGCCCGCCGCCAAGCGGCGCAGCAGCGCGGCCTGCTGCTCGGCCCAAGCCAGGGCATCGTTCTCATACAACCCGTCCGGCATGGCTCCCTCCTACTCCTGCCCTGCGCCCCTCAATCACCTCGATCAGCTCCCGGACACACCATCACACCTGCCCGTTCGTTCAAATTGACCCGCCCATTTAGTCACACCCCTACCCGCCCGTCTGCTCACATCAGCCAACATCTATATCTGTGATCCATGTTCTAAAAGGTTTGGTCACATCGCTGGCGGCGTGGCGGGCTGGCGTTTCAAAGCCTCGGTCTCGGCCAGGATTTCAGCGCGCACCTCCTCATGCGGGATGTCGGGCCGTGGATCAGCCAGGGCCTCGGCCACCGCGGCGGCCCCCCGCACCGCTGCAAGCCACCGCGCCCCGGCTCGGAACAGGCCCGCCACCCCGCCCAGTGCCACCCCGCCCAGTGCGCCATTCCGCCACCCCGCCCACGCCAGCCTTGACGCCAGACCGGCAACAATGTTCTTGTTCCGTTCATGTCCGCCCAGCCAACCCAGCCCATTCACCAAAACGACCCCGCTCACCAAAATCACCCCGGCCACCAAGCCGCGGACCCGCACGGCTACCACCAAGTCCTGCACGACCTCATCGACATGGGCGCCGACCTCGCCCGCCTCCTGCACGCCCAGGCCGCAGCTCAAGCCGCACGACAATCCGCGCAACAGGCCGCCGGACAGCCGCCGCCCGCGCCTGACGCCCTCATCAGCATCACCGCCGCCTTCGACCGCATCGCCCGCGCCGTCCGCCGCAGCATCGCCCTCGCACGCGGCCTCGACGCCATCCAGCCCGCCAACGACCCGGCCCAGCACCGCGCCGCCGCCCGCAAGCGCATCCTCCGCGCGGTCGAGGACAGCATCCAGCGCACCTTCCAAGACGACGCCCCCGCCAGCGCCGAAGCTGAATCGCTGACCGCCGAGCTGCACGACCGCCTCGACGCCCCCGACCTAGACGGCGACATCGGCAGCCGCCCCGTCGCCGACATCATCACGGAAATCTGCCGCGACCTCGGCCTCGCCGCCCTGCCCGGCGACCACCCCTGGAAGCGCCGCACCCCCGCAGACATCGAGCAGCTTTGCGCCCGCGCCGCCACCCCCAGCCGCCCCCGCCCACAAAATCTCCGGCAAGGCGCCAGCCAGCCCACGCCCAGCTCCCCGCCACCCGGCCCCGCCACCATCCCCCACGCGAGGTCCGCCTCCATCTACCCTGGCAACAGCTCACCGGAGGAAGCAGCGGAAGAAATCGCCACGATCCTGCGTCACCCAGCCCGCCCCCGCGGCCAATGGCCTCCGCCCCCCGGAGCCTGAGCAGCCCTTTGGACGTTCAGCGCACAAGCAACGAGGCAACGCCCGCACGGCCCGGCCACGGCGCATCCGGCAGGCCGCGCAAGCCTACTTGCACCAACGCCCTGACCGTCTTCCGTCATCGCGAGGCGCGCAGCGTCGCGGCGACCCAGCGGCCACAATCCCATCAGCCCCCGGGACAGTCACTCCGCAAGCGCCGCGCAACGACCATGCCATCACGTCGGGCGGCCAACCAAACGGCCGACAGCGCCAGGCAGGCTACCCACCGCCGCCCCAGCGCGCTAAGCAGGCCGCACCGCCTGCCTCCGCCCAAGCGTCCAGCAGCGTCCAGCCGCCAGGCCGCGCAAGCCCGCCCACCCCGCATCCCCCATCCATGGTCGAACCCCCCCGGCAGGTTCGTTCAGGAGACCCCGCCCATGCCCGGCCACTACGACCTCATCCTCCGCGGCGGCGCCCTGGTCCTGCCCTGGGGCGAGGAAACCGCCGACGTCGGCGTCCGCAACGGTCGCATCGCCGCCCTAGGCGTCCCGTCCGACGCCACTGCGGACCTCACCCTCCAAGCCGCTGGCCTCCACGTCCTCCCCGGCCTGATCGACCCCCACGTCCACCTGCGAGACCCCGGCGACCCCGCCATCGAGACCATCCCGACCGGCACCCGCGCCGCCGTCCTCGGCGGCCTGACAGCGGTGTTCGACATGCCCAACACCGCCCCCGCCATCACCGGTGCCGCCCAGGTCGCCTGGAAGCAGGACTACATCGAGCGATCCGCCTGGTGCGACATGGGCCTCTATGTCGGCGCCACGAAGGCCAACACCGCCGAGCTGGCCGAGCTGGAGCAGCAGCGCGGCATCTGCGGCCTAAAGGTCTTCGCCGGCAGCTCGACAGGCGACCTGCTGATCGAGGACGACGGCTCCCTGGAGCAGGTGATGCGCCACGGCCGCCGCCGCATCTCCTACCACAGCGAGGACGAGTACCGCCTGCAGGCCCGCAAGCCCATGTTCAAGCTGGGCGACCCCTACAGCAGCCACATGGAGTGGCGCGACGAGGAGTGCGCCTTCCTCGGCACCCGCCGCCTGATGGCCCTGGCCCGCAAGACCCGGCGCCCCGCCCACATCCTGCACGTCTCCACCGCGCAGGAGTTGGAGTACCTGGCCGGCTACCGCGACATCGCCACCGTGGAGCTGCTGGTGAACCACCTGACCCAGATGGCGCCCGAGGTGTACGATCAGCTCGGCGGCATGGGCGTCATGAACCCGCCGATCCGCGGCCGCTGTCATTGGGAGGCCGCCTGGGCCGCCGTGCGCGACGGCACCGCGGACACCATCGGCTCGGACCACGCCCCGCACGCCCGCGCCGCCAAGATGAAGCCCTGGCCCGACTGCCCGGCCGGCCTGACCGGCGTGCAGACCCTGGTGCCGGTCATGCTGGACCACGTCGCCGCCGGCCGCCTGAGCCTGGGCCGCATGGTGGACCTGATGTGCGCCGGCCCGGCCCGGGTCTATGGCGCGCTCAACAAGGGCCGGCTGGCCATAGGCTACGACGCCGATTTCACCCTGGTGGATCTGCGGCGGCAGCGTGTCATCGAGGATGCCTGGATCGCCTCCCCCTGCGGCTGGACGTCGTTCAACGGCATGAGGGTGACAGGCTGGCCCATCGCCACCATCGTGCGCGGCAACGTGGTGATGCGTGACGACGAGGTGCTGGGCCATCCGCTGGGCCGGCTGATGCAGTTCCGAGGCTGACCGGCGTGACCAGCGGACGCGGCTTGCAACCCGGCCACGTCGGCCCAGTTTCCTTCGCAAACGTCCGGAGCCGTACAATGAGCGATGACGACCAGCCCGACCTCAAGACCCCCGATCCCGTGCGCCGCAGCCTCGTGCTGGGCGGCGGCGTGGCGGCCAGCGTCGCCATGGCCGCGGGTGCTGCGGCGCAGACCCGCACCGACGCCCGCCCCGACGGCGGCCCGCACCGCCTGGACGGCCAGCCGATGCCGGAGCCGCCGGCGAACAAGTCGGCCGGCCCGGTGACACCAGGCCGCGGCACGATGCTGACCGGCAAGGTGGCCGTGGTGACGGGCGGCGCCCGCGGCATCGGCCGTGCCATCGCGGTGGAGTTCGCCGCCAACGGCGCCGACGTCGTCATCCTCGACATCGCCGCCCCTGTCAGCCCGGCGTCCGACGCCGAACCCGCGACGCTCGACGACATGGCCGAGACCGTGCGCCAGGTGCAGGGCTACGGCCGCCGCGGCGTGGCGATCCGCGCCGACATCCGCGACATCGCCGCCCTGCGCGCCGTCGCCGAGCAGGTGCAGCGCGAGTTCGGCCGCCTAGACATCGTCGTCGCCAACGCCGCCATCCAGCGGTGGAAGCCGCTGCTGCAAATGGAGGACACCGACTGGGCCGACGTGATCGACAACAACCTGAACGGCACCGCCAACACCGTCCGCGCCTTCGCCCCGGCGATGGTGGCGCAGAAGCATGGCCGGCTGATCCTGGTGTCGTCCATGCAGGGCAAGCACGGCACCAAGGACGGCAGCAGCTACTCGGCCTCCAAGTGGGGCATCCTGGGCCTGATGAAGTCCGCGGCGATGGAGCTAGGCCAGTACAACATCACGGTGAACGCGCTGATCCCCGGCTTGGTCGATACGCCGCTGACCCGGTACACGACGCGCCTAGTGGAAACCATGGCCGAAACGGGCCGCACCCCGCCGGAGCGCCCGACGCCGCAGCAGGCCTGGGACGTGCGCGCGCCAACCGTGCCGCTGAAGGTAGGCTGGCTGCAGCCGGACGACATCTCCCCGGCGGCGGTGTTCCTGGCGTCCGATGCTGCGGCGATGGTGACCGGCGCGGAATACGAGGTCACCGGTGGCGACAGCGCCAAGGACATCTAACCCTCCCTGCTCCCTCTGGGAGAAGGCCGGGGCGAGGGGCGCGGCAAGGGCCCAACTTGCCCGCTTGAGGACGACACCCGCCGCTCCCGAACATGCCGGATGTGACGCTTGCGGCCTCCCTCGCCCCGACCCTCTCTCGGAAGCGGCGGAAGCCTGTGCGGTCCTTGCGCCGCATGTGTCCGCCCCAGGGAAGGCTCGCGCTGGAAGGCGAGGCCGGCAGCGTGTAGTACACGCCATCTGGAACGCCGAGGCGGCCCAGCGCGTCCGGCCCCGCGGCCGCCATGCGCCCTGGCGCCACCCTGCAACAGGAGGCTGTCGTGGATAGCCCGACCTATCCTGCCGTCCCGCCCGCCCACAGCCACGTCTTCCTCGGCGACGGGCACGAGCGGGCCGAACGCCGCACCTGGTGGGTCATCGCGCTGTGCGGCGCGATGATGGTGCTGGAGATCGCCGGCGGCCTTGCCTTCGGCTCCATCGCCCTCGTTGCGGACGGTCTGCACATGAGCACCCACGCGGGCGCGCTGCTGCTGGCGGCGCTGGCCTACAGCTATGCCCGCAAGCACGCCCAGGACCCCCGCTTCACCTTCGGCACCGGCAAGCTCGGCGACCTCGCCGGGTTCACCAGCGCGGTCGTCCTGGCGATGATCGCGCTGCTGATCGGCTACGAGGCAATCAGCCGGCTGTTCGCGCCCGTGCCCATCCGCTTCGCCGAGGCGATCCCGATCGCGGCCTTGGGCCTGGCCGTGAACATCGCCAGCGTCTGGCTGCTGAGCGGCGGCGCACACCATCACCATGGGCATTCCCACAGCCACGGCCATGACCACGGCGGCCACGGCGAGGAGCACATCGTGACAACCCCGGCCGGCGTGCTGGCCCTGAGCATCTTCGAGGACGGGGTGCCGCCGGTGTTCCGGCTGCACCCGAGGACCGGCAGCCTCACCGGCGCCGCCACGGTCGAGACGGTGCGTCCGGACGGCACGCGCCAGGTCTTCGCCCTGCAGGACCGCGGCGGCTGGCTGGAGAGCACGGAGACGATCCCCGAACCGCACGCGTTCACCGCTCACGTGCGCGCCGGCGGCGAGCACGCCGTCTCCTTCGAGGAGCATGGGCCTGATGGGCACGGACCTCACGAACATGGGCGCCATGGGGCCGCGCACCGGGACAACAACATACGCGCGGCGGTGGTCCACGTCGTCGCGGACGCCGCCGTGTCGGTGCTGGTCATCGTCGGCCTGGTGCTGGCGCGCGCCTTCGGCTGGCTATGGATGGACCCGCTGGCCGGCCTCGTTGGCGCCTGCGTGATCGCAAGCTGGTCCTATGGCTTGGTCCGCGACACCGGCGCCATCCTGCTCGACATGGTG
>JAABUQ010005447.1_pt1 | contig 20309 bp, 19 predicted proteins | sample 5560001 | NCBI WGS metagenome assembly JAABUQ01 (sample SAMN10711888, study PRJNA513371) | rock metagenome | isolation source: Antarctica rocks | place: Antarctica: Victoria Land, Finger Mt nord | collected 2015-12-18
CCCGCGACGCTTACGTTGCACCGGGCCGGTTCCACCCAGACCGGCCCGAGACCGCTGCCTCTCCCCGACATCGCCTTGCACCCAGGAGAATCCGATGCGCACCCGCAAGCTCCTCCCCGCCGCCTCGGCGGCCGGCGCCGTCGTCGCCCTGGCGACCATCGTCGCCTCGGCCCAGGGGCCCGCCATGAAGATGGACGCCCCGACCAAGGCCGTCGCCGTGCTGATCCCCACCAAGTCCGGCGGCCCGATCGCCGGCACCATCCTCTTCACCAAGACCGAGAAGGGGACCCGGGTCCAGGCCGACCTGACCGGCGTGCCCGCCGGCAAGCACGGCTTCCACATCCACGAGTTCGGCGACGCCAGCTCGCCCGACGGCAAGGCCGCCGGCAACCACTTCGACCCCAAGATGGCCAAGAAGCACGGCGACCCCTCCAAGTCCGACGTCCGCCACCTCGGCGACCTCGGCAACATCACCGCCGATGACTCGGGCAAGGCCACCTACGACTCCACCTACGAAGACCTCCCCATCGACGTCATCCTCGGCCACGGCGTCGTCGTCCACGAGAAGGCCGACGACTACGGCCAGCCCGTCGGCAACGCCGGCGGTCGCCTCGCCGTCGCCGTCATCGGGATCGGCAAGGGGATGTGAGCCTGGGGCGACATCGCTCGTGCTCCCAGCCCGACCCTCCCTACCCCAGGGAGAGCCAGATCACGATTCCCTCGCATCTCGATCACAGATCACGAGAAAGCCCTCCCCCCTGCGCGGGGGAGGGTCGAGTGGGGGGTCGCCGCCTCGTCGGGAACCTCTGACCGGCTCCCAGGCCGATACGCCTCGACCCTCGCCACCCGATTCGCACACTGCGCGATCTCTGCCGCTTTTCCGGGCTCCGATGCCTGCGCCTGGCGGCTACATGATTGACAGCGGGCAAATCACTGCCTTAAGATTGCACGCTGTGCCGATTTGTCGCGCAGTACCGGATGCGATCGAGGGCAACCTCAGGTGGTCGACAAACCTTGGGGCGGCCGGTTCGGCGAGAAGACCGACCGTCGCGTGGAAGAATTCAGCGAATCGATCTCCTTTGATCGTCGGCTCTTCGAGCACGACATTCGGGGTTCGATCGCCCACGCCGAGATGCTCGCCGCCGTGGGACTGATCAGCGCGGCCGAGTGCCAGCAAATTGTGCGAGGGCTGTCGGAAATCCGCGCCGAGATCGAGGCGGGCCGGTTCCCCTTCGTCCTCGAGCGCGAGGACATCCACATGCACGTCGAGTCGGCCCTGATCGAACGGATCGGCGACGTCGGCCGCAAGCTCCACACCGCCAGGAGCCGCAACGACCAGGTCGCCACCGACCTGAAGCTCTGGGCCCGCGACGCGCTGGACCGGGTCGATGCCCGGCTGGTCGCCTTGCAGCGGGCTTATCTCGGGGCGGCGGACCGGCACGCCGGCCTGATCCTGCCCGGCTACACCCACTTGCAGCGGGCCCAGCCGGTCCTGGCCGCCCACCACTTCCTCGCCTTCGTCGAGAAGTTCGCCCGCGACCGCGACCGCCTGGCCGATTGCCGGCGGCGGCTCAACGTCCTCCCCCTGGGCGCGGCGGCCCTGGCGGGGACGACCCTGCCGATCGACCGCGAGCATGTCGCCCGGGCCCTCGGCTTCGACGGCGTGACGGCCAACAGCCTGGACACCTCCAGCGACCGCGACTTCGCCCTCGAATCGGCCTTCGTCCTCACCCTGATCGCCGAGCACCTCGCCGGCTGGGCCGAGGAGTGGGTGCTCTGGTCGACCCAGGAGTTCTCCTTCCTCAAGCTGCCCGACGCCCTCTGCACCGGCAGCAGCATCATGCCCCAGAAGAAGAACCCCGACGTCCTGGAGCTGATCCGGGGCCGATCGGCCCGGGTGATCGGCTCGCTGACGACCCTCCTGGTCCTGATCAAGGGGCTCCCCCTGGCCTACAACCGCGACCTCCAGGAAGACAAGGAACCGCTCTTCGACGCCTTCGACACCGTCGACGCCTGCCTCGACCTGGCCGCCGTCGTCGTCGAGGGGGCGACACTCCGCGCCGACACGATCGGCGCCCGGCTCGACGAGGGGTTCCTCGACGCCACGACCCTGATGGAATACCTGATCCGCCAGGGCGTCCCCCAGCGCACCGGCCACGAGATCGTCGGCCACCTCGTCGGCCTCTGCGAATCCCGGGGCTGCCGTCTCGCCGACCTCCCGCCCGAAGCCTTCGCCGCCGCCCACCCCAAGCTCGACGCCGGAGTCAAGGACGCCCTCGGCGTCGCCAACGCCGTCGCCGCCTTCCAATCCTACGGCTCGACCGCCCCGGCCGAGGTGGAGAAGCAACTGGCCCGGTGGCGGGCGAAATTGGATCTCTCGAATGGGTGATCCCACATTCGAGATCGTCATCAGCGAGGACGCGATCGAGGACCTGAAAGTCCTCAAGAAGCCCGAGCGCACGACCATCCTCGACGGACTAACCCCGCAACTGGCCCGGGAGCCGACGACGGAAACGCGAAATCGGAATCCGCTCCGGCCCAATGAGCTGTCGAAGTGGGAGCTACGCATCGGAATTTATCGGGTTTTCTATGATGTCGATGACGAAAACAGCAAGGTTTTGATCAAAGCCGTCGGTTGGAAAGACCACAACATCCTCCGGATTCGCGGCAAGGAATATCTGCTATGAAGACCATCGACCTGAGCGACCAGACACCGACCCTCCAAGAGTTGCTGCACCTCGCCAGCGGGGAGAACCTGGTCTTGAAGACGCCTGACGGGAAAGAGTTCGTCCTGGCGGAGGTAGACGATTTCGATCGGGAGATCGGCTTGACCCGGCAGCAGCCGGAATTGATGACCTTGCTGGCCGAGCGATCCCGGCCGGGCCGGACGTTCACGCTGGATCAGGCTCGCGGGATGTTGGAATTGGATTGACGTTCCCCCATCGGGCAATGCGCCCGGACGACCGAGAAGGCCAAAAGAGACTCATGGACCACTTCCACTACCGCGACGGCCACCTGTACTGCGAGGACCTGGCGGTCTCCGACCTGGCCGAGCGGTTCGGCACCCCGCTTTATCTCTACAGCCAGAACGCGATCCTGGGGCAGCTCCGGGCGTTGCAATCGGCCTTCGAGGCGGTCGAGCCGCTGGTCTGCTACTCGGTCAAGGCGAACTCGAACCTGTCGATCCTCCGGGTCATGGCCGAGCGCGGCAGCGGGTTCGACGTGGTCTCCGGCGGCGAGCTGTTCCGGGTGGGCCTGGCGGGGGGCGACCCGAGCCGGACGGTCTTCGCCGGGGTCGGCAAGACCGACGAGGAGATCGCCGCCGGCCTGGAGGCGGGCGTCCTGATGTTCAACGTCGAGAGCGAGGCCGAGCTCGACGCGATCGCCCGGGTGGCCGCCTCCGTCGGCAAGCCGGCGCCCGTCGCCCTGCGGGTCAACCCCGACGTCGACCCCAAGACGCACCGGTACATCTCGACCGGGAAGAAGGAGTCGAAGTTCGGCATGGACATCGCCCGGTCGATCGCCCTGGCCGAGCGGTCGCGCGGGCTCGAATCGATCCGGATGATCGGCGTGCACATGCACATCGGCTCGCAGATCACCACCACCGAGCCTTATGCCGGGGCCGCGGGCAAGGCGGTCGACATCATCGCGCGGCTCCGGGCGATGGGCCACCCGATCGCCTGGTTCAACATGGGCGGGGGGTTCGGGATCGGCTACCGAGGGGGGGAGGCCAGGCCCGTGGCCGAGTTCGCCCGGGCGGTCGTGCCGGCGATCCGGGCCACCGGCTGCCGGTTGGCGATGGAGCCGGGCCGGGTGATCGCCGGGAACTCCGGCATCCTGGTCAGCCGTGTGTTATATACCAAGCAGTCGGGCGACAAGCGGTTCCTCATCCAGGACGCCGCCATGAACGACCTGATCCGCCCCGCGCTCTACGAGTCGTTCCACCGGATCTGGCCGGTGGACGTCCCCCCCGGCCTCCCGGCGCCGCCCGAGGACTACGAGGCGGCGATCGAGGGGACCGCCCCGTGGGACGTCGTCGGCCCGGTCTGCGAGAGCGGCGACTTCCTCGCCAAGGACCGCGCCCTGCCCCCGCTCGACCGGGGGGCCTTGCTGGCCACCTTCTCGGCAGGGGCCTACGGCATGGTCATGGCCTCGAACTACAACACCCGCCCCAGGGCCGCCGAGATCCTCGTCGACGGCTCCCGGGCCATCCTGGCCAGGCGCCGCGAGACCCTGGACGACCTCGTCGCCCAGGAGCGCGCCGGGCTCGAAGCCGCAGGGGCGGGCGGATGACGATGATGGCGATCGCCCGATCGCCCCGACCCTGACCGGAACCGATCCGACCCGAGCCCCTTTGGCCCCAATGCCAGGTGGTCGTCGCATGTTGAGCCGACTTCGCAGTCTCCCGACCCGGGCCCGATCGCTCGGCCTGGCCGCGGCCCTGGCGGCCTCGCCGTTCGTCGACGCCCCCTGGGCGCCGGCCCCCGCCCTGGCGCAGATCCCCGGCATCGGCCGCGACGCCTTCTCGCGCGAGCCGAGGACCCCGCTGGAAACCTGGGAGGTGGCCGACTACCTGATGAAGATCGGCCAGCCCGAGCAGGCCGCCCCCTACATCCGCAAGTTCCTCGCCGCCAACCCCGACGACGCCACGCTCCTGAAGGTCCGCGACGAGTTCGGGATCGGCTCGATCCTCCGGCTCTCCGACGACCCGGCGACCCGGCCCTACGCCTCGGGCCTGGCCAAGCGGCTCTCCGACGTCGCCATCCGCAACGCGACCGACCCGGCCCGGATCGAGCGGTTCATCGCCGCGCTCTCGAAGACCCGCGAGGAGCAGGCCTACGCCGTCGAGCGGCTCCGCGAGGCCGGCCCCTACGCCGTCCCGCCGATCATCGCCGAGCTGAACCGGGCCGGGATCGATCCCCAGGCCCGGGTCCCCCTGGCCGAGGCCCTGGGCAAGCTCGACACCAGGGCCGTTCCCCCCCTGATCGCCACGCTCGACTCCGCCGACGCCAAGCTCGTCGTCGACGCCGCGCGGGCCCTCGGCCGGATCGGCGACCGCCGGGCCTTGCCCGCCCTGACCTACCTGGCCGCGAAGACGCCCGAATCGGTCGCCAGGCCCCTGGTCGTCGAGGCGATCCGGGCCCTGACCGGCGTGCCGTTCGCGTCGCAGCCGAAGACGCCCGTCCGGGTCCTCTCCGACGAGGCCAGGCGGTACCACCTCCACGCGATCCGCTTCCCCGGCGACCCGGTCGTGATCTGGGCCTGGGACCCGGCCTCGAACCTCCCGAAGCCCGAGTCGTACCCGGCCCGCGACGCCGAAGGGCTGCTCGGGCTCCGGGCCGCCCGCGAGGCCCTGGCCGTCGACCCGAGCGACGTCGAGGCGCAGGTCAACCTCGTCTCCCTGGCGCTCGACCACGACCCCGCCAACGCCAGGCCGCCGGCCCTGGCCTCGGGCCCCGACGTGCTCGGCCGGGTCGTCCGGACGGCCATCGCCGACGGCCGGAGCAACCTCGCGGTCGAGGCCCTCGGCCTGCTGGCCCAGGTGGTCGACCGCAACGACCTGGCGACCGGAGGGCGGCCCAACCCGCTGGTCGAGGCCCTCTCGGGCGCCGACCGGCGGGTCCAGTTCGCCGCCGCCGAGGCCCTGGTCAAGCTCGACCCCCGGGGGATCTTCCCGGGCTCCAGCCGGGTCGTCTCGATCCTGTCTCGGTTCGTCGCCGGCCAGGTCGAGCCCCGGGCGATCGTGATCGACGGCAACGCCCAGCGGGGCGGGCAGACGGCCGGCATGCTCCGCAACCTCGGCTACCAGACCGAGGTCCTCACCAGGGCCGCGCAAGGGTTCGAGCAGGCCGCCGCGTCGGCCGACGTCGAGCTGATCGTCGCCGACCCCTTCTTCGTCGACGACACCTGGGGCCTGCCCGAGCTGCTGGGCAACCTCAGGGCCGACGGCCGGACCGCCGGCATCCCCGTCTTCCTCGTCGGCCCGCTCGCCCTCCGCGACCGGATGGCCCTGAGCGTCGAGAGCTACCCGGCGACCCGGTTCCTGGTCACGCCGACCGAGCCGGTCACCCTGCAAAACCAGATCTCCCGGGCCATGACCTCGCTCGGGGCCCGGCCGCTCTCGGGCGAGGAGCGGGCCGACTTCTCCAGGCGGGCCGCGGGCCTGCTCGCCCTGGTCGGCCGTCGGCCGGGCAGCCCGTTCGAGTCCGACCTGGCGACGGCCGAGCCGGCCCTCTCGATCGCCCTGAACAGCGAGGCCGCGCCGATCGACGCCGCCTCGGCCCTCGGCGACGTGCCCGGCCCCTCCGCCCAGCGGGCCCTGGGCGACGTGACCCTGGACGCCTCGAAGGGGCCGGCGCTCCGCCTGGCCGCCGCGGGCAACCTCGCCCGCCACATCCGCCGCTTCGGCCCCAAGCTCGATGCCGACCAGGAGCGCCGGCTGGTCGCCGAGCTCAACGGCGAGGCCGACCCCACCGTCCGCGACGCCCTGGCCGTCGTCGTCGGCGCCCTCAAGCCGGGCCCCGACGCCTCGGGGTCGCGGCTCCAGACCTACCGAACTTCCGCGCCCTGATGTGAACCTCAACGAGCACGAGCCGGAGGGGGGCGACGGGCCGCCCCCCTCTCGGCGGATCGATCTAGGATGGATGATGCCCATGCCCATCGAACGGCCGCAGGGCCGGGCCGGAGACGACTTCGTCCTCCCCGGCGTCATCGGCGCGAGCGAGGCGATCCGCGAGGTCGCCCGGACCACCCGCCAGGTGGCCCCGGCGCGGGCCTGCGTCCTGATCGTCGGCGAGACCGGCGCCGGCAAGGAGCTGATCGCCCGGGCCATCCACGACCTCAGCCCCCGCCAGTCCGGCCCCTACATCCGGGTCAACTGCGGGGCCCTGACCGAGAGCCTGCTCGAAAGTGAACTCTTCGGCCACGTCAAAGGCTCGTTCACCGGCGCCGTCGACAACCGGACCGGGCGGTTCGAGGCGGCGCACACCGGGAGCATCTTCCTCGACGAGATCAACAGCACCTCGCCCAAGCTCCAGGTCAAGCTCCTTCGGGTGCTCCAGGAGGGGGAGTTCGAGCGGGTCGGCGACACCAGGACCAACAAGGTCGACACCCGGATCGTCGCCGCCACCAACCGCGACCTGCTCGACGAGATCGACGCCGGCCGGTTCCGCGAGGACCTGTACTACCGGCTCAACGTCGTGCCGATCTACCTGCCGCCGCTCCGCGAGCGCCGGGAGGATATCCCGCTCCTCGTCGAGTTCTTCCTCAAGCGGTACGGCGAGCAGAACCGCCGCGACGTCCGCCGGGTCCACCCCGAGGCGATGCGGCTGCTCCGCGAGCACGACTGGCCGGGCAACATCCGCGAGTTGCAGAATTACGTCGAGCGTGCCGTCGTCCTCGGCGAGGGGACCGACCTCCTGGTCGACCACCTGCCGCCGCAGCTCCGCGGGGAGGCCGCGCCCCGGCCGATCCGGTCGAGGAGCGGCGACCTGGGGATGCTCACCTCGGAGCTGGTCCGCCAGGGGGTCCGCGCCGCCGGCCCGCTGGCCAACGACCTCCACGACCGGATCGTCGGCCAGGTCGAGCGCGAGCTGATCCAGCAGGTGCTCTCCTCGTGCGAGCGGGTCCAGATCAAGGCCGCCGCGCGACTCGGGATCAACCGGAACACCCTGCACAAGAAGCTCAGCGACTACCGGATCGACGACTCCGTCCCCAACGGCACGCCCCCGCCGAGCGACGACGAATGACCGGCCCGACTCGTCACGCTCGTGCCCCGGTAATGTACTAGCTTGGTCGGGGTAGGGGATTGCGAAACCTCGCCCCCGCATCCATGATCGATGCTGGCGGGCCCCGATGGGACCCAGGCCGGCCCATCCATCTCGCTCCTCCCCGTTTTTCCCGATCGAGGTACGACCGTGAGAAGTGCGCGTCGCGGATTCACCCTGATCGAACTGCTGGTCGTCATCGCCATCATCGGAGTGCTCGTGGCCCTGCTGCTGCCGGCGGTGCAGTCGGCCCGCGAGGCCGCCCGGCGGGCCCAGTGCAGCAACAACCTGAAGCAATTGGGCCTGGCCGTCCACGGCTACCACGGCACCTCCAACGTCGTCCCCGCGCTCTGCATGTTCCCCGGCGGCCAGTTCAACCAGAGCTCGGGCTGGTCGGCCTCCTGGGTGGTGGCGATCCTGCCGTACGTCGAGCAGACCGTGATGTTCTCGGCCTACAACTTCTACACCCCGGCGGTGGTGCTCTCGGCGCCGGTGGGCGGCGTCTCCGGCCTGGAGAACACGACGGTCACCTACACCCAGTTCTCGACCCTGCTCTGCCCGTCGGAGAACGTGGTGATCCGGCCCGCCCTGACCGCCACGACGAGCTACGTCGCCAACTACGGCGGCCCCGGCCAGATCGCCGGCTACAGCGGCGTGATCATCCCGATCGGCGACCCCAACGTCATCACCTACGGCGGCACGTCGCTGGGCCGAGTCGGGCCGGTCACCTTCGAGTCGATCCGCGACGGCCAGTCCAACACCGGCCTCTTCAGCGAGCGGCTCTACGGCCTGGCCGGCAATCCTCCGGTCCCGCCGGGCAACGCCTCGGCCAGCAAGCGCGGCCTGTTCTCGATCAGTTCGTCGGGAAGCTCCGGGCCGGGTACCAGCATCAACGGGGCTAACGCGCTCGTCTCGGCCTGCAAGGCGGTCCCGGCGAGCAACCCCTCGTCCTACTCCGATCGCCTGGGCAACACCGCTTATGCCACCAATCCCTGGTATCTCAGCCTGGCCAGCTACAACCACGTCGGGTCGCCCAACAGCCTGAACTGCATGAACAGCACGGGCGAGCCCCAGTCGGGCAACGGGACCCCCAACGCCAGCGGCTACGTCGGCCCGCTCGGTTCCGCCCCGGCCACGAGCAACCACCCCGGCGGCGTCCACGTCACCTTCGCCGACGGCTCGGTCCGCTTCGTCCGCGATGCGGTCGACTCCAAGATCTGGTGGGGCCTGGGCACCCGCTACGGCAAGGAGATCATCCCCAGCGACGCCTTCTGAGCCCCCGGACCCAGGAACAGCAACGCCCGGCGACCCGCCGCGACCTCGCGACGTTCGCCGGGCCGTTTCTCCTGGCGGTCCTCCGTCCCTTGCTTCGACCCACCCCACCCGTCGGGAGCCTTTGCGCATGCGATCCTGGACAGCCGCCCTCTGCGGAGCATTCCTGGCCGCCGCCCTCGTCGGCTGCGGCGGGACCCCGAGCGCCGACGCCCCGTCCGAGGCCAAGGCCGGCCCGCCCCCGGGCAACGCCGGCGACATGACCAAGGTCGCCAAGGACGCCAAGAAGAAGTGACCGGCAGGGCTCCGGCCCCGCTCAGCGGGCCTTGAGCCAGGCCAGCAGCGTCGGCATGACCGCGCCGATATAGTTCATCGTGCCGAAGGCGATCCAGTAGAGCCCCAGGGCGAATCCCAGCCGATCGGACCAGTCGCGGCCCGGTCGCCAGCGGCGGCCGATCGCCAGGGCCGCCCAGGCTCCCGCGACGGCGAAGCTTGGGGTCGTCATCATCCGGTTGCCGATCTCCTGGATGAGATCGCCGGAGCTGGGCAGTCCCCTCTTCATCGCGAGAAGTGACAGACTAAATTCCGCCTGGTCGATGCACACCAGCCCGAGCGCGACCGCGACCGCCACGGCCGCCATCCAGCCCGGTCGGGTGGCGAGCCGACGGAGGGGCGGACGCGGCCGGCGGAGTCCGATGACCACCAGGGACAGGGACAGGGAAACGGCCATCCAGGCCGATCGGTCCTGGACTCCAACGCCCCACCAGATGAACGGCATCGCCTCTCGGGCGAGGCGAGCCCGCCCCCCGGCGATCCCGACGACGACGGCCGCGATCAGGACCATCCCGTCGGCCATCGCGAAGTTGTGACCTGGATCGCGCTTCATGGGCGGGCGACTCTGGGGCGTCGGGCCGGCCTCGGCGGGTCGACGGGAGGTTAGTCCGGCCGCCCGATCAGGCCCCCAGGGTGGCGGTCGGCTCGGGGACGACCCGGCCGATCCCCTGGTAGATGAAGCCGAGCTCGGCCATCTGGGCGGGGTCGTAGAGGTTCCGGCCGTCGAAGATGACCGGCTGGCGGAGCAGGCGGAGCATGACCTCGAAGTCGGGGTTGCGGAACTCGTTCCACTCGGTGACGATCGCCAGGGCGTCGGCCTGCTCGATCGCGCCGTAGGGGCGGTCGCAGTAGATCAGCCGGTCGCCGTAGATCTCCTTGACGTTGGGGATCGCCTCGGGGTCGTGGACCCGGACCGAGGCCCCGGCCGCGAGCAGGGCGTCGATCAGGACCAGGGCGGGCGCCTCGCGGATGTCGTCGGTCCTGGGCTTGAAGGCCAGGCCCCAGATCGCCACGGTCTTGCCCTGGGCGTTGCCCTCGAAGTGGCCGAGGATCTTCCGGGTGAGGACGTCCTTCTGGGCCTGGTTGACGTCGTCGACCGCCTCCATCATCCGCGAGGTGATGCCGACCGACTTGGCCATGTGGATCACGGCCCGGATGTCCTTGGGGAAGCACGACCCGCCGTAGCCGACGCCGGGGAAGAGGAAGCTGAAGCCGATCCGCTGGTCGTGGCCGATCCCCCGGCGGACGTCGTTGATGTCGGCGTGGTACAGCTCGCAGAGGTTGGCCATCTCGTTGATGAAGCTGATCTTGGTCGCCAGCAGGCAATTGGCGACGTACTTGGTCATCTCGGCCGATTCCGGGGTCATCGCCAGGAAGGGGCGTTCGGTCCTCAGGAAGGGGCGGTACAGGTCGCCGAGCTGCTCGACGACCTCGGGCCTCCGGGCGCCGACGACGACGCGGTCGGGCTTGTTGAAGTCCTCGATCGCGGCGCCTTCCTTGAGGAACTCGGGGTTGGAGGCGACGTCGAAGGGGACGTCGGTGACCTCGGCCATCCGCCGGGCCAGCTCGGCGTTGGTGCCGACCGGCACGGTGCTCTTGATGACGATCGTCTTGGGCGAGTGGAGGTTCTCGGCGATCTCGCGGCCGACCGCCCAGATCCCGTTGAGGTTGGCCCCGCCGTCGTCCCCCTGGGGCGTGCCGACGGCGATGAAGACCAGCTCCGCCTCGGCGATCCCCTGGCCGAGGTCGGTGGTGAACTTGAGCCGGCCGTCGCGGGCATTGCGGCGGACCAGCTCGGCCAGGCCGGGCTCGTAGATCGGGACGCCGCCGTTCTGGAGCATCTCGACCTTGGCGGCGACCTTGTCGATGCAGACGACGTCGTTGCCGCTCTCGGCCAGGCAGGTCCCGGTCACCAGGCCCACGTATCCCGTCCCGACGATGGCGATTTTCACGGATGTCTTTCCTTCGGCGAATGGGCCCCGGCGATCGGCCTTCGACGCACCCCGGGCGCTGGGTCTCGGTCGCTCTCGACCGACCTCGCATGAAGTCTAGTGCAACATTGGCCCGGGTGGAAGCGAGATTCCGGGCGTGTCGGGTCCGGGCAACGCGCGAGCGGGTTCATCGCCGCCGCCCCGGGGAGCCAGGCCGAGCATCGCCCGGAGGGCGGCCCGGGCGGCCTCGGCCCCCTCGGCGGCGTAGAGTTCGAGCCATCGGGGGTCGGCCGCCGAGGCCAGGGCCAGCCGCCTGGCCTCGGGGTCGGCGACGGCCGCCAGGACCTCGGGCCGGAGTTCGAGCAGCAGCGCGGCCAGGCCCGAGGCGGCCGAGCCCAGCGCCGCCGCCGCCCGGTCGCGGAGGCTCGCGGCCAGCGCCGGGCTCGCCCCCGAGGTCGACACCGTCACCAGGACCGGCCCGTCCCGCCAGGTCGCCGGCACGGTGAAGTCGCCCGAGGCCGGGTCGCTCGCCGAGTTCGCCCAGATCCCCAGCCGCCGGGCGTCGCCCACCACCGAGGCGTTCACCGCCGGGGTCGCCGCCGCGAAGACGAGCGAGGCCCCCGCCAGGTGCTCGACCCGATACCCCTCGGCCACGACCTCGACCCCCTCGACCTCGACCGCCCCGGGCCCCCTCGGGTCGACGCCCAGGACCCGGGCCCCGGCCGCGACCAGGCCCGCCGCCTTCCGCAAGCCCACCGGCCCCAGGCCCACCACCACCGCCAGCCGCCCCCGCAGGTCGAGCTCGATCGGATAGCCGGGCATGGCCCACTCCCCTTCTGGCCGGACGTCTACAGACCCGACAACTACAAGGAAGGGCACTCGAAGCTGCTCCGGGTGGCCTTGCGTGATCAGAGACAAGTCCGGATAATCTTAACCTTCTAGCGGCGACGGCCGGGCGGAGCCAGGTTATCGTGAATTTCAAGTACCGGCAGGACCTCGCAAATTTCGACCCTTGCCCACCTCTTGATGTGATTGCGAGAAACGAGGTGGCTTACCGATTCGTTCATTCCGACATCGAGGATCATCGAAACTTTAAGCCAGTGTCGAAAATCAACCCGCAAAGAAAACTGAAACCGGAACAGCAATGCAGCGGATTCGCCCTATCATTTTTCCACACGCGAGACCAAGCGGTGAAACGCTTCGGCGAGCTCAGGAGGACCAATCCCAATATCGAAAAGACGTTGGGAAACCAGCTCGTCGCCTGCCCGATCTTTCCGGATAACGGCCGAGCTTCTCGGCCCAACACTCATGGGCATTTTGATTTTTGGGAGGTCGATGGCGTTGATTGGGCGAGCCGAGTTCAGATCGTATTGGAAGCAATCCCATGAACCCTGTACATGCCATGCGATTGGATCGTTTTCCAGTAGGCGGTTTACGTCATGTCCGCGACTTGATCAACTTCGATGGACCGCTTTTGTCCTTATTTAGACATGAGAACGGCGAATATTATCTATATTACTGGTGCGATTGCGACGAAACGGCTAATCGCTGGATGGTCCTTCGAATCTCGGAAACCAACCTGATCAAGCTAGCGAATCAGATCATCCCATTGCGGGCGGTCATTCCATTCGGTTCCAGCGACGACTTTGTTTATCTGCTAGACATCGGTTACAACGAATCGATTACTGCTTACTTAGCCACTCCAAGCTCCATGCCGGGTGGATACATGCCGGCCGACGGTGTTTACCTGGAATCTCAGCCCAACATCGAGGGTGATCACACCTATTCGATTCTGCTCCAAGGGGATTGGTCGATCGACGATTTGGGAGATTTCCCCAAAAAATTCAACAAATTATACTCGATCCTTTATGGGATGAACATCCTCCGAGAGGGCAGTTTCGAGACGCATCCGTGGCGCGGCGGCTTCAGTTGGATGCACTTTTTCAACGAGGCCATGTCGGTCGTGCCGCCCGTGGATCGCCCATCAATCGACGCGATCCACAAATCATCGCCGGGATTTGTCCGGTTCTCCTTGAATACCCAAGCGGCCCAGGAAGTTGTGCAATGTGTGCTTGACTTCAAATCAGAAGAGCGGCTGATCGACGAAACGAATGCGACGCTTCGTCGCTACATCTACCATCACAAACTCAACGATATTCGAGATCCCGAATCGCCTGAATGGGATTTCTATAACGGCCGCCTCGACCCACTCAGCCGAGCGCTGATCCGTCATTTTGGGGCGATCGACGAATCTCGGTTCATGGCAATGTGCCCCCGAGCGTTCGAGGCGGCGAAGATTGCCTTGGCTTTTGTCAAATACGTGCGTGATTTGGTCAACTATGAACGCCAAGGGTTGATCACATTCCCAAGGCAGCATCTCCGAGGCTGAGTTGAGAGCGGTCTAATGGGCGGAACGTAGGCTCAGATGCCGCACGCCCCCGGTTCCCAGAGGACCAGGGGCTCGGCCACCTCGCCGGCGAAGCCGAGGGACCGGGCCAGGGCGAGGGAGGCGGCGTTGTCGGGGGCGGTCGACCAGAGCGGGCGCTTCCGCCTCGACCGCTCGATCTCCTCGATCAGGCCCCGGGCCGCCGCGCGGCCCAGGCCGAGCCTCCGGTACCGCTCGACGGTGGCGACGCCGACCTTGTCGAAGCGGCGGCCCGCCTCGAAGACCCAGGCCAGGCTCGCGAAGCCCGAGGCCGAGCGGACGCCGAACGCGGCCCCGCGGTCGATCAGCTCGGCGAAGCCGCCCCAGGCCCGGAGGGCCCAGGGCGGGGCGAGGGCCTCGAAGCCGGGCCGGTCGCCGGGGCCGAGCCGGGCCACCTCGACCGGGGGGCTCGCCATCGCCGACCGGGGCGAGGGGCGGACCAGGCTGAGGACCGAGCCGCGGCCGAACCGGCCCCCTTCGAGCCGGGCCGCCGCCTCCCAGCCTTCGGGGGCCGCCAGGCGGATCGGCCGGCCGCCGGCCTGCTCGGCCAGCCAGCCGATCGCCCGGGCTGGCACGCCGGCGGCGAACGCTTCGAGCGCATCATCCCCCTCGCGGAGCCAGATCAGGCTCGAAGGGACGTCCGGGTTGTCCCCCCAGAGCCCCGGCCGGCTCCGGCTCGCCGCGTGCTCCAGGGCCACCAGGCGGTGCGACCGCGAGCCCGAGCCCGCCCCCGGCCCTTCGCCCAGGGCCAGCATCACCGTGGCCGCCCCCCGCCGGATCGGAACCATCACGGCCCCCCCCCGAGCCCGCTCATGACGCGAGCCAGCGGAACAGGAGGTAGAGCGCCGCGGCCAGGGCCATGCAGGCCGGCAGCGTGAAGATCCAGGCCAGCGCGATGTTCCGGACGGTGGCCCACTGGAGGCTCGACCCGTTGGCGGCCATCGTGCCGGCCACGCCGGAGGACAGGACGTGCGTGGTGCTCACCGGCAGGCCGCCGTAGTCGGCCAGGCCGATGGTGGTCATCGCCACCAGCTCGGCCGCCGCCCCCTGGGCGTAGGTCAGGTGGGTCGTGCCGATCTTCTCGCCGATGGTCGTCACGATCCGCTTCCAGCCGACCGTCGTGCCCAGGCTCAGGGAGATGGCCACGGCGATCATGACCCAGGCCGGTGCGTAATAGACGGGGGCCCTGAGCCCCCGGCGGGCGTGCTCGATCCGATCCAGCTCCTCGGCCGGGAGCCGCTCCTTCCGGTCCTCGCCGATGTCGTCGAGCGCCTTGTCCACCCGCAACAGGTTGGCCCGGAGCCCCCAGCGTTCGGCGGGCGGGACCTCGGCCAGCGACTCCTTGCCGGCGAGGTGCTCGCGGAGGTCGTCGATCTCGCCGAGCTTCCGCTTGAGGTCGGCGGCCGGGAGGTGCGCCCGGATCACACGCTCGGCCTCGCCCGCGGCGGCGACGATCGGCCCGACCGCGCCGGCCGATCGCCGCTGGTCCAGGGCATACTGGCCGGGGAGCACCCCGATCAGGACGAGCATGATCAGGCCGATCCCCTTCTGGCCGTCGTTGGAGCCGTGCGCCAGGCTGACCCCGGTGCAGGTCAGCAGGAGCGTCCCCCGGACCCAGGGGGGAGGGGGCTGATCCCCCTTCGGCGGCTCGTAAAGCTCGGGGACCGGCACCAGTCGCTTCAAGGCCAGCAGGAGCAGCGCCGCGCAGCCGAAGCCGACCAGGGGCGAGATCAGCAGCGAGAGCCCGACCTTGCCCGCCTCGTCCCAGTTGACCCCCGCGCCGACGCCGTGGCCGGGCAGGAACGAGTTGGCCAGGCCCACCCCGAGGATCGCCCCGATCAGGGTGTGCGAGCTGGACGCCGGCAGGCCGAGGTACCACGTCCCCAGGTTCCAGGCGATCGCCGAGATCAGCACCGCCAGGACCATCGCCAGGCCCCTGGCCGAGTCGATCGCCACCAGCAGCTCGACCGGCAGCAGGCTGACGATGCTGAACGCCACCGCCGTCCCGCCCAGGCTGACCCCCAGGAAGTTGCAGAAGCCCGACCAGGCCACCGCCTTCCGCGGGCCGAGCGAACGGGTGTAGATCACCGTCGCCACGGCGTTGGCCGTGTCGTGGAAGCCGTTGACGAACTCGAAGCCCAGCGCGATAAACAGCGAGACGCCCAGCAAGACCCACGCCCCGGTGCCGAGGGACGGGTCGTAAACGGGTAGGCCGTCCATAACGCTCCGAAGGGGCAAGGGGATCGACCGGCAGACCGGGCCCGCGACGTGACGCTAACCCGCCCCCACGGCCGCCGTCAAGCCGCCCGAAGCCCGGCCCGGCCTCTCCGCCCGAATCCCGAGCGCCGGGCGATCGTGCCCGCCGTCCCGGTCTGCTAGAGTCGAGCCTCCCCCGAGGCGCGGGGCCCGGCACCCGCACCCTTCGACTCGAAGGCCGATCATCGAAATTGGACCGAACATGCACCGTTCGCATCGACGTCTCGCCCGGCTCGCCCCGGCGCCCCTGCTGGCCCTGATCGCCGGGGCCGCGACGGCCCAGGAGCCGCCCGCCCCCGCGTTGAAGCCGAGCCAGGCCCAGGCGCTCGACCGGATCTCCGGCGACTCGCTCCGGGGCCACCTCTCGTTCCTCGCCTCCGACCTGCTCGAAGGCCGGGACACCCCCTCGCGCGGGCTCGACCTCGCCGCCGAGTACATCGCCGCCCAGTTCCGCCGCGCCGGGCTCGAACCGGTCGGCGACGACGGCTACTTCCAGGTCGCCAGGTGGGAGGTCTCCGAGCCCGACGAGGCCGGCTTCCGGTTCGAGGTCGCCGTCGGCGGCAAGACCACGACGGTCGGCAAGGATTACGTCAGCCTGGCGCGGACGACCGCCCTGGACGTGGCCGCCCGGGGGGCGATCAAGGTCGACATCCGCGAGGCCCGGGGCCTCGGCCCGCTCGACGGCAAGGTCGTGTTCTTCGAGCTGCCCGCCGCCCGAGGGGAGGCCCTCGCCCGGCAGATCGAAGCGGCCTTCGGCCGGTCCAACGCGGCCCTCCTGGTCGCCATCCGCCGCGACATCAACGCCGACGGCAACACCCCGGGCGTCGGGACCAGGCGGCTGTACGGCCCCGAGGTCCCGCCGCCCCGGTGGTGGGAGGAGGACCCGAAGATCCCGCTGATCGCCGCCTCCGACCCGGCCCTCGTCGCCCTCTTCGACGCCATGCCCGCCGGCCCGAACCCGGCGGCGACCGCCACCCTCCACCTCGGCGAGCCGACCCGAAGGCCGGCCCAGCTCCGCAACGTCGTCGGCCTGCTCAAAGGCTCCGACCCGACCCTGGCCGGGACCTGCGTCATGGTCACCGCCCATTACGACCACCTCGGCCGCCGGGGGCCTTCGGGGACCGACCGGATCTTCAACGGGGCCAACGACGACGGCAGCGGCACCGTCTCGGTCGTCGAGCTGGCCTCGGCCCTCGGCTCGCTCAAGCCCGAGGACCGGCCGAGGCGGAGCGTCCTCTTCGTCACCTTCTTCGGCGAGGAAAAAGGCCTGTATGGCTCGACCTACTACGGCAAGCACCCGGTCGTCCCGGTCGACAAGACGGTGGCCGACGTCAACCTCGAGCAGGTCGGCCGGACCGACAGCTCCGAGGGCTCGCAAAAAGGCCGGGCCAGCCTGACCGGGTTCGGCTACTCCGACGTCTCCGACGCCTTCGTCGCCGCCGGCAAGCTCGAAGGGGTCGAGGTCTCCAAGCACCCCCGGTTCAGCGACGACTTCTTCGGCCGGAGCGACAACCAGGCCCTCGCCGACCTCGGGGTCCCGGCGCACACCCTCTGCGTCGCCTACATCTTCCCCGACTACCACGAGGCCGACGACCACTGGGACAGGCTCGACTACGCGAACATGGCCCGGGTCGACCGGATGGTCGGCCGGGCCCTGCTCCGCCTGGCCGACAGCCCGAGCGAGCCGAAGTGGGACGCGACCAACCCCCGGGCCTCGAAGTACCTCAAGGCCTGGAACGAGCGGCACCCCCGCTGAGCCGGCCCGCCGTCCTCAAGAGACGGGCGAAGGCTCAGGCCCCGCCCGTCTTGGGGCGCTTGGTCGAAGTCTCCGGCGTGGGCCCGCGCGACTTCCTGGGACCGATCCCCGGGCCCATCTGCTGATCCCGGCCAAACTTGGGCCGTTCCGAGGCCGCCCGCTCCGCGTCGGCGGCCTTGGCGGCCTTGGCCTCCTCGACGTCGCGGGCGATCGCCCGGGCCACGTCATCCATCTTGCGCTCGGGGCGCTGGCTCGGCGGTATGCGCTTCGGAATGGCGGAAGACTCCCCGGGGTGCAAGCAAAGCCCCATTATGACGGCCCCGCCGCCCCCCGGCAACGCCGGTCCGGGATCGGAGTCAGCCCGTTCAGCACGGAAACCGATTCTTGCTAGCTTCCAGATATTCCGCGACGTTGTCCACGGCGATCCAGCGGAGGTCGAGCATCTCGGCGACCGCGCCGGTGGTGTTCGAACCGGCGAAGGGATCGAGGACGAGATCCCCCTCGTCGGTGACGAGCTTGAGGAAGAACTCGGGCAGGGCGGCGGGGAACCGGGCCGGGTGGATCTTCAAGCCGGCCGCCTTGCACCGGAGCGTGTAAGGGTCATTCGCCGCATTGTTGCCGAACCGGAGCATCTCGACCGCCGACTCCTCCTCGACGACGTTGGGCGGGATCGAGCCACCGGCCGCGATCCCGCTGAAGCCCGAAGTGATGTTGTGGCCCGAAGGCCTGATCTTCGCGCTCAATCCCTTCCGGTTCAATCGCTCCATGTCCTTGCTGTAGGGCCGCAAGACATGACGATTGTTCGCCTTGGGCCAGGCCGTTTTCGAGAGCCACCACACATATTCCACCGAATCGCGCAGTCGAATCCGCCGGACGGTGACCCATTCCGCGGGGACCGGCATCTTCGCCGGGTTGTACCAGAAGCATTCCTGGGCCAGCGAGAATCCCACCGTGTCCACCAGCTCGATCAAGAGCTTGTAATGGTAGAGCGAGCGGGTCGGCGCGCCGGGGTTGTAGCTCCCGCCGATGTTCAAGATCAGGCTGCCGTCGTCCGCCAGGACCCGGAACATCTCCTTGCCGAACTCGACGAACCAGGCCACATAATCCGCCTTGTCCGCGTTGCCATACTCTTTCTTGAAATGGAGCGCATAGGGCGGCGAGGTGACGACGGCGTTGATCGACGAATCGGGCAACGCCTTGAGGACGGCCAGGGAATCTGCTAGATAAGCATCGCCCAAGTCCGTGCTGTAGAAGGGCGAAAACCCGGGGACTTCCAGGCGAGGCTTACTCGGGAGCCTGAGCCGGCCTTGCGCGGCACTCGGGAGGCGTTCGCCGTTCATTGCGTCCCCATCGACCTTCGAAGCGACCGAATCGGACGTCGACCGCCGAATCAGCCTATCCGGACCCGTTGACATTGTCAAGTAACCTTCCTGGCGGCGACCCTGCCGATTGGATTTCCCAAGCCGAGGCGGCTCGCATTCATGGCGTCTCCCGACAGGCGATCTCGCAGATGATCCGTGCCGGTCGGCTCCGCCCTTTCGAGGTCGGCGGCCGGAGCGTCGTCAGCCGGAGCGAAGTAGAGAAGCTCCGCGCTTCGGGCGCCGCACCGCTCCAAGATCGACCCGACGAGGCGGCTCGCTTCATCGCAAGCTTCGACAGGCTCCGGCCCGAGGTCAAGGCGGAGGTCCTTGAGCGATTGCGGGCGCGTTACCCCGTTCATCCCTTCGAAACGAGGATCGGGGCTTCTGCGCAGGTGATCATGGAGGCACTCGGCCGATCCGGCCCGTTGACGATTCGAGGTCTCCGTGGAGTCCTCGCCGAATCGGCGTTCGAAGTGAACGTCGTCGCCGGCCTCGTCGGTTGGAACAGCCTGGCGACCTCCAAAGATCCGCCCTATGACTTCCTCCTCGACGACGGCAACGGGCCGGTCAAGGTCCAGGTCAAGTTGCAACGGTCGAGGGCCGGCCGGCCGATGCTCGCGAGCGAAGGGAGCCGACGGCTATCGTCGGCGATGTCGGTCGTCGAGACGCAACGGACCCGGGGGGGGAAGACCAAGAGCGGAGAAGAGACTCGCCCCTACCGATTTGGCGAGTTCGATATCCTCGTCGTCGCGATGCAGGCCTCCACCCAAAGTTGGAGCCACTTCCTCTACACCGTCGGCGATTGGCTCCTACCTCGACCGGATGACGATCGGCTGCTGCTCAAGTTTCAACCGGTCCCGACTTCCCCCAATGACGATTGGACCGACAACTTCCTCACTTGTGTCGGGTGGCTTCGATCCGGGACGAGAAGGGTGATTGGCGGCCTGGCTAGCGAACCGACCTAGCATCCGATCGGCCTGGTTCGATCCCCAGCCTGAAGCCTTCACTCGGCCGGCCCGAAGACCTCGTCGACGGCCATGGTCCAGCCCGGCACCGCCGGCCCGGCGTCGGCGACCTGGCCCCGGGCGAAGGTCCGAGCGACGCCCGGCTCCTCGCGGCGGTAGGCGTGGACGAGTTCGGCGAGGGGGTCGACGTCCCAGACCGCCAGCGTGCCGGCCTCGAAGTAGTCGGCCCGCTTCGCCGCCATCT
>JAABUQ010005448.1_pt1 | contig 20296 bp, 19 predicted proteins | sample 5560001 | NCBI WGS metagenome assembly JAABUQ01 (sample SAMN10711888, study PRJNA513371) | rock metagenome | isolation source: Antarctica rocks | place: Antarctica: Victoria Land, Finger Mt nord | collected 2015-12-18
ATGATGGTAATGAGTGATGGGGATGGGTGGGACGGAGAGGGGGAGAGGGGTTGAGGTATGAGCTTTTTGGGGGCGGGGAGGGGGTTGGGAATGGGTTGAGAGGGGTGGGAAGGAAAGCTAGGTAAGAAGTGTTCAAGGGAAAGGGGAGGGGAAGGCTATGTAGATAGGGGGAGACGGCTTGGTTGAAGTTTCAAGAAATAGAGGAGGGGGTGTCAATGATACCGAGATCGAGTTACGGAAGGGGAGGGAGAGGATAGTGTAGATTTTGAGAGGTAGGGAAGAGTTGCGGTTTGGAGAGTTGGATTGTATGTGTACTCTCGTGGTGGGAAGGCAGATTAATTGACCCTTGAGGTGTAGGGGCTGAAGCTGTAAGGGTTTCTCCTCCATAAGCTTACTGACTTAGTTCACAAACCATTCCGACAGCGAAGCAATAAGTCGTGAGCATTGCCATAGTCTCGATACACTGGCAAAGGCTTTACAAATTGTTTGAATGACTCGAGCTTGGCGGACGCAAATCGTCGTACGGTCGTGTCCCATGCGTCGACACGGTGCACTTCTCAGGCGTTCCTTGTATAATTTATGAGACCATGACCTTTCCAGGCCCTGCTCTTAGACATCTTGATGAAGTGAAAGCAATGCTTCAACGGTTTGCCTCTTCAGCCACCATCCTTACTCAGCGATGCAGTCCATCGACTTTCCGTCTTTGCATTCTTTTATCAATGTCAAGGATGGAGTGCACCATTTCGTGCCGGCGCATAGGAGATGTGCAAGGTTATCCTGATGCACCGTCGTGATGAGCACTGCAGGCGAGCGGCCGGAGTTGTGGTACGTGGTTTTGGGACGTTGATGCGCTTCCAGAAGCTGATATTGTTTGGGGTTGGAAAGTGCGAAAGACTTTGGACTCGCTCTGGGGGACATCGGAGGAGGTGTGTGCGCCACGCCCTGGTCATGCTAGGAGATGAGGGAGAAGAAATTGGAAGAGAAAAAGGTATTGTATATGGATAAAGAAGAGCCTCTATGCGCGAGGAAAAGCTGAAGACAGCACTAGACGTAGTATCAAGGTGGTGCAATTGAATGCCTGTGTCAAGGATCTACTGCAAGACTTTTGGTTCTGGACCTTGAAGGTATGAGCTAGCGGTCGATATCAGCGATGTCATGCTCGCAACGGGGGCACGGTCGAAAAGGGCCAGCCCCATCAGGTATTGATGGCCGTGGTCCTTCTCAGTCGTCCATGAGGTGGTCCAGCGGCTATGGAGGATAAACTTGAGGCAGACGAGCAGGCAGAATACACAAGGAAAAACGCCTGCAGACCGATCCATCATCGAACAGGGCGACTGCAAGCGCATGCCATTTTGACGCACCGTGACGAATGGAGAGATGCATGCAGAGCCCGCTTGAGGCACCCGAGGCAGATTCGAGGGCGCTGAGTCTCGCAAATACTTGGGATGACGACCTAAGCTTTCGACGGGCCAGACAGGTAGATGCGTATCTTTCTTCTCAGTGTGGCTATGCCCATTTACCCGCGCCATACTCTCAAGAGAGTTCTACCGATGTTATTTGCGCTTCGAGCTTTGTCCCGCAGCCTGAAAGCACCAGGTAGGCCGAATAATGGCTATTCACATAGTGATAGCTATCTTTGGGTTGTTGGTGACCCGACGTGGCAACCTGTATAATTTCGGCTCTTGCTTTTAGCTGATAGTGCTGTATCCCAAGCTAGGACCATAGACCAAAGCGGGTGTCTGATACCATGATCGAGGTTGGCTAAGCCAGGTCTAGCACATGGGAGGTAGCGCCGCGTTTGATCTTGTTCAAGGAAGAGTGTGGATGATAGTGCATGCCGATGGTAGAAAGACCGAAAGCAGGTATTGCCGGTGTAGTGATTTGATCTAGCTAGCTCAAGGATGAAACGTTTGATGCTAAATATGTCAGGAGCTAGACAAATATAGGAGAAATGTCCCGTGTAGATCAGAGTCCTTTTGGCTCACCATAACGCATCCGTTACTCGCGCCGGTTTTCTCAAGTCCACCGTCAAGCCAAATCGGACACCAAGACGCTGGGGCAAAACAACTGATTGACTTGTCCCATGAGTCTGCGTTTGTCCGATATGCCCAGCGTAATGTCGTGTGACCGTTGAACCATTGAACCATTGAACCTTTCGCATTTCGGTTTTTGTTTTGAATCCCCTCGGCTTACTCGTGGTCACTGTCCGCCATGGTCGAGCACGGCGTAATCTCCGGTAAGAAGGTTTTGAGTAGTGGTGTAGTAGACCCGTCGTCAAACATGTGTGGATGAGTACGCACTCTGTGGATGTTGTGTATTGTCCGAGTGTAGATGTCCCAAGTTTCACTTTGTAAACAAGTCTGCGGTTTGCGTGCCAGCAGGCCCGGGAGCTTAGCAATCATATCACTAATCACTCTGCCACGCCTGCAAGTACTAGTTGATGTTGATCGAGACCTCTCCGTCGTAATGTATGTTTTTCCCTTCATCCACCCTGACCAGTCTTGGTGATGTGGCGACGTCCAGGAACAAGTAGCGTGTGAAATTAGCGGCAGACGCAGAGTGGCAGATAAGCCAGTATTGGTGGACATAGGCTAGAAAGGATCCGTAGAGGCATATTCCGAGGATGAGGTAGGAGCCGGTCAGGGATATCGCTTGAAGAATAGTCCGCCATTCATGTGATCTGCGGAATTGTCAGAGCAGTCCGCAAGTCATGTGTGTGTACTTCAAATGAACCCGATGACATCCGTTCGAGTAAGTGCCCAGACGGTAGGGAATTTTCCTTGGACGTACCTCTGCTACGAATCGACTGCAGCCAGAGAGGTTGATGGTGATGGTACAGAACATTCTAGCCAAGGTTGCCGTCAGCTAAGAGGCGAGAACGACAGCTTCTGGATAGAGCCAATGCTGGGTCCTGAGCTTTGCAGGCCATCTTGGTGCTAACGTACATTTTGCTAGATGTGATTGTAGAGCAGGACAAATCCCAACAAGGACTGACGCTGTCTCTACCAGATGACAGAAACACCTCGCCAGTGCAGACCAAGAAGCAGACGCCGAAGGGTATTTACCGACTCGGAGAGAAAAAAAGACGCAAATGAGAGATTTGTACATCGAAAGCAATCTGCTCCAATCAGTGTCATCACGCAAGTCGCTGCGCAATCCCAATGTCCCGCGGAGCCCGTTCCCGTGCCGTGTCTCCCAACGCTACCATAACGCTACCGTCCCGTGTGCAAATTCATGGCTGTCAACGATAATAAACGCTTGCAATAAAATGAGATGTAGTGCTTGCAGTGCTTGTTCCTCGAGAAGGACATGTGGCCCCTGCACCATCGTACATTGCTCGGACCCACAACGCCTCCACTTTGTCAGAGGTGGCCTCGGGGTCTTCCGCCAGGGTAACGCTGCTAGCACTCCCTAGACTGTTGTGCCTGCAGACGTTCCCTACACCCGTGGACCGGCGCCGAGCGCTGTAACCCAAGGGATACGATAGGGCCATCTTGAATCAAAACGGCTGTCGGCGACTGATGCCTGGCTATGAGCCTTTCGGACGAGTCTCACTGATGCGCAGCATCAGAGTACACGATGGCCGGTGGAGAACCGAAAGGAGGAGGCACGTCTTCCTCTTGTACTTGCGGCAGACCTGGCTCCGGTGAATAGCCCCAAAAATCTGGCTGCTTGGCCAGCGGCGGACCAGTAAGAGGGGCCCAGTTCGTTTGAGGGGCCGGCCACTGGTTGGGTGGGAATGATAACGGAGTGCCGGATGCTTCGGAAATAGATGTGTTGGATGAGTGGCGACTGGCTTGAAGAGAGGGTGGACGCATCATCTCTGAAGCTCGGCGTTGGATGTCGGTCTCATACGCAGGGGAGTAATGGATCTGGTAATTCCGATGGAAGTCTTGACCTCCGTGAACAGACATGCTGCGAGGTGGCATTGGGAACCCAAGGCCATGGCTGAGAGGTGCGAAAGATGTGAAGCTGCCGCCAGACTCGCGGCTGGAAGACGATGTTGGCGGACCGGAAAACTGAGCCGGAAACGCTGGGGTCAGTGGGGATCTCCAATAATTTTGTGATGGGTCATCTGGCGTCGAATTCCCAGCAGACAGGGGGCCATGATCCATGTATGGGGAGTCCCATGGCGGCTGCTCATGGTGCTGCGTGTACTCGTATGGTCGAGCACTAAGATGCGCTGCACTTCTGTCAGTTGCACGAGATGCTGCGTTTATCGTCGAAGACCTACCATGGACGTGAGGAGACATCGTGCTAGTCGATGACGGATACTCTTGGGTCGACAGCGGTAGAGGGGCGAAATGATTGAAAGTCTCCATCTGATCAACCACACTACCTATTGGTGGCGATGAGGATGAAGAGCCAGAACCCTCTCCAGAAGCGGCTTCGGCCCTAGAGCCAGTTCGAGAGCGTCGCTCTTCGTTGGGAGGATGATCCACAGGCAAGAAGCTGCATTCCTTTTTTAACTTGATGCAGTTCAAACACCTTTGCAGCAGATCATCGTTGGCCACAAGGCAGCGTATTTTACGTCGTCTACAATGTCCTGCGGGTTGAATTGTCAGTCTCTCATCATTGAGATGAGGTGGCCATGTACGTACCACATGCAATAGAGGTCCGGTGATACCCCAACTTGTTACGCCCTCCCCTTCTATCCGCGGACAACATACTGGAATTACCATTTGCGTTGCCTCGAACGTTGGGGGTCGACACGGAACGTCTGAGGCCAGCAGATGCAGAACTTCTCCTCCGTCGACGTTGCACGGACATAGGTACGGCCGTTTGAGGTACGATATGTTGTGAGGGTAGGGAGGGGATGATATCGTGATCGAAAGAGGTCCGTGACGAATCAGATGCATGATCCATGAACGGTTGGTCTGCTACTTCGGGCTCTGACGCCATGGCCAATGTCTTTATACAAGCCTCTTAAGCGGTGACCAGAGGAGAACAACCAAGTACCGCTACCAGGTTTCAGTGCTTGACTTTCCCCGCAGCCATACAGAGTAAAAGAAGGTTCGGCCAGGATGCACCTCAGATGGGTTTGCTGCAGGTCAAGTTTCAGGTCGCTCGCCCTACCTCCACATCCCGAACATTTAGGTTTCTATATTTGTCGAGGTACACGGGCCGGCTCTTGGGAGACTAAGTAGAAACAAAACATCAAATGTAGCAGGATAGGGTGCTAGCACAACCCACTATGATAATCGTGAAAAGGTAACAGGTGAGGTTGTAGAGACAATATCAGAGGAAGTCCCACCAGTCACGTTATCGGCTGATCCCACTTGATCGACGTGGGACAGCTGGCGAGGAGAATGGGCGCAAACAGGGCCCGATTATCCGAGTCTGGTGAAGGGTGCAGGCCGGCGTGGTGACAGGGGAAAAAGGAACGATCATGGAACGTTCCGAGAGATACGATGTATATTCGTGACGGAGCAATCTGGCATACTTAATAGTAGAGGTGAGAGCTCTGTGCCAATCATGCTGTGGCGCAGGATGGCCATACGCCTGGGCAAACATGGGCTAGCTCTGTCAGCACGCTGTAGGTCAGCCATGACTCGCGATGAAACAGGCGAGGCCAGAACTACAAATTAATTCGTTGTCGGCAAAATCCATTGAGGCTTACCCACCAAATCATGGGGATTTATCCGCCAGAAAGGTGCTTGTACAGCACTGGTGTCTAAGGTTTTACTACTGCTGATCTCACATCGTGGTCGACATGTGGCGACTGGGAACAGGGGTGCTCGAGATATCTTGAATATTCACACCTTCTCGAACTCCATCATATCTATTGCTGATCTGCCTTCCCCTTGTACACCGTTATCTTGGCTTCTAGTGAATACTCTCTGTGGAGCACTAAACCTTTCGCAAGCAAGAACACTCGTCAGACTTCAGGGGTGTGCATTGTTCGACCGACGGACAACTGCTGTTCTGGACTACCCAGTCGTGACGCCGTCCACCATAAAGTAGTTGGAGAAGATCCTACCAGTCACGCATCAGCTACGGTGCCCTCCATTCCCACCCTCCGCTCGAAGCTTCGGTCGATGTGCCTCAAAATGGTCAGAGATACCCATCGAAGGCATCCAGGATCATTAGCAGACCGCTTAGCTCCCTGAAATAGACACAGATGACTGGAAGATGGAGAGAATCCCGGAGCATGGTCAAGCCACTGCCGCCGATAGCCTGACAACCTCGAAAGGCGCCACGGCGTGCTACGTAAAGGACAGCAGTCTTCGAAACAAGTACCTGGTAGGATGCTTGCTGAAAGATGAAGGAGTGAGGAACGACGGAGATTTTTTCAGCCAAAGGACGATGGATGGCCTATTTGGTCGGGTTCTTGTACCGACATGGAGCATTGATATCGCGCTCCTACAAGTGCACAATAATTCCAACGTCGATCGTTATCCTGTGTTGTAACAAAGTGAAGTCCTCCGCAGCCAACAGCTGCGGCAATACCCTAGTGTCCTGATTCCCTAATCCTCTCTGGTTGCCTTCTGAGCGTGTTCGATTGCTGATCCGAAGAGTGCAGATCTTCCACGTGGATCGACAGGATGTCGCCTCTAGAGCCAGTCGATTCGCCTGATGGCAATAACCCTGATGATTTATTGGGGACCCTTCGAGCATGCTGCAAGGGCAGACGAAGCGTCAGAAGGCGAGTGGTCCATCAAGCTCATCGCATGGCGTGTAGTTGGAGCACGAAGCACGCACTTCTCGTCCGTACCTTACCGTGAACCGAAAGGTTACGAGCACGCTTGCCAGGGATTGCATGCAGCCAAAGTTCCGGGATCCTCTCCCTTTCCCACAAGGCTGCAGACTCTGAGGTCATCTCGGCGAGATCGAAGAGCGACTTGCTATGCCGTGATTGGCGCGCTATAACCGGTGCCCATCCTGCTCCATCTCCACAATTCACCAACTTCGACGCACTCCTAGGCACGCTTAACAGTAATGCCGGTCTACCGGCTTGGTCTGCAGGGTACTTCGTATGTTTTGACTTACAGTACAATACACGTCTTGTATTGCGAATGAATTTACCTTAGCCGTGATGAAGTACATCGAATTATGTCGAGATCTAGACCCTGAAGCCAACGTCAAGCCAGTCTCAACTGCATGGTTCCTAAGTGCGGAGTACCAGTCCTCGCACTTTTCAGGTCATGTGGAAGGTGGCCAGCAACGACTGGTCTTCAGGCTTGGCGGATTTCTACATCTACATCTAGTCTCCGGGGCGTGAAGAGACTGACACCTGCCTTGAGTTGTAGGCATCTTCCCCATACTAAAAGCATGACTACCTTGTCAGCAACAGCGGATAAAGCCTTTTCTGAATGACGAAATCGCACACGTGGAGAGATCAACGCGATCATCCCAGTGGGGTGGCATTTCAACAAGCGATTGATAAAATGCGAAGTCAGCCGTGTAGATCCCCTAATGGGACGTCCATTGAATAGTACGTCCGTAATAATCGCTGTTGAGAGTATCTACCAAGCACGGAGTAATTCGCAATCACCATCGCAAGAGTATGGACTGATTGATTCCTCAAAAATTGTGGAACCCAGATATCAGGATTGGAGCCAGACGACGTCCCACCAGCGTGGAACCTTCGCCATATCCCAGAGTAGCGGATTCATCCGTTCGGGTCGAGGCTGATAACAACCTCGAGGCACGGATTTTTTCAGCGACTTCCTGTGGGTGTGCTAAAGCTTTCGTCACTCGTCGATGCAAAATCTTCCGCGTTCGGCAAGAAAGTGGATGGCAAATTCTCGGTTTCATGAGTGGCACCGTTTCAATGCACGAAGTGCCATTGCAGCCGAGGCCCCATGCCGAGGGTCTCGGCTATTCTCCAAACACGGTTTATAACGATCGTACTCGTATCAGGCATTTCAATATTACTTTAGTCCGTAACTCAAACACTCTCAATTTCTGCATGTAGGTCCAAGCTTTTCCACGTGCTACCAATTCTCCGATGGGCATGCAGACACATCCATCGCTGCCGCACACGATCAACACCAAGGTGGATACGTTGAAACGGCATTGCATTATTGCAAAGTCGATATTCGAAGTCACTTCATGGACGTCTCGTTGAACCAGGTTGGCTGTATACTATCTCATATCTCCTTCAACTAGATATCCATGATCTGTCCCACGGAATTGTCTGCGTCCTAACATGGTCATCGGCGCAGGCTCACTGGGTCAGACAGTGTCGAATCAATGATCACTGTACCCAGACGATTTCCAATTACTTCTCATCTGTGCGCTTCTACTTCCCCTGCTTAACCATAGTCTGTGCTGCATCAGATCATGCGCCTATACCCATGCACACGGTTTCGCATGGCGGTCGCGGATGTATCCGATCGTCACTTTCTTGTTTGACATCGTTGCTAATAGTATCGCTGGACTGACACAACAGTTCAGCCTCCGGTCACCCCCACGCTGTTTCATCGCTGGGTAGCCGTTGGGTGAGCTATGGGTGCACCCACCTTCGGGACCTTCGACAATTGTCGATTCGTTTACCTCAATGCTCGAGTCCCAAGGGAATCGTCGGATATCGCAAATATATTAAATTAAGCTTGTTTTCAAGAGATATTCCGAGAACTCACTTGGTAAACCGACCGCTCCAATTCCGCTTTCTGAAACTCGACTACAAAATTTGAATACATGGCCTGCGTTTGGAGCACGTACCTTTTAAGACCATGGGGTGCAGCCAATAATCCCGATAGTCTGCGAATGACTGGATCCCCTCGAAGATCGGCCTTGGCGGAGTTTTGCCTTCTAGCGGAGGCCTTTAGCATGCATGATTGCTATAAATGATCCTAACTATTTAAGACGGCCCCGCATCCTGAAACAGATGTCTTCGCACTCAATTGATGCTGTCAAGTCTACCCTGCATACCATCATGTTCGAAACAAGATTTCGTGCTGGGCCTTGATGGATAGCCAGCTGCTTGTGGATGGACCTTCTGTCAACTTCAACCACGGTTCTTGCAGGCATTTGTACTAGACTACTGCAAACTTTTGGAACTACATGCAAAGGCGGCTGACGACCGTCATTGCGTTGTGGTCTGTGTCAACCGATCTTCCCGGTCCTTTCTCCCGCGCGTTAACACAATCGGGCTCCTGACTATCGCAGCAATCTTGGCGCACGCATCTGTGGGGTAGCAAGCATCGCATCTATGGGCATTGCTGGCGCACTCCTGATTCTCCACAATGAGGCTTGGGTTCACGATGTCCGCCTCGTATTCAACGCCAAGGCTATAGGGTACGTCAACCGTTCGAGCGAGAGACATGTTTCCACCTGCGCTACTGAGAGTAGCAGAGCACCTCGTGTTCGTCCAGGAGACGCTAGTACAGGTCTATTGGCAGCGGTAAGAATCCTTTCTCCACTTCAAGGCGTGTCTCTACAAGCCGTCCAGTCTGTGCGGAAGATTCTCTTCCGTGACGCTCAACGAGCAGTCTGAACTTTCCTTTTCTTTCTGTCTCCAGCACAGCCTTGTGATCAACCTTCCCCTACATCGTCCATGCACCCCTCTTTACTTGTTTCAACAGCACGACCTACAGAGTAACTCCTGCGCCGCTACATTACGCCTCTAGTGAATGACGCGCTTAACGATGTCAAAGACATGACGCATATGTTAAGGTCTCGTAACACTTTAGACTCGAGCTGCGACCCGGAGGTGGCTGTGTTACCATCGGAAGAAATCCAGTAGGAAATAGAACATCGCTCATTGTTCCTGTAAATCGTCCAGTCTCACTCGTCAAAAGTGGTTTGGAACGTTATCCATGATATGCATGTCTCAACCTTTCGGCGGCATATCGCCAAAGACGGCGATCCTCAACAGGGTACGCTTGAGCCGGAGCTGAAATTCGTGCCGTCCCTGCTATCTGAACCCCAGATCAACTGTCTCGCCGGTAATATCGACGGCTGCGCTCGAGTGCCGTCGTCCTTACCGAAGCCCATTGTGGGTGTGTTCGCTGTTTTCTCATTTGTTTGAGACGCTATTGCAATCTATCCGAGTCTGCCACACCAGCTCTGCGATTTGTCAATGTCTCTTGAATTCCGACGGACTATAATTGTGGGTTGATAATCAATGCTGGGCTAAGGCATTGATGCCCGAGAGTATTGTTGACTCCCGGTATGCATCGGCTGAAGCTCGTTTCGGCCGTCGCTCCTCTTCTAAGACACCTCCATAGACTTCATGCTGCGGACAACAGAGGGGCTTCCTCGCAGCCCAGACTGGAGTCATCCTACGTTTTCGATCTTGGACACCGAGGTAAGACCGTGGATGCCCACCATGAGGCATACCACCAGCCGATAGCACCAGATATACCGTGCCCGTTGCAGCAACGGCGTACCCCGGTGTGTGATCATCCATATGTCCGTTGTTGAGACTAACGGCTGGAGCTTAGCTGGAGCTTGTCTCGTTGAAACTTCAAGCCGAGAAATAGCTTCAGTAGAGATCTTCTCATTCCTCCGTCAAGCAGTAATCTCATTCAGGCTCTCCTCCGCGCTGTACTAACACACTTTCGCCGAGCAACCTGCACTCTGCCCTTCTAGTACCATATGGGCAGGACACGCTCAACAGCAGGCACAGAGACTGGGGAATATTCGGCTAGCATGCGGTACGATGAGTTGACAGCTTACTGACGTGAGACCCATAGCCTGGCTCACTTTCGAAAAGACGGCTCGATCGTTCTATGTGCGATATGAGGCTAGTCATCGGTTTGGGGCCAAAGTATCCACGACTTGGTCACCAAACAACCCACTACAGTGGCGATTGGGCAACCTGACGACCTGACGACTTGACGACTTGACGACTTGGCGACTTGACGACTTGGAACTTGGGACCTTGACTCCAACTTTTACCATCCCACCCTCCTCCTTTCCCTACCAACATTTTGCCTGCGCCCTCAAGAATTTTCATGGCATTGAACCTGCCAGGCGCCATATGTATCGTCAGTCCTACACCAGCTCTAAACCATGTCCACGAGGCAGCTTCATTCGGTATAGATCCAAGAGAAGCCCAGAAATCGAGACCGTCCATACTTGCACTTCGGTCGTCTATCAAGACCTCCGAAGCGGGTCTTGTTTGGAAGCGGCGGAGCGAATGTCGAAACGCCCTATTGGAATGTGGGACCACACTATCTTGCCGAACAGCGGTGATAAAGCTACAGGAGTGAGTGGGAACAGCGTTGTTATGGTTTAATATAAGAGCAGGTATCACACAAGATGTTCGTTGACCTCTCGACAGCTGCTTCACCTAGAAACCTCTGTCTTCCATCTCAATCGAAGGTTTCAACCGAGGGCCCTATTGACGCATTCTGTATCTATGGATGACATGAAGCGGAGGCTAAGCCCAGAGCGCAGTCTACCTCAAGAACAAGTGGATTTTCGTAGCAGGAAGGTATATCAGCATGCCACAAGCATCTCCACATCCCTATGACATGTCTACTACACTCCTCTTTTTCCAGCCAACCAATACTTCCGCATGTATCATTCCTCAAGCCACGGCTACACATATTCATTGAAAAGAAAAGGTCGTGGAACCAGATCCTAAATCTCCAATCGCCATCCTCCAACCAACAGGCACGCAGTTCAAGCCCAGCATGCAAATCCACCCTACGCTCGAGTAGTCTACTTCCGTGTCTCTCCACCAACAGCAACTCTTCTTGAGCCAAGCTCTCTCCTTTCTGAATATCCAACGTCCCAGAGAGCCGCCAACCGCCTATCCTCTTCCATTTCTCGACAACCACCCATCCCCATACCTTCAATCGCCGACACTCCACCCTTGGCCGTCCTCCAAAAAATCACACCATTCGAAACCCTCAACTCACCACCCGCCCAAATCCTTCAAGCACCCAATCTCTCATGCCCCTCTCCACCCCCTCAGAATCTTCCTTCCCAAAGCGCAGGACCCCATGCCATTCCCACCCCATCCCAACCCCATCTCCCACCCCCCATCTCCCACCCCCCTCCTCCTTCCTCCATGCTCCATCCCCCATCCCACTCCACAGCTCCAACCCCTCCATTAAGCCATCCTCTCCCAACCTCCCTCCCAAAGCGCCCAAGGCATCACTCTCCTCTCCACCTCCACACCGCCACGCACCCGCCTCCCCTAAGGAACTCTCTTAATAGCCCCATCTCTACCTCTGCACCAACTAAAGCCTCTTACCGCTTCTCAAGTAGCTTTTTGATAAAAGGGGTTGGTTTTAGGAAGGGGAGGAAGACGAAGAGGAGAAGGGTGAGGGTGAGGGTGAGAGATTGTGTTTATGGCTATGTGATTGGGATTGGGTATGTGGAGTGGGCGGTTGAGGGGGGAGGGATGAGTGGTGTGGTGGGGATGGCGGGGGGGTGGGTGGTATATCTGCTTCGAAGAAACGCAAGGAAGAGCAGACAGTGAAGAACCCAGCAGGACTCTATGCATGCCGATCAGGACTGTAGGACTATCGATACTTGGCTTTGCTTCCCAACCAATGTGACAGCTTATCATCGAATCCCCGAAGAGTAATGGCGTCGTGGCATTGCCCGCGCACTTGCGGTATTGAAGAGCCATGCTGGTATCCCATGCGCCGACACGGTGCACTTTTTAGGGGTTCTCCATTAGTTCGGGATCTTCTCCGAGCTCTGCTCTAAGAGATTTAGATTCAGTGAGAAGAACGCGTTAATGGTTTGTCTCTTCGGCTCTCGATCTTTATTTGGTGATGTAGTCCATCAACCTTTCCGTCTTCGCGTTCTTTCATGAATGCAAGGATCGAGCACCACTTCGTGCCGGCGCATGAGATAAGGTAGAGCTAATTTCGCCTCCTTTGGTTTATGCTTCTAGTGTATTTACACGCCACCTTTGAGGCCTCATCCCTGGGAAAGCAAACGCAACATCTGTTCCTAGCTACTGCAAGATGCCATCCCCATTGAGCGTTTTATTGATGCAGGAAGTCCAGGCTGTCCGGCACGTCACTCCCCAATCCACAGATTTCTCTAAAATCCCCCACCTCCTCACCCCTGCTCTTCACAAACGCCAGAAAGTCCTCCAGCGGGCAGCTGGACCCTGGGCCGGAAGTGCAGTTGGGCAGTGCTACTATACCGTCGTTGATGTTGATTCTGACGAATGTGTTGTTTTGTGGTTGCTGCTCATGTAAAAGGGTTTGGTCGCCACGGTCGTTGGGGTAGCGGCGCGGAGCATTCGTGTGGGATGAAGGAGGGCAGGAGAGGCGTTCAAAGATGATTCGGCCGCTCATGGGCGTGACTTGGGAGAGGCGCCAGGTGCGCAAGGGGTCGCGGTGGGTGGTGGGGAGAAGGGTGTCAGAGTGGAAGATGTCGAGAGCGGAAAGCATAGGGACGATGTCGCCGTCGTGGACGCTGATGGGGCGGTTAGTATGCAGCCTTATCAATAGACCGAGGCTTCTAAACGTACAAGCTGAAGAACAACTTCCCAGCATCTGGTCCCTTTTCAAGAAGATTGGCCGTAGCATTCAGCCACAACCAGCCCATAGGCGCTCCGAACCGGTTCCCTGGCCCAGCGCGGTAGTAGTGGATGACATCTCTCGCATACTCGAAGTTGAGCCAATCTTCATGCGTGAAAACGTCGCACCAGGGACTGCTTCCTCGAGCAAGCGTTTCGAAGCCACACATCTCTTGCATGCTGTAGATCTCCCTGCTAGTGAACGTGATGTTGGGGTTTTGCTTGTGGAAACGGGCACTGATCGCTGGCAGGTAAGTAGCGGAGAATTTCGCTAACTGCGTATAGCCATAATCATGACCCAGCTCGGTGTCGCTGCGGTAGTTCAAGCAGGTGTTTTGAGGTGTCAGTGTGTTGGCACCGAGGTCTGCCGAGCCAGGAATGATGTGGAGGACTGCTTCTTTCGAAGCCCAGTCAAGACCGAATAATCCTGAAGCAAAGTAGCGGGCCGTTTCGACAATCCTGTTGGTGGAGCTCGCCCAGAAATTGACCTTGAGGCCTGACTCTGTAGGAAGGAGGTGCGAGTAGCGAGTTCGGAGCTTGGTGCCTGTACGGAAGGCAGAGAGTGTGCCTGCATAGGGGCCAGTCGTCGTAAGCTGGTCATGCTGGGACGAAGGATCTGGAAAGTGCAATCAGCCATTGCGTTCTTATACAAGCATCAAGGATCACACACCGTGACTGAAGTACACCCATTCATTCACAAACTCAAGATCGCCCTTGAGCGTAACATTGGAATCTTTGATCTTCCGTAGCAAAGCCAGCATCCCTAAAGTCCCATCAGCTTCTTCTCTTGCATCTGGTCTTCTGATATCAGGGCTCAATGAGAGGGATTATTGACCCACTGCCCCCAGCGCCAGTTGTCGGATAGCGCTCAGCGTGTCTCGACATCTAGAGGCATTGGTTAGCACTATATATGCTCCTTATTGCCCTTCCCCCTCGTTTCGGATGGGATGGGAGCAGCTCATACTGACCATGTGCACCTGCTCTACGTGGCAGCCTGCAGGCGGTCCAAAGCCTTCTTGTACAACACCATCGATCTTCTGGATCCATGGCCCATTCCCGCCAATATGATAGAGTATATTCCAGTCTGGCTCAGCCTTCGGAGATGACCATGCTCTTCGCAATTGCCATTGGGAGACCCCCAATATCTGACGAGTCCAGTTGTTGGATGATAATTTCGCAATTGGAGGTAGTGCCTCCTGTAGGTATATGCCAATAGTAGGGTTGCCGAGGAGCACTGCGCAGAAGCAAGCACAAGCCAAGATGGCAAGCATCAAGCTTGTTAGAACCTGCATTGCGAGATCTCTGGCGGGCGGCTAGAGTGTAAGGATAACGCAATCAAGGAATAGAAGTTCTGTGTTACATGGTGGAAAGATTAGAGGGAGAGTCTGCGACTCGGCAAAGAACGCAGTCCAATTCCCTAAAGTATCTTACGGCATCGGCACACCAGCTGCACGCGCTACGAGATGGGCTATTCGGCCTATTTGCACAGGCTTACTAGATGCATGAAGTGACTCATACGCAACGGTTATATATTCCTACGGTTCGTAGATGTTGGAATAAAATTCACGCCTCCACTAGATTACTGCTGCTATCCACCACCAATGCAGGCAATTCGTCGCCTGAAACCCAGCAAGATGTCCCTCATAATTCGAAAGGCGGCCATAGAAGACGTGGACCGTCTGACCGAATGTATATACGCGGCTTTTCTAGAAGATCCGTGGGGCCGAATCATGTTCCCCAAACAGCCCCATCCGAGTGCTGACACGCCCACGAAAAGGAGATATCGGAGGCAGATAGAGTCAGATTCTGGAATCTCGATCATGAAAGTTATCGATACGGATATCGACATGATGGTTGGTTTCGCTCGTTGGGAGATGTATCTCAAGGAAAGGCCGGAGAGCGAGTGGAAAACAGACATCAAGGCAAAGCGTGAATGGGATGAAGAAACGAATGTTGAAGCTGCAGAGGCCCTAGTCACCGAGGTCAGTAGAGTAGAGGAGAGAGTCGTCGCCGGCAGCCCACATTGTTGTAAGCATATCGAGGAATGTTGAGTCTGGCAGAGCCTCTAACCGAGTCACGACACAGGTCTTGGTTTGCTAGACATCCATCCAGATCACCAGCGAAGAGGCGCGGGTGGATTGCTCGTGCAGTGGGGTACCGAGATCGCTGACAAGCATGGCCTTCCTTGCTTCCTGGCAGCATCACCCATGGGCCTTGGGCTTTACCGAAGACATGGCTTCGAAGACATCGGGCATAACATCGATCTTGATATGTCCAAATTTGGAGGTGAGGGTATATATCGATACGTCTCCATGCTAAGACCAGCAAGGAAGATTTAGCGTACTGCTTGTATACTCCTTTCTCTTTACGATAAAGCCTCAAAGGTTATCCTTTTTGCATTCCTTGGTCGGCTTGAGACTGAAGCTAGATAAAGCTCGAACTGATGGATGCTTATAAGCTCTTTCGGAGAAAGAAGAAAAGTCTTCCTTGAGCATGATATATTCTTCGACGATAGTGTCCCATACTCAAGCGGCAGCTAAAAACATCTCGCATACCCAACAGGTCGACGCAACCACGTATTGCCTGCCACCAACGCGATCATGAAACGAACATGGCTTCACTAGTAAATGTCACCAAATCTAATATACCTTCTTTGCTTCATCAATCTTTTGGAGTGAATTCCTTCGTACTCTTCACGACAGCAAGAGATCCTTCGAGTTGTTCAGATAGAATCTTCGTGGAGCCTGTCTAGTTCTGTGATTCCTGCCTGTGTAGCTCCTTCGCTTTCTCGATCGACGACAGGTGAGAAAATATCGCTTGCGCTTACATTTTGGTGGTGCTGTGTATATCTTCCGTTGTCAAAGGACGTCATATGATCTCGCCTAAACACTGAGGACGGTACATTCTTGTTGATGACATTTACTACTTTAGTAAAGCCGTGTTCCTTCCCGGATCGCATGAGTGGCAGGCAATACGTGATTGCGTCGACCTGTTGGGTAAGGTATCTGAAATGATTTCAGTTGCCGCTTGGGTATGGGAGACTATTGCCGTATGTTCTTACCAGAATATAACTCCCAACGGCGCGATCATGGATTGCCTGCATAGCTTGACCTATTCTAGGAATACAATGAATGAAGCGTCAAGCTCCCGAAATATGTATTCGAGTTCAGCTATTTGTATACGCCTTCGCATCATGGCCGAGGTCAGCGAGCTCCACTTTTGAGTCGTCTTTCGAATCATTGTCTCTAATGTGCCTCCGTGGCTGGCGTTTTGCTGCAACGGGGAATCGTTTTTTGACCCCACACGTATTGCAACCAATGACGACTACCTCTGCCCATGGCTTCTTACCCCCACGACTCTTATTCTCCGAGTTGCGAGTGGCCGTCGAGCCTACCACCAGATGACTGTCACATCGTTTGCATATGGAATGCTTCGTTTCTGCCGAAAGCCTGATCTGACCTTTCAGGGATACTGCCCTGAGGTGACTGACAAATCGATAGGTCTGACCTGAGGCGACCAGACGAAGTGCATCATGGCCCTTGTGGCCTTGATATGTTTTTGGTGTCGCATGAAGCGAGGAAAGTTCTTCCGTACTTTGGACTGCGCCCGCAGTGGGCTTACCATGCAAATCCCGAGAGCCTCCTCTACTCGGTAGTTCTTTAGGATTTTCATCTAGGGTCTGAGGAGGTTTGCCGGGTGAGAGGTTATGCATGTAAGCAGCAGCTCGGTGTAGATATGAGATCCTGGCCCGCAAATGTCGCTGCGGTATATGGCCATCAGCCTTCTTTGCTTTTGCTTTCCCCATGGTCAGAGTGACGACTTGTCGAGTCACAGAGCCTCATGCGCTAGCCGTGACTTGCTATGGATGAAGCTCGTCTTTACTGTTACTGTTCGAGGAAAAAGATTGTGAAGGGTGCGCAAGAGTCAACAACAGCAGGGAAGTCGCGATAGGCCGAAACAGGCTTAGCGCGGCGCTCAGCCGCTGCTCTCTCATCCTTCAGCCTCTGTTCCCATCACCTCTTCACGATCATTAGTACTACTGCTTCGTCCGGGAACAGGTCATTGAATCTATTCTCCTCTTTCAGAAGAGCTGCCAAACTCTTTGTTCAAGGTAGTCGGGACCCCAGCGACCACTAGTATCACCAACTCACAGGCCTTTTATCCCTCGAAATCACAACAGCTTTCTCCTTACGATCGCCCTCTCCGTCCGCGCAGCTTCCTCGACTCTTTCCCACATTTAGCACGGCTTAGTATTGTGACTCTCAACAATGTCTCACGAGGAGGACCTTATCGACTACTCCGACGAGGAGCTCCAGACAAATGATGTGACCACCGCAGCTCCAGCAAACGGTGTTGCGAAGACTGCCCAGAAAGGTGATTTGACGGTGTCGGGCGGCAATGCCGACAAGAAAGGCAGCTATGTGGGAATACACTCGACTGGATTTCGCGACTTTCTGCTGAAGCCTGAGCTTCTACGAGCCATCACCGACTGCGGTTTCGAGCATCCATCGGAGGGTTAGTCATGATATTTCTCCCAAGTCCCCTGAGTGCCGCTATATCCAGCCGTCCGTCCATCTTTGCAAGGAAAAAAGAAGCACGTCGTTACCATCCATTGAGCGGGCGGCCCACCGAAGTCTCCGGATCTAGCTCCATTGTATTTCGCCTGCAGGGAGCAAGGACGATTCACTGGCGTGCTATACGGACCTCATACCTCTTGTCATCGTTCTCAATGATCACAAAGCTTGAGCTCTACAAAGACGCGTACTGAGACTTCTTCGGCCGCCCAGCGCATGCTGCGAGCACGCAATAGCGGTTATTCCCATGTTCTCTGTCGCGATTGAGCGGTCTCTTCGTCTGGCGAGGTAAAAATCATGTACTTGCTGGTGTCAAGTTTGGAACATAAGCAAAGATGGACGGACCGGATGCGGTCTACCGCTGTTACCTCATCTTTCTTGGAACGAATCAAGTCTAACATCGGCCTTACTTCACAGTCCAACAAGTGTGTATCCCGCAAGCAATTCTCGGAACGGACGTGCTATGCCAGGCCAAATCCGGACTCGGGAAGACGGCGGTGTTCGTCCTCACAACACTCCAACAAGTCGAGCCAGTGCCTGGTGAATGCGCAGTCCTGGTTATGTGCCACACTCGTGAGCTTGCCTACCAGATCAAGAACGAATATGCTCGGTTTGCGAAGTACATGCCAGAGGTTAAGACGGCGGTCTTCTACGGTGGTACCCCTATGCAAAAGGATATCGAGATCCTCTCAAATAAAGATACCCACCCCCATATCATTGTCGCTACGCCAGGCCGTATGAACGCGTTAGTACGAGAGAAGAAACTCCGATTGGGAAGTGTCAAGGTGTTCGTTCTCGATGAGTGTGATAAGATGCTCGACCAGATTGGTATGAGGTCCTGGAGAACCGAGTCCTGTGCAGACGCTAAGCCAAAGGTCAGATATGCGCCGCGATGTCCAGGATATCTTCCGTGCTACACCTACCCAAAAGCAGGTTATGATGTTTAGCGCCACCCTCTCACAAGAAATTCGACCAATCTGCAAGAAGTTCATGCAGAATCCTCTTGAGATCTACGTCGACGACGAGACAAAGCTCACTCTTCACGGCCTACAGCAATTCTACGTGAAGTTGAACGAATCGGAGAAGAACCGGAAACTCAACGATCTGCTGGATACTCTGGAATTCAATCAGGTCATCATCTTCGTCAAGAGCACCCTCCGTGCCACGGAACTAGACAAGCTGTTGCGCCAGTGCAACTTCCCCAGCATCGCCGTGCACTCCGGTGTCAGCCAAGAAGAGCGGTAAGCCTACTTTGGCTCCAACCATTCTAAGACCATTTCTTCTGACCAAACACAGCATCAAGCGCTACAAGGAGTTCAAAGAGTTCAACAAGCGGATCTGCGTGGCCACCGATGTCTTCGGTCGTGGAATTGATATTGAGCGAATCAACCTAGCGATCAACTACGACTTGCCAGGTGATGCCGACTCCTATCTACATCGCGTTGGACGTGCGGGGCGATTCGGTACCAAGGGTCTCAGTATCTCCTTTGTGAGCAGCGACGACGACCAGAACGTGCTGAAGGCGATTGAGAAGAGATTCGAGGTGGCGTTGCCGTAAGTTATCCTCGCCCACTGATGAAAATATTTATACTAAAATTGGAGTCTAGCGAGTTCCCCGCTGAGGGCGTTGACTCGAGCACCTACATGGCCAACTAGGATTGGGGGCTTTTCGACTTTGCGATGGTTATGCAGCTTTTCCTATTTCATTTTGACTCTAGGCTGAATCAAAATCGTGCTCTCGGCTTGTTATGCGGAGGGCAAATGTTGCTACACACAAAGGATGTTTCAGGGAGATCATCACTGTGTATTCTAGTTTTTTAGACAGCTGCAGCATTCATACAGAGTCTACTGTTTCAGTGCCGCTGTTCCCAAGACCCCTCACGAAATCCATCTCTCAAAGCGTGCACATCTGTGACTGAGGTCAAAAAAGACTATAATATTTACAAAAGCCATGTGGTGGCCGTCAATGTACAGGGCATCATCAAGCACATGAAGTTTTCCGATAGCATATCATAGCATCTCCATATCGCTCATGCAATCATATGCTGGGTATCAGCGCACAGGTCGCTCTCCACCCCTGCCTTCACCGCTCCAAATCCTCATCCTCCACCTCCTCCATCGTAACCCCTCTGCCTCCCCCTTCCCCACCGTCCTCCTCCTGCTCCGCCTCCGCCATCTCCCTCGCAAACCTCTCCTCTTCCTCCAACAACCTCCTTCTCTCATCCCTAACCTCCGGCGCCGCATCCACCCGCATCGCTCCCTGCCCTCCTCCCACCCCTCC
>JAABUQ010005449.1_pt1 | contig 20292 bp, 20 predicted proteins | sample 5560001 | NCBI WGS metagenome assembly JAABUQ01 (sample SAMN10711888, study PRJNA513371) | rock metagenome | isolation source: Antarctica rocks | place: Antarctica: Victoria Land, Finger Mt nord | collected 2015-12-18
CGCGCGCAACGCCACGAGGCCGAACCGCTTCGGCCTCGCCGACAAAATCCGTGGTGATCGAGTCCATCCCGAACTCCGATCATAAATGCCTGCCCAACGCCACAAGGTCGGTCCCGCAACGCTTACCTCTTACCCGCCGGCCGACGGCCTCCATCTGCGACGCCAGGTCCAGGGCGATGTCGATGGTCCCCGGATCGCCGTGGCCCGGGATGATCAAGCTTGGGCCGAGGCGCCGGAAGTCGTTCAGGACGCTGATCCAACGCACGGCGTCCACGTCGGTGTCGTTCGGCGGGAACCACGGGAAGATCGGGAACATGCGCTCCTCGATCAGGTCGCCGGCGAACAGGATGCGTTCCTTCGGGAGCCAGGCCACTTGGTCGCCGCGCGTGTGGGCCATGCCCCAATTGCGCAACTCCACGATGCGTCCGCCCAGGTCGATCTCTACGTGCGGCCCCTCATAGACGAAGTGCGGCATCACAACCTCCGTGCCCTCCAGCGCGAGCCCGGCTGCCCGGCTCTGCGACTTGCGGAAGAGGTCGAGGTAGAGGTTGCCCTTCTGGGCCAATTCGTCGCGCTGCGCGCTGTTGTAGATGATGGTGGCATCCGGCCGGAAAACCTGCGCGCCGTAGCCGTGCTCGGGATGGAAATGCGTGACGGTCAGGATGAGCGCGGCCGCCGCGAAAGCGCTTTAGGGCGGCTATAGTTTGGGTGGTGACGGTGCGAGAGCCTCCAATGGCTGTTGTTTTGTCTCGATCCCCAGCACGGTGACGATTGTGCCTTGGAATAGCAGGAGGGCCGCGAGCAGGGTTACGACCCCGATCACGCCATACGTGCTGAAAACGGCGACCACCATGAAAGGGGTGGCGATGGTCATGAGGCGGCCTGCCATGTTGCAGAACCCGACGCCGCGCATGCGCACGTCCGTCGGGAACAGCTCCGGAATGTAGAGCGCCCAAATGAACGCGAATAGCACGTAGATCACCGTCACCAGGGCGAAGCCCACGAGCGAGATCGTCAGAGAACTCGCCATGTACGGGTAAGCGACACCGAGCGCCGCCGCAAGGAAGGAGAAGCCGATGATGCCGGGCTTGCGTCCCAGCCGGTCGCTGAGCCAGATCGCGCACGCGGTGCCGAATGGACCGCCGAGGGACATCAGGGTGGCGAAGCCGAGCGACGATCCGATGCTGACACCCTGCCTGACGAAGAACGTCGGTATCCATGCGATGAAGCCGTACAACGCGGTGTTCATCGTGATCATCAGGACAACGCCGACTACCGTGCGCGGCAGCAGGTCGCGCGAGAACAAGGCGAGGAACGATTGCCGGCTCGCCACCACGGCAGGGGAAGCAAGCGGTGTCGGCAGGGTGTGTCTCCGCGCCACGTCCGCCTCAATCTCGGACAAGATGTTCTCTGCCTCGGCCAGGCGGCTCTTCGACTCGAGCCAGCGCGGCGACTCCGGCATCGACTTGCGCAGATACCAGATCACCAGAGCCCCGGAACCGACGATCACGAACATCCATCGCCAGCCGATGGTCGGGATGATGGCGAGGCTCAGCAGAGAGGATGCGAACAGCGACGTGCTGGAGATCGCCGCCAGGCCAGATCCCCACCGTCCGCGCTGGGCCGGAGGCACGAACTCGCTCAGCATGACGTAGCCCGCAACGATCTCCGCCCCGAGCCCCACGCCCATGACGAAGCGCAGCCCGATGAGCCATTGCATGGAGGGTGCCGCCGCGCCGGCCAGCGATGCCAGGCCGAAGATCAACAGGTTGGTCTGGTAGGCGAAGCGTCGGCCGTAGCGGTCGCCCAGGACTCCCGCCAGCCACGCGCCGACGAACATCCCGGCGAAGGTCATCGAGATGAACTGTGCATTGTGCGCCAGGTCGGACCAGCCGCTATGGACCAGAGCACCCAGGAGCCCGCTTGCCAGGTAGACGTCGAACCCGTCGAGGAACAGGCCCGCCCCGATTAGGCCCAGCAAGCGCCAGTGAAACTGCGATATCGGCAGGCGGTCCAGCCGTGCCCCGGCTCCTAAAGTCGTCATGCCGCTCCCACCTCCAGTATCCTGGCAACCTGCGGCTCAGCCGACACTGACGACGACCTTGCCGAAGGCTCGGCCAGCTTCCAGGTGCTCATACGCCGCCCGCGCATCGGCGAAAGAGAATGCGCGGTCGACCACCGGTAGGACGCCGTGCAGGTCGATGAACCGGACCAGGTCCTCTGTCATGGTCCGGCTGCCGACGCTGATGCCGACAAGTCGTTTCGCCGCGCCGCTGAGGCTTCCTGGTTCGACCCTGGCTCCCCCAAAGCCGCTCAGCCCGCCGATCACGACGACGGTGCCGCCGAAGCACGACGCGGCGATCGAGCGCGGGATCGTGTCCTCGCCGCCGACCTCGAGAACCACGTCGGCGCCCCGGCCACCGGTCAAGCGGAGCACCTCATCCTGCCATTCCGGCGTTTTGCGGTAATTGACCAACCCTCGCGCGCCGAGCGCCTCCGCTCGCGCCAGCTTCTCGTCGCTCGACGATGTGACGATCGGATGTAGCCCGGCCGCGGCCGCGAGCTGCAGCGCCCAGATCGCGACCCCGCCCGTGCCGAGGATCAGCACCGTATCGCCCTGCTTGGCGGCCCCCGCTTCGAACACCGCGTTCCAGGCAGTCACGCCGGCGCAGGTGATCGTCGCCGCACCGGCATCGCCCAGCTCCGCCGGCGCCCGCGCCAAGCCATCCTCGTGCGCGACCAACTCCTCGCGGAGCGTGCCGTCGATCTGAGTGCCGAACGAGATCGCGACCTCCTCCCTCTTGGCCGGTCCGTCGGTCCAGGCAGGGAAGAACGTCGTGATCACCCGATCATCCGGCGCGAACCGCGTCACGGAAGCGCCCACCTCGGCCACGCGGCCGACCCCGTCGCTCAGCGGCACGATGGCATGGTCCGGCCGGTAGGCAGACTGGCCCCTTGCGAACCGGAGGTCACGGAAGTTCAGCGCCGCCGCCGCCATCGTGACACGGACATCGTGGTCCGCAAGCGGCAGTGACGGCTCTTCGCCAGCATGAAGGCCCGCAGCGCCGTCACCGGCAAGCAGGCGATAACACTTCATCCGAGGACTCCTATGTGCGTTCGATGGCCGGCCATCACAGCAGACCGATGGACAGCCAGGGGAACACGGCCACGAGCACGAGCGCACCGAGCAGCGCCGCGACATAGGGCCAGATTTTTGAGACAACCTCGGCCGGCTCAGTCTTACCGATCGCGCAAGCCGCATAGAAACCGACCCCGAACGGCGGCGTGAACAACCCGACACCCATCGCCATGACAGCCACGATCGCGTAATGGACGTCGTGGATTCCAAAGCTCCTGGAGATCGGGAACAGCAGGGGCGCGAACAGGACGATCGCGGGTATGCCCTCCAGCAGTGAGCCCAGCACAATGAACACGACGATCGAGATGGCCATGAAGCCGGCGGCCCCACCGCCAACGCTGCGCATCGCCGCAGCGAGGTCTCGCGAGAATCCGGCCTGCGTCAGCGCCCAGGACATGGCCGTGGCCATCCCCAGGATGAGCAGGATCGCGCCGGCCAGTGACGAGGTCTCGACCAGGAAGGGGTAGAGCCGCCGCCAGGCTGTGCCACGGTAGATGAGCACTCCCGCGGCAAAGCAGTAGACGATTGCGATGGACGCAACCTCCGTTGCCGTCGCGACCCCTTCGACGACGCAGGCGCGGATCAGCAGCGGTAGGGCCAGGGCTGGGGCGGCCCACAGGAATTTGCGGAGCATCTCAATGCGCGGCACGTTGGGCGTGCTGCCAACATCCTCGCCCCGGGCGCGCCAGCGGCACAAAGCAGCCAAGGCTAGACCGGCGATCAGGGCGGGCAGCAAACCACCCGTGAACAAGGCACCCACGGACACTCCGGTCACCGAGCCAAGGATGATGAGCACGAAACTGGGGGGCACGGTTTCAGTCTGCGCCCCGGTCGCGCTCAGGAGCGCCACCGCTTCGCCCTGCGAGATGCCGCGCCGACGCATCTCCGGCAGCAGCATCGGGGCAATCGCGGCCATGTCGGCCGCCTTCGAGCCAGAGATCCCGGATACCAGGTACATGGCGCCGATCAGCACGAAGTGCAGGCCTCCGCGCACGCGGCCAAGCAGGGCCGCCAGGAACTCTACCAGGGCGCGTGCAACGCCGGTCATCTGCATGATGCCGCCCAGCAGAATGAAGAGCGGGATGGAGAGCAGCAGGCCGTGCGACATGCCTTCGTCGATGCGGCTGATCATCACGCCGACGGAAAACCGGGTCACCGTCAACAGGTAGGCTGCCGTCGCGATGCCGAAGGTAAACCCGATCGGCACGCCGATGGCGATGCACACGCCGACCAGCAGGACGAAGAACACGATCAGGTTAGCTTTGCCCATCGTGAGCAGGAACGGCTTGCCAGTCCATAACGCCACGGCAACCAGGGCGACGACCGCAATCGCCCATAGCAGATCGTAGCCCCTCGCTTCGGCCAGAAGCCGCTCGCTGCATATCAGCGCGAACAGGGCGAGCCCGACTGGGAGGGCTAGGCCCCTTACTCCATCCGGGATTTCCAGAGCCGGGGTGGTGACGACCCATTCGCTCATCGCATAGTCGATGGCAGCCGGGATCAGCATCGCCGCAAGCACGAGCACAACGACCGTTCCGAATGTGTCCAGGAAACTCGCTGCTCGCCCGGGCAGAAGCTGCAGCACCATCGTCAGCCGCATGTGCTGCGAGCGCTGCAGGGCAATGGCAGCACCAAAGACCGACAACCAAAGAAAGAGGAGCGTCGCGACCTCGTCGGCCCACAGCAAGGGGCTGTCGAAGACGTAACGGGCCACGGTGCTGCAGAGCAGGATCACGAACTCCGCCGCCAGCAGGCAGGCCGCCCCCCCTTCCAAGAGGATGGTCGTGACACCTCGCACCGCCGCAACGGCCGACAGCATCGATGCCTTCAACGTGGGCAGGCCCGCTTGGCTCAATCCGAGAGAGTCGGTCATGACCCGGCCTCAGCTCACGGCCGGTGAGTAACGGGTGAGCGAATGCCAGGCGGCCTCGCCATATTTCTGCCGCCACTCGCGATAGTAGCCGCGCTCCTTCAGGACATCGATCATCGCCGCCCGCGACGGCTCGGTGAAGGCGACACCCCGTTCCGTCAACGAGGCTCGCAGCGAGTCGGCGAGGACCGCCGATGCGGTCCGCTGCTTGAGGCCCTCCTCATTGAAGATGCGGCTCGCGATGGCCTGCATGTCCGGCGGCAGTGCAGCCCAGGACGCCCGGTTGCCGACGATGAACCCGCCGTCCCAGGAATGGTTGGTCAGGGCGAGATATTTCTGCACTTCGTAGAAATTCCCGGTCTCGAAGATGGAGAGCGGGCTTTCCTGAGCGTCGACCAGATGGGCCTGCAGCGCCGTATATACCTCGCCGAAGTTCAGGCTGACCGGAGATGCACCTAGGTTCTGGAAGAGCGAGATCAGGCTCGGACTGACCGGCACGCGGATCTTGATACCCTTGAGGTCTTTGGCGTCGTTGATCGGGCGGGCCCCCGTGCTGACCTCCCGAAAACCGTTGTCCCAAACGACATCGAACGGCACGAGGCCGACACCCCGCGCACCAGCCCGCACGCGGTCGCCGAGTTCACCGTCGACTGCCGCCCAGACCTCACCGTAGTTGCCAAAGGCAAAGCCCATCGCCCAGATGGAGGCAATCGGGAAGACCGTGGCGAACACCGAACCGGCGCCGGCGTAAAAGTCGATGCCGCCCGAGCGGACCTGCGACATTAGGTTGTTGTCGCCGCCAAGTTGGCTGGCGCCTAGAACCTCTATGTCAACCACACCGTTGGTCTCGGCCGAGACCCGCGTTGCAACCGCGAGCGCCGCGATATGGATAGGGTGGTTTAGCGGGAATGCGTGGCCGAACTTGTAGCTGAAATCCGCGGCTTGCGCCGGTGCGGCCCCCTGCGCGACCAGCCCGACGGCGGCACCGGCCATCAGCCTGTTGAAGTCACGGCGTGCCAAGGCCACCATTGTTTCCTCCGTAGCGATTATTGCTTTTGTGGGCGAAGACGAACGCGTGCTCTGGCGATCCTGCACGGGGAGGCGCCGGCCTTCCGGCCGGCGCTGCCGTTCAGGCTGCGATCTTGGCCATCTGCTTGAGATGCCCAAGCGCGTTGTTGGCCTCCGCGCGCCGGAGATACTCCGCCGTGCCGAGCTCGATCGAGTTCCCGTCCGCGTCGAAACCCTGGATTTTCCCGTGCAGGACGGAGAAGCCGAGGCAACCGTCGGGCGTAATCGGCCGGTGCACGGTGCCCGGCGGCTCGAACAGGTAGCCCATCTTGCGCACGAGGTATTCCTCGCCGGTCTCGTCGTCGACATAGCCAAACGAGCCCTCCAGAAGGAAGAACTCAACCGGCTCCAAATGGCGGTGCATCGCCAGGGTGATTCCCTTGTCCATCTTCACCAACAGGCTGCACTTCTCGCCTTCATAGCTCAGCATTTTGAAGTACATCCCGGGGATCACCCACGGCGTCCATGGGATATCGTCCGTGTTGATATAAAGGTTCGAGTCCAGGATTAGTGTCTTCATGCCCTGTAGATTGGCATTGCTCAGTTGGGTCACTTTCGTTCCTCCGATGTGAGACTGAATGTTAGGCGACCTTCTGCAACGCCGGGTCGGCGTCGCGTCGGAGCAGAGCGTCGTTGTGCTCCCCAACGGCCGGTGCTGCAGACGGGCTTCCAGGCCTGTGTCCGTCGACGGTGAACGGCAGGCTGCTCATCTGCCTGCCGGTCTGCGGCGACTGGTTGACGATGCCGAGTGCCTTGACCTGCTCGCTACCAAGGGCTTCCGGTATCGAGTTGAATTCGGCGCAGGGCACGCCCTGCCCGGCCAGGACGGATACCCACTCGGCCCGGCTGCGTCCGGTGATAATCGGCCGGATCAGGCCAATCAAACGCTCTCGGTTCACCAGTCGGGCACTGTTGCGGGCGAAGTCGGGATCGTCCGCCCAACCGGGATGCCCGAGCAGCGTCGCAAACTTGTGGAACTGCCGGTCGTTGCCGACGGCGATCATGAGCGGCCCGTCGCTGGTCGGGAACGCCTCGTAGGGGACCAGCAAGGGATGGCCGTTCCCGCGCCGCACTGGCGTCCTGCCCTCGTTGAGGAAGGAGCTGCTGTCCGAGCTGACCCAGGTCAGCGCAGTTTCCAGCAGTGACAGGTTTATGACCGAACCCTGCCCGGTGAGATCACGACGGCGCAGGGCCGCAAGCGCCGACAGCACGATCCACATGCCGGAGCCAAGGTCGACCACGGACGAGCCCGTCCGCACCGGCGCGTTCTCGGCGTAGCCGTTGACGCTGGCCATGCCGCTGAACGCCTGCACCAGCGGCTCGTAGCCCGGCCGCTCCTTCATCGGGCCGCTATGCCCGAAGGCCGACAGTGTGCAGTAGATCAGGCGCGGGAACCTGGCTTGCAACGAGGACGCGTCGAACCCGTAGGTTTCGGCAACGCCAGGCCGGAGATTGCTGATGACGATGTCCGCCGTGCCGACCAGGGCGAGGAGATCCCGCAGGCCCTCGGGCGACTTAAAATCGATGGCAACCGACGCCTTGCCCCGGTTTAGGTCCCGGAAGATCAGCGCGTCCCCGCCCTGGAAGCGCGGCCCCATGCGGCGGCCATCGTCGCCGTCTACGGGCCGCTCGACCTTGATGACTTCCGCACCGAGATCGGAGAAGATCATGCCCCCGAAAGGCGCTGCCAGAACCTGGCCCAGCTCGATGACGCGAAGGCCGTGGAGGCAGCTGGACGGGCCCCGGTCATCGTGCTGCATGGAGGCTCCTTCGATGGGAATAGGCGCTTGCGTGCCTGACATCTCAGCGGCCCACGAACGAGGGGCTGCGCTTCTCGGCGAACGCTCTCGGGCCCTCGCGGCCATCCTGGGTATGCAGCAGATGGCGGATCGCGAGTTGCTCCATGCGAAGGCCGGTATTCATGTCCATGTCGAGGCTACGGACCGCCAACTCTTTGGTCGCCTGGACCGCGAGTGGGCCGTTTTGGGAGATCCGCCTGGCGTAGGACAGCGCGGTCGACATCAACTCAGCACGGGGCACCACGGCGTTCACCAGGCCCCAGCGCTCGGCATCGCGGGCGGAGATCGGGTCGCCCGTCAACAACATCTCCATCGCGATCGCATAGGGGAGCTGGGTCAGCGGGCGCTGGGTCCCGCCATTTGCGGCGAGAAGGCCCCGCTTGACCTCCGTGATCCCGAAGGTGGCGGTATCGACGGCGACGCGGATGTCGGTCGCCATCATCAGCGTCATGCCTCCGGCCAGGCAGGCCCCGTTGATTGCGGCGATGACGGGCTTCCAGACCTCCAGGCCGCGATTGAGCAGTTGGTCGCGTTGTGTAAGCCACGTTTGATCGGGCGCGAACACGGTGTCCATCGACTTTAGGTCCGCGCCCGCAGTGAACGTCTTGTCGCCTGCACCGGTGATGATCGCGACGCGGATTTCCGGGTTGTCCCGGACGGCTATCCAGGCCTTGGACAACATGGCGTAATGCTCGCCGTCCATGGCATTGTGCCTCTCGGGACGGTTGATCGTTATCGTGTAGACACCCTCGTGAAGGTCCACGTCGACAGACATTTCGTCTCCCTTCAGCATTCTTATAGTGCCGATACTGGGCAGGTCCCGGAGCATTCGAGAAATTAAAACAACGCCGCCCTGGACATAAGTGAAACTTATCTATGCACCCTTCTTGGAATGGTCCATCAGCATCGCTCATCGCTGGACGGCTCTAATCCTAAATTGACCAATGTAACGTTCTGGCCCAATGCGGAGGAGGGAATCAGAAGGTCTAGAATGAAACGTCCGATGTGCTCGCTCCTGTTCGTGCCAGGAGACAGCGAGAAGAAGCTGGCCAAGGCCGATGGGGTCGATGCCGATGTGCTGATCCTCGATCTCGAAGACTCCGTCAGCCATGACCAGGCCAGGATAGCCCGGCAGCGCGTCACGGCTTTCCTCCAGTCCCATCCAGCTCCGGACCGAACCCAGTCCTTGTGGGTTCGCATCAACCCCATCCAGGCGCAGGCGGCACTTGAGGATCTGGCCGCGGTCATCCGGGGAGCGCCGGACGCGATCCTGCTTCCGAAGTGCCGCAACGGCAGCGACCTGCTGGCGCTGGATTACTTCCTCAGCGCGCTCGAGGTGCGTGAAGGGCTGCCCCGGGGCGGGATCGCAATCGCTCCGACCCTGACGGAGACCCCGCGGTCAATCCTGGAGGCGCACACTCTGCTCGACCGCAGCGAACGCATGGTGGCGCTGTCATGGGGACCGATGGACCTCGCCGCGGCCCTCCGGGCCTCGTCCAACCGGAGGGAGGACGGAGAATACGAGGCGCCGTACGAGCTGGCACGGAGCATCTGCCTGATCACTGCCCGAGCGGCTGATGTCGAGCCGCTAGACACGGTCCACTTCAACTTCCGAGACGAGAAGGGGCTCAAGGTCGCATGCACGGCCGCCCGCCGGGCGGGGTTCACCGGCAAGCTCGCGATCCATCCCGACCAGGTGCCGGTGATCAATGCCGCCTTCCTGCCGTCGGAGAAGGAGGTCCGTGACGCCCAGGCCGTGCTGCAGGCGTTCGAGGGGCGAGCGGATGGAACGGTTGGCCTCGATGGGGAAATGCTCGACATGCCCCATTTGGTGCAGGCCCGTATGATCCTGGCGCGGGCCGGGCTTGCGCACGCACACTCCGCCGAGACCTAAACGTCGAGGAGCGCATAATCCATGTCCACGACGTCACACCTGCACCGGAACTTCAGGGACACGCATATCAAGGCTGGGCGCGTCTTCGACGTGATTCGAGGTGACGGGATCGCAATCATCCCGGTTTATGCCGGCTACGGCGTGTTTGGGGCGAGCGACGGCGCGCTCGACAGGATTTATGCCGCCAAGCGGAGGGCGCCTCACAAGCTTTACACGCTGGTGGGCAACAATGACCTGCACCGGCAAGCTCACGTGATTGATGGTGACGCCAGGGCGCTGGTCGACCGCGTTACACACGACCTGGATCTCGCTCTCGGCGTCGTAGCCCCGATCCGGCCCGAGCACCCGCTGATCGCGAAGATTTCGTCGGGCGCTATGGCCCGGAGCGCCAAAGACGGCCGGATCAACATCCTGCTAAACTCCGGCGCCATCATGGACGGTCTTGCGGAGATGAGCCGGGCCGAAGGTTTGCCGATCTTTGGCACCTCGGCGAACCTCAGCGGCTTTGGACTGAAAGGCCGGGTCGAGGACATCGAATCGGCCGTATTGGCAGCCACCGACCTGGTCGTCGATGAGGGACCGTTGCCGGGATACTCCTCCTCGATTGTAGATTTCGCGCTCCGGACGACCGTCCGCTTCGGCCACCGCTACGCAGACGTCCGCGCGATCGCCAACGAGGAGTTCGGGCTGAACTTGCTGGCCGAACCGCAGGCTGCCGGATAGGCGACGAGCTCGCGACCCCACACCGCGCCCGACGAGGAGATGACTCTTGCGCATCTACAGCAAAGACTTCGGCGATATGGAACGGCTCCCGCTGTCCTGCACGTTCGGGACCTTCGAGCTCGGTCGCTTCCGATTCAGGGAAAACCACAACCCGCACCTGGCCTGGACGGATGTCCCGGAAGAGACCGCGTCCTTCGCCTTGGTTTGCGACGACCTCGATGCGGCCGACGTCGACCAGGAGGCTTGGGCGAGGGGCAAGCTGCCCAGGGACATCAAGGCGCGGGTTCTTTGTCATTGGGTCCTGGTCGACCTCCCATCCACCATGCGCGAACTCGGCAAAGGCGAGATGTCTGACGGCGCCTACGCGGGTGGCAAAAAGGGACCGGGCGCACGCCATGGGGCACGGCAAGGCCTGAACGACATGACCGGGTTCTTCGCCAATGGCGGTTTGTTAAAGGGCCAATACTTCGGCTACGACGGACCGTGTCCCCCAGAAGGTGCCAAGCCGCATCGCTATGTCTTCGAGCTCCATGCGTTGAAGATCAGCACGCTCGGCATCGAAGGCACGTTCGACAAGAGGGGCGTCCTCGCTGCCATGGAAGGGCACATCCTTGAGAAGGCCAGCCTCACCGGACTGTTCTGAGATTGCATTCATGCCAGCGGCCACTCTGGTCAGGGCGGCGAGGCAATGTCCGCTAACACCCGGCCTGCATCCGAGAGGGAATCCGTCCGATGGGAGACCACGTATTGAGCCGGCGGCAGCGTCGGCCCGGGTGCAAGCTCCTGTAGCCGGCCGAGCCTGATCCTCTCCTCAGCCACGATCCGGGGCAGCACGGCGATGCCTAGTCCCGCCTCAGTGAACTGGATAATGCCCTCGACCGAATTGATCCCGCAGATCCTGACCCGGTCGATCCCGGCCTTGCCGAACAGGTCTACCACGGCGGAATAGGCAATCGAGCCCTGCCGAGGGGTGAAAACCTGAAACTCCGTGATGTCCACCAGGGTCAGTTCACGATCGATCTGGATCAAGCCGGGCTTGCTGAGCCAGATCAGGTCCGTCACGAAGAGCAGGACGCTCCGTAGCGACGGGTGCGGCTGGACGTTCGTATGGAAACCGACGTCGACTTTGCCTGAAAGCAGCTCTAGCCAGATGAAGGTCGTGTCCCGACGCTGAGATCAAGAGCGATTGTCGGGTGCAGCGCCTGAAACCGCGAGATGATCGGCTCCAGCGAGGTGCGAAGGAAGCTGTCCGTCGTGCCGATCCTGATCCGGTTGGCCAGAAATTTCGGGACACCGGCTGACCGTCGGAACACCTGCGCATCCGTGACCATCCGGGTTGCGTGGGACAGCAATTCCTGGCCGGCCGGTGTGAGGACGACCATCCGGCCTGCACGGTCGAAGAGCTTGCGCCCGAGCTGCTGCTCGAAGCCTGCAATCCGGATCGAGATCGCGGGCTGGGTGATGCAGAGATGGTCGGCAGCCGCGGCGAAACTGCCGAGCCTGGACACCATCACGAAGGCCTCGAGTTGCCTCAAATCCATGGTGTGCCTTGGGCGGGAAAATGAGAGGAAGCGGAGCCCAGGTTAGTATGGTTCATGTCCAAGCACATCCGGCTTCTTCCCCCTTCGCGATCCCAACCCGGTTGGGACTTCGGCGATCGCACGATCTCTTTCCCGCACAATTGCGTCGAGTGTGGCGCAGGAAGATTTGCCGGCTTATCTGGGCTGGTACACCATCACTGCGGGCCTTGTAACAAGTCGGGTTAATGCTCACCAGCAGGAGCGGTTCTGTGCCAGGCCGGAAAAACCGTTCCCGTCCCGTTTTGGTGCTCATCCCAGGCCTGCTCAACGACGCGGAACTCTGGCGGGACCAAGTCGCGGCTCTGTCCGACACTGCAACATGCGTAGTCCCCGATATCACGCGCGGCGATACGCTCAAGGGCCTGGCATTGGGTGTGTTGGCCAAAGCTGGGTCCCGTTTCGCGCTCGCAGGCTTCTCGTTCGGTGGATACGTCTGCCAGGAAATCGCCCGGCTTGCGCCGGAGCGGATTGCCGGGCTGGCGCTCCTGGACACGTCCATCTCGGCTGATACGTCCGAGCGGGCCGCGATACGCCGGAACTTGGACCGTGCAGCGCAAGCGACCGGCAAATTCCATGGCTTCGGCCAACGCCTGCTCGAGACTTACTTGGATCCCTCGCACCTTAACGATGAGCACATCCTCCACCGGGTCCGCTCCATGACCAAACGGCTTGGGCCGGAGGTGTTCCTTCGCCAGAACGGTATCGAAAGGAAGAGTGGCGCTGACGTTCTAGCCCTCGGTTCCGTCTCGATCTTGCGAGCCGCTGCCACTGGGTTCGACAACGCCGTCAGGCTATGTTGACGATGATCTTGCCGACCGCGCGCCCGGCTTCGAGGTGGTCGTAAGCAGCGCGCGCGTCGGCGAAGGCGAATTCGCTGTCGATGACCGGCTTGATGTTGCGAAGCTCGATGAAACGGACAAGGTCCTCCGCCATGGCGCGACTTCCCACGGCGACTGCCGATAGGGTCTTCGCGCCAAAAATCAGGTCGTGCGGCTCGATACCGGCAGCACCGAACCCGCTCAGACCGCCGACGACGACCACGCGCCCGCCAAAGCGGGTTGCGGCGATCGAGCGTGGGAGCGTCTGCTCGCCGCCGACCTCGAGCACGAGTTCCACGCCTTCGCCATGCGTGAGACTAAGCACCTCCTCCTGCCATTCGGGCCGGTCGCGGTAATTGATGACCGCGCGGGCGCCTAGCATCTCGGCGTTCCTCAGCTTGTTGTCGCTCGACGAGGTGACAACGGGGTTGAGCCCAGCGGCAGCGGCCAACTGCAGCGCCCAGGTCGCAACGCCGCCGGTGCCGAGTATCAGCACGGTCTGTCCCGGGCGGGCTGCGCCTTGCACGAACAGGGCATTCCAGGCCGTCACGCCCGCGCACGGAATGGTCGCCGCGCCAGCGTCACTGATCGTGGAGGGAACCCGCGTCAGCGCGTCCTCATGCGCCACGAGTTGTTCGGCAAGCGTCCCGTCGATCTGCGCCCCGTAGGAGACGGCCAGCTTCTTCGGGCTGATCACCCCGTCAATCCAGCACGGCCAGAAGTTGGTGATGACCCGATCGCCGACGGCCAAGCGTGTCACCGCGGATCCGGCCTCGATGACCGCGCCGACGCCGTCGCTCAGGGGAACGAGGGGATGGGGCGGCGTATTCGGATAGGTCCCCCGAGCGTATTGCAGGTCACGATAGTTCAACGCCGCGGCCCGCATGGCCACCCGCACATCGCTGGGCCCGAGCGGGCGTGGCTCGGTTTCCGATAGGTTGAGCCCTGCCAGACCGGCACCAGCCAAAAGCGTGTATGACCTCATGATCGACCACTCCCCAAAAACAGGGCCTTGTCGGGTGAACATCGCGGCGGGCAAGCGTCTGGTCAGTCGGCAAGGCTTCGAACGGACTGACCTTGGCCAAACCGTCAGTGGCTTCTATGCCCTGCGACAAATCCGATAAATCGCGCAGCGTGCAAGACTCCCGCCACCCACGGTAGGGAATGGTCATGCCGGATCGTGGCGGCAGATCCGAGGTATCGGGGGTATAGCATGGATCGCCTAGCCAGCATGGCCGCTTTCGTTCGGACAGCCGACCTCGGATCCTTCGCAGCGACCGCAAGCGCGCTGAACATGTCGCCTCAAATGGTCGCCAAGCACGTCATCTACTTGGAGGACCGGCTAGGCGTGAAGCTGATCAACCGCACAACTCGCCGCCAGCAACTGACTGAGATTGGCCGCACTTACTATGAGCGTTGCCAACTGGTGCTGGCCGAAGCTGAATGGGCCGACGCCTTGGCAAGCGAGGCCCGAGCGGAGCCGAGAGGGCGTTTGCGGGTGAGCGCGCCGGTGTCGTTCGGCAGCGCCAGCCTGGTGCCCTTGCTCACGCGCTACCTCCGGAAGCATCCGGAGGTCGAGATCGACCTTGTGCTCAGCGACCGGCTGGTCGACATGGTCGACGAAGGCTTCGAGGTGGCATTCCGCATCGGACAGATGGCCGATTCGAGCCTCGTGGCACGAGGGCTTGCACCCTTCGAGCTCGTCGCCTGCGCCACGCCCGGCTACCTGCGCGAGAACGGCATGCCGGCCAGACCGGCTGAACTCGAGACCCACGAATGCCTGGGCTATGCCCGTGGGCCGACGCTGGACAAATGGCGTTTCGTCAAAGACGACCGCTCTTATGACGCGCCGATTTCCAGCAGGCTGCGGGTGAATGACGCGAAGGCGTTGCTCTCGGCAGCGCTGGACGGGTTCGGCATAGCCATGATTGCGCAAGAGCTCGTAGGGGACTTCCTCGCCTCCGGGCGGCTGCTTCGGATCCTGCCGGACTACGACGTCCCGGCCCGGCCGATGCATCTGGTCTACCTTGGCGACCGCCAACGGACGCCGAAACTCAAGACCTTTATCGACGCAGCGGTTGAGGCCTTCGGAACGCGTGAATCGGGATCTAAACAGAAACCGCTCCCTCTGTTGGGGGAGTGATGGTGCAGACGAACCCGAGTTGGGCGATCTGACGAGCCAGGCGATTGGCCTGACTTTCTGGCGAGGTGCGACGGAAGTGGTCGGCGCCGAGATCTTGGTAGAAGGTGCCGTCTCGCAGTATGTGGTAGACGGCGGTCAGGATCGAGGCGGCGACGGCACAGATCGCCTTCTTCGGTCCGCGCCTGTGTCGCAAGCGTTGGAACTGTGCCTGCAGGTAGCTTTCCTTCTTGCGGCTGCCCGCCCAGGCACATTGCACCAGGGTGGTTTTCAGCCACGTGGCGCCCTTGCGCAGCCGGGTGGAGCGTCGCTTGCCAGCACTCTCGTCTGTCGCGCGACAGCTCGGATGGCCGGTTCTCACCTTGATTGTCGCGCGGCATCCATGGCGAACTGAGGTGGTCCCCTGCCATCGGACAGTTTGGCGGCATTGTTAAGCTTGGTTCAGGTTGTCTTCAGGCCGCCACTCTCTCCAGTCGCCCTTCCCCGTATGCCTCGTCGGGCGTGCGCCCGGCCAGGACCGAATGAGGACGCCGGGCATTGTAGTAGCCGATCCAGCGCGAGAGCCCGGTCCGCAGCTCCGACCCTGTCTCGAACGCGTGCAGGTAGACGCACTCGTATTTCAGGCTGCGCCAGAGCCGCTCGATGAACACGTCCATCCACCGCCCGCGCCCGTCCATGGAGATCCTAACCCCGGCCGCATGCAGCACGCCGGTGAACCGCGGCGAGGTGAACTGGCTTCCCTGGTCCGTGTTGAAGATCTCCGGTCGCCCGAACCGCGCAAGCGCCTCCTCCAGCGCCGCCACACAGAACTCCGCGTCCATGGTGTTCGACACACGCCAGGACAGCACCTTCCTGGTCGCCCAGTCCATCACCGCCATCAGATAGAGGAACCCACGCCGCATCGGAATATAGGTGAGCCACTGTCGGCGAATTCTCGGCCAACCTTTTCAGCAAGGGGGAGCACTCCATGAGCCTTCATCCGGAGCCGGTCGGCGAGGTGCCTGCCGAGACCGCGCGCGTGTCCCGCGCCGCTTTCCCGAAAGGCACCCTTATCACCCGGCTGCGCGACGAGTTCAGCGCCCTCTACCAGGACGAGGATTTCGTAGGTTCTATCCCGCCCGGGGCCAGCCTGGCCTTGCGCCGTGGCGCCTTGCGCTGGTCACGGTGTTCCAGTTCCTGGAGCAGCTCAGCGATCGTCAGGCCGCTGATGCCGTGCGGAGCCGGATCGATTGGAAGTATGCTTGCCGCCGGGAACGTAGCACCCCACGGAGTTGACCGGGAGGTTCCTGTGCCCGAGCACGACCCCGGGAAGCGTCTCGACCTCGATGTCGACAAGGGCCGCCTTCTGGTGCTCGGCGAAGTTCCTGACCTGCGTTTGGGCAAACCGGATGTCCTGGATGTCGCGCGACGTCAGCTGCGAAAGACAGTCGCGGATTTCCTGGTCGGTGAGCCGGTAGTCGTCGCGGTGCCAGCCGTCGAATCTCTCTGACATCTCACTCACGGCGGCGTCGCCCCGGGTCTCAATGTCGGAGAGCAATCCCTCGACCGTGGCGCACCTGGAGGTCGGCCTCGGCCCTCTCCGTCTAGGCAACGCTTGTTTTCAACCAACGGGGCATCGACGCTTTCCTGTTTATTAGGGGTGAACGGTCACGCCTGTCAGCGAGCCGCTTGTTGCTTCAGCCTCGACACCAGCTGCGACGCCGAGCTCGAGATGACGAAGTAGACGAGCGCCGCCGAAAGATAGAATTCGACAAACCGCCCGTTCAGTTCGGCCAGCATGGACGCGGCGCCGAGAAGGTCGGTCAGGGACAGGACGTAAACCAGGGAGGTGTCCTGGAAGAGGATGATGGTCTGCGTGAGGATGATCGGGGTTGCTACCTTGAACACCTGGGGGATGATTACGTGCCGGTAAATCCGGAATGTAGGGAGCGCCAGCGCCTTGGCCGCCTCGAACTGGCCCCTGCCAACGGAACGGAAGCCGACACGCATGATCTCTGAATAGTATGCGGCTTCAAATAGGCTAAACGTGACGAAAGCCGTGTAGGAGGCGCCGGTAGGGATCGGCTGCCCACTTCCGAACAGGTGACCGAGCACGAGGGGAACGAGGAAGAAGAACCAGAACAGGACGAGGATAAGAGGGACTGACCGGATCAGCGTCACGTAGGCCCGCACGATCTGGCTGAGGATCGGCACCTCGAGCTGCTGGATGGTCGCGAGAACAATGCCGAGCGTCATACCCACTATGAAAGTGACGGCCGTCAGCATCAGCGTGAACTCGAGCCCGGAAAGCAGGTAAGGTATCGCCGCCCGGACCTGCGAAAAGTCGAGCGCGCCCATTTTCAGGCCACTCTGGGGGCACGACTGCCGACGCGCGCCCTGGCTTTTGGCTTCTCGACCGTAATGCCAGGAATCCGGAACCTGTTGTCGACGGCGGCCATGAGCCGGTACGCTAAGAGGGCAAGCAGCAGATAAATGATAGTCGCCGCTCCGAAGGCCGCGAACGTCTGAAACGTCGCATCGCTGATCTGATGTGCCTGGGCGGTGAGCTCCAGCAGGCCGATGGTCAAGGCCACGGACGTGTTTTTGTAGATACCCATCACCTCGCTGGTCAGGCTCGGCACGATCAGGCGCAACGCCTGCGGGATCACCACAAGCCGGTATGCGTGCGCTGTGTGTAATCCAAGCGCGGCCGCAGCCTCGGCCTGACCCTTCGGGAGGGCCTGAATTCCGGCACGGACCTGCTCGGCAATACGTGCCGCCGTGTAGAGCCCCAGACAAATAAGGGCAGGGAGGAACGAGCCCCAAGGCGAGGGAAGCTGCTTCACCCAGTCGCCCGCAGCGGTAGGAAGAAGTTCTGGCAGCACGAAATACCAGAGGAACATCTGCACAAGGACCGGTATATTCCTGAAGATCTCGACGTAAAGGCGGGCTGCGATCGCTAACGGCACGCTCTTGGCCGTTCGGCCGATGCCAACGAGCAGGCCCACGGCGAAGGCCAGGCACCATCCGCTCACGGCAAGCGTCAATGTCCAGCCGAGCCCCGAGATTAGCCATTCTCCGTAGTAGCGGCCGTCCTGCGCGCGATGCCAAAGGACGTCGAACATTAGTCCTACGCCGTGCCGTTACTGGTCGGTGCCGCCGCGGTCACGATCCGGGCGCGTCGCTCGGCTTCTGAACCAGGGCCTTCAACGCCTCGCTCATCGGCAGGCTAAGGTTCTGGCCGCCGGGCGGGATCGGAGCGGTGAACCACTTATCGTAAAGCTTGGCGAAGTCGCCGGATGCCATCTTCGCCTCGATCACGCCGTCGACGAGTGCCGCGAACTCGGGGTCGCCTTTCGACATCATCAAGCCGTCGCGGTAGTTCACGCCGTATGTGTTGGGCAACAGTCTGAAGCCGTCCGGGTTGGGCGACATCGCCCGCAGCCCCGCCACCAGGATATCTTCCTCGAACCAGGCCGTGGCCCTGCCAGTACGGAGCATCAGCAGAGACTCGCCGTGGTCTTTCGCCTGCTGGATGTGAAAGCCCAGCTTGTCCTTGGTATCGATCGTCTCGGCTATGGGCAGGCTTTGCGACCCTTGGGTCAGCACGACCGTCTTGCCGGCAAGGCCGCTTGCATCCGCGACCCCTGACGACGCTGACACCAGCCAACGTGGCTGGCTGACGAACGTCGTCACGGAAAAGGCCACTTGCTTGCCACGCTCGACCGTGTTCGTCGTACTGCCGCACTCGATGTCGATGGTGCCGTTCTGGAGCAGCGGGATTCGGTTCGAGGCGTTGACCCCGGCGTACGAGACCTTCAGATCCGGAAGCTTCAGCGCCGACTTCACCTGCTCGACGACGGCCGCGCAGAGGTCGAGGGAGAAGCCGACCGGCTTCTGGTCGGCACCCAGATAAGAGAATGGGACCGATGCCTCGCGGTAGCCAAGCGTGATCGTTCCCGACGAGCGAATCTTGTCGAGGGTCGGGCTTGCAGCGTGGGAAGGCGAAGATGCGACGGCGATGCCAGCGACGACCGCGGCGGAAAGCATGAGCTTGCTTGCATGGGTAAGCGGCATTGCCGTATCTCCTTTAAGAACGGAAGTGAGAAGCGCTCAGGCGGCGTGCGCCATCTCGTCCAGACCTTCGCGCAGCGATAATTCGAGAATATCGACAGCCTGGTCGATCTCGGCGGTCGAGACGGTAAGCGGCGGCGCAATCCGCCACACCGAGCCGCGCTCCGGCCGCCGACGGATGTTCATGCTGAGGCCCTTCTCCAGGCACTTCCTGGTCGTGATCGCCCCGAGCTGATGTGCCGGGTTGCGGGAGGCGCGGTCGGTCACCAGCTCGACCCCCGTCAGTAGGCCGAGCCCGCGGACGTCGCCGACCACCTCGTAGCGTTGCTGGAGGGCACGCAGCCGATCGCGCAGGTAGTCGCCCATCTCGTTCGCCCGCGCCACCAGGCCTTCCTCCGTGATCACCTTCAGCACGGCGAGGCCGACCTCAGCTAAGAGCGGGTCCGAGACGTGGCTCGTGTAGAACGCGAAGTGCTTGTCGTAGATGTCCTGCTCGATCTTGGCCGTAGTCGATACCGCGGCCAGCGGCAGTCCGCCTCCAAGAGTCTTCGACATCGTCATGATGTCGGGGACCACGTCGAAGTACTCGGAACCGCTCTTCGTGCCGATCCGGCCGAAAGCCGTCTGGGCCTCGTCGAAAATCAGCAGCATGCCACGGTCGTCGGCCGCCTCGCGCAGCGCCTTCATGAAGGACTTTGGGGGTACCAGCACGCCGCCGGCGCTGATCACCGGCTCGACGATGATCGCGGCACCCCGGCCGGTCGATTGCATGTCGAACATCTTGAGGCCCAGCTCCAGGTTGGCCAGGGCATCCTCTTCAGGCGACAGGCCCTTGTTGGTCGGGCGGTAGGAGTTCGGTTCGGGGATGACGTACACGCCGGGAGTGGGGACGCCGTACCCTTTGCGGTCACTCGCCATCGATACCGAGCTGGCACCGTTGGTGATCCCATGCCACGAGCCGCCGAGTGCCAGCACCTCGTAGCCGTCGGTGTACATCTTTGCCATCCGGAGGGCGACCTCGGTGGCCTCAGATCCCGTGTTGATGAAAATCGTCTTCGTCAGGTCGCCGGGGAGCCAGTCGCGGTCCAAGACGTCCGCGAGCTCGGCCACCACTTCGGGGATCATCCCGCTGAAGAAGTGGAAGGCCTTCTGCCCGGCACGGTTCACAGCCTCGACGATGGCCGCAGGGCTGTTCAACGCTCTGGAAT
>JAABUQ010005450.1_pt1 | contig 20283 bp, 21 predicted proteins | sample 5560001 | NCBI WGS metagenome assembly JAABUQ01 (sample SAMN10711888, study PRJNA513371) | rock metagenome | isolation source: Antarctica rocks | place: Antarctica: Victoria Land, Finger Mt nord | collected 2015-12-18
CAAAGAAGAGCGTTGGGCGGAAGCTCAGAAAAGTATCTTCGGTCGTCCTCTGCTCAAACCGCTCCAGCAGTCTCATACGGCATCCGCTTGCGATCCAGCAATGTAGTCCGACTCCCAATCCGTGTAGGTGAAATAGGGGCAAACTCAGAAGGAAGCGATCGGAGGGCGAGATTTGCCATAGCGTCAGCAATGAGAGAGTATTCGCCGCAAGATTATTGTGGGTCAGCACGACGCCTTTGGCTCTTCCGGTTGTACCGGACGTGTACATAATCAATGCCGGTGCAGTGCCGTCGACATCTCGGATTAGACGAGTAGAGTCTAGGAGCGACGCTGCAGTGATCAGGTCTGCAAGCCGCCAGACCGGACATGGCACGGTTATAGGCTCCTCAGCAATTAGAGCCGCAGGATCGACGTTCGAGATGATGTAGCTAATTTCCCGTTCGCGGTACAGTGTGTTGATCGGCACGAACGTAATGCCGAGCTTGAGACATGCCAGGTATAGGTCGATGAACTCGCTTCGATTCTTCAAGTACGCGCACAGGCGATCGCCCATATGCAAGCCGCGCTGGTCTAGCTCGCGAGCTAACCTGTTGCTTCGAGCCTCGATTTCACCGAAGGTGCTCGTCACAGGAGGTATGGCGCCAGGCGCCCATTCGAGTGCGGGCTCGCGTGATCGTCCCTGCAACGACAAATCGAAGAGATGGATGAGGTTCAAGCCGGTCTCACTTCCAACGATTAATGATAGATGGCGAGTATTGACGGCCTGTTACGTTCGCTCGGCTTCGGGTCGAGGCTGTCGGTTGCATGTTGGTCTTTTGACTAGCTTGGTTCTAATTCTTGCGACGATCAGTTGTACAAGGCGAACAGAGGGCACACGCCGCGTGAGAGTGGCCACATACACGCAAGGCAGCCTCACCGCGCTTCCATTGGTTTTAGCTGAACAACTTGGCTACTTCAAACAGGAAGGGCTGGCTGTTGATGTCGAAGAGATGGCGAGTGGAGCTAAAGCAAGCCAAGCATTAGTGGGCGGCAGCGCCGATGTGGCATCTGCGTTCTACGAATTGACCTTGCAAATGGCAGCCCAGGGTCGGAACTTGATCAGCTTCGTCAACTTGGCCCGGTATCCGGGTTACGTGTTGATGGGTTCTCCAGCCTCGGCGAGCAAGGTACATCGGGTAGAGGACCTGAAAAATTCAATGGTGGCCATCTCGTCACCAGGATCTCCGACGGACCAGTTCCTGAAGTACGTACTTATACACCATGGATTACCAGCCGACGCCGCAAGTACCGTCGCAGCGGGCTCTAACGCGGCACGTGTTGCCATCCTGGAGCATGGGGGTGTAGCAGCAGCGGTGCTCAGCGACCCGGCCGCAAGCCAGTTTCTGAAACGACATCCGAACACGACCATGCTGGCAGACGTGCGCAATAGCGCAGGCGTGAGACAGCTGTTCAGCACAGACACTTACGTATCGGCTGTACTTACTTCGAGCGCACAATGGCTGCAGCGCAATCCTGACTCGGCGCACCGGATCGCTCGGGCGATGAATCGCAGTCTCGACTGGATGCAGCACCACACGCTAGAAGAAATCGCAAAGCAAACACCCGAGAAGCTCAAGGGTAGTGATGCCGCAGTATTTGCCGAAGCGCTGCGGGCTTCTTTTTCAAGCTTTCCTCCAGATGGACGTTTCGAATCGGGAGGTATCAATGCAGTCCGAAAAGTTCTAACCGCTACAGATCCACAGGCAAAGCTGGCCAGTCTTGATTTGGCGAAAACTTACACGAATGAGTTTGTGACGGCTGACAAATAGCAGCGCCGCCGTATCAAGTGATGTTTAACTGCTGACCGAGAGCGGCGAAGACTCGTTGGTATTTCACTCCAACAAGCACAGTTGCGGGGAGAACGTACGCGTGCACCACGGCGGAGAGGCCTCATGCAACTTCTGTTAAGCCTGAACCTGCTCGATCCGGCTTCCAGCGGAGAAGCCAACTTTCGAGACGATTGACACAAACTCCGACCAGCAGGACAACCGAACTTAGCACTACCATGCCGGCGAAAACGCCTGTGGTATCAAAAACTCCTTCGGCTTGAGCAATCAAGTAACCGACTCCGTGCGAGGCCCCGAGGTATTCGCCCACCACCACCGCAATAATGGCGAATCCTATGCTGATATGAAAGCTGGAAAAGACCCACGTCAGAGCGCTTGGAACGAGAACGTGCCGCACTAATTGCCGCTCCGACGCGCCTAACATTCGCGCGTTATTGAGAATCACCGCGTCAACTTCTCGGACCCCTTGATAAGTGTTGAAGAAAACGATGAAAAACACAACCGTAACACCGAGCGCTACTTTGGACCAAATGCCTAGGCCGAACCACAACAAAAAAATCGGCGCGAGTACGACCTGAGGCAATGCATTCAGCACGTGGATGTAAGGGTTTAGCAGGCGGGATAGGAATGGCACTCGGGCCAACAGAAAACCGAACAGAATGCCAGCGATGACTCCGAACACAAAAGAAAGAACTGCTTCTTCGAGCGTGACAAGCAAGTGCGGCCAGATCGAACCCGTCCAAATCCACTGACCAATCCGGCCGAGAACATCGCTAGGTCTACTGAAGAAGAACTTATCCAAAAAACCTAAGCTGGCCATTGCCTGCCATCCGGCAAGAATGAAGATTCCGAGCAGGAGCTGCCAGACCAGGAGTGGCACACCGCGCTCAAACTGACGTTGCATCTTGTGATCCGCACTCTTCATAACTCTTCAGTACTTCCTCTCGCAGATCGGCCCAGATGTGCCTGTACAAGTCGGTGAATTCGGGTTGAGTGCGGATATCAATAAGATCTCGGGGACGGGCTAGGTCCACCTTGTAGCGTTTGACCAGCCGGCTGGCAGGACCGGCAGACAAAACGGCGACCTCATCCGAGAGCGCAATTGCTTCTTCTAGATCGTGAGTAACGAAAAGCACAGTCTTACGCGAACCGGACCATAGCTGAAGCAGTTCCTGTTCCATCTTCAGGCGAGTATGGATGTCTAGTGCGCTGAAAGGCTCATCCATGAGCAGCATGTCGGGATTCACAATCCAGCTTTGAGCCATTGAAACGCGTTTACGCATGCCGCCGCTCAATTGGTGCGGGAAACAGTCAGCAAATCCGTCAAGTCCGACCCGTCTGATCCAGTCCCTTCCTGTTTCTTGCATTTGCGCACGATGCTTGCCTTCAAAAGTAAGGCCCAAGGTAACGTTCTCCGCCACTGTTTTCCATGGCAGCAGAGCATCCTGTTGAAACATATAGGAAGCGTGGCGATTTAACCCGAGGAGAGGTTTACTGTAGATTTCGACCGACCCGTCGCTCGGCGCGACCAGCCCAGCTGTAAGGTTCAGTACGGTGGATTTTCCGCATCCACTCGGGCCCACAACTGAGACAAAGACTCCATCCTGGATATCGAGAGTCATGTCCTGGACGGCTGTGTGCAGCTTGCCTGAAGCCGTCGGGAAGTGCTTAGTAACCCGATCGAGACGGATTGCGATGGCACTATTCTGAGTTGGAATGATTTCTCTCCCGGCCAGCACGCCGCGCCATCATCGTCGGACGCGAGCCACCATTCTATCTAAAGGCAGCTTCGATTTGGCACAGCGTTTCGTCTGGCTCTTCGGCTACGCGGGAGCTATCGCAGAAGTGATCGAAAGACAGGGGGCAACCTCAACATCCGCTGTATCGAGGCTCAGTAACGCATCCGTCAAGCCGCCGCTGCTGATCAGTTATTCAGCTTTTCAGTAATCGTCACCGGACTCGCGAGTTGGAAGGTCAAGATCGATTCGTTCGGCAGCACCGCTGCTTTACCCCTGGTCGCAAGTACCACGCCGGTACCAGCTGCTCCGCCCGCCCCCGCTCCGATGGCCGCGCCTTTGCCGCCGCCATCGAGCGCGCCGATAATTGCTCCCAGTGCCGCGCCTCCGGCAATCTTCGCCGCATCCGAACCGGAGCTGGCCGTCCCGCGCTTCTCAACGGAGTTGGTCTGGACCGCCACGCGCTGCCGGTCCGTCGTGTTGATCTCAGTCAACATCAGGCTCAGATTCGCCACACCCCGCATGCGCCCCGCCGGAGTCGAATCTACAATGCGCCCCAGCACCTTCGACCCTTTCTCCGCGATCACAAAGCCGTTCCGGATAATTGGCTTGTCGAGTGTCCCCCGAAACGTATCGCCTGTGTAGTTGTGCTCCGTCGAAAGCGTCTCTTCGAGCCGAATCGCCACCGGAGTGCCGGCGGCAAGCTGGACAACGTTCGGCTCGCGGCGTTCTAGCGGCGGAGCCTGCTGCGCCGTTTGCACGGCCATTGGCTGTGCCTGCGGACCCGGCTGCTCCGGTTGGCTGAATGGCGGGTAAGTCGCCTGCTCAACGGGCATCGCGGCTCGATCGGACGTATTCTGTACGACCTGGACCGGCGGCGGCTGGGTTCGTTTCACCATTTTTGGGCGAGACTCGACTTTCACCCTTGGCACGACCGTCTTCTTCGCTTGCATCGCCGGAGCCGGCCGCTCGGCCGCCTGTTCGATTGACCGGCTAGGCTCAATCGCAGGTGGCGGTAAGGGAGATTGCTTCGCTGCCGGTTTTTCGTCCGGCTCGGGCGTCGGGGCCTGCTCCACCTCGGCAGATTGGGAAGTAGAGGCCTGCACATCCTGCAACTTGGTATCATGCACCCTCACATAAAGCAAAGCGCTGGCGAGAGCTACTACGAGTCCCGTCAGAAAGGCGCTCACAACTTTCACCATGCTGGCGCGCACCATACAATTCTCCCCACTACTGAAACGCAGGATGGGAGCGATACGTTGCGCACCAAAACGTTAAAATGGAGTCATTCGCGTCAGGTAGGACGATTCCGCCTCGCCGTTTTATACGCCGTCCCATGTTAGATCAGTCGAATTCTGCTTTCCCATCCACGTTCCGCATCGGCCCAGTCCCGGTTCGCCCGGCCACCGTCCTCGCTCCCATGGCTGGCGTGACCGATACCGTATTTCGCAGGCTCATCCGGAATCAAGGCGGCTGCGGTCTCCTGATGACCGAGTTCACCAGCTCGCACGGCGTTGTGAGCACCCGTAAAGCCAAGAAGCCAAACCGGAATTTCCGCTATCTTTATTTCGAGCCAGAAGAGCACCCGATCAGCTGCCAGCTGTTCGGCTCCGATCCGGCCGTCATGGCGGAAGCCGCCCAAGTCTGCGAGGATCGCGGGTTCGATATCGTCGACATCAACTTCGGCTGTCCGGTCAACAAAGTCGTGAAGTGCAACGGCGGCTCCGGGCTGCTGCGGGATCTGCCGCTGGTTGAATCGATCCTGCGCCGGGTTCGTTCGGAAATTTCGATCCCGCTGACGTGCAAATTTCGCGCGGGCTGGAACGACCAGGAGCTGGTGGCGGTCGCTATGGCCAAGATTGCCGAAGACTGCGGCCTGGCAGCGGTGGCGCTCCACCCTCGGACCCGGGAGCAAGGTTACAGCGGCCGCGCCGACTGGTCGCGTATTGCCGAGGTCAAAGCGGCGGTGAAGATCCCCGTCATTGGAAACGGCGATATCACGGCTCCTGCCGATGCCGTGCAGATGCAGCGCGAGACCGGCTGCGATGCCGTTATGATCGGCCGCACCGCTTCTTACAATCCGTGGATCTTCCGGCAGATCGCGGAATACCTGGAGACTGGCGCTTACACCGTGCCGTCCGACCGGGAACGCTACGAAATTATGAAGACCTACTACCTCATGCTCGAGGAGCACGGCGAATCAGACGCGGTGGGCAAAATGAAACAGTTCGCCACCTATTTCACCCACGGCGTGCGCAATGGCTCGAAGCTGCGCACGGAGATTTACCGCGCGGCTGGCGTTCGGCAGATCTTGGAGATCGTCGACTGTTTCTTTGGTAGCGCGCTGGAAGTCGCTTGAAACAGGTCCGGTTGATCACTGACGGCGCCTGCAAAGGCAATCCGGGACCAGGCGGCTGGGCGTGTATTCTGCGCTTTGGCGAGCTTAAGAAAGAGTCGTTCGGCTGCAGCCCGCATACAACCAATAACCGGATGGAACTCGCAGCGGCGATCGAGGGTCTCAATCGCCTGAAAGAAAGCTGCGCGGTCGAGATTATCACCGATTCGGAATACGTGAAATACGGCATCACGAAATGGATTCACGGGTGGAAGCGAAACAACTGGCGCAAGGCCGACAAACAGCCGGTCAACAACCAGGATCTTTGGATCGCGCTCGATGAGCTGGTGAACGCTCACCAGACGCAGTGGAAGTGGACCAAGGGCCACGCCTTGCACGAAGATAATAACCGTTGTGACGAACTTGCCAGTCGCGCGGCACAGGAGCAGGTAGCAAGCGAGCCCAAAACCGGGCTGGACCGCTATGCCTTACATGCCGGAACGCACGCCTGAGGGCCGACGGATTTGTCTGTTTGGCGGCACGTTTGACCCGATCCATATGGCACACCTGCGAATTGCGGAGGAAGCCGCCCGATATTTCCGACTTAATCAGGTGCTGTTCGTACCGGCCGGCATGCCGCCGCACAAAATGCAAAACGGGGTCGCTCCGTATGAGGATCGTTTCCGGATGGTGGAATTAGCCTGTCGGCCTTATCCGGAGTTTCGTGCATCGCGGCTGGAGGAGAAGGAGGGCCGCAGCTACACCATAGATACGGTCAGAAGCTTTCGGGCAACGCTGACGCCGGGCGACGAATTATTCTTTTTGATCGGTGCGGATGCTTTCGAGGAAATCGAGAGCTGGAATCACTGGACCGAGCTAATTGGATTGATCACCTTTATCGTGGTGACCCGCCCGGGCGGCCGCTACACGGTGCCCTTTGGAGCTACCGTGCTACCGCTTAACGGGTTGGAAATCCCGGTCTCGAGCTCTTCGATCCGCTCTCGATTGGCTGCAGGTGAACCTACTCCGGAATTGCCGGTAGGGGTGCGGGCCTACATCGATGCCCACAGTCTCTACCGGGTAAGCTAACGGTTACTGCTTGGCGGTTACGCAGTACCGGTCGAACGCGTCGGTCAACATTTTTGCAATTTGAGGCGCTTCATTGCTTTCTATCTGGTGACGCGGGAGGACGAAAACAGGCTTGCCGTCGCGGAACAAAGCCACGGAAGGAGAGGATGGCTGGTAATCGCTGAGCAGTTCACGGACGTGCGCGACCGCTTCGAGATCCGCCCCGGCGAAGACCGCCACCGAAGTATCGGGATGAGTTGCGTGCTTCAAAGCTAGACCGACTGCCGGGCGAGCCTTTCCGGCGGCACACCCGCAAACGGAGTTGGTAACGACAAGTACGGTCCCGTTACTCTTGAGCGCTTCGTCCACCTCTTGTGGAGTTTTGGTTTCCTGAACGCCAAAGCGGGTCAGGTCTGCGCGCATCGGCGCTATTAACTGTTCGGAGTATCTCATGATTTTTACTAAGCTTTAAGAGCCTGCTCTTCCATTCTGCACTTTCGGGCTAGCCAAATACCCGGCGATTGTGTCTTTGCGGACGGAATTCACCACAATCTCGTCAGGCTGGTGCGCTTTCGACGTGTAAAACTGGATGGGCTCGTTGACCGTTCGATCTTTCTTTTCGACGGTCTTGTCATCGGCGATCACGGAAATCGTGAACCGGTTGTGCTTGGGATCGGCTTTCTTCAGCATCACCATTACATCGCCGACCCGGGTGGCCGTTTTCGATTTGGTGATAGTAAATTCGGCGTAATTGCGTTCGCCCAGTTCACGCAGCGCTTGCAGCTCTTTGCCGTTTGTAGCAATCAGGCTCGAGTGGCTGTCCAGCTCACCGGTCGCGTGCTTCAGATTGGCAACCGTCTGCTCGAGTTGCGTCTTGGTGTTTCCCAGATCGGTCGAAACAGTGCCGATCTGAGTGGTCGCGGTATCGGCGGTTTGCTTCACCTGAGTGATGGCCGCTTGCTGCGCGGCCTGTTCCTGCGCCACCTTTTCCTGCAGGCTCTGCACCTTTTGCTGGGCATCGATCTTAGCTTGCCCCACCGCAGCTTCAGCAGCGCGGCGCTGCTGCGCCAATCGGGCCTGCAGTTGATCGATGCTGTGGCGGGAGCGCTGGACCTCTTCACTCGAATCGATCCGCATCTTCTCCATAGCGCCGTTCAGGTCGCCCGAGAGTTTGGCGAACTCGTTCCGGTTATTGGTCTTCATGCGGTCGAGCTGCACATAAAGAAAGATATTGGCCGCAGCCAGCAGGGCGATGACTCCGATGAGCACCGGCGTTTTCCAGTTTGGATTGGAAGGCAGCGGAATAATGTAGGTCGGCTGCTGAGGTGAGGTACTCATATAGTTGCCATTATGTTTCAGTTTAAGGCAGAAGTCGTTCGCTCCGTCAACATGAATTCGAGCACGTCCTGTTGTGGGACGCCCGGCTCGAAACAGCGCCTGCAGCGCGACTCGTACGAATCGACGGCTCCGACCAGAATAAGTTCCTCCGATTTGACAATTCGCTGAGTGTGCTTGGCAGGCGCCCCGCAGCACATGCAGACCGCGAGCATTTTCGTGATCGACTCAGCAAGAGCCAGCAGCTCGGGCACCGGGGGAAACGGGCGGCCCAGGTAATCGGTATCGAGACCCGCCACGATAACCTGCTTGCCGGCATCGGCGAGTTTTGTGGCCACAGAAACCAGAGCGGGACCGAAGAAGTTCGCTTCGTCGATTCCTACGACCGCTGTCCGCCCATCCAGGCGCTGCAGGATCTCGTCCGCCGACCGAACCGTCTCAGACTGCATCCGAACATTTGCGTGGCTTACGATCTCAGAATCAGAGTACCGGTCGTCCATACTTGGCTTGAAGACGGCAATGCGCTTGCGCGCCATCTGAGCTCGCCGCAGACGTCGAATGAGCTCTTCCGTCTTTCCGGAGAACATGGGGCCGCAGATCGCTTCGATCCAGCCCGAATTTGCTATAACAGGTTCCAACGTTATTTATGATCTCTCGTAGGGGAGAGAATAACTCAAACGGTGTTTGCTCAACGCTTGATTGAACCCGAGGTACTGGACCACGTACCGCCCGAAGTAGCCCGCCCAAACTTGGCCGACCTGGTGCGCATTAACCAACGCTTCGGCGGCCACTCCGTACTGCGTAAAGCACTCGAATCGGTGGCCGAAACTTCGGGAACATTTAGTTTGTTGGATGTGGGAGCGGCTTCAGGGGATTCGGCCCGGTTCATCAACGGGCTGTATCCCGATGCGGCAGTGACCTGTCTCGATTACAACGCAACCAACCTCGAACGAGCTCCGCGGCCGAAGCTCATCGCCGACGCTTTTGCCCTGCCGTTTAGCGACCGTAGTTTTGACATTGTGCTTTGTTCGCTGTTCCTCCATCATTTTGAGAATACGGAAGCAGTCGAACTGCTGCGGGGCTTTTATGCAGTAGCCAGGAGAGCTTTGGTCGTCTGCGATCTAGAGCGGCACGTTCTCCCATACCTCTTCCTTCCAGCTACCAAGACCCTGTTCAGATGGAACGCCATTACTGTGAGCGACGGGCTAAAGTCGGTACGCGCCGCGTTTCGAGCCGGCGAACTGAAAGACGTCGCGCTTGCAGCTGGCATCACGAAGCCCGCAGTGCGAGTGTATCGGCCGGCCTTCAGATTGTCATTGGTTGCGAAGAGATGAGGGCCGGTGGGCACTCGGAGGAAATACCCACCGGTATGCGTGTGACCCTTAGGCCAACGCTTGTATTGGCGTCAAGCTTAACATAAATCAATTCATTTAATAGCCAAACCAAACGCTCCGGACCTAGTACCTCGCGGAGTTTTTAGTGATGTTTTAGCGACGATAAATTTACCTCGGGATCTACTTCCCCGGCCCAGGACGCCTCTGCTGGACGACCCACGATTACCGAGTAGCCGAGTACTGAAACTAACAGGGCGCCGCATGCAATGGCAAACGATGCCAGAAAGGAGTGAGTAGCGTTAAGCGAGTAGCCGCTCACAATCTGGCCAACTACCCCTGACAGATTTCCGAACCCATTCTGGAATCCCGTCCACTTACCCGCTGCTTGTGGGCCCGAAAGAAATTGAGTCAGTGCCCAATGATTGGAAGACCAGGCGCCCATCGAAGCCGAAGCGAGCAACAGCAGCGTGTTAGCCAGCGACTCATCCCGCACAAGGGCGGCCGGCATCATCAAACCGCAGCAGCCGAGCAGACCGACGCACACAAAGGTTTGGCGCACGCGACCCGCGTTCCAGCCCCGGCGGATCAGCGAGTCGGCCAAGAGCCCGAAGAGCAGAGACGAGAGCGCAACTGTCCAGAATGGCAGGGAGCCAAAAATGGCGAGGCGGTCGCGGGTGTAATGGCGTTCGCTTTCGAAGTAATAAGGAAGCCAGTTCAAAAAAAAGAACCAGGTATAGTTACCGCCAAAGAGCCCGAGCGCCGTTCCCCAGAAGGAGCGGCGCGACACAATCTGGCGGGAGGTGGGACCTTTCTGCTCTCTCTCCGCTTGGATTTGGGACTGGCTGGGCAGCCGGGAAGCGATCAGGCACCATGGCAGCAACCAGAGCAGGCTTGCGCCGCCGATGATCACAAACATGCCGCGCCAGGTATACCACTCGACCATCTTGACGCCGACGAGAATTCCCAGCGCCGGCCCTACTTTCGAGCCAGCATCGATCAGTGCGTTCGCTGTGCCACGCAGCTGCTCCGGAAAGCTGATGACAATGATCTTCGAATAGGCAGGATAAGCAATGGATTCACTCATGCCGAGCAGAAGGCGCAAGGTCAAAATGGCTCCAAACGTTGTCGCGAGACCTGTAAGTCCGGTTGCTGCCGACCAAAGCAGGAAGCCAATGGCATACGCCCAGTTGACGTTCCAGCGATCCACGATCTTGCCGGACACGATTTGCGAAAGTGCATAAGTCAGGGAAAACGCGGCGAGTAAGTAGCCGAGCTGATGAGGTGCAATGTGAAGTTCCGTCGAGAGGCTTTTGGCGGCCACTCCGAGATTGCCCCGGTCCGCGTAGTTAATGCAGACAGAGATGACGAGGAGAGCAAGCGCCGTCCAGTGGAGAGGTCGCGGCTTCAGCATCTCTCGTGTCATGTGTGGCAAATGTATCAAAGAGCATGGTCAGGGAAGCCAGAAACGTAAAAATCGCAAATCCCTAGTGCAAATAAAACAGGCTTAGCCGTGGAACCTGGGCGCGTTCGAGCAGCGCGGTGTCGAGATAGCGCCGTTCGAGCATGGAAAGCTGGTCCGCGGTCATCTTGCCGCGATACGGCTTCAGTTCCCGATCGAGAGCCTCGCGCATGGCGTACACATCTTCATCGGTTTGACGAGCGCGGATAGCAGCGACAAGCTTTTCTTCGAGAGCCGTGAGGCGGCGTTCCAGGTCTTCCAAGTTCTTCAAATGCTCTTCAACCTGCCCGGCAAAGGCGTCCAGAGAGGCAGCGATTTCAAGGAACGGCGGCTCGTTTTTTTGCCGGATGCTTGAGGCTGCGTTGCTCAGATAAGAGTGAAGCTCTTCGACCGCAAAAGGCGCCGTGCCGCGCGTCGAACTGCTATCACGCGCGGCAGGCGCACGTTGCGCCGCTTCCATCACTGCCTGAGCGCAGTAGGCAATTGAGTTCACCTGCCGCCGCTTCTGCTTCCGGCTGCGCCATTTTTCGAATGCTTCGTCGATCCCTTTCAGCACGGCTTCGAGCGGAACGCCTGCCTGTTGCCAGCTTTCAATCAAAGCCCAATCGAGCGGAGAGAGCAAGAAGAGCGCCGTACCGCGCGCCCGTTGGAAATGCTCCTCAATTTCGGTGAAGTAGTTAAAATAATTCCCGGACCAATCCGATTCCGGTTCGAGCGCCGCGCCAGACTCTGTCATCGCGCGGCTCCGGTATCGGGACGAATACCGCCTGACGAGATTCGCTCGATCTCGCCGCTCTCGAGACGGACGAGCAGGAAACCATGCTCGTCTAGGCCGGCGGTCACTCCGCGCGCTCCACTCTCTTCGACAATCACCCGCCGGTTCATCACATAAGACGACGCGGCAGAGAACGCGCGCAACACGGCCTCGATTCCGTTGTGGAGCAGTAGCGCCTGGAAGGAATCGAGCGATTCGAGTACGGAACCGAGTACCACTTCACGAGATTGCGGGCTGCCGCCGCTCGCAAGCAGCAGCGAAGTAGCCGGAGTGCGCAGCGCGTTTGGAAACGCAGTGTTATTGACGTTGATACCTACACCGGCGATGACACAACCGCCCACCAACTGCGCAAGAATTCCCGCTACTTTCTTCTCGGCAATCAACACGTCGTTCGGCCAGCGTAAATCGCACGTCACGTGAGTTGCGTTCGCGATGCCTTCCGCGACTGCTAGTCCAATCAGTAGGCTCGCTACGGGCAGATCGCTCGGGGGAACCGGCAGCCGCAGGAGAATCGAAGCATAAATGCCGACGTCTTCTTCAGAAATCCAGTTGCGGCCCAAACGCCCTATTCCGCTCGTCTGCTCATCCGCAATCACAACCGTCCCATTCGGTGCCCTCACAGTGGCCAGCCGAGACGCCTCGGTCATGGTCGAACCAATAACCGGGATGTAGTGAAACTCGTTTTCGGGCCGCAGCTCGCGGAGCTTGCCGAGGTCGAGCGGCATTACGGCCGCGCCAACTCAAGACGGAAGCTGATGTCGACCGCAGTGGCGGAATGCGTGATTGCACCGCATGAAATGTAATCGGGTCCGGCTTCGGCGTACGGCCGGATGTTGTCGAGTCTGATGTTGCCCGAGAGTTCGGTGGTGGCCCGGCCAGCGATGTGTTGAATCCACTCACGCGCCTCACCCGGGCTCAGATTGTCGAGCAACAGGTGTTTGGCTCCGGCCGCCAGCGCTTCCTCCAGCTCCGCGCGAGTGCGAACTTCAATTTCAATCGGCCCATCGAAATTTCTTACTCTGCTAAGTGCATTCGTGACTCCGCCTGCTGCCGTGATGTGATTGTCCTTGATCAAAACGGCGCCGAATAAGCCTTGCCGGTGATTTGTCGCGCCGCCGGCAGCCGCCGCAAATTTTTCGAGCAGGCGAAGGCCGGGCGTGGTCTTCCGTGTATCAAGAACCTGCGCGTCCGTACCTGCGACTGCATCCACGTGTTTGCGAGCAAGAGTCGCGACACCACTCAGACGCTGCAGAAAATTGAGCGCCACTCGTTCGCACGCGAGCAGAGTCCGAGCGGAACCAGACACCCGCGCTAACACATCACCGGCCTGAACGGCAGAGCCGCTGTTCTTGAGAATCTCAAGCTGCGCACCGCCTCGCCCTTCATATATAAGAGGCAGAAGCTCGATGGCCGCCAAAGTAAACGGCTCTTTCGCAAGGAAAACGCCAACGGCTTGCAAATTCTCCGGCACAGTGAGATTGGAGGTCACATCTCCCGGCCCGATATCTTCCTGCAACGCAGTCGCGACCGCGCCTTGCACTTGGGGGTGCGTGATGTCGAACATTCGTTACCCGGCACCTTCGAGCAGTCTTTTATTTTTCGCAAGCTGCTCGCGGTATTCAACTAGCTTCGAGCGCAGCGTCGCCACGACTCTTTCCGGTGCGCGGCTCAGGAAAGTTTCATCACTGAGCTGCCGCTCGGAGTTGGTGATTGCCCGCTCGAGCCCGGCAAGTTCCTTCTCGATGCGGGCGCGGGCTTCGGGAGTGAGTGCACCGTTGCTTGTTCCTTGCGAGGCCGGAAATTGAAGTTCAAACATGCCGGGCGGCCATTCTTCTTCGTGCTGCTCGATCACGCGCAGATTTGCCAATTGTTCTGTCAACTCGACGTGATTCTCGAAAGAGCTCATACCAGACATACGCAGCTTGACATCGGCTTTCAGTTTTGGATTAATCTTGTTGTCAGCACGCCAATCGCGAGCATTCGTAACTATGCATTGCAGGATTTCGAATTGATCGATTTGCTGTGACGAGCTTGCATCCGGAAAAACGATTGGGTAACACGCGAGTGAAATAGACTTGGGCTGCTTTTCTGCTTTGATGGTCTGAATCAAACGTTGCCAGAGCTCTTCGGTCACGAACGGCATAAATGGATGCAAAAGTCGAAGCGCTCGTTCGTAGACAGTAAGCGTTGCACGCCAGTGTTCGTCGATATCTGATTTTTCCCGAAAACTAAGCTTCTTGATTTCGAGATACCAATCGCAGAAATCGTGCCAGACGAAATCCCAAAGAGTTTGGGCGGCTTCATGGTAACGGTGCACTTCGAGGGCGCGAGTCACCGTTTCTATGGCCTGGTTTAGCCGGTTGAAGATCCAGGCGTCTTCGAGGGACTCGGAATAGCTGACTAGTGCTTCCGGCGGTGTCCACTCTGTCACGCCCGAGCGACCCAGATTCATAAAAATAAGTCGTGAAGCGTTCCAAAGCTTATTCGCAAAGCTCTGTCCCGCTTCCATGCGATCTTCTTTGAGCGCAATATCGGAGCCCGCGGCAGCAGAAATCAGCAGCGCAATGCGGCAAGCATCGGTGCCGTATCGATCCATGATTACCAGCGGGTCGATCACGTTGCCTCTGGTCTTCGACATTTTTTGCTTATCTGCATCGCGCACCAGACCATGAATGTGCACTTCGCGAAACGGCACTTTCTCTGTCATTTCCAACCCGAGCATGATCATGCGCGAAAGCCAGAAAAACAGAATGTCGAATCCCGTAATGAGCAGCGATGTCGGGTAGAACGCTTTGAAGTCAGGCGTGTCGTCCGGCCATCCTAATGTGGAGAACGGCCACAGGCCAGAACTGAACCAGGTATCGAGCACATCGGGATCCTGCTCGAGCTCGGTAGAGTGGCAATGCGGACAAGTCGCCGGAGCCTCGCGTTGAATCGTGGTGCGCGAACAGTTCCGGCAATGCCAGGCGGGAATCCGATGGCCCCACCACAGCTGGCGCGAAATGCACCAGTCGCGAATGTTCTCCATCCATTGAAAGAAGAGTGCCTCACGGTCGTCCGGTACGAAGCGGATTTTGCCCTCGCGCACCGCGCCCATCGCTTTGGCTGCAAGAGGCTTCATGCGCATGAACCACTGAGTAGAAACAAGTGGCTCTACAACCGTCTTGCAGCGATCGCATTTGCTGATGCTAACCGTGTACGGTTCGGTCTTCACTAACTCGCCTGATTCCTCCAGTGCGGCTAGAACGCGCTTGCGTGCTTCGAACCGGTCGAGCTCGGCATAGGGGCCAGCAGCCGCCGTCATGCGAGCATCCTCACCGATCACTTTGATGAAAGGCAGTTTGTGCCGCTTACCCATTTCGAAGTCGTTCGGATCGTGAGCAGGCGTGACTTTCACGACGCCGGTCCCGAACTTCGGATCTACCAGCGAATCCGTGATGACAGGAATCGCGCGCCCAACCAGCGGCAGCTTGACAGTTTTGCCATGTAGATGCCCGTATCGCTTGTCATCGGGATGAACAGCGACCGCCGTGTCACCGAGCATAGTCTCCGGCCGCGTGGTTGCGACAGTAGCTGATTCGTGCCCCCCCGTGACTTGATATCGCACATACCAGAGGTGGCCTTCCGTCGCTTCATGAATCGTCTCGAGATCGGAGATGGCCGTCTGGCAGCGAGGACACCAGTTCACCATGTACTCGCCGCGGTAGATCAGGTCCCGTTCCCACAGACGAACGAACGTCTCCCGAACAGCGCGGGAGAGCCCCTCGTCCATGGTGAAGCGCTCACGAGACCAATCCACGCTTGCGCCTTCACGGCGAATTTGCGCGTTGATGCGGCCGCCGTACTCTTCCTTCCATTGCCACACGCGGCGCTCGAATTCAGCGCGACCCAGCTGTTTACGCGTAAGATTTTCTGACGCAAGCTGGCGCTCGACTACCATCTGCGTCGCGATGCCGGCATGATCGGTTCCAGGTAGCCAGAGAGTCACCTCCCCCTTCATGCGGTGCCAGCGAACGGCCACATCCATCATGGTGTGTTCGAACATGTGGCCGATGTGCAGCGAGCCAGTGACGTTGGGAGGCGGAATAACGATGGAGAAAATCCGGGCGCCTTCTTGCTGCGCGGCAACCGCATCCGCCCGGTAAATGCCGGATTCGATCCACCACTGAGCCCAGTGCGGTTCGAAGCGCTGAGGCTCGTAGACCTTCTCAAGTTGCATGGAAATTTCAGCGTAGCAGCACACCGCGCGGCATAGATCCTAGAGCGCCGCCAACGTTCGGGAAGAATGTTGCGCAGTGTGTTTTAATGGGGAAAGCTTTGTTTGGACTCGACCAGTACACTTGGTCAGCGCCAGCGAGCAAGATGCTCCTCAGTAGCTCAACGGTAGAGCATTCGGCTGTTAACCGAAGGGTTGTAGGTTCGAATCCTACCTGAGGAGCCAGAAATCAAAGCACTTATCCTCTCGATTCAGCGGCATTCGTTAGCTCACAACAGTGACTTGTGGGGAATCTTGTGGGACTGTTTCCGTACTATTCGGTTGGGCCGGCTAACTTTTTCTTACTTGAGATTGCCTCAACAGCCTTCCGTTTGGCTTCGGTCCGGATGTGGGAGTAATGCTTCACCATGTCACGCGAAACGTGTCCAGCAAGATCCTGGATCACCTGGTCGCCCGCGCCGCTCTCAGCCAGATCTGTAACAAATGTATGCCGGTTGTCGTGAAACCGTCCCGTTACTTTCGCCGCACTTCTTGCATTTCGCCAAGCTGTTTTCAGTGACGTCTGGGGCCGTGTCGGGTCCTGGGGCCAAGCCCGTCCAAAGGGAAAAACAAACCAGTCAGGCTGTGCAACACCGAATTTTCCGGTGTACCAATCCCTGTACTCTACGGCTGCCGCTAATAGCTCCTCGTTCAGTGGGACGGTTCGACCAGACCCCGCATCCGTCTTCGTCTCACCAACGGTCAGCATCCGCTTTGCAACGTTGAACCGGCTCCACTGGAGTGTACGGATTTCTTTATCGCGCAAGCCCGCGTGCTGGGCAAGCATTGTCGCGAGGTATATGCCCTTGGATCTTTTAGCTCCCTTTGCGGCATTCACGAGCCCCGTCTTCTCTTCGGCCGAGAAAGCTTTGCCCACGCGCTTCGCGCTCCTCAACTTAAGCGCTTTCTGTTGCTTAAGCTTCGCGCGAATCGCTCCCGCTTGGGCAATCGGCAAAAGCCTTAGCAGGAATCCGACCTCTTCGTTGATGGTCTTAGGCGCAGCACCTTCGGTCAATCGGTCGGTCTGGTAGCGCATAACAGTATTATCAGTGATGTCGATCGCCATCCGATCACCCAAGAGGCGTTCAATGTGGGCCAGAGCGTAGGTCGCGAAACTGGCCGATTTTGGTTGGCGTACTTTGTAACCCTTCAGGAATGCTCTGGATAGCTCGGCCAGTCCTTGAACTCGATCGTTACGAGAATCGACTATTCCGTTGAAGCCCTCCTCCAACTCACGCCGGCGACGTTTCTCCGCTTCCTTGGCAACGGTCTTTGAAGTTGTCTTAGCTGACTCTTTGATCCGACGTCCGGCGAACACGAATTCGTAGTACCAGACTTTGGTGTGCTTCATCTTTCCGCTCACTTTGTCCTTATACTGGGGCCGGTAAACGCTCACTCGATACCTTTCACTTCGATGTTCTCTCTTCCAGGCAAACCTCACCTCCTCACTTACAATACGGCGACAGTCTAGCCGCAGCCCGTGAAGCCCTTGTCACTCATCACTACGGGGGGAAATATCCTGTCGGCTAGGAGCATCGAGGTTCCCTCAACGTCGATCAGTTCAGGATCTAACAAAAGGCACTACCGAAAATGGATAAGCTGTGAGTCATGGCAGAAAAGGCAAAAAACCATTCTGGGGTTCTTCTCCTTGCTCTTGCCGCTGTCTTGGTATTCTTTTGGCTCATAGGTGAACTGTCTAATCGATCTTCACCTAAGATTAGCGACCCAATTACACCTACGAGTGGCAATCCTGCGCCCTGTAAGGACAACAAACAGAGTGCCATATGGTTACTCCTCGGATGTACGAGAAACCGGAGTAAGTGTGATAGCTCGGCCAGGAACCACACTCATGCTTACTGTAAAGAAGAAAGCTGATACCCTCGCTAGTGATTGTGGCTCGGAAATAACGTTGAGTGCTGTGTGGAATGGTGATGTAAAAAGTGCTCTGGTTGGTGAGAAGTTATCGGAATCTTTCTGGACATCGTGGCTAGCTCCAATGATTATGGGACTGGCGTTTGTTGGCGTGGCCGGAGTTTGGTATTTGAGAAGACGGTAGCAGGTGACCTGCCTCGATTTACTCAGCCAGTCATCATTGAGGATTTTAGTACCTCGGTGTCGAGGGCGTTGGAGTCCGACAAAAAGTCGGGGGTCGGCAGTCTATCCGATTCGAGTTGTAGATTCTGCGTTGCCAACAGTAATGCGCCCAGGCGCAGTGCCGGAGAAACCGGGGTAGCGGCAGCAACTCTGCGATTTCTTACTCTAAGGAAAGGCGACCTTTTGTTTCCAATGAGTTGAAAAGGAGGTGTGGGCTGCCATGCGAATCGCAATCAACGCTTTTGCATATTGACAACAGGGGAGTTAGGAAGTTCCCATTCTCCTGAGAGTAAATTTCCGCACCGTTGCTGCCGCTACCCCGACGCGATCGCGGCCGTGTATCCTCGCACGGAAGTCCAGTTGTGCATTGTGCACATGGTGCGCAACAGTCTGGCGTACGTGAACTGGAAAGAACGCAAGGCGGTGGCCGAGGATCTGCGCAGTATTTACCGAGCTCCGACGGCCGAAGCCGGAATGACGGCACTGGACAGCTTCGAAGAGCGGTGGAACAGTAAGTACGCAGCCATTGGCAAGCTGTGGCGTCGGCACTGGGCCGGCATCAGCCCGCAGTTTGCTTACCCGGAAGAGATCCGGAAGGCCATTTATACAACCAACGTAGTGGAATCGCTGCACATGACGCTGGCAAGGTGATCAAGACACGGGCATCGTTTCCGAACGAGGAATCCGCGCTGAAGCTGCTGTATCTGGCGCTGCGGAATATCGCGCAGCGCTGGCGGCCAGCGCCGAACTGGCGCACCTCGTCGACTGTATCCGGAGCGATAGGCAACTCATGATTAGTAATTACTTCCTGATCGCTTGCATACATGACAGTGCGAGCATAACTGCGCACAGGGCAGAAACATGCAAAGTATTTGCGACTTATCTGTAAAAAAGCGCTGAATCAGTTTCTAACGGCAAGGCCAGTGACGTCCTTGCGCTTTTACAAACTTTTTACAAGACTCCAACATGCTTCGCGGCCGTTAGGCTGAAACTTGTTAGAGATATTCGCGATTTAGAGGGGATAAATCCATGCTCAAGTTGAATAGAGCCTTTGCTGGTCTCACGGTCTTAATGTTGGGCGCCATGGTCGTGCCAGCGGCAAGTTTGGACAGTTACGTTCAAACAAACCTTACATCGGATCTGCCAGGTGTTGCCGCGCATCAAGATCCCAACCTGGTGAATCCGTGGGGAATTGTTGCGAGCCCTACCTCGCCATTCTGGATCAGTGACAATCATTCCGGCCTATCCACGCTTTACAACGGCACGGGAGCAGCTTTGCCCCTGGTTGTGACGATACCTCCACCCGTGGGAGGCAGCGGCCCGGCGGCTCCTACCGGCATCGTATTCAATTCCACCGCCGGCTTTTCGGGAGCGCACTTCATCTTCGATACCGAAGACGGAACTCTCGCGTCATGGAGCGCGGGCACGTCGGCAATACTTCAGGCGACTTCGGCCCCGGGCTCGGTATACAAAGGACTAGCCATCGGAGGTAGCGGATCGGCCAGCATGTTGTTTGCTGCAAATTTCGGACTGGGACGAGTCGATGTTTTTGACTCTAACTTCAAGCCAACGACTGTCGCCGGTAGTTTCAAAGACAACACCATTCCGGCGGGGTACGCGCCTTTCAACATTCAGAATATTAACGGGAATCTATATGTGACTTATGCATTGCAGGATGCAGCCAAACACGACGATGTTCGAGGTCCGGGTCATGGCTTCATCGATGTGTTCGACACCGGCGGTAACTGTCAAGGGCGGAGTGAAAGTTTCCCACTGCGGCGGAGTAAAAGGTGACCACTTCAATAGTTCGTAGACAGGCTTTTGTGAGGGATTTTTGTTGTTTCTGGGGATGGCTGGAGCGCAGCCCTTGCGACGCCCGTAGGGCGGCGCGTTTTGGCGGAGCGGAAGCCGTCTCCAGAAACAAGCGCCCGGCCGAGGGGGAACTATTGCGGACCAGGATCTTTCTTTTTACGGCTGTTCTTGAGCCGGAAACTATCGCCGTTCATCTCCAGAATGTGGACATGATGGGTCAGCCGATCCAGGAGCGCACCGGTGAGCCGTTCCGA
>JAABUQ010005451.1_pt1 | contig 20283 bp, 23 predicted proteins | sample 5560001 | NCBI WGS metagenome assembly JAABUQ01 (sample SAMN10711888, study PRJNA513371) | rock metagenome | isolation source: Antarctica rocks | place: Antarctica: Victoria Land, Finger Mt nord | collected 2015-12-18
ATCGCGGAGCGCGCCTTCGTCGCCAAGCGCGAGCGCGCGCACGCGTCTCGCCGGAATGCGGAGCAGAGCGGCCGTGATGAGGACGAGCGCGGAAGGCGCGAACCCACCGCCGCGGGTCATCGTCGCGTGGCGCATCGCATCAGCGGCGCGGAGCGTATTTCGCAGTGATCTCTTCGATCACCGATTCGTCCACATCGGTCCCACGCGCGCGCGCGAGCGATTCCGCCTCGCTACGCAGTTTCTTCGTCACCGACACGCGCACGAAGAATGGCACACGTTTGGTCGTCTTTTCCGCAAGCGCTTTCGCGCCGTCGGTCCACGTGAGGACGCTGTTCTGACCCTTCCCGGATTCGGTCGTGACGCCGGGTGCGGCACTGAGGATCTCGCTCGTGCGCTTCGTGGCTTGCACGGGCGGCGCGTACGACGTCGGGAGGTTGGCGAAAAGCGTATCGAAGAGCGTCTCGCAGATCGTCTGCAACAGCCACACCGCACCCGCGTAGCCCATGAACGGCGTTCCTGTCGCGCGACGCACCACGGCGCCGGGGAACGACGCCTGATAGAAGCGCGACGGCAGCTTCTCTTGCGCGAGGATCATCCGTTCGTTGATCGAGCCGAAGACGAGCATCGGACTCGGGCTCGCATCGGCGAGCGCGGCGCGCACGACTTCGCTCGGCGAACTCTCGGGGCCGGTGCGATAGGCGCTGTACGTGATGGGCAGGCCGAGCTCGCCGCCGAGATAGTGCTCGAGGCCGTCCTTGTACGACGGCGGCGCGACGATCGCGATCGGACTGTTCGCGAAGAAATCGCTGTGCGTCGAACGCCAAATGTCTTGCCACGCGGCGAGTGTCGTCTTCTTCTCGAGCGCGATAAAGGCTTCAGCGCGCGCTTCGAGACCGAGCGTTTTCGCGACATCGCGCAAAAACGTCGTCGTGTCTTCGAGACCGAACGGTGCTGCAAACGTCGGCAAGCCGACTTCGCGTGCGAGCGACGACCCGAACTCTTTGTACATGACGATCGTCGCCGTTGCATCGGTGAGGCGCGAGGTATCGTACGAGTTCGCATCCCAGGGATAGAGCAGGTTGATCCCGGCGCCGATGCCCGCGAGCAGGCGTTTGATCTCCGCGATGTCGCTGTACGAATTGAAACAGCCGTACGTCGGCCCGATGATGTTGACCGACGGACCCGCGGGCCTGGGCGCGGGTCCCGCGCTCCCCGGACGTACGAAATGATCGCGATGCTGCCACAGGAAGAGCAGCGCGCGATCGCGTGCGTGCCATTCGTCATCGTCGAGCGACTGCGCGTTGAAGAACAGCGGCGTACCCGCGACGCCCTCGTCGATCGTCGTCCACGCGGCGCCGATCAATTCGGACATCGGCGTGCTGACGATGAAGACTTGCTTCCCCTCGACGTTCGCGCGCGCGACTTTCTCTTTGAGCACGCCGAGCGTGCCCGCGATCGTCACTTCGTTCTCCGATAACTCGGAGCACGTGACGTTCTGGAGATACGGAATCGAATCGGTGTAGTTGATAACCGCAACCGCCGGCATCACGTGACAGCCGACGGGTCCATCGAGCACGACGTTTCCGTCACGCAAATTCGCGAACACCTGCATCGCGCCCGTATCGCCGCCCGCATGATCGAGATCGGTGACCCGATTGCGAATCGGCGTGTTGACGTTGTCGCTGGGAAGTTCTTGCGTGAGACCCATCGGCGCTACGCTCCGACCGCGCCATGCGCGGCCTGCGTTTGTGCGCCGCCGGTCGCCGGTGCGAACGCGTCGTTAACGATCAAATGTTCCGTGAGGTCGATCTTCGGTTGCCACGAGGTCGCGGTCTGACGCGGCACGCCCGTTTCGCTGAAGAAGGACGCGATTTTGTGGTACCGCGCTTTGCTGCGGTAGGTCGACGTCGCGAGTGAGAGAATGTCGGCCGCACCTTCGGCAAACATCTGCGACCGCGTCGCCATTGCATTCGTGTAGTAGATCGAGGGAATGCCGAGTTCTTTCGCGTGCGCGCAGAGCGGCGTCGTCCCGATCACGCAATCGTAGGGGTGATCCTGCAGCGCTCCGATTTCGTCATCGAAGTTCGCACCGTAGAGCACGGTGCAGCCGCGTTCGCGCAGCCACGCTTCTTCCTGACGCGCGAGCGGATTGGTATTGACCGCCGTTGAGAGGTACGGTACCGAAGCACCGGCTTCGATGAGCAGCCTCACGAGCATGAACTCGTGCCCCTCATAACCCGCCACCATAAAGGTCAGGCCCTTGAGCGGATAATCGGCCATGGCGGCGCGGACTTTTTCGCGCTCGTCCGCAGCGACCGACTCGACGGTCGCCGGATCGAGCTGCAGGATCTCGCCGACGCTCTTGATCCAAGCGTACGTGCCGTCGATGCCGACGGGGGCGCCTTCAACGAAGGGCAAGCCCTGCTTCATCTTCATCCGTTTCACGCTCTCGCTGTAAAACGGATGCAACGGTGCGTTGACGGCGCCGTCCACCATCGCGACGTAATCGTCCCAGCGCGGTCCCGGCACCGTCGTGTTCACATGCGTGCCAATGCGCCGTAGCACGTCGTCGATCTTGATCGGATCCGACGGGAACAGTTCGCCAATGAGATTGACACCCGAGCGCGCCTTGCGCTGCGAGGGCAGCCGCCACACGAGTGAATCGACGACGATATCTTTCGCACGCGCGTGCGTGTGCACCGAATACGCGGGCAACGGCACATAGACGATTTCCGTGTTACCGATTTGCTTGGGCAAAAGTTCGAAGGGCAGGCCGACCGTATCGCTCACACAGAGCGAGCAGATCGGGATCAACGATGGCTGATATTTTTCAGCCATCTCCACGACCATCGCCTTGAGTTCGTCGAAGACGGAGCCCTTGGCCCACATTTGCGATGAGACGCCGGGCGAGAAAATCGGCCGATTCGCGACGTAAAAATGTGCGACGAAGGTGTGGCCGTACATACACCCGTCACCCGAGGAGATGACGATCGGCATCGCATCTTCCATCCGCAAAAGGTTGCGAATCGCGCCGAAGGCGGGGCACATCGAGGATGCTTGTTTGGACAATTCAGTTCAACCGTTCGCGGCGTGACGAGAGCCGTCGGAAAGCAAGAAGAGCGACGCGTCGCGCGTCGCGGATCGAAAGACGAACACCCTTACCAATCCGCCGAGGGAACCGCGAATCCGCCCGCGCTGACGACCGTCGGCACGAGCAGTTTCTCGGCGTCGTGCTCCGCTTCGAGGTAGCGATGATCGAGCGCCCCGCCATTGGGAATGCCGCGCATATCGTCGATCTCCGGAAGCGACCAAAGCTCGTCGGACGAAACGGCCGTGCCGTCCATCGTCGCGGCGTTGCCCGAGAGCACGCACATGAACTCATGAAAGTCGACGGGCTTGGGCGTATAGGCGGGCTTGTTGTCGATCGCGTCGATGACCTTATCGATCGCGGCTGCGATGAGCGGATGCGTTTCGCCGGATGCCGCAATCTCGCTCTGCGGGATCACCGGCAACGACGCGAGGACGGGCACGCCGAGAAATTCGGCCATGCGCGCGGCCTTACCCGAACCGTCGTCCTTGTTGACGAAGAGTCCCAGGAGTCGCGTCTTGCCGCCTTGCTCCGAGAAATAGCGCACGGCGGAGGCGATGTTGTTGGCCGCGTACATCGACTGGCCTTCGTTACTGCAGACGATGATGAGCTTGTCGGCCATCGACCGTGCGATCGGCGTACCGAAACCGCCGCACACGACGTCGCCCAAGAAGTCGAGCAACATGTAGTTGAAGTTCCACTCCGAAAGGCCCCATTTTTCGAGCAAGCCGAAGCCGAACGTGATCCCGCGGCCGCCGCAGCCGCGCGCCGATTCCGGCCCGCCGAGCTCGATGCAGTACACGCCTTTGCCCTTGAAGATGATATGCTCGGGGGCGAGCTCTTCTTCTTTGCCGTCTTTCTGAAACTGCGCCCACGTGCCGAGCACCGTGGGTATGAATGCGCCGCCGAAGTGCTGCACGACGCTGTCGTGCTTGGGATCGCAGCCCATCTGCAACACGCGATTGTCGCGATCGGTCAGCGTTTTTGCGACCATGCTCGTGAGGAACGACTTGCCCGCGCCACCCTTACCGTAGAACGCGGTCGTGTTGTTCTTGCTTACGCCCATTGCAGTATCACTTTCGGGACTGAGGGATCTTCGAAGGCCGTCCGATACGCCGCTTGGTAATCGGCGACCGGAACGATGTGGTCGGCCATGCGGCCGACAGTGATGCGCCCGTCCGCGAGCATATCGCGAGCGGCGAGGAGATCGGGATGCGCCCACTCCCGCGCGACGAGCAACGAGACTTCTTTGACGAACAGATCGACGAACGGCGTGCGCAGTTCGTCGTAATATGAAAGCAGCACGATCGATCCGCCGGGCCGCACGGAGCGCGCGCACGCCGCGATCAATTCGGATTTGCCGGTCGCTTCGAACACGGCGTCGAGATCGTGCAGCGCTTCGTCGATCGACGTTGCCGAGACATCGAGCCGCTCGCAGCCGTCAGGTGATTCCGCGAGACGCGCCGCGCTCACATCGGCGCACGTGACATGGGCGCCAGCCTCGATGAGAAAACGCGCCGCAAACTGGCCGATCGCGCCCATGCCGAGCACGCACACGCGCTGACCGCGCGCCTCGCCGAGGCGACGCACGCCGTGCAGCGACGTCGCCGCGAGCGCGAGCAGCGGCGCGACCGAGAGCGGAATGCCGTGTAGCGGGACGACTCGTGCGGCGTTCTTGATCAGCCGCGCGGCGTTGCCGCCGAACACGCCCGCGACGTCGGTGTAGCACATGCTGCCGCCGACGAAGACGGCGTCGCCGACCGCGACGTCGGCAACATCCGCTCCGACCCGCGCGACGATCCCGACGGACTCGTAGCCCGGCACGAGCGGGAACCGCAACATCGGAAAGCCCGGCAATTTTCCGGAGTAGATGAGCCGCTCGGTGCCCGCGGAGATGGACGAAAATTTCGTATCGACGACGACTTCGTCCGCGGCCGCTTCGCGCAGGCTCGCCTCGTGCGTCCCGAGTTCACCCGCCGCGCGAAATACGATCGCGTGCGCCGTTTCGCCGCTGGCTTTCGGAGGTGCCATCTCAGCGCCGTGCCCGTGACCTTGGCCGTTCCCCGCCGTCACGTGCGCCGCCGGTGCGCCGTGCACCATGGGAACCGTTTCCGACGTGCTCACGCGGCGATCCCGAGCATTTTCTCGGCCGCTTGCGTCTCTTGCTTCTGGCGCTGGGTGCGGTGAATATACTGCGCGACGTTGATCGCGTAGACGGTATACGCGAGGCCGAGCATCAGCAGTACGGCTGGCATGATATCGCGGTGGAACGCCTCGACCCCGAGATATGCGAGTTGGAACATGAAGACGATCAACGTCATGACGTCTTCGATGAGGAATTCCGGCGCGAACCACCAGTATCCGAAGACGTCGCGTTCCCATAACGACCCCGTCAGTACGGCGCCGACCATGAGTCCGATTTTGACGAGGACCGAGGTGTGGACCGCATCGTACGATACCGCCCCGCGGAAGTAGGCAACGAGATATCCGACGCTCACGAAAAACGCGAGCATCTGGCCGATCGCGAACAAGGGATGAACGATCGTCCAAACGCTGGATTTGCGCCGATCGCGCACGGCCAGCACGGAGCTTTCGGGCATTGGTATCCTCCAGCCCGATGCTACCCCGACCCCGGGCCCATCTCGGTGATACCTATCACCCGGAGCTCTCGGGGCCGAACGGGGGTTGCACGTGGAATCCGTCTAACGTCGCATCAACCCGCCCATGCCCTTAGGAGCCATGCGTGAACGTCGTCCTCGTCCTCCTCGTCATCATGCTCGTCGGCAGCGTCGCCGCCATGATCATCGTCCCGCCGTTCCTCTTCAAAATCGAACGCACCGGCCGCGTAAACTTCTTCGGCATAAAGTTTCTCTAGAGACGTTGTCCATCGGATTGCCGGATTACGAACGGAAAGAGCCGCTAACACGCGGCTCTTTGGTTCTGCAATTCGATGGACGTTCGTGGATGAGCTAGACGATCAGGGCTTCTAGGCTTCCGAGATCGAGCAGCTCGAGGGCTTGGCCGGTGCTGGCGTCGCGGACGTAGCCTTTTTGACGGAAGCGCGCCATGTTGCGCGAGACGGTTTCGCGGGCGGTGCCGATCATGTTCGCGAGATCTTGATGCGTGACGGGCAGATCGATACGAACACCACTGTCGGTTTGCACGCCGTACTGCTGCGAGAACTTCACCAGCACGCGCGCGAGGCGCGAGGCGACGTCGCGGCCGCGGAAATCGTCGAGCAGTGTGAGCGCATCGCTCACCTGTTCGGAGATGCGCTGCATGAACGCGGTGAGACGCTCGGGGCGTTCGCGCAGGTACGCCTCGAAGGCGGCGTTATCGACCGCATACACGTCGCTGCCTTCCATCGCCTCGACAAAGACTTCGCGCCAATACCCATTGAGAACGGCGCGATCGCTCCAGAGCGATCCGGTCTGCAAGATCGTGATGAGAATCTCGCGGCCGCTCGCGAGTAACTTCGTTACCTTGAGCGTCCCCGTAGCGCAATAAAACGTTTTTTCAGGACGTTTTTCAGGATCGGATAGGACCGCACCACTGTCGTAACGACGCGATGCGCCCTCCAAGAAGAGCGCATCGATCGTGGTGTCCGTGTTCGCCACAACGACGGACGAACTCGGAAGACTCCAGAATAAATCCAACTAGTGGTCGATAGCCCCCGACGCGAGATGCGCCCCCGGGTTCTCTTGAACTTCGGGGTGCGCAGCAATCGCTTGGACTGGCGTCTGGTCCAGCCCTGCTTTCACCAGCGCGCTCGGCCACTTGTTTCCCTGATGACACGTATAGCACGTGACGGCTTTGATATTGGGAGGCAGATATTTGTGGTTGATGTCGTCGACCATCGCCCACATGCGGTGCGCGATCTTGTTCGTCGGATAGTACTGTAGTGAAACGAAATCGGCGCTGTTGTGGCAGAAGAGACAGTTCACACCGAGCGACCGCGCCGCCGAATACATAGAGTTCACCACGTACCCGGCTTGCTTCGTCGACTTGTTCGTCGAGTTGAGATATTGCACGGGAACCACGTTCCAATGCACGCCCATGTGCGCTTGGCCTCGGTGACACGTCACGCATCCGACCGCCCCGCTGACCGCGTAATTCGGATAATCGCGTTTCGCGGGGATGACCCAATCGCGCTGCACGCCACTCGACATGATCTGCATCGTACGCGCGATCTTCTTCGTCGCCGTGTCGTAGGCGAAGTTGCCGGTGTTGTGACAGTACGAACATTGCACGCCGAGCGCTTGGGTGTAGTACGTCATCTGCCCGATCAACTGCACGTACGAGTACTGTTTGAGGACCTGGACGTTGTAAAGTTGTCCCGCAGAGTAGTTGCGCGGCACGCTCTTCGGCTGCGTGGAGTAATCGAGCTTCGCGTTCTGATCGACGGGGCCGTATTGGCCCTTATAGATCTCATTCGCGCGTTCGTCCGTCTCGACGCCGTCTTGTGCGGGATTGACGAGCAAATTCGGCGTTTGGAGCGCGCGTTCGGGTTTGCCGAGCGCCGTGCCCGGAACGACGCCCTGCGGCGCGGTGCCGGTACTCGCGGCCTTGACGGGACTGAGAAGCGGCACGACCGACGACGCCGCGACGATCGTTGCTGCCACGAGCAGCGGTGCGAAGAGTTTACGCATATTAGAAGCCGCCCTGCGGAGTTTTGATTAGCTTAGCATCCGGTGCGTTGATTCCGACGGCTGGCTTTTGTGGAGTGCCGTTGATCGCTTCACGCGTCATCGGGCCGTACTGTTGCACCCATCCGTGATCGACGCCCCAGACGTACCAATCTTTGACGATCGGGCCCGTCACGATGATCCCGATCGCCGATGCGATGACGGTGCCCATCGCGAACCACAGCAGCCAGTCGTGAATCGTCTTGGGATTCGCGTTGAAGCCCATCGTCCAGCGCCAGAAGAGCATCGACTTGTGCGAGCCGGAGTGCATGTCTTTGATCTCGGCGAGTTCCTGATGCGATCCCTCGGACGCGGTCGCGAGGATCGTCGCGCCGTGCATACCCCAGAGCATCGTGGAACCGAAGAGAAAGAAGATGGCGAGCATGTGCCACGGGTTGTAATAGAGGTTGCCCCACAGCACGCTGAAGTTTTGCGCCCAGTCGAGATCGGAATTGAGGCCGAGCGCCGGCGCCTCCGCCCACGAACCCATAACGATGGGCCGGAACAGCCAGATCGTCGCCGTCAGTAAGATCGCCGATAGCCAAGCGAAAAGCAGATACGGCCGCCAGCTAAAACGCATCAGGCGATCGTAGCAACGGCCCGCCCAGCACATTACGGACGCCGCCCAAAGCAGAACATTGAGCTGCCAGAAACCGCCAAGCTGCAGCGATGGTGCCATACCAAGCCCCTCGGGCGGGGCGATCTGAATGTTCGCGAAGTACTTAATGGTGAGGAAGATATTGCCTTGCATCTGCTGGATTGCGGCGAACGTGAGGACGGCGAGCCCCGCGACGAAGAACGCGACGGAGAGCATGCCCCAGGTTCCAAGCCAGATGACGCCCGTTTGCGACGCCATGCCGAAGCGTGAGAGCAAGCCGACACTTATCGGCGTCCCCAACCGTAAGCCGAGCGGGTCGGCTTTATCGATGGGATGATCGCCCGGGAGTTCGAGCGACGGAGTGCGCGGACGCGCGATGACGGTTGCCATGCAGAGGCCTCTTAATGAAACCAGGGGATTTGGAAGTGCCAGAACTCGACCCAGTCCTTCACCCACGGTCCCGAGGTGAGGATACATAGGTCAGACATGATCAGCGTGTAGATCGCGAGCCAGAAACCGAGCACGTGAATGCCGAGCTCGCCGATCGAATACCCAATGTAATCGCGCCAGAAATTGTCGACGTTTTCCGTTTCGACCGACGGATCGGCATTGGTGTTGTACGTGCCCAGGATCGCGCTGCCGTGCATGGCGAGCACCATCGCGGTCAAGAAAAATCCGAGCACGCCGAACGCGTGGAACGGATTGAGATAGAAGTTCTGAAATTTGAAGCCGGTGTTCGAAACCCACGTCAGGTGCCCGGTGAATCCCAGATCGAAGCCCTCGCACCAGCAGCCCAAAAGCAGCGGGCGAATGATTTCGAGCACGACATAGGCGGAGATTGCGAAGCTGAACATGATCGGCACGTGATAGCCCATGTCGAGCTTGCGGCAGATCTCGACTTCGCGCAGCGCCCATCCGACGAACGCGATCACGGCGAAAACCGTGATGAGCTCCCAATTGCCGCCTTGCGAGAACGGTGCTGGGCGCAAGCCGTACTCACGCAGCGGCGCGCTGATCGTCACACGTAAGAGGTCGCCATCACCGATCATCGCGATCGAGAGTGCGATGACGAGGATGCCGCAGATCGCCGCACCGACCGAAATGACGCCGAAGACTCCGACGTAAAAACGGCCGACCCAAAAATCGAGCGGATCCGAGCCTAAGAGATCGGCGAGGAACGTGCCGCCGCGTTTGCGATAAACGCCTTCGAAACTGAGCATGAATGCCTCTCTATGGCAAACGTGGGCGGGGGCGCTTCACGCCCCCGCTCCGATCTCTCGTAAAGGTTACTTCGCCCCGGGAGCCGGCGCCGGCGCCATTGCGGCGGCGGTCGTCGTCTGCGGGAAGATCCAGTTGTACTTCGGCGACGAGAGCACGATGAAGTGGATCAGGAATGCGACCACGAGTCCGGCGCCGATGTAGGCGGCGAGAACGGCGCGGAAGTTGTAGTTTTTGCGAACCATCATGTCAGTACGTCTCCCTTACCACGGCCGCCAGAGCCAGACGAAAATATGGGCGATGACTGCGATGATGAAGAAAACCCAGGAGCCGTACACCGTCAGCGTGTGCTGCGTCCAATCGCCATTGTCGAAGAACGGACGATAGACTTCCGGGACTTGATCGTTGCCGATCTCGTAGACTCCGGCGGTTGCCGGATCCAGTGTTGCCATTGCGGCGGTCCCCCTAAAGTAGAAGCGTTGAGAGCGTTCTTGCGTCGGCGTCTCTACGAGTGAGCTTATCAGGACCAGCTCATCGTATGTTGTAGCGGCTACTACCGTATGCGACCCACGTCACCGAGGTCGCTCGCGGGACCGGTGCGTTTCGCCGTTATCGGGCGAGCGCGACCCCGAGTGCGGTCGCGATCTTCGACTGGAACGGGACGTACGCGCGGCGCGTGAAGACGTCGTACTCATTCATCTCGATCGCGCGCAGGATGCGGCGATAGAGCGAGAGCGCGAGGCGTACCGTATAGCGGCTCTCGGGGGAGAGCATCGCGATGCCGGGTTCCGCTTCGAGATAGAGCGACCGCACGCGCGCGATCTGAAATTTCATGAGCGCAACGAAGCGGTCGTCGATGACGCTGCCCAAGACTTCGTCCTCGGCGTAGCCGAATCGCGCGAGATCTTCGGCCGGCAGGTAGATGCGCCCCATGAGCGCGTCCTCGCCCACGTCGCGCAGGATGTTCGTGAGCTGCATCGCGCGGCCGAGTATCACGCCGTACTCGAGCGCCTCGGGTGAGGCATAGCCCAAGATCGGCGAGACGAGGAGACCGACCGTCGAAGCGACGTGGTAGCAGTACGTGCACAATTCGTCGTAGGTCGCATAGCGGCGAACGGTCACGTCCATGCGCGCTCCGCGCAGGAGCGCGAGCGCCGGCTCGAGCGGAATGTCGAAGCGTCGCGCGGAGTCGGCATAGGCCGCGAAGATCGGCTCGGCGACGCCGCCGGAGACGGCGTCCAGCAGCTTGCGCTCGAGGTCGTCGAGGCGCGCGAGCCGCTCGGCGGCCGGACGCGTCGTATCGACGAGGTCGTCGGCAGTGCGGCAGAACGCGTAGACGGCCCACACGGCGCGGCGTTTTTCCGGCGCTAAAAAGAGCGACGCAAGAAAGAACGTCTTCGAGGCGACCCGGGTGATCTCGCGACAGGTCTGATACGCGGCTCGCAGGTCGGGCGCGATGCCAGCCGCGTCGGCATCGGCCTCGGCGAGGCTCAGGTCAGAGTTACGTGCGAGCACCCGTGGACTCCATAGCGATGTGGCTCGTCATACTTAGACGCAGGGTTATACTCCCAGGGAAACCGACCTTGCGGCCGAGACCCGAGCGTCAGAGAACGAACTGCTGTTTGCCCGCGACCGTCGGTTTGTCCAGGGCCATGAGCCCGGCGATGATGATCTCCTCATACATGTACCGGACGGCGTTGGTCGCCGCCACGATCGATGCCGAGACGGTGGTGCCGTCGTAGCTCGCGTTCGAAACGGCGGGCGAGGCGTTGAGCGACTTGACGAGCTGGACCGCGTCGATCGTGCGTCCCGTGAGATTCACGACCGGGATCACGATCGTCGCGGTGGCGCTATGGGTGAGGCGTTTGCCGCGCAGCCGCGACATCAAGGCGTCGAGATTGCCCGGAAACTCGAATTGCACGGTCGCCGTACCGCCCGCGGCATCGATGACATGCGAGAGGAGCCCCGGCGTACGCTCGAAGCAGGCGCGCGCATCCATCGCCTGGATGGGCGTCGCGAGCGATACGGGGATGGTGAGCGAAGCGGAAGCCGCCATGAATCTCCTTGAGGCACCAAAGGTGCCGTTAGCGTAGGCGCACCCGAAAACGTCCTGCCGTGACTCGCCGCACAGAGACGTGGGGTCGGGCGTCGAAGTTGATCGTACCGAAAGTTTTCCGAGAAAGTTGTAGCCGAGGCGTCATGCCATCTATCACGATCACTCCCACCTCGAACATTGCGGAGCTCGTCGCGAGCTTGCCGATCGCGCGCGACGTGCTCGAGGGGTTCGGCTTGCACTGTTCGGGATGCGGAGTGAACAAATATGAGACGCTCGAAGCCGGTGCGAAGGCACACGGCCTGCGCGTCGATCCGATCGTGGCGGCGCTGACCCAGGCCAAGCTCTCGGGGCGCGTGCCCACGATCATGAACGACGACCGCCGACCGCAGATCGGCGCGCCGGGAGCCTTCCTACGGCGCGGCACGTTCAAAGCGGTCGTGCCCGTGATGTCGGGCAAGGGCGGGGTCGGGAAATCGCTGACCACAGCGCTGCTCGCGGTCGGCCTTCGGCGCGCGGGCAAGCGCGTCGGCATCCTCGATGCGGATATCACCGGCCCCTCGATCCCGCGACTCTTCGGCCTGCGCACGCCGCTCCGGGTCGAGAAAGACCCGAACGAGACGCCGCAACCCGGCGGGCAGACGCGACCGCTCTTCGTGCCCGCCACGTCGCGCTCGGCGATCGAGGTCGTTTCGGCGAATCTCCTCACGCCGGAGGAAGACACGGCGATGATCTGGCGCGGACCGATCCTCTCCGGCGTAATCCGCCAATTCTACGAACAGACGCTGTGGAGCGACCTCGACGTGTTGCTCATCGACCTACCGCCGGGCACGTCGGATGCGCCGCTGACCGTGCTGCAATCGCTCTCGATCGACGGCGTCGTGCTCGTTACGATGCCGCAGGCGCTCGCGACGATGATCGTGCGCAAGGCCGCGAACCTCATCCATCAGATGAAGAAACCGATCCTCGGCGTCATCGAGAACATGTCGTACTTCGTCGCCCCCGATACGGGCGCGCGATATGACATCTTCGGGCCATCGTATGCCGATCAGGTCGCCGATCTCGCGAATGCGCCGCTCCTCGCGCGCATCCCGATCTCGTCGACGATGATGACGCTCGCCGATACCGGCCGAATCGAAGAGATCGACGATCCGATCGTCGACGCGCTCGCGTCATCGTTGCTGGGCGCGCTCGCCGCGCGGCCGAAACCGCAGGAGACGATCTCGCTGATCTGAGCGGTTCGTGCGGGTGCGGCTTATGTGTCAAGCCGCTCAATGGCATCGTCGAATGGCAGCATCAAGAGTTAGGAAGCAAGATGCACGTTTAGATCCCCACGAAGTTCGTCGACGAATTCTCGAGCAGGCGCTGACGTTCGGAAACCGACATCTTGCTGGGCAGCCGGATCCGTTTATATCATGGGATCGGCCCCGTTATGCGGCCAGTGATTCCTGCGGAGAATGGATAGCTTCGTAGCTAGTCAGGAACTTTTCGGGTGTCATGTAGTTGAGCGCGCTATGGGCATGCGTCGTGTAATGAGCGCGGCGCCATTCAACGGCTGCCGTTCGTGCTTCGAGCAGCGATCGAAATCAGTGAGCGTTAAGGAACTCCGCGCGAAAGCGAGAGTTTCCATCATCGTGAATCCGCGAGACGATCCTGGATAAAATCCAAGGTCCAGCCTTCAAAGGACTTCGTCGCTCGCCGCAAGCTGCGGCCGCGCACGATCTTGGCACGATCTCGGCGGCGGCGACGACGTCCCATTTGCAATCCGGCGAGGCGATAAATGCGCCGGAATGTCTTAAAAATTCATATATTCGTCGCCGCAGATTGCATTGCGTTCATAATCGTAGTAAAGCCGCCGACAACCATGATCGCCGTGCGCCTGCGCGACTTGCGTTAGTCGCGTTGCAACCGACGCATCTCGCTGTGCTTTCGTTGTCGCAGGTTCAATCGGTGAACGATGTCGCGCGTGAACGGATTTACAAGCTTCACGTTGACTCAGGCCAAACTCTTGCAAGGCCTTCACGGCTTCGGCTCGCCGGGAAGGCTCCAGGAGTTTTTTCGCATGAGCTGCTATTGCGCCGATCTTAACGGTTTGCCGAGCGATGATCCGTTGCATCTGTGCGTTCTCGGCCGCAAGTTCTTTAAGCTGCGATAGGTCGCTCGCGCTCATACCCGCGTACGTCGATCGCCAAAGGCGAATCGTGTTTGCGCGCACGCCGTTACGCCTTGCGAGCTCTTCCATCGACGCTCCAGCATTGTACTCGGCGAGGATTTGGACGATCTGCGATTCGGTAAATTGACCATTCGCATGGGTGGATCTCCCGTCTGCCTTCATCGGCGGAAATCCGCAGTAATTTCCTGGCTCCGATTTCAGGGCCGATCCCATATCAAACTGTTGCAGCGCTGGGCATTCAGCTTTATAGTTTGTCGATCGCTGGGCGCGATGATCGTAAGGCCGAATCTTCATCGCGTATTATGATCGCAATGAACTCCCCTATAGTGCAGATAGAGCATCCACGTTTTGCGAGATCGTAACGAATTTGTTTCGTGCGCAGATCCCCATCATATGTGATCAAATAATCAGCGCGGCCGTTTACGGCCGTCTCGATGAAAATGTTGTCGTCAGCGTCGTCTTTGCAGCCCATATCAAGTCCGCGTATTGCGACGATCTCGGCAGCCTTCGCCAGCAAGTCTATGAACTCAATGATGAAGGATGCTGGGAGACCGAGGCGCGGCTCCCCCAATTTGTCCGCAATTTCATACAGCGTCTGCGCGCTCGCAACTAAAATGACGTCGCCCGTCACGATCATCGTGAAGAGTTTCGCAGACTTCGCATCTGGATGCCCACGATGAATCTGAAGAGCCGCCGATACGAGGGCGTTCGTGTCAGTGACGATTCGTGGGCTATTCGGTTCGAAAGATTCCATCGTGGAGACGGCCTCGCGATCTTTCAATTACCGTCCGCGCCGCTCGACTAGACCTTTGCTGGCTTTCGCTTCGAATCGCGGACGAGGCTATCGATGTCATCAAGCGAGCTTTCCGGTCCCATGCCGGCATAACGGGTTATGAACGCTTGAAGATTTTCGCGCAACGCATTGCGCTCGTGCTTCGGGTTATTAAGACGCTCCGTAATGACGCGGTCGATGCCCTCGCGGACAAGATCGCTTATGCTGGTTTCTTCGTGTTTTGCGAGTTCTTTTAGTGCTTCAAGTCGATTTGTATCTAAGTAAAAGTTTGAGCGAATTTTCATTTCAAATAAGGTCCCTCAAAAATGTGTGCAATATGGGACCACCTCAGTATACACATTGTGTGCGTATGCTGTCAACGCCCCTTGCGGATTTACCTGGCGGTTTTCGCTGCGCGAGCCGAAACCACTAAAGATTCATAAATCTTCTCTAGCGAAAGAAGCTTGCGGCGGTCGAGTTCGCTTGAAGCGGCCTTTATCGGACCTGCAAGCAGCGTCCTGATGGGCGGTAGCAGGCGTCGTTTCCGTCGTACAATGTCCGCTATGCGACGATTCCTTATCAGCTTGGCCGGCGGCGCGGTCCTCGGCTACGCGGCGATTCGCACGCGCGATGCGATCGCGGACCTGCGCGCGCCCGTGACGGTGCTCGCGCCCGATCCCGCGGCGTACGGCCGCGTGCGGCGCGCGTACATGCTCGCGGGCATGACGCGCTCGCTCGCAACGCTCGCGGCGACGGCGTACGCGGTCGCACCCGCATTCGACGTGCACGGCGACGAGCCGCGCGGACGACGGCTCGCGCTCGTGACGGCGAGCTTGGTCGCGACGACGCTGCTCGAACTTCCCGCCGACTACGTCGAGGGTTTCGTGCTCGAGCGCCGCTACGGACTTTCCAAACAGACCGCGAGTGCGTGGCTGACGGATCGCGGCAAGAGCCTCGCGCTCTCGGTCGCGCTCAGCGTGCCGCTCGCGGAATTGCTCGCGCTCGCGATTCGACGCGCGCCGGGCTCGTGGCCCGCACTCGCTACGGCGGGCACGCTGCCGCTGCTCGTGCTCGCAAACGTGGTGATGCCGACCTACATCGCGCCGCTCTTCAACAAATTCGTGCCGATCGAAGGCGCTTTCGCAGAAGACATCCGCGCGCTCGCCGCGCGCTATGGTGCGGGCGACGCGACGATCTTACGCGTCGATATGAGCCGCCAAACGGAAAAGGCGAACGCGTACGTGACCGGATTGTTCGGTACCAAACGAATCGTGATCGGCGATACGCTGCTCGATCACTTCGAGGAACGCGAGACGCTCTTCGTCGTCGCGCACGAACTCGGGCACTACGTCGCGGCCGACGTCTGGCGTGGCGTGGCGCTCGCGATGGCGGCGGCAACCGCGATCTTCTTCGGCGCGCGCCGACTCGCAAGCGTCCCCGAACGGTCGCTCGCGACGACGGCCGGGCTCGCACGGCTTTCGTTTGCCATGTCGCTGATCGGCACGCTCGTCGGCCCGATCCTCGCGGCGTTCTCGCGCAATCGCGAGCGCGCGGCCGACCGCTTCGCGATCGCCGCGACGAACGATGCAGCTTCGGGAGCCGCGGCGTTTCGTCGCCTGCGCGAACGCAATCTCGCCGAAGACGAACAACCCGCGTGGATGGAGACGCTCTTCGCGTCGCATCCCTCGCTCAAACGACGGATCGCCGCACTGGAGAAGGCCGCCGCGACGGCGTGATCGCACGCGCGTCAGCGCGACGCGTGAGCGATTCCCGTCGATATGAGGACGGCACGCACGAAGCGGTCGTCGCTCGCCTTCGCCGCATCGTACGGCGGCGCGTGCGACGTGAGCTCGGTACACGCGCGATCGATCGCCATCGCGAGAGCATCGTAGGTCGCGAGCGCCGGCGGGGCGATCGGCGCCGCATGGACGGTTCCCGTAGCCGGCTCGCGATCTCGCAGGCAGCGCTGGTGGTCCGCGTTGCGATCGAAGGCGCCCCCGTCGGGAACGGCGGCGTACACATCGTGATGACCGTCGAACCAAACGACGTCGAGGCTCGCGTGCGGCGCGTCGCGGCCCGGGACGGGGCGTTCGCGCACGAGGATCGTCCAAATGCGCGGCGCGGCGGGAAAGAACGTCACCGGCGCGCCAAGGAGATCGTCGATGAGTTTTACCGCGAGAGTCTCGGCGCGAGTGTAGTCTTCGGCAGGGAGCGCCGCGAACGCAAGCCGATCGGCCGCGAGGCCCGGGATGAGGGCATCGACGGTATCGACCGCGCCGATCACCGTCCGGAGTTCCGTATCGGCTTTCGCCTCGCGTAAGACGCGGCTATTATAGACTGCCTGCTGGCTCGCAACGCCGAGTACCATCTTGCGCGCGCGGTCGGTGCCGATCTCGCGGAGCAGTTCGCTCGAAGCGGCGGTGTAGGCTCGGCTCGCCCCTCCGCGATCGAACGGCGCCGTCGCATCGCGCAAGCGGCGCCGGGCATCGGCGAAGTGTTCGCGCACGTCCGCACCGGTTGCGAGCGCGTCGAGCTTTGCGAAGGTCGCATCGATGAACGTCTGCGTACCCCGTTCGCCGAGCAACGGCGGCGCGTCGATGAGTTCGGAAACGACGGCGCTCGCGACGCCCACACGCGCGAGTTCGAGCGTCCCGCTTCCGAAATCGACGGCCGACAACATCGCGTCTTGTGCGGACGCGGAGCGCGGCGACAGACTCGCAACGCAGGTCGCGGCAATCGCGGCAATGACGAGCGCACGACGTAGGCGCACGATTACGGGCGGTTGCCTCGCGCGACGCGTTTGAGGATCGCGAGATCGTTCGACGTGATCTTCCCGTCCTTTGCGATCAATTGTGCGACCGTTACGAAGCCCGCACGCGGACTGTAGACGAGTCCCGCGTCGCGTTCGGCTTTCACCGTGAACGCGAACGTCGCGCTCACCGGGGCGATCGGCGACTCGTCGAACGCGGTTACGTGCGCGTGAACGCTCGCGATGCGTTTGCGCACGCGAACGATGACGTCGCGCTTGGCGGCTTCGGTATCGGATTCCGGTATTTTGATGATGCTCACCGTCGTCATCCGCGTCCACTTCGTCGCGGTTTCACCCGCGCGAACGAAGACGAGTCCGAGTTGCGACTTGTCTTTGGGGCCGCTCGACGTTGCGAGCGTCGGCGTTCCGAGCGCCTGTGCGAGCTTGAGATACGGCGGGTCGATCGCGAGTGCGCGCGACGCGGTGACGGGAATTGCGATCGCAACGACGAGCGCGGCTGCGGCGATTCGGCCAAGATCGAACATGCGAGCGTTCATTCGCGCTCGATGCCCGCCCACATGCGCTCCACGATCGCATCCCAGCCGACGTCGCGCGCGCGTGCGACGCCCGCGGCGATGCGATCGGCGGACGTCGTCACGGCGGCGAGTGCCGCATCCGCGAACGTCGTCGCGTCGTCCGCGATCGCGACGACGTCGCCGTAACTCGCCACGACGTCGGCGATGCGCGTGCTGACGACGGGTACGCCCGCGGCGAGATATTCCGGCGTCTTCGTCGGCGAGATATTCGCCGTCGCGGCGTTAAGCGCGAAGGGCATGAGCGCGACGTCGAACCCCGCAAGGAACTGCGGCAACATCGCGTAGTCGATCTGACCCGTAAAATGCACGTTCGTCCGTTGCGGGAGGATCGCCGGGTCGATCTTTACGACCGGGCCGACGAGAACGACCTCGAAGGCACGATCGGCGAGCGTCTCGAGCAAGCTCGTATCGATGCGCTCGTCGATCACGCCAATGTAGCCGCCGATCGGATGCGCGAGGTTCGCGAGTATACCGTGCGGTCGTAACGTCCGCGCCGCTGCGAAGTGCTCGAACTCGACGCCGCTGGGCTCGAGGCTGACGCGCGAACCGAGGCCGCGGCGCTTCTCATAGAGCGAGCGACCGCCGCAGAAGATCGTCCGCGCGCGCGCGAGCAGATCCGCTTCGCGGCGCGTGAGTTCGGGCGGCGCGAAATCGAAGGCCGCGAGTTCGTCCATGCAGTCGTACACGATCGGGGCGCCCGGGGCGGCATCGACCAGCGGCAGCATCATCGGCGTATAGAACCAGACGCACGCCGTGCGCTCGGCGATCCAGGCGCGAACCGTCGCGCACGCGCGAGCGTCCGCGACGGCGCCGTTCGGTTCGCGGCGGCGAGGCCGCAGCACCGTGACCCCGCCGAACGTGCGAAGCTCGTCGCGGTCCTCGCTCGCCGCGAACGGCTCTTCCACGAAGAGCAGCGGGACTCGGGCCGCCAGGCGCGTCGCGATCTGCTGCGGTCGCTGCCACACGCCGTCGAAACGAAGGTGCGAACCGACGACGATGCACTGCGGGGTCATGCGCATGCCGTTCGTACGCGCGCGATGTTAGTCATGGCATGCGCCGGGTAGGAAATCCTAACGATGAAGACGAGGCAGGGGCGATGAATTTCGGCGTGCTCAAAGCGACGGTGACCGCGTTCAACGAGGACAAAGCGCCGCGGCTGGCCGCCGCGATCGCCTACTCCACGATCTTCTCCATCGCGCCGCTCTTCATCGTGCTCATCGCGATCGTGGGTGCGGTGCTCGATGTTCGTGTCGGTCACGGGGGCCACACGACCGCGCTCAACGCGTTGCTCGAAAACGTCAAACGCAGCGCGGGCGACGGCGCCGCGCAGACGGTAAAGAGCTTGATCGAAGCGAGCTTCAATAAACCGAAAACCGGTCTCATCGCGCAGATTCTCGGCTGGATCTTCTTCATCGTCGGCGCGAGCGGGCTCTTCGCCGCACTGCAGGACGCCCTCAACGCGGTCTGGCACGTCGAGGCGACGCGTGGTGGCTGGAAGCAGATGGTGCGCGATCGTGCCGCGTCGTTCGGCATGATCTTGGTCGTCGGGTTTCTCTTGCTCGTTACGTTTATCGCAAACGCCGCGATTTCGTACCTCAGCGCGCACGTCTTGCGCGACATCCCGATCATCGGGAGCCCCGCCGTCGCGTCGCTCATCGATCAGGTCATCACGTTCGCAATCACGACGGCGATCTTCGCGCTCCTCTTCAAAGTCTTACCGGACGTCACGATTTCATGGCGCGACGTCGGCCTCGGTGCGGCTGTGACTGCTGCGCTGTTCGTCGTGGGCGAACTGTTGATCGGCCTCTACATCGCGAAGGCCGGCGTTGCGTCCGCCTATGGCGCGGCGGGTTCGCTGCTCGTCGCTCTGATCTGGATCTACTATTCCGCGATGATCTTGTTGCTCGGGGCGGAGTTCACGAAAGTGACCGCGCATCGCGTCGGGCTGACGGTCGACTCCGTCGTGCGACATCAGAGCGATCGTCCGCGCGGTGTCGATCCGCGTGTCGCTGCGGCCGCCGGCGACGCGGCGGCGAACGACGCCCCGACCGAGCCGCAAGCAACGCGCAAGCCGGAAGTCGCGCAACCACGCCGTTAGGCGCGAGCGAGCTCTCGCGACGCATGCGCGAGACGGCGTACCGCATCTGCAAGCGCCGTTGCATGCGGCGTGCCGTTTGGGCTCGCGAAGGTAAAGATGCCGTCCTCACGCTTGTCCTCGCGGCGCACGAGCAGCGAATCCCAATCGACCATGCCGAACGCCGCCCAGACGCCGAGCGCCCGGACGGGCAAACCCTCCGCATAAAGCGCCAGAAGATCGGCGACGCGCGCGTCGAGCCACGCGATACGGCCCA
>JAABUQ010005452.1_pt1 | contig 20280 bp, 19 predicted proteins | sample 5560001 | NCBI WGS metagenome assembly JAABUQ01 (sample SAMN10711888, study PRJNA513371) | rock metagenome | isolation source: Antarctica rocks | place: Antarctica: Victoria Land, Finger Mt nord | collected 2015-12-18
CCGCGGGCTACCACGGCTCCTCGGCCACGAGGGCGCGGGCATCCTGCCGGGCGGCGAGCAACTCCCCGTCGGTCTCAGGGATGCGGGCGTACCCCTCGACGACGCGCTGGAGCGCGGTCGCCTCGGCATCCGCAGCGAGATGGGCATCAATGGCCTCCCGGATGAGCTGCGAGCGTGACACTCCGTCCCGAGCCGCCCTTGCGTCGAGCAAGGACAGCAGCGACTGGTTCAGCTGAACCATCGTCTGCGTTCTCATAGCCCTACCTTAGTCCTATGGCAACCAGTCGGCTCAGGCTCAGTGGTCTGCGCCGGAAGTTCGTGGGGGGTCATGCGGCGCTGGCGATGGTGGATTGCTCGTGGGCGTCGAGGCGGGCCAGGAGGTCGTTGAAGTCGGTGGCGGTGAACTTCCAGTCGAACGGGCTGGCGGTGGCGTTGTAGCGGGTCTCGAAACCGCTGAGTCGGCCCCGATCTGGGCCAGGTTGTGAGCACGCACGTTGGCCAGCGCGCGGCCATCCGCTCGACGCAGGCCTGGCCTCGACGGGACGAACCGTTGTCGACGACCCAGAACACCCGTTTCGCGCTGCGGTCGGGCTCCTGGGTCATGACCTGTTCCACGAGCGCCTCGAACGGGGCGATGCCGGTGCTGCGACGTCGAGCGGCAACGCCAGCACGGCATCGACCAGCTGCGCGGCGGCACCGGGCGCTGGTGAGCACCTCGTCGGGCCGGCGGGTACACCGCCGGCAGCAAGCCGGGCGGCGTACTGCTCGCGGCTGCCCCGCGGGTCGGTGGTCAGGAACAGCAGCGGCAGCCCATGCGACCGCAGGACCCGCAGCGTCTCGGCGACCCAGCCAGCACCCGTCCGTCGATCCAGACCACCCCGTCCGAGGTCCAGCAGCAGCCCGTCGGCGTCGATCACGACGGTGCCCGGCGGCCGGCTGGGTCGCCCGGTCGGGGAGTCAGGGCTGCAGGACCAGACGCCCCGCGACGTCGCCGGCACGCAGCCGGTCCAGGGCGGCATTGACCTCGGTCAGCGGCAGGGTCGCCGCCACCGGCGGGCGGAGCTGGCCGGCGACGGCAAGGTGCACGGCGGCGACGAGCTCGGCGTAGGTGTTGCCGACGGTGGCGATGATCCGCTACTCGGCGACGACCAGCGACAGCGGTGACACGGTGAGAGTGTCGGCGCTGTAGCCGACGAGCACCAGCCGGCCACGGCGACCGAGCACCCCGACGGCAAGCTCAAGCGTGGCCGTGGTCCCGGCCAGCTCCAGGACCGCGTCCGCGCCCTGCCCGCCGGACAGCTCGGACACGACGGCCAGATCCTGCGGGGCGACCGCGGCCACCGCGCCGGCGGTGAGCGCCGCGGCCCGGCGGTCCGGGTTGCGGCTCACGGCGACCACGACGGCGCCCCGACGGCGGGCCTCCTGCACGGTGGCGAGCCCGACCCCGCCGGCGCCCATTACCACCACGACCTCGCCGGGCGTCACGTCGGCGTCGGCAAGGGCGTGCACCGCCGTCGTACCCGCGCAGCACAGCGGCGCCGCCTGCTCGAACGCCAGCTGCTCCGGCAGCCGGACCAGGCAGCGGGCCGGCACCACGACGTACTCGGCGAACGCCCCGTCCGCAGCGAACGCCAGCACCCCCCGCGGCGCCAGGCACAGGTTCTGCCGACCTACTAGGCACCAGCGGCAGCCACCGCAGAACAGGTAGTAGTAGACCGCCGCCCGGTCACCCACCGTCCAGCCCCGGACCTGCGAGCCCACCGCGTCGACGGTGCCCGCGGCCTCATGACCCAATGTCATCGGCACCCGCGACGGCGCGTACAGCCCATCCACGAAGTGCAGCTCCGTGCCGCAGACCCCCGCAGCACGCACCCGCACCCGGACCTCGTCTGGGCCGGGCACGGGGACCGGCACGTCGTCCAACGACAACGGGCGGCCAGCAGCATGAAGACGAGCAGCGAGCATCCGGGAACTCCCTACGCCGGTGCGAACCGGATCAGGTTCAACGGTCGGCGGGGAACGCCCGCCCTCTCAGCCCGCGCCCGGGCCCCCGTGTCCAGACTCCGACCCTAACGGGCCGGGCCCCGCCGGCAGCGACCGCGTCGCTGGGGACGGCCAAGGCCTTCTACGGCGAGGTGCTCGGACTGCAGCCGGTGATGGACCACGGCTGATTCACCACCCTGGCCGACCCCGCCTGTCCAGGCGCACAGATCAGTCTGATGACTCACGACGGCACCGGCCGGTCCCCGCCAGACCTACGGCTAGCGGGGCGGCGACGTGGAGCAGTCGGCGCAGCCGGCGGGGCTCGGTCCGGCGTGCCGCGCGGGCCCAGGGCCGGGTGGGTGGCCGGGCATCACCACCTCCATGGGGGCGCTCGAGCGGGGTGGGGGCCGGACGCTCTTGACAGGCCAGGTGATCTCTCTCACACTGAAGCGAATCATCATGACGGACTGCTCGGATCGAGCCGTACGAGGGAGGCAGCGTGCTGGTGCACCGCGTCCCGGCCGGCAGCGCCTGATGGCAACTGCGGTGCGGCAGGCCGGCGGACTCAGCGTCGAGCGGCTGTCCAAGGCGTTCGGCACCCAGCGGGCGCTCCAGGACGTCGACCTGCAGGTCCTCAGCGGAGAGGTCCACGCCGTCGTCGGGCACAACGGCTCCGGCAAGTCGACGCTGGTCAAGACCCTCGCCGGATTCCACCAGCCGAGCGACGGTGCGGTCGCCGCGATGGACGGCCTGGCCTTCGAGGTCGGGTCAGCCGCCGCGGCGGATAAGGCCGGGCTGCGCTTCGTACACCAAGACCTCGGGCTGCTCGACGACCTCGACGCCGTCGACAACGTCTACCTCGGCGGCCGGTTCCCCCTCAACGGCGCCCGCGGCATCGGGTGGGCCAGGGCCCGCTGCGAAGCCAGGGCGCAGTTGGGCGAGCTCGGTTTCGACCTCGACGTTCGGGTCCCCGTCCGGCGCCTGAGCCCTGCGCAACGCACCGCTGTGGCCGTAGCGCGGGCGCTGCGCCCCGGCGGGCAGCCGGGTCGGGTCATGGTGCTCGACGAGCCCACTGCCGCCCTGCCGGCGCGGGAGGTCCAGACGCTGTTCACCGTGGTCCGCCAGCTGCAGCGACAGGGGCTGGGCGTGCTCTACATCTCCCACCACCTGGAAGAGGTCTTCGCCCTCGCCGACCGGGTCACCGTGCTGCGCGATGGCGTACGCGTCTGCACGATCAGCACCAGGGCACTGCAGGAAGCCGAACTCGTGGAGCTCATGGTCGGCAAGCAGCCCGCGAGCGACGTGCGCACCACGCGCCAGCGCCGCGGCACGACCCCCTCGCTCGTCGTGCGCCACCTCGGTGCTACCCACCTGCGCGACCTCGCCCTCGCGGTCCATCCGGGCGAGGTGGTCGGCGTGACCGGCGTCGACGGCTCCGGCCGGGAGGAGCTCGCCAGTGCGGTGTTCGGCGGTGTCAGGCGCACCGGCATCGTCGAGGTGGACGGGCAGCCGATCCCCGACCTGCGGCCCGACATCGCCGTCCGGCGCCGCGTCGGGCTCGTCCCCGCGGACCGCTCGAGCGAGGGCGCGCTGCGCCGTCTGTCGGTGACCGACAACCTCACGGTGTCCTCACTGCGCACGAAGATGGCCGGTCTGGCCGTCGACCACCGCGCGACCCGCACCGAGACCGCCTCCTGGATCAGCCGCCTCGGCATCCGGACGTCCTCGCCGGAGGCGCCGATCGAGGCCCTCAGCGGCGGCAACCAGCAGAAGGTCATGCTGGCCCGCTGGCTGCGGACAGAGCCGAGGGTGCTCCTGCTCGACGAGCCGACGCAGGGCGTCGACGTCGAGGCGGTCGCCGCCCTCTGGCGGCTGGTGGCCGAGGCGGCTGCGGCGGGCGCCGCGGTGCTTGCCTGCTCCTGCGACACCAATGAGCTCGCCGCTCACTGCGATCGGGTGCTCGTCCTGCGCCACGGACGCGTCGTGGCCGACGTCCCCGCGGGCGACCTCGATCCCAGCCGGCTCGACGCGCTAGCCATCTCGGACTGAAGGGCGCAAGCGATGACCGCGACGACGCAGCCGGTGGCCGCACGGGTCCTGCGGCCAGCTGGACGGAGCTGGTCCGCCGCCCTCCGGCTGGACCGCTTCAGTGGGATCTATGTCTGGGTGGCGCTGATCGCGCTGTTCTCGGTGCTGAGCACGGACACCTTCCCGACCACCCTCACGGTCAAGACGATCCTCAGCGACAACGCGGTGACGGGGCTGCTCGCGCTCGGCACCCTGCTGTCCTTCGCCGCCGGGCTCATCGACCTGTCCTTCGCCAGCATCGCCGGACTGTCCATGTGCGCCGCCACGTGGCTGTCCATACACACCCCCGTGCCGGCTGCGCTGATCACGGTGATCGTGATCGCGCTCGGTCTCGCGCTCGGCTGCGTGTCGGGCCTGTTCATCACGGTGCTCGGTGTCAGCAGCCTCGTGACGACGCTCGGGATGGCGACCGTCACCATCGGCCTGGCGGAGCTGGTGACGGGGAGCAGCACGTTGACGGCGGAGTTCTCGACGGGGTTCAGCAACCTGGCCCAGGACTACGTGTGGGTGGTCCCCCTGCCCGCGCTCTACCTGCTGGTCGCCGCGGTCGCCCTCTACCTGATCCTCGAGCACGCGCCCGTGGGCCGCCGGCTGCTCGCCATCGGCAGCAACCCCGTCGCAGCGAGGCTCGCCGGCCTGCGCGTCGCGCGGCTGCAGGTGGCGGCCTTGGCCGCCTCGGGAGGTGCGGCCGGCTTCGCCGGCATGGTGTTGGCCGCCAAGGTCGGCAGCGCGACCAGCCAGACCGGTCCCGCCTACCTGCTTCCGGCGGTCGCGGCCCTGTTCCTCGGCGAGACGCAGGTGCGCTCGCGCGTGAACGTCTGGGGCACGGTCGTCGCGGTCCTGCTCATCGGTACCGGGATCAAGGGCCTCCAGTTGCTCGGCGCCCGGCCCTGGGTCAGCGACTTCTTCAACGGAGCGGTGCTCCTGCTCGCCGTCGGGGTCGCCGCTCGGGCCCGCATCGGCACCCCGTCCACCGGCACGCGAAGGAGAGGCTGATCATGCAGAGCTCGAGGAAGCACAGGCACCTGGGCGCGGCGGCGCTCCTGTCCGCTGGCGCGCTCGCCGCGTGCAGCAGCACCAGCGCGACCCCCAGCCCGACGACGGCGAGCGGCGGCCAGCAGCCCACCGGGGCCAGGAGCGCCGCGGTCGACGAGCTGGCGCCGCTCCTGTCACCGCCGACGCAGCTGCTGGTCTCCACCCCGCTGAGCAAGAAGCCGCCTGCCGGCAAGAGCCTCTACTACCTCAGCAACGGCTCGCCGCTCGCGGAGGCGACCGGCCAAGGGGTGTCCGCCGCCAGCAAGGCCCTGCAGTGGTCGTTCCACGTCGTCGCGGTCGACCAGAACAACCCGAGCACCATCCCGTCGGGTATCCTGTCCGCCGTCAACTCCGGCGCCGACGTCGTGATCATCAGCGCCACACCGACGGCTGTCTACCAGTCGGCGCTGCCGACCGCGCAGGCACGGGGGACCGTGGTCATCGACACGTCCTCGGGCAACACCCGCGTCCCCGGCGTCGCCGCCTACGTCAACAACGCCCCCCAGTCAGGACCTGTCTGGGGGCGCCTGGCCGGGCTGGCGGCGGTGGTCGACGCGGAGCGCGCCGGGGTGGCGGCCCACGCGGTGATCGCCACGTCACCCGTCTTCACGACCATCCTCGGACCCACGGACGCCGCCATGCGGCAGACCATCGCGCGGGTCTGCTCGGCGTGCAGCGTCGACACGCTCGAGGTCGGCTTCGGCCAGATCGTCAACGGCCAGGGCCCGGCCGCGGTGGTGTCCTACTTGCAGAGCCACCCGAAGGTCAACTACGTCTTGGAGGATGCGTCCCTGCTGGACCAGGGCCTGCCGCAGGCGCTCAAAGGCGCCGGCCTGAGCGCGGTCAAGGTCGTCGGCGTGGCGGCGCTCGCTCCGCAGGTGGCCTCGCTCAAGGCGGGCGTCGAGCAGGCCTGGGTCGCGATCTCGCTGCAGGTGCAGGGCTGGATGCAGGTGGATGCGGCCGCTCGCCAGCTCGTCGGGGACGACCCCACGGTCTACGACAAGGTTGCCGTCCCGTCCTACGTCATCACGCGGCAGAAGCCCGACATGCCGATCGACGTGCCAGCGGACTTCGCCGAGCAGTTCAAGCGGATGTGGCAGGTCGCCTGACCGCCGCCGACTGATGACGCCAACGACACCACGCAGGAGGAGCTGATCGCATGACCCAGGCGCCACCCGACCCCATCGTGCACGTGGCCAACGCCCAGGAGCTCGCCGCTGACCTGGTCGTGATCCCCAACCAGCGCGTGGGTCTGGTCCCCAACATCGGGGTGATCGGCGGCAGCGAGGCCGTGCTCGTCGTCGAGACCGGCATGGGCCCCCGCAACGCGGAGATGGTCCTGCGGTTCGCTGCGGACCACGCCCGCGGGCGCCGGATCTACCTGACCACCACGCACTTCCACCCAGAGCACGCCTTCGGCGCGCAGGCGTTCTCCGGCGAGGCCACGTGGCTGGTCAACCGGGCGCAGGCCGACGACCTGGCCACCAAGGGCGCGGCCTACCTCGCGATGTTCCGCAACCTCGGCCCGGGTGTCGCTGCGCAGCTCGAGGGCGTCGAGCTCGTCGCGCCCGACGTGGTCTACGACGGCACCCACCACCTCGACCTCGGCGGACGGATCGTGCACCTGCGCCCCACCGGAAGGGGTCACAGCAGGGGCGACCAGGTGGTGACGGTGCCCGACGCCGGCGTGCTGTTCACCGGAGACCTGGCCGAGGCCGGGCAGTTCGCCATCTTCCCGTGGTTCCCGCCGCACGACACCGACGTGTCGGGCGTCCGCTGGATCGAAGTCATGCGCACGTTGGTCGGCGAGAACCACCCCATGGTGGTGCCCGGCCACGGCGACCTGGGCGGGCCCGACCTGCTCACCACGGTCCTCGATTACCTCGAGCTGCTGCGCGACGAGACCTGGGTGCGACGTGACTCGGCGATGCCGCTACCGACGATCGAGCAGGAGGTCCGAGCCCTGATGCTCGAGCGCCACCCCGACTGGGTGGCTCGGGAGTGGATCGAGCGCGGTGTCGGCTGCCTGTGCGCGGAGCACCCGGCCGCGGCTCAGCACCTCGAGCCGCCGGCTGGTGCCGAGGTCAGCAGCCCGCGGTGACGACCGCCGGGCCCGGGTCGACGCCCTACTCGGCGCCGCTGGTGCACGGCGAGCCGGTCGAGGTCTCCCGCGGGGTGTTCGTCATCCTCGACGACCGCATCCGGCTCGTCCCCAACGTCGGGATCGTCATCGGAGGCGAGCGCGCTCTGGTCGTCGACACCGGAGTGGGGGCGCGCAACGGGCGCTTCGTGCTCGACGCCGCCCGGCGGCTCGCGGGAGACCGTCCGCTGCACCTCGTCATCACCCAGATGGACCCGGGGCACGGCTTCGGCGCGCAGGCGTTCAAGGGTGCGGCGACCATCATCTACAGCCGCGCCCAGCGGGACCGGCTCCGGCGCAACGCCCCCGACTATGCCGCGGCCTTCACCGACCTCGGGCCGGACGTCGTGGCCGAGCTGCAGGGGCTGGACCTCGTGGAGCCAGACCTGACGTACGACGGGGAGCTCGAGATCGATCTGGGCGGGGTCCGCGTGCTGCTGCAGCAGTGGGGACCGGCTCACACCGCGGACGACCAGACCGTGCTCGTGGACGATCGCGTGCTCTTCGGCGGCGACCTGTTCCAGACGCGGATGTTCGCGATCCTGCCGTACTTCCCGCCCTTCGACACGCACTTCGACGGCGATCGGTGGCTCGGCGCGCTGGACGACCTCATCGGGCTCGGGACGGCGGTCGTCGTGCCCGGCCACGGCGAGGTGACCGACACCGTGGGGATCGCCGACGTCCGCGACTACCTGCGCTTCGTGCGAGCGGAGACCCGACGCCTGCACGCGGCGGGCGTGCCGCTGGAGCGCGCCACGACGGTGGTCGAGAAGCAGGCGCTGGCCCGCTGGGCCAGTTGGGAGGCGCCGCAGTGGATCGGGACCGCGACCAAGGCGTTCTACGGCGAGCTCGAAGGCGGGCAGCCCGCCTGAGCTAGCCGACGAGGCGCTCGGCGAGGTCCCGGTCGGCATCCTCGGCCCCCGGCGCGGTGGCGCCGTGACGGTCGATCAGGTCGAGCGCCCTCGCGCGGTCGCCGCCGTCCAGGGCATTGACGAGGTCGGCGTGCAGCTTGTAGCGGTCCTGCAGGTCGGCTGCCGGCTCGCCGTCCACGAGGACCGACAGGGTATGGGCCTCGACCAGCTCGAGCAGGCTCACGTAGAACGAGCGCAGCACCGTGTTGGGGCTGACGCTCGCGATGCGGGCGTGCAGCGCCCAGTTGGCGCGGATGAAGGCGGTGGCGTCCAGAGCCTCGGCGGCCAGCCGCATCGGCTCGAGCTCCTGGCGCATCTGCGCCACGTCGTGCCGGGAGGCGAACTGCAGAGCGTCCTCGACGAGCAGCCGATCGAGGGCGCCGCGGACTCGGATGGCGTCAGCGACCGACGGGGCGTCGTCGTCCAGCGCCAACACCGCGTTGCCCAGCCGGACCCGCAGGGACGGCCGACGGGCGAAGATGCCGCCGCCGGGACCCGGCCGCACGGTGATAGCACCGCGCGCCTGCGCCAGGCGCAGTGCTTCGTTGAAGGTGCCCACCGACACCTCGCACTGCAGGCGCAGCTCCTCCTTGGTGCCGAGCCGCTCGCCAGGCTCGGCGATGGCGGCGAGATCGGCCACGGCCGCCGCCGCTCGCTCGGGCCGGCTCGTCACCACGACAGCGCCGAGCCGGCGGTCGGCGACGTGCTGCTGCCCTGCGGTCGGTGCCAACGGTCCACCCCTTCGCTGCCCTTGCAGCCACCTCGACGCCTGCAGCCACAACCGTATTCGTTCGCCGCGAGCTTCTACCCCTACTGTGTGGTTCGCTACCCTACATTATCAACATGCCGATAGCTCTCCACGGACCAGGAGGCGGCCTGAGATCACGAGCTCGCTGATCTTCGAGCGCGACGTGGAGGTGGCGACGCGCACCGGCGTCCCTCTGGCCGCCAACGTCTACCGGTCCGCGGGCGCAGTCTGCCCGCCTGTCGTCATGAGGGGGCGACGACCCTGCACACCGGGCCGGGGCGCGCGTCGCACCTGCCTGTCGCCGTTCATCCCCCCGGCCGAGGATGCCGCTGCTGCGGCCTGAGCCGGCGAACGCGACGGGTCGTTCAGCGCCGGATGTCCGCGCAGAGGCGGTCCCAGGTGCCGGAGGCAATCATGTCCCGCGCGTCGACCGGGAGGTCGGCGGCCTCGAGGAAGTCGCGGGCGCCACTGCGCGACGCGCCTTCGAAGGGGTAGTCGGTGGAGAACACGATGCGGTCGGCGCCGAGGACCTCGACGGCCCAGCGCAGGTAGCGCTGGCTCAGGATGCCGCTCGGGGCGACGACCAGGTGGTCGCGCACGTACTCGTCGAGGCTGCGCGGCAGCTGCGCCGCCGCCACCAACTGCTTTATGCGGTCGAGGAAGAACAGCACGAGCTCGCCCCAGTGGCCGACTATGACCTGCAGGCCGGGGAAGCGGTCCAGCACCCCACCGAGCACCAGCCGCAGGAACTGCACACCTGCGTCGTAGTGCCAGCCGACCCCAAAGGTCGCGAACGCCGCGTCGACGGAGTCCCCGAAGCCGCTGTAGTAGGCGCTGCGCACCGCCGGTGGGGGGCTCTGGGGGTGCAGGTGCAGCGGGGCCCGCAGAGCCTCAGCGGCTTCGAAGATCGGCCACGACGTCGGGTCGTCCAGGTTGCGCTCGCCCGTGCGCCCGAACACCATCGCGCCGTTGAGGCCCAGCCGGGTGACCGCCCGATCCAGCTCGGCTGCCGCGGCGGCCGGGTCCGCTGTCGCCAGCGTCGCGAGGCCCTGGAAGCGGTCCGGGCGGGCGCGCACGGCGTCGGCGAGGGCGTCGTTGCTGGCGCGCTGCAGGGCGACCGCCTCGGCGGCGGGCAGGTTCTGCAGACCGGGGGTCGTGAGCGAGAGCACCTGCACGTCCATGCCTGTGTCGTCCATCGCGGTCAACCGGTCCGCTCCGAGGTCGAGCAGCCGCCGGCTGGTCTCGCCCTGCGAGGCTGGCCGGAACGCCAGGTCGCGCTCGTGGGGCGCCAACCGGTGCCCCGCAGCGAGAACGTCGTCGGTGACGAAGTGCTCCTCGAGCCCGATCACCCGCATGTCGGCCGCCCCCTCGTCCTCGTCCACGTCACGTGTGCATCAGCCCTGGAACGAAGATGTCCTCGCAGCGCAGGCGCCGCGACGACAGACCCTGCTCGTGGTGGTAGCGCAGGAAGGTGTCCACCGCGCTGCGGTTGGCGCTCACGCCGTAGGGCCACCAGTCCTCGCCGAGCAGGCGCCGGTTCTCTGCGACCAGGGGGCTCAGCCACGGGGTGACCATGCTCATGTGCTGTTTGGCGGCGTCGGCGCGGTAGCGCTGCAGGGCCAGGTCCTTGGCTTCACTGAACGCCGTGTAGACCGCCTCGACCAATCCCGGCTCGCTGGCCAGCTCGCGGCGGACGGCCACGATGTGCATCGGCGGGAAGATGCCCGTGCGGCGGTAGTAGTCCCGCTCGACCGCTTCGTGGTCCGGGAAGAGCCGGGCGATCCCTGGCTCGCCGCGCAGGAGTGCCTGGGGCACGTCGACGCTGATCAGTGCGTCCAGCTCGCCGGCGGTGAGCATCGCCCCGAGGGTCTGGCCGTCCTCGGCGTGCTGCACGTCGACGCCGGCCGGCACCGGCTGCGGGATCCAGGAGAACGCCGGGATGGGGTGATCGGTGCCCCCGATCACCCACGAGCACTGGTCGGGCTTGAACCCGTGCTCGTCGGACAGGATCCCCTTGGGCCAGACGCCCGCGTCATGGCCGTAGAGCGCGAACTCCCCGATGCGCTTGCCGGTGAGGTCCTCCGGCCGCTCGATGCCGCTGCGCGGGTTGATGTAGATCGCGGAGTGGCGGAAGTTGCGGTTGGGGAAGATGGGGAGCGCGAGGAAGGGCGGGTCCTCGGCGTCGAAGGTGCGCAAGAAGTAGGTCAACCCGTACTCCGCGACGTCGAAGTCGCCCCGGGTCATCCGGAAGAAGATCTCCGACACCAGTCCAGCGGTCTCGAGCTGCAGGTGGACTCCTCCGACACCGACCCGGCCGTCGAACAGCGCCTCCGTGTGCTCGTAGCGGTAGGTCGCCAGCGTGATCTGAGGGTGTGCCAAGACGGGCTCCTGTCCGCGGGGCCGCTCGAGGGCGACCGGTGGGGTTGTGGCGGGCTGCCGGTGTGGGTCGGCTCAGCCGGCCAGGTGCACCAACTCGAGCAAGGTGCCTTCGGGGTCGGCGACGTAGGCCCGGGTGCCCGCGGGCCCGGGAGAGGGGCCCGGTCCGAGCAACGAGGTCGCTCCCAGCGCGACGAGGCGGTCGTGGGTCGCGCCGACCTGGGCTGCGCTCGGGCAGGAGAGGGCGAGGTGCCCGATGCCGAGCACGTCGTGCTGGGTGTCGGCGTCGCGGCGCGGGCCGGGCAGAGCGCCCGAGCGGTGGAACAGCTCCAGCCGCCAACCCTGCGCGCTGGTCAACCATACGATGGTCAAGCCGTTCGGCAGCGAGGCCCGCCAGGTCTCGGCGAGGTCGAGGCCTGTGCTGTAGAAGGCGGTCTGGCGATCGAGGTCGGCCACGTCCACGCCGACGTGGTCCAGCCGCACGCCCGCCTGCGCCGGGTGAGGCGTCGGCGGCCCGACGGTGCGCCGGCCTTCAGCGGGCATGGGCCAACCAGTGCTCGACCTGCCCGGCGACGTCGCTGGCGCCGGGCTGGCCGCTGCTCGCCCACGCGATGTAGCCGTCTGGCCGGATCAGCACAGTGGTGACGCCGAGCAGTGCGTCCGGCAGCCGCACGGGCACGGCGCTGAGGACGTCGACGGGCGCCTTCTGGTAGCGCAGCGCGGCGAGCCGGTCGTCGCCGGTGAGGTCGAGGGCCACGAGGTGCTGCGAGCGGAGTAGCTCGCCGATGGGGACGATCCGCCCTGGCATCTGCAGCTCGAGGTCCGGCACACGGCCGCCCGTTGCCGGGTGGGAGCCGGCGGGGCTCGGGTAGCACTCGGTGAGGCCGTTGAGCTCCAGCCCCAACCGGCGGTTCACCTCGGGGATGGGCAGCAGCACCGACTCGAACCAGCGCTTGAAGGTCACGGCCTCCGGCGTGAAGGCGAACTGCACCGCGCACTGGGCCGCGACGCTGCGCAGCAGCGCCTCGGTGACCGGCCGGCGCTCGGTCTCGTACGTCGCCAGCAGCGCATCGTCCGCGTGGCCGTTGACGACCGCGGCGAGCTTCCATCCCAGGTTGAAGGCGTCCTGGATGCAGAAGTTCATGCCGACGCCGCTAGCCGGGTAGTGGATGCGAGTGCTCTCTCCGACCAGGTGCACGCGGCCTCGGGAGAACGTCGATGCGATCCTCGTGGTGTCGGAGAACCGCGATGACCAGTGCAGCTCGTCGATCTCCAGATCCGTCTCGAGGATCTCCGACACGCAGCGGCGGACCTCCTCGACGGTGACCGGCTCGGCTGGGTCGGCGTTCATCCGCTCCGCGTGCACGAGGTTGAAGCGGGTGATCCCCGGGCCGAAGGGGAACGATGCCAGCCAGCCGCGGCCGTTGTCGGTGATGCGCCGGCCCTCGGGCCAGGGGTTGTCGAGGACCACGTCGGCGACGATGCCGGTGAATGTTGGGCCGTGCCCGGGGAAGTCGACCCCGATCTGTTCGCGCACCCTGCTGCGCCCGCCGTCGCACCCCACGAGGTAGTCGCACTCGGCACTGCTGCGCACGCCCTCGGCGTCCGCCATGGTGACGTGCACGGTGTCCTCGTCCTGGCGGACCGTGTCGATCGTGCAGCCCTGGCGCAGCGTGACCCCCAGCTCCAGGGCGTGCTTGGTCAGCAGCTCCTCGGTGACGTTCTGCGGCAGGATGAGCCGGTAGCCGAAGCGGGACTCGAGGTGCCGCCAGTCCACCGGCTTCATGCCGGCCCACATGTGCGTCCGGAACAGTGGGTTGGGCCGGATCTGGCGGGCGCGGTCGATGAGCTCCTGGGCCAGGCCGCGGGCGTCGAGCAGCTCGAGCACCCGGGGCAGGATCGTCCCGGCACGTGACTGCACGGGCTCGGTGCGCCGCTCGAGCACCGTCACGTCGACACCGGCGAGGGCGAGCTCGCTGGCGACGACCAGGCCCGACGGGCCGCCGCCGACCACTACTACTCGGGAAGTCATCTGCGGGCTCCTGACGTGAGGGAGGCGGGCACGGGCGCCCGGACGGGCAGCACCGCGGCGAGACGAGTGAGCAAGGCGGGGACGTCGCTGGGGCGGGCGGCGCTGCCGAAGACCTGGAAGTCGGGTCGCTGCAGGACCGCGACCACGTGGTGGCGCTGGAAGTAGTCGCGGTAGCTGCCGTCGACGTCCAGCGCCCCGTCCACGACCACGACGCGGCCGTCGAGGCGCTCGAGCAGTCCGTCGTCCACGCCGGTGGGGAGCGCGACCGTGCTGAGCAGGACCCACCCGCGGCCGACGACGTCGTCGAACCTGCCGGCCACGCCACCGACCAGGGCGCGACCCTGGGGCGCGAGCGTGCCGGCCAGCGCGTCGGCGACGCCTGCGAGCACGCCCCCGTGCAGCGTCGGGAAATCGGGGGGCGCGGGTGCGGTGCCTGTGCGGAACGCCTCATCCCGCGCTGCGGCCACCACCGGGTCGAACGTGCACGACACCTCACCAGCCGCGATGGACATCCGCACCAGCGTCTCCGCGTGAGGTCGTCGCTCCACCTCGTAGGTCTCGAGCAGGCGCTGCTCGGCGAGCCCCTGGAGCACCAGGTCGAGCCGCCAGGCGAGGCTCGCGGCGTCGCGGATGCCGCTGCACATGCCCTGGCCCATGAAGGGGGGCATCAGGTGGGCGGCGTCACCGGCGAGGAAGGCGCGCCCTACGCGCCACCGGTCGGCCAGGCTCGAGCCGAACTCATACACCGCGTGGCGCTCCATCACGGCGTCGGCGGGGGTCACGTCGTAGCGGGCCAGCAGCTGCCAGGCGACCTCCGGCTCGGCCAGCGTCGCCGGGTCCTCGCCAGGCAGCGCGGCGAACTCGAAGCGGCGGTGGTGCTTGCCGAGCTGGAACAGGCAGTGCGGCCGAGCTGGGTCGCAGACCTGGCCGTTGTCGAAGGCGAAGGTCAGCGGCCGGGTGGGGACGAGGTCCAGCACCAGCCAGGTCGAGCGGAAGCCCAGGTCGGTCCAGCCGACACCGAGGGCGCTGCGCACGGCGCTGTTGGCGCCGTCGGCACCGACGAGGTAGCGCGCCCGCAGCACGCGTGCAGGGTCGCCCAGCACCCGGGTGCCGTCTGCCTGCCGGCCCACCGGCCGAACGACGACCTCGACGCCGTCGGGGTCCTGGGTGATGCTGGTCGCCTCGAAGCCCTGGTGCACCTGCACCGTGGGGCAGGACCGCACCGCCCGGTCGAGGGCGGCCTCGAGCACCGGCTGGTAGAAGATGTAGTCGCTGCGCCAGCCGGAGACGGCCGGCGCCCCGTAGTCGAAGGAGAGCAGGATCTCGCCGTCACTGTTGCGGAACGTGTACTCATCAGCCAGGTGGGCGTCCTGCTCGACGGCCTCTGCCGCACCGACCGCTTGCAGCACGCGCATCACCTCGGCGTCCACGTGGCCGGCTCGGGCCCGTCCGTAGAGCTCGGGCCAGCGTTCAACGACGGCGACGCGGTGCCCGCGCTGGCCCAGCAGCGCTGCCAGCGTCTGCCCGACCGGGCCGTAGCCCACGACGATGACATCCACGTCGGAATCCAGCTCGGCATGGCGGTCGGGCGCGTGGGCGGGGGCGGAGCCGGCGGTCACCGGGAGGCACCGCCCGCCGCCGCGCCGCCCTCGCCGACCACGAGCACGGTGTGCCCGTGGACCGGCTCCCCGAGTGAGCCGTGCGCCTCGGCCGCCTGCTCCAGAACCCACGTGCGCAGCAGGCCGGCCGGCAGGCGGAACCCGTCCCACACCAGCTGCCAGAAGTCTTGGGTGGCTCCGGTGAGGTGGCTGCGCACCCCGAGCAGGCTGATGCTGCGGCTGTAAAGGTCGCGCGCCGGGACGGGCAGCACCGCCAGCTCGGGGTCGCCGATCGCCCCGCTGACCACGATCGTGGCGGCGTGGGCGAGCGCCGGCCAGTAGCCGCTGAAGACCGCGGGCGCGCACACGTTGTCGATCGCTGCCCGGGGCCGCACTCCGCCGCTGGCCCGCACGATCGCATCGGCGAGGTCCGGCTGCAGCGCGGCGAGGAGGAGGGGGCCGCCCGACGCGGCCCCCGCGCTCTGCAGGGGCGCGCGCCGGCTCAGGCCGACCGCCACCGCGCCGAGCACGGTGCACAGCGCGGCCACCGTCGACCCGACGGCGCCGGTCACACCTGGCACGACGACGTGGTCCCCGGCGCGCACGCCGGCTGCGCGCAGCTGCGTGAGCGCTAGCGGACCGGCGGCCGCCATCGCCGCGGCCTCCACCAGGTCGAGGTCCTCGGGCACCAGGTGCAGGCCGTCGGCGTGCACGAGGGCGTACTCCGCGTAGGAGCCCCACCGGTGGATGCCGAGCATCTCCATGCGCTCGCACTCGTGCTCCGCTCCCCTGCGGCACGCGGGGCAGCTGCCGCAGAGGTGGTGGTTCATCACGGCGACCGGCCGGCCCACCAGGGTGGGGTCGACACCGGCCCCGGTGGCGGCGACGACACCGGCGCAGTCGCCGCCCAGCACGTGCGGCAGGGTGACCGCGCGCGAGAAGGGGTGCAGCCCACCGCGCGTCGCGGCGTCACGGGTGCGCGACACCGCGACGGCCGCGACCCGGACGAGGGCGGTGCCGGGCGCGACGGTCGGCGTCGTCGCCGACTCGACCCGAAGGACCTGCGGCCCACCGAACCCGCGCATGACGACCGCTCGCATGGACGCCGGCGGAACAGCCCGCGGACCCGGGTCGGCGGCACCGCGGGTGGTGACGCGAGACCTCGTCGGGTCAGCGGCCACGACGTCGACCAGCCCCAGGGGCGAGGCGCTCACCGGTCGAGCTGCCCGAGGTCGACCGGACCCCAGCTGTTGATGGTCGCGAGGTCGGCCTCCCAGGTCTTGGGGTACTGCGGCGCGTCCTCGTGCCATGGACGCGGCTCGAAGTAGCCGTCCTCCTCGCTCGCCATCGTGTCGAGCTGGGTGAAAAGCTCGACGTTGTTGCCGTCGGGGTCGCGGTGGTAGGTGAAGACGTTGTGCCCGGGGCCGTGCCGCCCGGGGCCCCACTCCAGCCGCGTGCTGCGGCTGGCCAGGTGGTCCAGCAGCGACTGCAGGTGGTAGAGGTCGCGCGTCTGGAAGGCGACGTGGTGCATGCCGCGGTGCTTGCGTGTAGCGATGAAGTTTGCGGCGTGGTGGTCCGCGTTGCAGCGCAGGAAGACGAAGAAGTCGGCCACCGTGTCCGACCAGCGAAAGCCCAGCAGCTCCTGGTAGAAGGACTGCAGGACGCCCAGCTCGGGGGTGAAGGCGGCCACATGGCCGAGCTTGGTCGGCCGGAGCAGGCTCACATCATCCGCCCCGCCGCCGGACTGGCGGTCGAATAGGTGGATCGGGGTCTGCGTCGTCGGCTCCTCAAGGACGAGCACGTCGGGCCTCGACGGGGCGGTGTCGCTGCGACGGGCGACGTCGTAGCCCTGCTCCTTGAGCCGGCGGGCCGCGCTGTCGAGGTCCTCGCGCACCTCGAACCCCACGAAGCTGCGTCCGCGCGGCTGCTCGGCCTGCTCCAGCACGACGCAGTGGTGGTCGGGCCCGGTGGTGAGGAAGGCCCGGGTGCTGTCGCGCTCGACGAGCGCGAGGTCCAGGGTCTTCGTGTAGTGCTCGACCATGCGGTCAATGTCGGGGGTGGCCAGGCCGATGTAACCGACCTTCGTCACGGTGACGGCGGCGCTGGTGGAGCCGCCGCGCGCAGATGGTGTCATCGGGTCCTCGTCCCTGCTCGCTCAGGTGCCGGAAAGGTGGCGGGGCGGCGCTCAGGCTGCGTGGCTGCCGCTCATGAGTGCGGCGAGGTCCTCGGGTGCGAGGAAAGACGGGGGGGGCGGGGGACCCCACGCGTACAGCCCCCGATCCCCCTCCCACACGCCCGGCTGCCAGAGCTGGTCGTCAACGATGCAGTCGATGTCGCTGTAGTACTCCGAAAAGTTGCCGGCCGGGTCGCGGAGGTACCAGAAGTAGTTGGATCCGACGAAGTGGCGGCCGAGACCCCACACGTGCCGCGACGGGTCGGCCCGGAGCATGTCGGTCGCGCCGCGGCCGACCTCGTCGACGTCCTCGACCTGCCATGACGAGTGGTGCAGGTAGGCCACCGGCGCCTGCTGGATGAGCACGTTGTGGTGCTCCTCGGAGCAGCGCAGGAACGACGCGAGGAACGGGACGCGGTCGCTGACCTTGAAGCCCAGCCCCTCGGTGAACAGGCGGGTGCTGCTCTCCTGGTCCGTGCTGCCGACGACGACGTGGCCGAGCTTGCGGGGGTGGACGCGTCCCTCGCGCAGGGCGCCGTCCGCGCGGGCATCGACGCGGCCGGCCCGCCCGGGACCGTTGGTCGCGGGCCAGGGGACGGGGTCCTGCACCACCCGCGGTGCGACCTCGACCCGGACGCGCACCTCGGTGCCCGGGTCCACCGTGGTGACGGCGTCCTCCTCGACGGCGACCTCCGCGCCGAGCCGGCGCAGGCGCGCGGCGACCGCAGCGAGGTCATCAGGGTCGTCGGCGCCGACGCCGAGCTGCAGCAGCCGCCGGCGCGGGCTGGCGACCAGGCGCAGCTGCTCGCCTCCGTCTCGGGTGGACAGGCGGTGCTCCGCGTTGGGCACGATCACCTCGGCGGAGTACGCCGACGCGGTGTCGCCGTGGCCGGGCATGAGACCGAAGTCGGCGTAGTACTGCGCGGTCTCGGTGGGGTTGGGAACGCCGACCGTGATCGACGTCAGCCGGTGCAGAGCCACGGCTGCTCCTCGGGGTCGCTATGCTCGGCTTGGCAGGGGGGCGCGGTGCGCGGTGCGCGCAGGGTCGAGGTCATGCCGCAGACATCTGCTCGGCGTCCACGAATCTCTGGCGCAGCTCGCCGATGCCGGCGATGTGGCTCACCAGCTCCTCGCCGGCGGCTAGGAAGCGCGGGGGGGTGCGCCCCATGCCGACGCCCGACGGCGTGCCGGTGAAGATGACGTCACCCGGCAGCAGCAGCAGGCTGCGGGAGATCCGGCTCACCAGTGACCGCACCGGGAAGATCATGTCCTTGGTGCGCCCCAGCTGCACCTGCTCGCCGTCGAGCGAGCAGCCCAGCTCCAGGTCATCGGGGTCGTCGAGCTCGTCGAGGGTGACCAGCCACGGCCCGATCGGGCCGAAGCCCGGCAGGCTCTTGCCGAGGCTGAACTGCGCAGGCGTTGCGGCCAGCTGCAGGCCGCGCTCGGAGAGGTCCTGGCCGACGGCGTAGCCCGCCAGGTATGACATCGCCTCCGACTCCGGCACCTGCCACGCGCGCCGGCCGATCACGGCGACGAGCTCGACCTCCCAGTCGGTGCGGCCGTCTGCGGGCAGGTGCACGGTGGTGCGCGCCCCGGTGATGCACGACGGGAACTTGGTGAAGACCGGGGGGTCCTGCTGGGGCGCCGCGAAGCCCGACTCCCGCGCGTGGTCGGAGTAGTTGAGCCCGATGGCGAGCACCTGGCGCGGGCGGGGGGCAGGCGAGCCCAGGTCGGCCGGGTCGAACGGGTCACCCGGCGGCAGCTCGGTCGCTTGGGCCCAGGCCAGGAAGGGGTCCCAGCGGTCATAGACCTCCTGGGGGTCGGCGTCGAACTCGCCGTCGCTCGCCTTCGCGACGTCCACGGCGAGCTCCTCGCCTGAGTTGCCCTCGATGAGGGTGAGCTTGCCGTTGAGGTTGCCGATCCGCACGGCGCCACCTGCCTTCCAGGCCACTGACCATCATGATGAATCGATTGCATTGTGACGCAGACCACCAGCGCTGTCAAGTGGTCCGCTGCGCGCGAGCGGTGGCGCGGCGCTCGCGTGTGCCGTCGCAGGGGTGCCGAACGTCAGAGGCCGCCCGCGGCGGCGTCGAAGGACGACTCGACCCGTGCCGACCGCCCCGACGAGCACGCTCAGACGGTCTCCTTCCGCCCCCTCAGTCTCTCCCGAGGAGGCCCTCCACCTCGACGGCGACCTGCAGGTCCTCCCCCGCTGGTACGACGAACAGCGGCGCCCGGCCGCCGACGCCGAGGAACGCGAGCCGCTCGGCCACCCCCACGTGGACCGTGTCGGCGTGCTCGCCGATCCCGCCGGTCAGCACCACCGCGTCGACCCCGCCCATTGCCGCGACCATCCCGCCGGCGAGCACGACCAGCCGGTGCCACCAGACGTCGAGCGCCAGCACGGCGTCGGCGGATCCGTCGGCGGCCGCCGCGGCCACCTGCCGGAAGTCCGCCGCCCCGGCCAGGCCGAGCAGCCCCGAACGCCGCTCCAGCCCGTCGGCCAACTCGTCGATGGCGACGCCCCGGGACCTGGCCAGCCAGAGCAGGGCACCGGGGTCGACCGCCCCAGAGCGGGTGCCCATCACCAGGCCGTCGCTGGGCGTGAACCCCATCGTGGTCGCGACACTGCGCCCGTCCACGACGGCGGTGAGCGAGGAACCGCTGCCCAGGTGCGCCACCAGCACCCGGCGGGCCCCCGGCGCGAGCATCGGCAGCCGCGAGGCCACCCAGGCCACCGACAGGCCGTGGAAGCCATAGACCCGGACGCCGGCCGCGCGCCAGGCCGCCGGCAGGGCGTACGTGGAGGCGGCGGGCGGGATGGTGGCGTGGAAGGCGGTGTCGAAGCAGGCGACCTGGGTCACGCCCGACCAGGCGGATCGGCAGGCGTCCAGGGCCGCGAGCGACGGCGGCTGGTGCAGCGGCGCGAGGTCGACCAGGGCCCCCAGCTCGCGCCGGACCCGGTCGTCCACGACCACGGGCGAGGTCCGCGGCCCGCCGTGCACCACCCGGTGCCCGACCGCGTCCGGCGCCGGGCCGGCCAGCGCCGCGTCGAGGTCGGCGTACTCCCGCTCGACCCGACCGTGAACTACCAGCGCGAGCTTCAGCGACGAGCTGCCGGCGTTGACGGTCAGCACGTTCACGCGCGCGCCGACGGCCACGTCCAGCCGCTGATGGCCGGGTCGTCCTCGCCGTT
>JAABUQ010005453.1_pt1 | contig 20280 bp, 15 predicted proteins | sample 5560001 | NCBI WGS metagenome assembly JAABUQ01 (sample SAMN10711888, study PRJNA513371) | rock metagenome | isolation source: Antarctica rocks | place: Antarctica: Victoria Land, Finger Mt nord | collected 2015-12-18
ATTGTATCTTACGGTATCTTTAACGTTTTAGGAATAGGTGAAAGAAAGAATTATCGCGTAACCAGCCGACCGTTGACCGCTGCATTCCGGTCGGACTGACCGGATCGCGCCAGTTGCGGCCAATCGCGCCCTCTCGCTCGAACCGCAGCTGATCACGACGACGCGTCGAGCGTGGCCGTAAAAAATCGCAGCGTCTCGCGTCGTGCGATCGTGCCGCCGAGTCCTCCGGGCAGTGCATCGAAAGCGTGATTGCTCCACGGCAACTCGATCGCAACGACGCGATCGTGATGCGCGCGTAGTGCGTCGCGTAGCTCGCGCTGCTGCTCGGGCCGCACGAGCAGATCGCGATCGCCGATGATGAGGAACGTCGGCGGCAAGCCCGCGCGCACGTGGGCGATCGGGGAGGCCGCGCGATATCCCGAGACATTGCCGTTCGGCGGCGTTCCCAGATAGGCACGTAGAATACCCCGCACGTCCGCGGGGTTGGGTTGCGGAGGCACGTTGTATCCATCGACGAGATCGGTCGGCGCGTAGTACGCGACGACGCCGCGAATGTGCAACAGCGATGGCGCATATCCCGCGAGCAACGCGAGTTCGGCACCGGCGCTCCGGCCGAAGATCGCCACGCGATCGGGATCGACGTTGAAGCGCTCGGCGTCGTGCGCGATCGTCGCAAGCGCGTCTTGCACGTCGTCGCGTTCGACCGGGAAACGATGGTTCGGCGCATGACGGTAGTCGATGCCGATGACGGTGTAGCCGTGTGTGGCGAGATCGCGATCGATGTCCGCCATGTCGGCGCGCTTGCCGAAAATCCATGCGCCGCCGTAGATTGTGACGATCGTTGGCCGCGGACCGGCCGTCGGCGCGCGGTACACGTCGAAGCCGAGCGTCGCCCCGTCACGCGTATGCACCGGAACGTTCGCGGTCACGCGGATCGCCGCGGGGCTCGCCAGAGCGGCGCCCGGCTGCGCGGTCGCGTCGAACGCGCGAAGCTCGGCATCGGCGGCGATCCGAGCCTGCGGATATTGCGCGAGCGGCACGAGCGCGAGCACGCAGGCAATCGATGCGAACGCAACGCCGACGACGCGCAACCGTCCGAGCGCGAGCACGCCGATCGCGACGAGCAGGACGACGCAGATGACGAGCGCACGCGCCGCGAGTTCGGGCACCGCGACGGCAAATGCCAAAAGCGGCAATGTCGGCGCGGGCACTGCTCCGAGCACTTCACTCACGCACGCGAGCGTCACGGCGACGACGGCGGTCCAGGCGAGGATGCGAGCCACGAAAGGCCCCACCTTCGAACGTCGATAACGCACGTCGCGTGATCTTCGACGCGCTCGTCTTCGGGCATCTCCGGCGCAACGTCTGGCGCGTCGTCATGACCCTGGTCGCGATCGCGCTTGCGGTTGCGATCGTCGTGGTCGTGCGGGTCACCGATACATCGCTCCGCTCCGCGCTCGCCGCCGCGACCGAAAGCCTCACGGACGATGCCGACCTCGCCGTCGTCGCGCGTCGCCCGGGTTCGGGGTTCGATGAGCGCGCGCTCGCAGCTATTCTTCGAGATCCCGACGTGCGTGAAGCGCGGCCGCAGACGATCGATCTGCTTCGCGCGAACGGCCACACGATACGCGTGCGCGGCATCGACGCATTTGCGCCTTTACCGCGCGGCATCGATCCCCGCGAGCGGCGGCCCGGCATCTATGATCGCGACGGCGCCGCACCGACCGTCACGACGATGGTACGCGATCGCGGCGTGATCGTTTCGCAGCATTTTGCGCGCGAAACCGGCATGTCGATCGGCCAAACGCTCGGAGGAACGATCCGCGGACAGCGCGTCGCGCTGCGCATTGCGGCCGCATTCACAGGTGTTGGCCACGGCCTCGAAAGTGACGACGCATTCGTCGATATCGCAACCGCGTTCCGGCTCTTCGGCCGCCCGGGACGGCTCGACCGCATCGACGTTACGACCGGTGCGAACACGCGCGGCGCCGTCATCGCGCGTCTGCGTCGCGCGCACATCGGGGATGCGCAAATCGTCGAGACGCAGCGCGATGCCGCGCGAATCGACGCGTTCGCGCGCGGCTTCGGCGACGCGCTCGCGCTCTTCGCTTGGCTCGCGCTCGCGGTCGGCGCGGCTGTCGTCGCGGGCACGCTCTCGATCGCCGTCGCTCGGCGATCGAACGACATCGGTACGCTACGGACGCTCGGCGCGACGCGGCGGCAGATCTTCGCCGCGTTCCTCACCGAGGGTGCGGGTTACGGCGCGATCGGCGCGATGCTGGGCGTTGGCCTCGGCATGGTGCTCGCATCGTGGCTCGTCCCACATCTCATTGCGCGTGTCGATGGTGTCACGTTCGATCCGTGGCAAATGCTGCAAGCATCGGCGCTCGGTGTCGCGTGCGCGACGCTCGCGGCGATCGTCCCCGCGTGGCGCGCGTCGGGCGTCGCGCCGGCACTCGCGATGCGCGCACGCGGAACGGTTCGCCCGCCACGACGGCCCACGCGGCGCGCACTCTTCGTCCGCATCGGTTTCGTCGCGCTCGCGATCGCCGCGCCGCACGGTGCCCTCGCGGCGTTGCTCTGGACGATCGCGATCGCGTCGTTCGTCCCGTTCGCGGTCGCAAGCGTCGCGAACGTACCGGCGGCGTTCGAACGGCGCGTGCCGCTTGCAATCGCGCTCGGATGGCGACAATTCGGCGCGTCGACGAACCGGACGATCTTGTCGGTCGCAAGCCTGACGCTCGCCATCGCGGCGACGGCGAGCATCGCGACGTTCGCGGGCTCCTTCGGCGCATCGATCGCCGCGTGGACGGTGCAGACCTATCCCGGGGATTTCCGTGTCGATGTCGTCGCGCAGACGCCACAGCCGCAAACGCTCGCGGCCATTCGCGCGCTCGCCGGGGTGGCACGCGCGACGCCGTCGGCAACGTCGATCGCGATCGAGGCCACCCCGCACGCCGATCTCCCGGCGCTGCGCGCGACGTTGGAACGCGTGTCGGTCGGCTCGACGGTCGTCGCGACGCGCGAACTCCGTCGCGATCTTTTCTCCCGAATCGACGTCGCGACGGTCGGCGCGAACGCACTCGCAAGCGTCGTCTTCTTGCTCGCACTCGGGAACATCGCGTCGATGGTCGGCGCGACGGTCTTCGAACGACGACTCGAACTCGGAACGCTGCGGCAACTCGGCGCGAGCGCCCGCGTGGTGCAGCACACGATCATCTGCGAAGCATCGACGATCGGCACCCTCGGCGCGATCTTCGGAACCATCCTCGGCGTCGCGCTCGCGAGCGAACGCATCCGCGTGCAAGACGCAGGCACGTTCGCATGGCGCGTTTCGATGCACGTGCCGCTGGTCTCACTTGCCGTCATCGGATTCGTTGCGATCGCATGTGCCGCGGCGAGCGGTGCGCTTCCCGCGTACGCCGCAACGCGCGCACGATCCATAACCTCGGAGTACGTCGCTTGAGACCGGCAACTACCGTGCGACGTGCGCTCGTTGCGATGAGCATCGCGCTATCGCTCGTCATAGATGTGCCGGTGTCGGCGCAGGGCACACGTCCATCCGCCGTCCTCGCAGCATCCACGCAGGCAGGCGATGTCGATGAATGGTGGCGGGTCGATGGCCGCTTGCGTGCCCGCGACGGCCGCTACATCGATTACACGCTCACGATCTTCCGCGCATCGACGTCCACGGCGAACGTCGGCGGTCAACGGTTCGACGACTGGCGCGACGGCACAATGGTCGTCGCGGCGACGAGCGTGATCGACGAATCGACGCGGCGGGTCGAACGCGACGTGCGCGCCATGCGCGGCGCCGACGCGTGCGTGTGCGTCGGGGGGCACGCGTCGCTACGCGGTGACGGCGCGGCGACGTTCGGTGTCGATCTGCGAACCGGCAACACGCAGCTCCGATTGCGCGAGCATTCGACCAAACACGCCGTGCATCTCAGCGACGGCGAACGGTTACTGACGTCGCTCGCGACGACGGGAACGCTCACGAGCGGAGGCCGCACGCTCGCGGTGAGTGGGAAATCCTGGTACGACCATAGCGTCGGGAAGCGCGTACGCGCATCCAGCGCCGTTGGTTGGGATCGCTACGTCGTTCAACTCGATGACGGTCGCGAATTGCTCTTCGAAAGCGATCGCTTTCGCGCGACGCACACGATGAGCCGCGCGCTGATCGTCGATCGCGCGGGACGCGTGCGGACCCTCACGGCCGATCGCTACGGCCTGCACGACATGAACGGCGCGGGTTGGCGCAGTCCGCGAACGGGGGTGCGCTATCCCGATCTCTGGGCGCTGCACGTGCGGAGCGAGACGCCGATGCTCTCACTCGAACCCGTCGTCATCGATCAAGAGATCGCGAGCGATCGCGGAACGCCCTTCTACAGCGGTGTCGTCGACGTCTACGATGTTACGCCGTGGTCGATGGGACGTCGGCTCGGCACGGGGTTCGTCGAATTGACCGGCTATGCATCGCCGATCGACGTGTGAACGGTCGTCGCCCTATGCGTTGCCCGCCGCACGCTCCGCGCGTTCGAGCACGAATGCCCAACTGCCGTCGTCGGTGCGATTGCCCGAGACAACACGCCAGCCATCACGGCCACGCGCCGTGAGTTCCGCGCTCATCTCCGGTCGCGTTTTATTGGAGCCGTAGAGCGAGACCTCGTATTCGTACGTCACTTCAAATACGCGCTGCGAACGTACTGTTCGACCGACCGCTGCGTGTTGAAGTACGACGCATTGAACGCGATCGCGCCGCGCATCACGCTCGCGTAGCCGTCGGGGTCACGGTAGTAGAGCGGCACGACGACGCGCGCGAGCTTGTCGTACAGGCTCGCCGCATCGCTATCGTTCGCCGCATCCCCGTGCAGTGCCGAATCGCTCGCAATCTCCCACCCGGTATGACCCTCGATGCACCCCTCCACCCACCAACCGTCGAGCGTCGACAGGCTTGGCACGCCGTTGAGTGCGGCCTTCATGCCGCTCGTACCTGAAGCTTCGAGCGGCGGGCGCGGCGTGTTGAGCCACAGATCGACGCCGGCCACGAGGCGCTGCGCGAGCGCGATCTCGTAATTTTCGAGATAAACCACGCGGATGTCATCGCCGAGCGCGGCCGCGGCTTCGTGCACGCGCCGGATGACGGACTTTCCGTCGTTGTCCTGTGGATGCGCTTTGCCCGCGAAGACGAACTGCAACGGGCCGACCTCGCGCGCGATCGCGCGCAACCGATCGAGGTTCGAAAACGCAAGGTAGCCGCGTTTATATTCTGCCGCGCGTCGCGCGAAGCCGATCGTGAAGCGCGCACGATCGAGGTCGACGCCCGTCCGGCGTTTTATCTCCACGAACAGATCGTCTTTGGCCGCGCGGTGCGCCGCCGCGACGTCCCGGAGCGGAATGCCGATCGCGTGGCGGAGATAGCCGTTGTCGCTGCGCCACTGCGGAACGTATCGATCGAACAACGTCGCGAATGCCGGCGCGGTCCAACGCCCGGCATGCACGCCGTTCGTGATCGCGTGCACGGTATCGTCGGGAAACATCTCGCGCGACACCTCACCGTGCCGCATCGCCACGCCGTTGACGTAGTGCGAGCCGCGCAGCGCGAGCTGCGTCATGTTGACGCTGCCGTCGTGCGTGCCGCCGAGCCGATCGATGAGTCGCGTACGATCTTCGCCGAGTTGCGCGGAGGTGAGACCACGATCGAAGCGGTCGTGGCCGGCTGGCACGGGCGTGTGCGTCGTGAAGACGAATCGCTTGCGCAACGACGAAACGTCGTCGGCGCCGGGCGTCTCGCGCCCGCTCGCGCGAAGACGCGCCTCCATTGCGGCCGGAACGAGAAACGCCGCATGCCCCTCGTTCATATGGATGGTCGAAATACCATCGATGAGCCCGAGCGCTTCGAGCATCGCGTAGCCACCGTATCCGAGCACGATCTCTTGCGCGATGCGGTATCGCTGATCGCCGCCGTAGAGCGCGTTCGTCAACGTACGATCGTGCGGATCGTTGCCTTCGAGATCGGTGTCGAGCAGGTAGACCGGCACGACGTGGCCCGACGCGCTCGAAAGATCGAACCGCCACGCAGCAACGCGAACCGTGCGCCCCTCGATCCGGACCTCAACCGTTTGTTCCATGAGATGCCCGCGTGCACGTGGATCCCACGCGTCGATCGCCTCGTGTTGCTGGCCGCGCGCGTCGAGCGTTTGCGTGAAGTAGCCGTGACGGTACACGAGCGTTACGCCGACGATCGGCACGGCGAGATCGGCGGCCGAGCGCAACATGTCACCCGCGAGGATACCGAGGCCGCCGCTATAGGTCGGCAAACCCGCTTCGAGCGCGATCTCCATCGAAAAATATGCGATGCGCGGATGTGAGCCCGGCATACGATCGACGGCATGAAGCCGTCCGTCACTGATGCGATCGACGGACGCTTGGCGTGAAGCAGAGGACATGGCAATCTTGTTGCTTCGCTCCTCGGCGCGCGACCTTGCACCGCGCGGCGGCGGTTGAGAAACCGAAACGATGCGCCTCACTCCGTGACCACCTCGGCTTCGAAGCCGCGTTCGGCGATCGCTGCCATGATCGCGGGCAGATCGTCCGGGCGTTCCACCTCGACCGTAACGTCCAGTTCCGCGTGCTTTGCCGAGATGCTGCCGAAGACGCGGTGGTGCGCGACGTCGAGCACGTTCGCTCCCGCCGCACTGATCGCGACCGCAACGCTCGCGAGTTCACCCGGACGGTCGACCATGTGCACACGGATGCGCACGACCCGACCCGACCGCATGCGATGTCGCACGATCACCGACGCGAGCATGCCGAGATCGATGTTTCCGCCACAAATGATCGTGCCGACGCGTTTGCCGGCGAATCGCTGCGGATGTGCGAGTAGCACTGCGACGCCCGCGGCACCCGCGCCCTCGCTCACGAGCTTCTCGTCCTCGAGCAGCGCAGCGATCGCGGTTTCGATCGCCGCTTCATCGACGAGGATCACGTCGCGCACGCGCTGCTCGATCAGCTGCGCGGGTAGCGCCCCGATCGATTTGACCGCGATGCCCTCCGCGATCGTCGGGCCGCCACGAACGGCAACACCGGTACGCGCCGCCGCGATGCCCGCGTAGAACAACGACTGCACGCCGACGACTTCGGTGCGCGCGTCCATCGCCATGGCGGCGAGCGTCGCGCCGGAAATCAAGCCGCCGCCACCGACGGGAACGAGCAGCACGTCCAATTCCGCGCCGGCATCTTCGAGCAACTCGAGCGTCGCCGTCGCCTGACCCGCGATCACGTGTTCGTCGTCGTACGGGTGAACGATCGTCGCACCCGTGCGCGCGGCGAGTTCGCGCGCGTGCGCGGCCGCATCGTCGAACGTATCCCCGAACAGCACCACGTCCGCACCGAAATCGCGCGTGCGACGTACTTTGAGAAACGGCGTCGTCGCAGGCATGACGACCGTCGTCGCCAAGCCCAGCCGCGTGCCGTGATACGCGACGGCCTGCCCGTGATTGCCCGCCGACATCGTGACGACACCGCGCGCGGCACGCGCCGGTTCGAGCAGAAGCATGGCGTTGAGCGCGCCGCGTTCTTTGTACGATCCCGTCGTCTGACGATTCTCGGTCTTGAGGAAGACCTCGGCGCCGGTTGCAGCCGAAAGCGCACGCGAGCGCACCGTGGGGGTGCGCACGATTCCCGAGGCGATGCGGCTCGCCGCCGCGCGAACGGCGTCCTCGCGTGCGATCAGCGCCCGATCCAGCGGTACCGGCCCGGCTCGATCTTGCGCGTTCGGCGACGGAAATCGAACGCGAAGCCGAGGTACCAGCTCCGACAACCCGAATGCCAGATCGTGCGTTTGGTTCGGTTGTGAAGTTCGATATTGAAGGCGTGCTGGACGTCCGCGCGCACGTCGAGCGCGCGCGCACCGCGCTTCTTCATCTGCGCGAGCGCGTCGAGCACGTACGCGATCTGCGATTCGATCATGTACACCATCGAATTATGCCCGATGCCCGTAGTCGGTCCCACGAGGGTGAAGAAATTCGGAAAGCCCGCGATGCCCGTCCCGAGGTAGGCCTGCATACCCTCGGCCCACGCATCATCGAGCGTCCGTCCGCCTTCACCGACGACGCGCACGGGCGAGAGGCCGTCCTGCGCGCGAAATCCCGTGCCGTAAATCAGGACGTCGGCGACGTGACGCGTGCCATCGGCCGTCACAACGGCGTCGGCTTCGACGCGCACGATCGGGTCGGTGATGACCGTGAAGTTCTCGCGCGTGAGCGCTGGATAGTAGTCGTTCGAAATCAGAATGCGCTTGCAACCCATTCGATAACTTGGCGTGACTTTCGCACGCAAGACGGGGTCGGCGATTTGCCGAGCCAGATGTTTCTTTGCGATCTTTTCAGCAAGTCCGAGGATCTTCGGATCGACCGTAAAGCCGAGCGCGCGCAGTTCGTGCCGCACGTAGATGATCGCGCGTTGCAGCCGCGCGTATCCCGGAATCCAGCGCAGCAGCGCCTTTTTGCGCGCGTCGACGGGACCGTCGAGCTTGGGGATAATCCACGGCGGCGTGCGTTGGAAGAGCGCAAGGGACGCGACCGTGGGCGCGATCTGCGGCACGAATTGGATCGCGCTCGCGCCCGTACCGATCGCGGCGACGCGTTTGCCCACGAGGTCGACGTCGTGGCGCCACTGCGCCGAGTGAAATCGCGGTCCGGCGAACGTCTCGACGCCCGGAACGTCCGGCATCGCCGGGTTGCTCAAGCCACCCATGCCCGAGACGAGCACGGGTGCTTCGTACGCGGTGCCGCCGCGCTTCTCGACGCGCCAGCGCACGTGCCGGCATCGTAACGCGCCTCGATGACGTCGCTCTCGTAGCGCACGTGCTGTTCGATCTTGTATTTCTGCGCGCAGCGTTTGAGGTACGCGTGAATCTCGGGCTGCGTCGGAAAGTCGCACGCGCAGCCGGGATATTCGTTATCGCGCCACGTCCCGCCGATGTCGCGCGCGCGTTCGAGCACGACGAAATCGGTGATGCCGGCCTGCCGCAGTTTGATCACCATTCCGAGCCCGGCAAATCCCGTTCCGACGATGATGATTCGCGTCGAGATCGTGCGGCTGGCGGGGCGTTCCTCGCTGCGTGTTTCCAGTAACATCGGGCCGCTCTTCGAAGACCTGCGCCCCGTTGCCTCGGACAAAGTTGTCAAAAAGATTTTCCGGATTGCGGGCACCGTGGTCGAAAGTTTCGAACATCAGACCATGACGTCACTCCGCCTCTTGCTTGCCCTGGCAACCGTTGCCATCGCGGTGCCGCTCCCCGCAGCCGCCGAACTCGTCACCCCCGTTCCGCTACGGACCAAAGAGCCGGCCTCGCCCGCGCCGCTTCCGGCTCCGACCGCCGCCGCACCCGTCGCGACGCCGTCCGGCGCGGTACCGTCCGGCGTCCCCGCGACGGGAACGCCCGGTCAGGGCACATCGCCGGCCAGCGCGGCACCGGCACTTCCCCTCGCGACCGCCGACCCCATGGCAGCCGCGCGCATCGGCCCCAATTGGGCTGCGTTCGTGGGGCTCGTCAACGCCGAGGTCGACGAAACGGAGATGATCGTGACGCACGAGGTGCGCGGCAACCTCGTCTCCGACGACACGTACAAGATTACGGCGCGTCGACCGATGTCGACGCGCTGCGAGGCGCTCGCGGGCCCGAACAAGGGCGGCGTCGTCGTTTGGATCGGCGGCGAGAAAGTGAAAGCGCATCCCGGCGGCGTGCTCTCGCACGTCGTCGTGATCGCCAACCGTCACGACCGACGCGCGACCGACCTCGTCGGCTATGGCTGCGGCGAGACGACGCTCACCAACATCGTCGCGTACTGGACGGCGCACGGCACGATCGTCGAATCGCCGGGCACGCCCGTTGACGGTGTTGCGACGGCCATGATCGCCTGGACGCCGCAAGCCGATTTCCCGCTCGGACTCACGCGCGAAGAGCTCTATCTCTCAACGGTCACGCATCTACCGGTGATGACCAAAGGCTACATCGGCACGATGCTCGTCGAAAATTCGAAATTCACGAGCATCGCACTCAACGCAAACGTGCCCGATTCGGCCTTCGACGTGCGCTCGCGCTAACTACGGTCCGACGACAACGCGCACGAAATCCTTCGGACGAATCGCGCGCGCGAACGCATCGCGGACGGCGACGGGTGTCGTCGCGATGATCGCGCGCATGTCGCTGCGACCGCGGTCGAACGGCGCGCCGTCGATTGCATCGCCGAGCAACGACTGACCGATCGCGCCGATCGACGCCTGCGCGATCGATGTCCGCCGTACGATCGCGGCTTTCGCAAGCGACAGTTCGAAATCACCGACGAGTCCGGTCTGCATCTTCGCGATCTCGTCGTCGATCAACGATTCGATGCGCGTGCGATCGTTCGGCGCCGACGCAAAATCGATCGAGAAGCTCGCGCGCGTACGGGTCGGCGAATACTGCGAGGCGATCGAGTAGACGAGACCCGTGCTCTGGCGAATATCGCGAAAGAGCCGGCTCTGCTCCGCGCCGAGCGATCCGCCGCCGAGCACGGCGTTCCCGAGGACGAGTGCGGGATAGTCCGGCGACCCGCGATCGGCGTCGATGAGTTCCTCTAGCGTCACGTTGTCTTGCCCGAGCGCCGGCAACGCGAGTTTTACTTCGCCCGCACGGTTGAGCGCCACGCGCGGAAATTCGAGCGATGGTACGGGCGTGCCGGGCGCTTTCCACGCGCCGAATGCGCGCTCGAAGGTCGCGCGCGCCTTCTCCACGTTCACATTGCCGACCACGACGATCGTCGTGAGATCGGGGCGAAACGTTTGCGCATAAAACGCACGTACGTCATCGAGCGTGATCGATTGCACGCTTTCGATCGTCGGTTGGCGCAGCGCGAGGTCGCCTGCCGGATAGAGCGCTGCCGCCGCACGTCGCGCCGCCGCCGAACCCGTCCCCGAGAGTTCCGTCTGCAGCGATTCGAGTGCGCGGCGTTTCGCCTGATCGAAGGTCGCGCGGTCGAAACGCGGGTGCAGTTCGTTTTCGGCGAGCAACGCGACGGCACGTTCGAACGACGGCGAGGTCGCCTGCAAACCGAAGCTCGTACCGCCGCCGATCTGCGCGTCGATTTCGTCTTGCGCGAGCGCGAAGGCCGCGCGGTCGCGCGTCGCCGTGCCGAGCGCGAAGATGCCATCGAGCACCGATGCGATGCCTTCTTTATTTTGCGGCTCCTGAATCCCGGGCGACGATTTGATCGCCCCGAACGCAAAGACGCTATCGGAAATCGTCGCGGGGCGCACGAGCAACGTGATGCCGTTGGGCAACTTCGAAACGACCGGTTCCGCCTCGGCCGGCGGCACGGCGGGATGTTCGAGCAAGTCTTTCGCCCATGCCGGCAGCGTCGTTACCGGCGTTTGCGCGCCGAGCGGCTTTTCGGGCCCCGTCGCCGGCGGTGCCGGCGGTGCGTTCTGCGTCGCGTTCGCCGAGGGCGTGAGCGCGCCGACGATCGCGTGGCTTGGGTCGAGGTACTTCTTCGCCACGCGATCGACGTCAGCGAGCGTCACGCCCGCGAGTAACTCCTGTTCACGCGCGATCGAGGGCTCGCCGTCGAGTGCGATCGTCGTCGCCCAATCCGATGCGAGCGAGGAGATCGAGTTGCGGCTGAGCTCCTGACCCGAGATCGCCTGACGTTTCGTCGTTTCGAACAGCTCGCGCGGCACGCCGTTCGTCGCGTACGCGCGCAACAACGCTTCGAGTTTGCGGCCCGCGGCGACGGGATCGCCGCCTGGCCCGAGCGCTGCGGTCGCCATCCCGAGTTGCCCCTCGGGCAGGTACGGCATCGAGATCCACGACGCATCGAGCGCTTCGCCCGCATCGACGAGTCCGCGCAAGGTCGCGCGCTGCGACCCGAGCACCTGTTGCAAGAGGAACGACGCGAGGAAGTCGGGACTCTGCACGCCGGGTAAACGCAAGGCGACGACGGCGAGCGGATACGTCAGCGTCGTCGGACGACGGATCGTCTTGTGACCGAGAAGCTCGAAGGTCGCTGCGGTATGCGCGCCGATCGTGCGCCGCGGAATGCTTTCGAATCGCGCTCTCACCCGGGCGAGCGTTTCTTTGGGATCGAAGTTTCCCGCGATCACGAGCACGGCGTTATTTGGCGCGTACCATTTTTCGTAGAAGGCTTTGAGCCGTGGACCGGTGAGACGCGCGAACGCCGGACGCGTCCCCACGCCGTCGTGCGCGTACGGGGTTCCGGCGTACGCGGAGGCCTGCGCGTCGCGAAAGAAATCGGCGCCGGGCGTCGATTCGTCGCGCGCGATCTCTTGTGAGATCGCGCCACGCTCGATCTGCCACTGGTTCTGTGCGTCGAGCACGTCGCGCATGCGATCGCTCTCGATGCGCAACACCGTGTCGAGATCGCTCGCGGGCACGGTGAATTCGAATTGCGTCAGCGTCTCCGACGTTTCGGCATTGAACGAACCGCCGAGCGCGGTTGCGATCGTGCCGAGTTCGGCCGTCGTGAGTTCTTTCGTGCCGCGGAACATCATGTGTTCTTGCGCGTGCGCCATTCCCGGCACATCCGCCGGATCGTCGCGCGAGCCGACGAGGTACGTGAGATCGGTCGAGACGACGGGCGCGAGTTCGTTGCGAACGAGCACGACGCGCAAGCCGTTGCCGAGCGTCGCTTTGGTGACGTCTTGCGGCGGCGCGGCCGCAAAGGCGCTCGAACTGCGAACGGAGAGGATGATGGCGAGCGTGGCGAGGCCGGCAATGCGCCGGGCACGGGGGACGGCGGCGAAGACGAAGGACACGCGCATGCTATCGTCCGTAGAGTCGCAAATGCCCTATCGTTTCGCGGCCCGAAGCGTGCGGGAGACGACGAGCCGACCGGCGCTCGTTCCGAGGGAGGACCGAATCATGGGTATCGCGCGCGACGGCACCTATTACCGCGCTTGCAATCTTTGCGAGGCGATCTGCGGACTCGAGATCACGGTTTCCGACGGCACGTTCACGACGATCCGCGGAGATGCGAAGGACCCGCTCTCGCACGGCCACATCTGTCCCAAAGGCAACGCACTGCTCGACCTGCACGCCGACCCCATGCGCTTGCGGCAACCGCTCCGGCGCGTCGGAGAAACCTGGCAAACCATGACGTGGGACGACGCGCTCGATTATGTCGCGGGTGAACTCGCGACCGTCGTCACCGAAGGCGGCGATGATGCGGTGGCCGTGTATCAAGGCAATCCGAGCGTTCACAATAGCGGCACGCTCCTGGGTTCCGGCGGATTTCTGCGCGGCCTCAAAACGAAGAATCGTTTCAGTGCGACGAGCGTCGATCAATTGCCGCACCATCGCGCGGCGCTCGAGATGTTCGGTCATCCATTGCTCCTCCCGATCCCCGACGTCGACCGCACCGATTATTTTCTCATCATGGGCGCGAATCCACTCGCCTCCAACGGCAGCATCATGACGGCGCCGGGGATGCGCGATCGCATGCGCGCGATTCGGGCCCGCGGCGGACGGATCGTGACGATCGATCCGCGCCGCACGGAGACCGCGCACGCCTCGGACGAACATCACTTCATCCGGCCCGGCGCCGACGCATATTTTCTCCTCGCCCTCGTTCACACGATCGTTGCGGATGGCCTCGCCGATCTCGGCCGTCTCGCGCCGATCGTCGATGGATTTGACGCGCTCCGCGACGCCTGCGCGCCATACGCGCCCGAGGACGTCGCCGCGCTCACCGGGATCGCCGCAAGCGTGACGCGCGAGATCGCGCGCGCGTTCGCGCTCGCGCCGCATGCCGTCGCCTACGGTCGGATCGGCCTTTCGACGCAGCGGTTCGGCGGGTTGTGTCAGTGGCTCGTCAACGCGCTCAACGTGATCACCGCGAATTTCGACGAACCCGGCGGCGCGATGTGGCCAACGCCCGCACTCGATCTTCTGGGCGGCGCAAAGCGCGGCGAGACGCATGCGGGACGCTACCGCTCGCGCGTTCGCGCATTGCCCGAATTCCAGAACGAGTTTCCGGTGGCGACGATGGTCGAGGAGATGACGACGCCCGGAACCGGCCGCGTGCGCGCGCTCGTCACGATCGCAGGCAATCCCGTGCTTTCCACACCCGATGGCAACGCGCTCGACGCCGCGCTTGCCGATCTCGCGTTTTACGTCGCGATCGATCCGTACGTCAACGAGACGACGCGCCACGCACACGTAATCCTGCCGCCCGCGACCGGTTTCGAAACCGATCATTACGATGCGATCTTCCATCATTTCGCCGTTCGCAATACCGCGCGTTACAACGAGGCGATCGTGCCGCTCGATGACGATCAACGCTTCGATTGGCAAATCTTCGACGGCTTACGCCGGCGTATGACGGGCAAGGGCGGCGCGTCGCCGCAGGAGCGCATCGATGCGGGCTTGCGCGCGGGACCGTATGCGACCAGCATCGACGCGTTACGCCAGCACCCGCATGGGGTCGATTTCGGACCGATCTCGTCGGCTCCCGAGCGACTGCTCACCGCCGACGGCCGACTCGCGCTCGCGCCCCGGGCGATGATCGCCGACCTCACGCGCCTCGCGCGCGAACGCGACGAACCCGTCCCGGCACTCGTGCTCGTCGGCCGTCGCGATCTACGCAGCAACAACTCCTGGATGCACAACGCGCCGCGGCTCATGCGCGGCGCCGATCGGTGTACGCTGATGCTGCACCCGGAAGATGCGGCCACGCGCGGCATCCGTGGCGGCGATCGCGTGACCGTCACCTCGCGTACCGCGAGCATCGAGGTGCCGGTCGAAATCACGGACGACGTGATGCGCGGGGTCGCGAGTTTACCGCACGGCTACGGTCACGCGCGCGACGGCGTGCGCGCGCCCGTTGCTGTCGCCTCGCCGGGTGCGAGTCTCAACGATCTCACCGACGGCCAACGGCTCGACGATCTCACCGGCAACGCCGCCCTCTCGGGAATTGCGATCGAGGTCGCGCGCGCCGCATCGACCACGCGCCGCCACGAACCCGCGCTCGTCTAGTGTCCCGTCAGCGACGAAACGGGAAACGACGTACTGGCAAGCGGCGGCGCGTCGGCCCATGCCTCGAGTCGGCGCCGGTATCGGGTGGGATCCAAACGGTTGCGATCGCCGCGTCATCGCTTTCACATCCGGTAAGGCCCATTCGATGCGCGATGCCCGCCGCACCCGACATGTCGCGGTCGGCCACGAACGCCATCGCAGCCGACGCGAGCTGCAGTTCGCCTCGCGCGGCGTCACGCTCGTGCTCGGTCACGCCGTCGGTATAGAGGACGAGCATCGCATCGTTCGGGATCGCGACCACATGGACGGACGGTTCGAATGTCCGGTCGAGACCGAGCGGTACGTCGACGCGCCCGAAACGAACGAAATGTGACGTCGTCGGACCGGCGAGTAGCGGCGGCGGATGACCGGCACTGGCGAAGCGCAACGTGCGCTCGACGAGATCGACGTAGCCGAAGATCGCGGTGACGAAGCTACCAGGTTCTTCGCCGCAGAGCCGCGCGTTGGCCCCGGCGAGGACGGCGGCGATATCGCGATCGCCCGCGCGCATTGCCGAGACGAGCGTCCTGCGGACCGGCGTCATCATCGCCGAGGCCGCCGGCCCGTGCCCGCAAGCGTCGCCGATCGAGATAGCCAGCGTCCGGTCGGACACGCGGTACGTTTCGCACCAATCGCCACCGACCGAAAACCCCGCCGCGTGGGTCAGCAGAGCGCTCGTTTCGACAGCCGCGGCGTGCGGCGAAGCGAAGGCGTCGCGACCTGTCCGATCGGCAATTTCGGCCGAATATTCCAACCAACGATCGTTCATAACGGTCTTTCTGCGGCTCGGGCGACGAGTCGGCGAGCCTGCAAATGGATCATAGGCGACCGCGACCGATCCCATCTGTCGCACTCCGCACACAGGTCCACGCCGTTTATTAGGTAACATCAACTTCTTATTAACACTTTCCCATTGAGTCGCGGGCGATGAAGCAACGAGAAAAAGACGTCGCCGCACGCGTTACGGCGGCGACCCTCAAAGAAAACGCGATCCTCACGGGATTGAGCGATGATCTGCACGCCCGTTTCATCGAATCGGGAAAGCTCGAGCACCTCGCGCTACGTGAGCAAATCTACGAACCCGAGCAACGCATCCGCGACGTTTACTTTCCGCTCGACGCGGTGCTGTCGATTGTGACGAGTATGAAAGACGGTAGTCAGATCGAAGTCGGTACGATCGGTCGCGAAGGGATGTCGGCGTTTCCGCTACTCCTAGGGGCCGCGACGACGGCGAACGATTGCTACTGTCAAGTGAGCGGCTACGCGATCCGCATTGATGTCGATGTCTTCCGAACGCTCAGTGCCGGCGATTTGCGATTCCGTCGACTGCTCGACCGGTATCTGCAAGCCTATATGAACATGCTCGGCCAGCTTGCCGCCTGCAACCGCCTCCATAGCATCTACGAACGTTGTTCCCGCTGGTTGCTCTTGACACAAGACCGCGTCGGTCGAGACGAGATCGCGCTGACGCACGAATATCTCGCGATGATGCTGGGCACTGGCCGATCCGGCGTTACGATCGCGGCGGCAACGTTGCGGCAAGCCGGCTTCATCAGCTACGCACATGGCAAAATCACGATCCTCGATCGCGCAGGTTTGGAAAACGCCTCGTGTGAGTGCTACGAAGTGGCGCGAGAACAGTTCGCGGGCCTCCTTCGGGCCGTTCCCACCGCGCACGACGGCGCGTCGAAGTAAGAACTCGGTGCGATTGCACGCAGACGAGGCAGCCACACCCGCGTAGCATCGAGAGTAGCCGCTCGCGAGGAAGCCGATTGCGCGCTCTACGATCCATCGTCGACCACACGAACGAAACCGAAATTCGCGACATCGAAGATCTTGTCGTCTCTCATCATGCTGCGGGACAGGCACCGACGGTTTCGACCGACGATCTGAACCGGTTCCTCGTCGAGAGTTTGACGGAATTCGCCATCTTCGCGATCTCCGAAACGGGCGCGTCGTGAGTTGGAACGCCGGAGCGGAGCACCTCTTCGGCTATGCCAAAACCGAAATCATCGGCCAAGACTTCGATGCCATCTTTACGGCGGAAGATCGTGCCGCGGGTGCGCCAGCGGGCGAAATGGCGTCCGCCAAGCGGGACGGCCGCGCAAACAACGATCGCTGGCACGTCCGTAAAGACCGATCCGTTTTCTGGGCGACGAATATCGTGCAGCCGATGCTCGACGACGACGGCAAGCTCGCCGGATTTACGAAAATCGTTCGCGATGCAACGGATCGATACGAAGCGACCGAGGCCTTACGTTCGAGCCAAGAAGAGCTGCGCATTCTCGTCGAAACCGTACGCGAGTACGCGCTGTTCGCCGTCCCATCGAACGGGTGCGTGGCGGGGTGGAACGCGGGCGCGCAGGCACTGTTCGGTTACGATGCGGGCGAGATCGTCGGCAAGCCGTTCAGCATCCTGTATTCGCCCGAAGACATTCGGGACGACGCGGCTTCACACGAAATCGCACGCGCGATCGCCAGCGGCTTTTCCGCAGACGAAAGTTGGCTCGTGCGCAAAGATGGCACGCATTTTTTCGCAAGCGGGCGACTCACGCGCGTTTCGAGCGAGCACGAAACGCCGTGGGAACGCGGGTTCGTCAAAGTTGCCTATAACATCACCGATCGGAAAACATCCGAGGAGGCGATGCGACATCTGGCGATGCACGATTCGCTCACGGGCCTCCCGAATCGGCCACTCTTCATCGAGCGCTTACGCGCCGAAATCGTTCGCTCGAAACGCAAGCGCGCGTCGGCTTATGCCGTGCTATTTCTCGACGTGGATGATTTCAAGCTCATCAACGATAGCCTCGGACATTCGATCGCCGATCGACTCCTGGTCGCACTCGCGTCGCGCCTCGCCGCGACGGTGCGCGAAGCCGACACGATCGCCCGCATCGGGGGCGACGAATTCGCCATTTTGCTGGTTGACGTCGCCGGAGCGGCCGAGGTTCGATCGCTCGTCGACCGCGTCGAACGGGCGCTAGATGACCCATTCCGCATCGACGATATCGAAGTCTTCGTGACGATGAGCGTCGGCGCCGCGATCGACACGACGAAATATACCGAACCCGAAGAAGCGCTTCGCGATGCCGATATCGCGATGTACGTCGCGAAGTCGAGCGGTCGCGGACAGTACGCGATCTTCGCATCCGCGATGCGCGAACCGATCGTCGCGCGGCAACGGCTCGATACCCAATTGCGGCGAGCGATCGCACGAAATGAATTCGAGGTCGCGTACCAATCGATCGTCGACCTGAGAGACGACCGCACGATCGGGTTCGAAGCGCTCGTGCGCTGGCAACATTTCGAGCACGGCTTGCTCGAACCGTCGCAATTTCTCGAAGCGGCACGAAAGACACAAATTCTCGTTTCGATCGACCGTTTCGTCCTCGCGACGGCGTGCCACGATGCGATGGTCTGGCGGCACGAAATGACGGGTGCGCCGTTTTTCATGAGCGTCAACGTTTCGGCACGGCAGTTCGAACTAGACGATTTCGTCCCGTTCGTCGCGCGCGTCCTCGAGCAAGCCGGGTTCGAACCGACCTGCCTCAAGCTCGAGATTACCGAAAGCACGTTGATGGAGAACTCACAAGCCGTACTCGACTCCGTCGAGCAGTTGCGCGGGCTTGGTATCCAGCTTTACATCGACGACTTCGGTACGGGTTTTTCCTCACTGAGTTATCTCGCCGAACTTCCCGTCGATGCCCTCAAGATCGATCGCTCGTTCGTCGAGGGTCTCGGGGTGCAATCGAAGCAAGAGAAAATCGTCTCGAGCATCATCGATCTCGCGCACCGGCTCGAACTCAAAGTCATCGCCGAAGGCGTTTCGTCGCAAGCGCATCGCGAGCGCCTCGTTGCCAGCGGCTGCGACTACGCTCAGGGGTATCTCTTTTCACGACCGACGAATTGGCAGTCGGCCTCTGCCGCGCTCGTCGCCCCGTAAGAAAGAAAGCGACCTACGCTCGCCGTCCTCGACACGGAGCGCGAAGCCGACCTCGATGCCGTCGTACGACTGGCAACCGTCAGTGGTTGCGCCCACGCGATCTTAACGCCCGATCGCGTCCACGGGCGCTCCGAACATCGCTTCTACGCCGGCGCCCCGCTCGTGACCGAAACCGGGTTTCCAATCGGAACGCTCAGTCCGGTCCGATTCTCGAGGCCGCGGCGCCGCTGCGACCGACGAGACGAAAGCGTTCCTCGCGAACCTGCAGACGGAGTCGTTCGGCGGGATCCGTTAAGGCGCGCTCAACTCGCGAGCAGCGTCGGCCCCTGCTTTCGTTCCTCGCATCGGGCTCCGCGATGGCCGCCGACGTGCCGGTACCGGTGACGTCGCCCGGAAGCACGACCACCGTTTCCGGCAGCACGACGATCGAAATGAAGCGCATGTCGACATCGTTCGACGACGGACTCGCAAGCCTTCGAAGGCCGCGCAAGCGCATTGCGATCGCAAAAGTTTGTATCGTTCGTTTACGCCGGTAAGTCTTTCGGACGGTCGGCGTAGATCAATGTCGGCGGTTCTTTTTTCTCGATGACTTCCTTGTTGATCACGCATTTCTTGACGCCGACGAGCGACGGCAGATCGTACATCACGTCGAGCATGACTTCTTCGAGAATCGAGCGCAGACCGCGGGCGCCGGTTTTACGGCCCTGCGCGCGCGTAGCGATCGCGACGAGGGCTTCTTTCGTGAACGTCAGGTCGACGCCGTCCATGCCGAGAATCTTCTGGAACTGACGCACGAGCGCGTTGCGCGGCTCGACCAAGATGCGCCGTAGCGCGAGTTCGTCGAGTGCGTCGAGCGTAACGACGATCGGTAAGCGTCCGATGAATTCGGGAATCAGCCCGAACTTGAGCAGATCTTCCGGCATGAGCTGCTGGAGCAATTTGCCGGAGCGCGCGTCCTTCTTCGACTCGGGCACGCTGCGGAAGCCGAGCGCGTTCGAGGCGACGCGCGACTCGATGATCTTCTCCAACCCGTCGAACGCGCCGCCGCAGATGAACAAGACGTTGGTCGTGTCGATCTGGATGAACTCTTGGTGCGGGTGCTTGCGGCCGCCCTGCGGCGGGACGTTCGCCGTCGTGCCCTCGAGGATCTTGAGCAACGCCTGCTGCACGCCCTCGCCCGAGACGTCGCGCGTGATCGACGGGTTCTCGCTCTTGCGCGCGATCTTGTCGATTTCGTCGATGTAGACGATGCCCTTTTCGGCAC
>JAABUQ010005457.1_pt1 | contig 20270 bp, 13 predicted proteins | sample 5560001 | NCBI WGS metagenome assembly JAABUQ01 (sample SAMN10711888, study PRJNA513371) | rock metagenome | isolation source: Antarctica rocks | place: Antarctica: Victoria Land, Finger Mt nord | collected 2015-12-18
GAAGTTCCAGTCGGCCTTGTCCGGTCCGTTGCCGGGGACGGCCTCCACGTTCTGGCCGCCGGCGTGGCCGAAGTTGAAGGTCTGCCAGGTCCCGGAGGTGCTGAAGCCCGGGTCGCCGACGCTGACGATCATCGGGAGATAAACCGCTGGCGGGTTGGTGGTGGGGCTGCCGGGCACCGCGATGATCTGGACGGCGTCGGCCTCGACCCGGCCGTTGGCCTGGTTGGTCAGCTCGACGGTGAGCGTGCCGCTGGCGTCGGTGACGACGGCGAGCTGCTGCCAGGTGGTGCCCGAGGCGTCGGTGGTGCCCGAGGGGGCCAGCTGCTGGTTGACCGGGTAGGTGCCCAGCGAGGTGGAGCCGTCGTAGATGGTGAATGGGGCGTTGGTGGCCCGGTTGGTGTACGACGGCCAGGTGATCCGGACGAGGTACTGGGTGTTGACCAGTCCGGTGAAGTTCCAGTCGGCCTTGTCCGGTCCGTTGCCGGGGACGGCCTCCACGTTCTGGCCGCCGGCGTGGCCGAAGTTGAAGGTCTGCCAGGTCCCGGAGGTGCTGAAGCCCGGGTCGCCGACGCTGACGGTGGCCGGGGTGTTGGCCGGCGGCGGCGGCGGCGGCGGCGGCGGCGAGACGGCGGCCGAGGACGCCACGAGCCTCACGGCGTCGGCCTCGACCCGGCCGTTGGCCAGGTTCGACAACTCCACCTTGAGCAGCCCGTCCGACCCGACGTTGACGGTGCCCAGGGTCTGCCACGTGCTGCCCGAGGAGTCGGTGGCGCCTGTGGGGGCGAGCTGCTGGTTGACCGCGTAACTGCCCAGGGTGGTCGAGCCGTCGTAGATGGTGAAGGGCGAGTTGGTGGCCCGGTTGGTGTACGACGGCCAGGTGAGCTGGACCGCGTAGGTGCCGGGGGCGATGCCGCTGAAGCTCCAGTCGGCCTTGGTCGTGCCGTCCCCGGCGACGGCCTCGTCGTCGATCCCGCCTCCGTGGCCATAGCCGGGGAACTGCTGCCAGGACCCCGTCGTGGAGAACCGGGGGTCGCCCACGCTGATGCTGGTCGGGCTGGCGACGGGGGCCACGGTGATGCCGGTCGGCTCGATCTCGTGGATGTAGCCGGCGACTTCGCCCGGGTTATAGGCCCCCACGAGGGTCTTGATGGCCAGCGTGTTGAGGCCGGCGTGGAGCGGGATGTTGCCGAGGTTGAACGTGCCGTTCTGGCTGACCGTGTAGGTGCCCAGGGGGCTGCCGTCGGTCGTCAGGACCTGGATCTGGGCGGGCTGGTAGCCGGGCGCCGGGTAGGTCGGGTCGACGTTCGGCCCGGTCGTCAGGGTCAGGTTGTACGACCCCGGGGTGGCGACGTTGAGCAGCCACTCGTTGAGCTGCCCGGTGTTGGGCCGCTCGAAGCTCTGGCTCAGCGTGTCCGAGGCCGTCGTCAGGGTGGTCGCGCCGCTCGCCGAGACGGCATAGCCGGCCGTCGGGGCGACCGGGGCGGCCTGGGCGACGTCGACGAGGCCGCGGTACTTCGCCGAGGCGGTGATGTTGGTGGCCAGGGCGACGTCGGCCGCGCTCCATTCATAGGGCGGCGCGATCGAGCCGTACGGCCCGTCGTAGAACATCGCCAGGCTGCCCCCGGCGGCGTACCAGTTGAGGTAATGCTGCTTGACGAGTGCCTCGATCCGCGGGTCGCGAGAGGCCAGCAGCGCGTTCTGTCCGGCGGACCCGGACCCGGCCAGGTCCGGGCCTCCCTCGTAGGCGACCGTCTTGAGCCCGTAATACGTCGCGACGGTGTTGAAGTCGGTCGCCGAGGCGATGGCCTGCGGCTCCTGCGCCGCGAGGCCGGCGAGGATCGCGTCGGCCGAGGAGTAATCGGGCACGTCCATGTAGGTGGCGTCGCCCATGCCGTAGAAGAAGTTCGAGGGCAACCCGTAGGTCTTGTCGAACCAGGGGAACGTCTGGGCGAAATAAGTCCACATGTTCTCCTGGGCGCCGAGGACCGGGCGGATCCTCGAATAGGTCGGATCGGCCCCCATCACGCCCCGGAAGATGTTGGTGACCTGCATCGTCCGCTCGAGGTAGCGGCGTGCGGCCAGGTCGTACTGGTTCGTGTCGCCGTCGTTGTTGAGCGCCGAGCCGCCCGCGGCGATCTCATCCTTGGTGGCCTGGGTATTCACCGCGTACGGGTTGTAGATCCCGCCCCAGAGCTCGTTGGAATATTCGACGTAGACCTTCAGGTTGGGGTTGAGCCCGGCGTAGGTCACCCCGTTGACGGAGTCGCCGTTCTTGATCAGGTTCGCGAGCTGCGTCACGTAGTCGTCGCTGGCGGTGCCAGGGATGTTGATCCACATGTCGGTGTTCGACGCGTTCGCCAGCGCGATCATGTACTCCCACGCCTCGCCCGGGGTCGGGTTGGTGGGGCTGGTCTGCGAGTGTGCGTCGGGTAGGGTCCGCTGCGACCACTGGGTCTGCACCAGCTTGCCGGAGCTGTCGGTCGCCGCGGTGTAGTTGTTCGCGCCGTCCGCATTGAGGTAGCGGAGGGTCGAGAACGGGGCCAGGTCGTTGAGGAACGAGGTGGCGAAGACCTGGGTGGTGTTGGCGTCGTAGCCGGGCTGGATCAGCTTGACGTCGGTGAGGCCGGCGCCCGTGGAGCTGGCGGGGTTGGCCGTGTTGGTGAAGTAGAGCTGGAGGTAGGCGTAGGCGTTGTGCTGGACGACGAGGTCGGCGGTGGTGGTGTTCGTGGTGGCGTTGTACACCTGGTTCTGGACGGTGAAGATCTGCAGCCATCCGGGCGGCGAGACGGTCGCCTGGCCGTGGAAGGAGAGGTGATACGTGCCGCCGATGTCGGGCTGAGGGGCGTTGGGGTCGGGGCCGTTCCAGGGCTGGTTGACGCGCTCGTCGAGGACCAGGACCGAGGCGTCGCTGGTCGGCCAGCCCTTGGCGTTGAGCGTCAGGGGCGTCGAGGAGTTGGCCGCCACGAAGTCGGGCGCCTCCTTCATCAGGTCGACGAAGCCCAGGGTCGTGGCGAGGTTGATGCCCAGCGGGCCGGCGGCCAGGAGTTGGCGCGAATCGAGGGCTTCCAGGGACAGTCGACCGATCGTCGAGGCGCGCCGCCGCCTTGAGGCGCGGCGGCCATCGCCGCGCTTTGCGAAAAACATCATGCGTGAGCTTCTCCCGATGCGAGACTTGGTGGGCTAACGGACTGTTGGGTCGAGTCGCCGTTGCCCGGAACGGGTCGGCTGGACGGACGATTGGGATGCGACCATTATGCGAGGACCCGACCGCTCGTCAATATGCACGGTAAAATTTGAGTCATGTTCAATATCGTGCCAATGGCGCCCTATGATTTCGACAACATCTTTCGTTAACAATCGCGTCTAGATGCATGCACTGATGTGGTCATCGTTCGGAGATGTTTGATAGATGTTGTTCGCCCGCGTTCGATCTCGAAACGCTTGGCGTCACACAACTTGGAGAACAGCGAACAGTCCCGTACCTCGCGAACCGGGCGGATCTCGGCCCCCTGTACGATAACCTAGAACATTCGGTGGACGACGCAACTCCAGGTCATGGAGATGGGGAAATCACGAACCTGCATCCTGCGAATGATGCACGACTCGAACAACACTACCGTTGTCAATCGTGCCGCAATGGATGCGTTTATTTTGAAACTAATCTGCAATATTTGATGGGTTTCGTTCGCCCACGGCCGACTTCACCACGCCGTTGGTCGCGAAATCTGCGCAGCGACGAGCCAAGCCGCACCGCGCGAGACGCGGCGGATCTCGGACGCCCGCGCGATGAGCGACGGATCTCTCTTGCCGGCGCTCACCAGGCGATGGCGAGGTCGCGGATCCGCGTCGTCCGGCCCGAAATCGCCCGGATCGTCAACCAGGTCGCCGGCCTGCCCGCTTCGCCGGATCGGGCGATGGGTCGGCCGTCGACCTCGACCTCATCCCGCCCCTCGCGTCGACGGATGAGGACCTTGTGCCACAAGCGATAGACGGGCATCGGGGCGACGCGAGCGTCCGTCGAGCCCAATCGATGCTGGAGGATCTCGATGCCCGGCAGGTCGTCGGGATCGGCCATGATCTCCAGGTTCAACGTGAAGCTCGGGGGCAACCGGAACCGCAGGTCGAAGGGCCGCTCGTTGCCGCTGGGGGCGATGGCCAGGCTGGCGATCCGGAACGATCGGGCCGGCCTCATCACCTCATCGCCCTCCGCGGACGTCGGGGCCAGGCCCCGGAAGCTGAGGCATGAGGCCGCCAGCGTCGCCAGGGTGATCGTCGCCGCGGCGGATCGTCGCCACCACAGGGGCGGATGGTTCTCGATCGCGAAGGGGCATTTCAGGAGCATCGTCACTCGCTGGATCAGCGACGAAGCCTTCCCCGAAGCAGCCCAAACTCCCGATCCCTGGCTGGCGACTGACCTTGGGTCATCGTCGGCCCGGGCCGCCGGGCGGCCCGACCCGGCCAGGTCGACCAGCGATGAGGCATAGCCCCCGCTGTTGCCGAACTGGCCGACGGCCCGGCGATCGGCGAGGAATTCCTGGTCCATCTTCATCTGGTCGCGGATCCACCAGATCGGCGGCAGGAAGAACCAGATCGACTGGACCAGGTTGGCCCAGGGCGTGACGATGTGGTCGCCCGACTCGGCATGCGCCAGCTCGTGGAGCAGGCTGAGGCGGAGCCCCCACTCCGCGTCGGGGTCCTCCGACTCGGGCGGGAGCAGGATGATCGGCCCGAAAAATCCCGCGAGGGCGGGGCGGGTCATCCGATCGGAGACCACGATCCGGGGGCGGGAACGGAACGGTGCAAATGAAAGCGATGCGTAGACCGCGAGCGTGGCCTGCGTCGGCGGCCGGCCGCGGCGGACCAGGACCGTCATCCCCCAGAGCCCCAGGACCAGCCGAGCCAGGCCGGACGCCACCCCGGCCCCGTAAATCAGGAGCAATCCCAAGGCCAGGCGACGCGGCCATACCAGGTGTCCGACCGGCCGTCCAGCGCCCGGATCGGGCGAATGGACGCCGTCGAGGTCCGGCAGGTAGGCGTCCCTGGGACGGGGACGGCCGCACAAAGGGACGGGGTCGTCCCACTTCGACGGGACGACCACCTGGATCAACCGGCCCACGTCGACCGGCGGGACCGGGTTGAGGGCGGCCATCGGGATCAGCGTCAAGCTGGCCAGCAGGCCGGCCCGGGCCCAGCCCAGCCGCCGGGCCGGCTGGCGGCACTGGACCATGACGAGCACGACGAGCCCGGAGATTGCCGTGGCCGCCAGGCTGGCGTCGAACAGGACCGTGAGGGACCGGCCCACGATGTCCGTCATCCGGCCTACTCCCCGGCTCGTCGGCTTCGTCGAATCTTCAGATCCCGGGCGACCCCGCGATCAGTCGACGTCGGCCTGGGAGACCGCGGGTTCCCCATCCGTCATCACGTCGGACTGCCGCTGGGCCTCGTCGATCATGGCGCGGAGCCGGTCGAATTCGGCGGGGCTCGGGGGCTTGGTGTCGAGCAGGGCGACCATCATCCGATCGATCGCGCCGTCGAAGACGCGGTCGACGAACCGCTTGGTCAGCTCGCGGATCGTCCGGTCCGATGATTTCTTGGGGATGTAGATGAATGTCCTCCCCTCGACGACATGGCGGACCAGCCCCTTCTTGTCTTCCATGATGTTCAAGAGCGTCTGGACCGTGCTGTAGGCGACCGGCCCGGCGGACTTGTTCAAGTCGTCCTGGACCTCGCGGACGCTCGCCTTCCCCCGGACCCAGAGGACCTTGAGGATCTCCAGTTCACGGTCGGTCACCATCTGAACTTTGCGCACCGTCGGCCTCCCCAATTGCGAACGATTCCGTTGACGTAAGCTAACGCCCAGACTCCGAGTTGGCAACCCGAGGCATTTAAAATTCAACACGCCGGCGACTTGCATCTTTGAGTGCATTCGGTCATTCCGTCCCGCATTTGCAATCGGCAACCGGGATCGGATTCCGTAAGCGGAGCGGATTTCGGGCCGAAACCGAAATGCATCGGGGCCGCGACAGCCCTGGACGGTCGAGGCCCCGATTCGACGGATCTGACCCGGCAAAGGGCCCGCCTCAGGGGAGCGGCACGTCCTTGAACTCGAATTCGAGCGGGATCGGCACGACCTTGACCGGCGTCTCGTAGATCAGGCCGTGGTCGGCCGGCTTGCCCGGGGCGTCGACGAATAGATACTCGAACCGGATCTTGCCGTTGTCGGAGCCCGTGTTGTTGAACCCGCCATTCTGCTCGAAGCGGGAGCCGTCGGCCTTCTGGAGCCAGAGGCGGTTGTTGAACAACCCCTGGCGATAGCTCTCGAAGGCGGGCCCGCCTTCGGGGTAGGACACCGCCAGGCCGACCTTCCAGACCTGCTCGTCGACCTCGGTCTCTTCGAGGGTGACGGTGATGTCGCCCTGCTTCTGGACGACGTTGCTGGCCGCCAGGCTCGGGAACTTGAACGCCCTCATCCCCGAGGGGACGGTGACGGCGCCCTTCACCTTGAGCGACGCCAGGGCCTTGGCGGACCGCTCGGGGGCCGACAAGGTCAGGTTCACCTCGGCCGCGCAGTTGCCGGCGCGGAGGGCGGTCTCGTCGGACTGGTCCTTGACCTGGCTGGCGACCGGCCTCCCCTGGTCGTCGACAATCTTGACGTCCTCGTTCTTGACCGCCAGGAGCATCGGCCGGAGCCTCGGCTCCCAGAGCACCTCGAAGGTCGCCGTGGCCGTGCCCGAGGCCTGGGAGAAGGCCCGGACGACGGCGAGTTGCTTGAACTCGACCCGGTAGGGGCCCGAGTAGAGGATCATCGGCTTCGCCATCGCCGGCATCCCCGGCGCCGGCTCGCCCGGGCCGGCGACGAGGCCGATCGTGCCGTCGCCGGTGAACGGGGTGATCCCGACGCCGGCTTTCTCGGCGACCACGTCGAGGGCCTCGAAGAACGGCTTGTCCTCGATCTCCAGGTCGAGCGCGGGGTTGGTCGCCTCCATCCCGTTGGCTTCTCGGGTGTCGACGATCGCGTTGCCGGTCTGCGATTGGAGGGCCTTGATCGCCTCGGTCAGGCGGATGCCCTTCCCCTTGAGGGTGACCCTGGAGGCGTCGAGGTTGACCTGCTCGTCCTTCTCGCGGAGGGCCTGGCGGACCTTCTCGACCCGTGCGGACAGGTCGCCCTTGGCCTTGGGGACCTCGCCGGGCAGTAGGGGAAGGACCCTCGGCCCGAGGTCGATCAGCGACTTCTCGGCGGCGGCCCGGGCCTCGACCTTGGGGGATTCGAGCCGCTCGATGAGCTGGGCCACCCGGTCCTTCAGCGCCGAGTCGGCGGCCTGCCCGGGGGCCCTCGGCCCCTCGATCGCCAGGGTCGACGCCATGATCCCGACTGCCGCCCAGCCCGACCAGGTCCCGCGCTTCATAGCCGCTCCTCCCATGGGGTCGTTCGTCCGATCGATCGCCGCTCCGCCTTCGGATCAGCCGACGAGCCAGCGGCCGTCTTCCATCACCACCCGGCCGTCGGCGGTGATCCGGCCCCCTCGTCGGGTGTCGAGGATCAGGTCCCAGTGCAGGGCCGAGGTGTTGTCGCCGCCGGTCTCGGGGTAGCTGTTGCCCAGGGCCAGGTGCACAGTGCCGCCGATCTTCTCGTCGTAGAGGATCGAGCCGGTGAAGCGGTCGATCCCCGGGTTGAGGCCGAGGCCGAGCTCGCCCAACCGGCGGGCTCCCGGGTCGAGGTCGAGCATTGAGAGCAGGTAGTCTTCCCCGTCTTCGGCCCTCGCCTCGACGACCGCGCCCCCTTCGAACCTCAGGTCGATGCCGACCACCTCGCGGCCCCCCCGGCAGACCGGGAACGAGCAGCGGAGCCGACCCCGGGCGGAGTCCTCAACCGGGCCGGTGAAGATCTCGCCGGAGGGCATGTTCCGCCGGCCGTCGGAGTTGATCCAGGTCCGCCCGGCGACCGAGAGCGCCAGGTCGGTCCCGTCGCCCTCGATCCGGACCTCGCGGACGCCCGCCATGAACTCGACCAGGCCCGACTGGCGACGGCCCAGCCCTTGCCAGGCGTCGACGGGGTCGTCGCGATCGAGGAACATCGCCGAGGCGACGTAAGCCTCGTAATCGGCCATCGTCATCCGGGCGTCCGCCGCGTAAGCAAGCGTCGGATATTGCGTCAGGACCCACCGCTTCCGGCTCGCCAGCTCGCGGAGCGGGGCCCTGGACCGGTCGACGATGGCCTGACGCCTCGGGTCGACCCCGCGCATCGACCGGGTGTCGGTCTCGGCCGAGATCCGAATCCGCCCGTCGACGACCTCGGCCTCGCGGATCGACGCCGGCGAGAGGTGGCCGAGCTGGGTCTCGGTCGCGTTGGCGAGGAAGAACTCGGCCAGGCCGGGCAGCTCGACCCGGGCGATCGCGTGGGCCCCCCGGCGGATCACCTCGCGATAGCACGCCTCGACCAGCGGCCGGGCCTCCAGCTCCGAGGCGATCAGGATCGTCTCGCCGGGCTCGACCCGGAGGCAATAATCGACCAGCAGCGTCGCCCAGCGGGCCACCAGGTCCTCGGTCATCCAACCTCCAGACTCAGCAACGGTTCGAGGAGTCCGTAGAAATTCATCCTAACCCCGGGCCGGCCCGTCCGCAACCGCTTGACGGGCGGTTCGGCAGCCCCGAGAATCGTCCGGTGCGCCAAGCCCCGATTTTCGAACCGCCGCCGCCCCGCTTGATACCCGAAGGATCGACCCTCATGCCATCCCGAAGCCCCCGCCTCCGAGTCCTGGCCCTGGCAGGGGTCGCCGGCCTGCTCGGCCCGATGGTCGCCCCCGCGCTGGGGGAGGGCCCGTTCGTCGGCCCGAGCGAGGCCCGGCTCAAGCGGGACGTGACCTTCCTCGCCGCCGATGCGCAGGAAGGGCGGGCCCCCGGGACGAAGGGGATCGAGGCGTCGGCCGACTACATCGCCTCGGCCTTCAAGGAGGCGGGCCTGAGGTCCGCGACCGGGGCCGACGGGTACTTCCAGCCGTTCACCATCCGGGCCGAGCCGGTCCTGACCGAGCCGCCCAGGCTCGCCTTCGTCGGGCCCGAAGGGCGCGAGATCAAGCCGGGTTCGGACCAGTTCCGGCCGCTGGCGATCGGCGGCTCCGGCCGGCTCGAAGCCCTGCCGGTCGTGTTCGTCGGCTACGGGATCACCGCGAAGGACTCCTCGAAGGGCCTCGATTACGACGACTACGCCGGGGTCGACGTCCGGGGGAAGGTCGCCCTCATCCTCCGGGGCGAGCCCCAGCTCGACGACGAGAAGAGCGTCTTCGCCGGCACCCAGACCACGACCCACGCCCGGTTCGTCGTCAAGGCCGAGAACGCCGCCAAGCATGGGGCGGCGGGGGTCCTGTTCGTCAACGACCGGGCCGGGCTCAAGGCCATGCCGGACCAGGTGCTCCGGGTCGGCGGGGCCGGCTCCGAGGAGGTCGCGGCGATCCCCTTCGTCATGACGACCCGGGCGACCGTCGACCGGCTCCTGGAGGCGTCGGGCCAGCCCAAGCTGGAGGTGCTGGAGAAGGACATCGACGGCGACCTCAAGCCCCGCTCCCGCCCGCTCGAAGGCTGGACGATGACCGCCTCGGCCAGGATCGAGCGGAAGGGGCTCGACACCAAGAACGTCGTCGGCGTGCTCGAAGGCTCGGGCCCCCAGGCCGAGGAGACGATCGTCGTCGGCGCCCACTACGACCACCTGGGCAACGGCGGTTTCGCCTCGGGCTCGCTGGCGATGTTCTCCCGGAGCATCCACAACGGGGCCGACGACAACGCCTCGGGCACGGCCATGATCATGGAGCTGGCCCGGAGGCTGGGCAAGCGGGTCGACCCCCTGCCCCGCCGGGTCGTCTTCATCGCCTTCTCGGGCGAGGAGAAGGGCCTGCTCGGCTCGATGCACTACGTCGCCCACCCGCTGATCCCCCTGGCGCGGACGATCCTGATGGTCAACTTCGACATGGTCGGCCGGCTCAACGCCGAGAGCGAGCTGACCATGATCGGCACCGGCTCCACGCCGGGCCTGGAAGGGCTGGTCGACGCGATTGGCAAGGGGGACGGGTTCAAGATCAAGAACATCAAGGGGATGACCGACGGCTTCGGCGGCAGCGATCATTTGTCGTTCTACCTGAAGAAGGTACCCGTCCTCTTCCCCTTCACCGGCGTCCACCTCGACTACCACCGGCCGAGCGACGACACCGAGCGGATCAACTTCCCCGGGATGGCCCGGATCGCCGACCTTGCCGAGCTGCTCCTGCTCGACTTCGCCCGCCGCCAGGTCCGGCCCGAGTGGGCGGGCGGCGATGCCCCGGCCACCGACCCCCACGCCGGCGGCGTGCTGGAGCCGGGCCGGACCGGCACCGGGGCGTACCTCGGCACCATGCCCGACTACGGCGGGGGCGAGAACGGCCTGAAGCTCGCCGACGTCCGCGAGAACGGCCCCGCCGCCAAGGCCGGGCTCAAGGGGGGGGATGTCATCATCGGCTTCGGCGGCAAGCCGGTCGCGAACGTCAACGATTACACGACCCTGCTCTACGCGACCAAGCCCGGCGACGTGGTCGACGTCGTCTTCAAGCGGGATGGCAAGGAGATGACCCTCAAGGTCACCATCGGGACCCGGTCGGGCCAATGATCCGGCTCGGGATGCTGGGAGCGATCGTCGCCGCCTCGACCCTCTCGGGCTGCGCCCCGGACGACGGCCCGACCCTGGTCGTCGCGACCGGCTGGCCCCCCGCCCTCCGGGCCGACCTCGAAGCGGACTTCCGCCGCGGGGGGGGCTCGATCGCCTGGGTCGAGATCGGGCCGGGCGACTCCCCCTCGGCCGTGCTCGAAGGCCGAGGGCGGGACCGCCCCGACCTGATCCTCGGCGTCCCCGAAGCGTCCCTGGCCCGACTGGCCGACGCCGGCCGGCTCGCCCCGATCGGCGCCGCCGAGCCCGCCCCCTGGCGCCCGGTCCGTCGGCTCGACTCGGGGCAAGCCGACGCCCGAATCGCCTCGGCCGCCTCCTACGCCGACCCCCGCGACGACCCCGCCACGCTCGCCGAGGCCAGGTCGGTCCTGGCGACCGCCGGTTGGGCCGAGGGCTATCGGGTCCTCGCCCGTCGCGCCGCGCTCTCCCGGCCGGAGGTGGGGCGGGCCCCTCGGGCCGCGTCGACCCTGGCGGGCGGGGCGTCCCCCGGGTCTAAGCCGGCCGAGGCGGTGGCCCTCGTCCTCGACGGCCCGAGGGGCGAAGAAGCTCGGAGGTTCCTGGACGTGCTCGAAGCCCGAAACCTGGTCGATCCCCCCAACTCCGGGGCTTTGGAGGCCGCCAGGGCCGACGGGCTCCTCGCCGACCTCCTCGGCGCGGCCCTGGTCGACGCCCACGCCGAGCTTCGGGCGGCGGAGGCGGCGGTGCGTCGGCCCGCCCGGCCCGGTGCGGCGGAGGCGGCGGAGGCGGCCTTCGGCGACCGCCCCCCCTGGCCGCCGGCCTCGGTGGGCAAGCTCCAGGCCGGCTCGAGCGACGGCTCGCTGGTCGAGGCCCTCGCCGAGCAGGTCGCCCCCGACGCCGATGCCAAGGCCTGGCTCCTGGCGAGCTGGTCGGCGCCCAAGCGGCCGGTCGACGGGTCGGTCCTCGCCGAGCTGGCCGGGGCGGTCGACGGCCGGCTTGCCCGCGAGCCCCGGTTCCGGGCCTGGCTCCGGGCCGAGTGGGCGGCCTGGCACCGGCAGCTTTATCGGCGGGTCGCCCGGGTCGCCGGAGGATACGTGCCGTCATGATCCGAGTGGTCCTGGAGAACCTGGTCAAGCGGTACGACGGGGTGGCGGTCGTCGACGGCGCGTCGCTGGAGATCCGCCCCGGCGAGCTGTCGTTCGTGCTCGGCCCCTCGGGCTCGGGCAAGTCGACCCTGGCCCGCCTGATCGCCGGCCTGGACACGCTCGACGACGGCGAGATCTACTTCGACGGCCGGCTCGTCCACGACCAGCCGCCCGAAGGCCGGCGGGTCGGCCTGGTCTTCCAGGACGATGCCCTCTGGCCCCACCTGAGCGTGGCCGACAACGTCGGCTATCCGCTCAAGGTCCGCGGCGTCTCGCGACGGGATCGCCGGGCGCAGTTGGCCGAGGCCCTGGCTTCGGCCCGGCTCGAGACCCTGGCCGACCGCCGGCCCGACGACCTGTCCGGCCTCCAGCGGCAGCGCGTGGCCCTGGCCCGGGCCCTGGTCCTGGAGCCCGACCTCCTGATCCTCGACGACCCCTTGGGCCGGCTCGAAGACCGGGTCCGGGGCGAGTTCCGCGACGAGATCCGCCGGGTCGTCGCCGAGGCCGAGACGACCACTCTGGTCCTGACCTCGGACGCCCGCGAGGCGCTCGCCCTGGCCGATCACCTGGCCGTGATGGACCTCGGCCGGATCGTCCAGGCAGGCGCCCCGAGCCTGATCTACAACCGCCCGGGCGACGCCTTCGTCGCCCGCTTCCTCGGGCCGATCAACCTGATCCAGGGGCAGGTCGAGACCTCCGACGCCCGGGGCGAAGTCGTCGTCCGGACCCCCCTTGGTCGCCTCGTCGGCCGCTCCGAGACTCCCAACCTCGCCGCGGGGGCCCCGGCCACCGTCGCCATCCGGCCCGAGGCCCTCGGCCTGATCGGCGGGAGTCCGGGCATGGCCAACCGGTTCGCCGCCACGGTCGAGCGGATGGTCTTCGGCGGCGAGTCTCGCCAGGTCCACCTCCGGGGCCCTAACGACTGGCCGGTGATCGCGCTGACCCTCCAGTCGCAGTCGCAACACCTCCGCGAGGGCCAGGGCGTGACCGTCCACGTCGCCGCCGACCACGTCGTCGTCCTGCCCGCCAAGTATGCCCTGGCCCCGGAACCCCTACCGACCTGAGGCGAGATCCACCCCCGCCGGTGGCGCGAACCGGTCCTTGAGCCGGTTGATCGGCCGCTCGAAGAACCGCCACGAGAGCGCGGCCAGGGCCGCCGTCCAGGCGAGGTCGCGGTACGGCTGGGGGATGAAGAACGCATAAGGGATGTTGTTGGTCCAGCCCCCGTGCAGGACCGGGATGTGGAAGGCGTAGAGGCCGTAGCTGATCCGCCCCAGGTACGCGATCGGCCCGAACGAGAGGGGCCACGCCAGCAGCGGGTTGGTCGTCCGCCAGAGCCCGAAGACGAGCGCGGCGCCCCCGATCCCGTAGCAGGTCGGCGACAGGTCGTCCTGGAGCCACGGGGCCATCGGCGCCGCTCGCCGCTCGTTGAGCATCCAGCCCAGGTAGAGCAGGCCGGCGCCGAGCAGGGCGCAGGCCGTCCCGAGGTATCGCCTCGGCCGGGACCTCAGCTCGATCAGGCCGGCCAGGGCGCCCCAGGCCAGGTCCTCGCCGCAGTAGGGCAGCAGCCACTTGGCCCAGGGCATCTTCATGTGGAGGTGGGCATAGGCCTGGAAACCGGCCGACGCCGCGATCAGGGCCAACAGGAGCGCGGGCCGGGCCCGGGGCGGGGTCAGGAGCAAGGCCGGGGGGAAGAGGATGTAGAACTGCTCCTCGACGCCGAGCGTCCAGAAATGGCCGAGCATCGGGTTGAAACTGGAGTCGAGGTAGGCCTTGACGTTGGGCAGATACGCGAGGAACCAGAGGTCCTGGGTGAGCTGCCCCGAGAGCCAGATCCAGGCCACGATCGCGTAGTAGAGCGGGAAGATCCGCAAGGTCCGGCGGACGTAGAACCGGCGGAGGTCGGCCGGCAGGTGGCCGGTCTCCCCCCGGATCAAGATCCGGGTGATGAGGAAGCCCGAGAGGGCGAAGAACACGCGGACGCCGCCCCAACCCCACGGGGCCCAGTCGGGCCTGGCGTGGAAGAAGAAGACGGCCAGGAACGCCAGGAACCTCAGCCCATCCAGCGGCGCCCGGTGGGGCGGCATCAGCGCGGGCCGATCGGTCAACCGACGACCCAGAGCGGGCAATCGCGGCGGCACGCCTCGTTGGCGGCCAGGGTCAGGTGGGCGAAGGTCCGGACCTCGGCCGCGTCGGCCACCCAGCCGTCGTCGGGGTCCCGGCTGACCGCCAGGAGGGCCTGGAGCCCGTCGTCGTCGACCGGCAGCTTCCACCGCTCGGCGAGCTCGGCCAGCTCGCCGCGGAGCCCGGGAAGGCTGGCGCAGCGGAGCGGCCCGCCCGCCGAGAGCGGCAGCGAGACGGCCTTGACGTGCGTCGGCAGGTAGACCCCCCGCCCTTCCGTCCCCAGCGCGAGGAGGTTGGGCACCGCCTCGGGACCGAACTCGGCGACGGCCCGGGCCTGGAGCTCGCGCCAGCCGTCGGCCCCGAGCTCGCCGAAGTGGCGAGGGGGCATTCCCTCCCAGTCCCCTTCGGCCCCGAATGCGTTGTCCAGGACGCCGGCGACCTCGGTCGCGAAGCGGTCGTCGAACGTCCCCTTCGTCCCACCCACGGTGAACGACAGTCCCACGGGCTCCCCCTTTTTCCTCCGCGCGGCGGGCCCTCGGCCCGGCCGATCGATGGCCGGGCGAGCCCGGGGCGGACCCTTCGGGAAACGGATTCGACCAAAGCTCGGGATCGGATCGATCGGAGCGACGGGACGGCCGGGCTCTTGGCCCTGGATTCGGACGCCAGCACGGCGTAACTTGGGACGATGCTCGGTCCGCCGGCGTGAGTTTGGTTGCGGGAAGCCGTCGCTGTCAAGCACCTCTCCCGAAAAGGGTCCCCGTCATGCCCCGAAGTCGCCCCTCAGCCCGGCCCGGCCGGCTCGCGCCGGCCTTGCTGGTCGCCCTGGCACTGGCCCTGGCCCCGGCCTCGATCCCGGCCCAGGATGGCCCGATCGGCTTCGCCCCGGCCTCCAAGGCCGCCCAGGCCAAGGCCGAGGCCCACGCCCTCGGGGTCCCCACCCCCGACGCCGCCCGGGCCTGGCTCCGGGCCCTGACCGAGGAGCCCCACGTCGCCGGCACCCCCGCCGACCACAAGACCGCGCTCGACCTCCGCGACAAGCTCGTCTCCTGGGGCTGGGACACCGAGATCGTCGAATATGAAGTGTTGATCAATTATCCGACACAGGTGAATTGCGAGATCGTCCGGCCGACCACGCTGCCGCTCAAGTTGACCGAGGACGCCGTGGTCGCCGACAAGGATTCGGCCAGCCGCGACGCCTTCGCCGCCTTCCACGGCTACGGCGTCTCGGGCGACGTCACCGCCGAGGTCGTCTACGCCAACTTCGGCCGGCCCGAGGACTTCTCGGTCCTGGAGAAGATGGGCATCGACGTCCGCGGGAAAATCGTCCTGGTCCGCTACGGAGAGCTGTTTCGGGGGTTGAAAGTCCGGAACGCCCAGCAGAAGGGGGCCAAGGGAATCCTGATCTACTCCGACCCGGGCGACGACGGCTTCGCCAAGGGCGACGTCTTCCCCGAAGGGCCTTATCGCTCCGGCTCGTCCCTCCAGCGCGGGAGCGTCCAGTTCCTCTCGCTCGGGCCGGGCGACCCCTCGACCCCCGGTGTCCCCTCGCTCAAGGGGGCCAAGCGGCTGCCCTGGAGCGAGCGGAATGGCATGCCCCTCGACATCGGCATGCTCGACCCGATGTCGGTCAAGGACTGGGAGAAGGAGACCGGCCTGGTCCGCAACGACTACTACGCGAGCATCCCCTCGCTGCCGATCAGCTACGACGCGGCCCGGCCGATCCTCGAGGCGATGGGCGGGGGCAACGTCCCGCCCGGCTGGCAAGGGGGCCTGCCCCTGGCCTACCACGTCGGCCCGGGTGGGGTGGTGGTCCACTTCAAGATCGAGATGGACTACAAGGTCCGGACGATCTGGAACGTCGTCGCCAAGCTCAAGGGGGAGGTCGAGCCGGACCGCTGGGTCATGATCGGCAACCACCGCGACGCCTGGGTCTATGGCGCCGTCGACCCCGGCAGCGGGACCTCGGCGACGATGGAGATGTGCCGGGCCCTGGGCTCGGCGGTCCACAACGGGTGGAAGCCGAGGCGGACCCTGATCTACGCGAGCTGGGACGCCGAGGAGTACGGCCTGGTCGGCTCGACCGAGTGGGCCGACCAGTTCGCCGACGCGGTGACCGAGAAGGCCGTCTTCATGCTCAACGTCGACTCGGCCGTCTCCGGCCCCAACCTCGACGTCGACGGCGTCCCCTCGCTCCGCGACCTGATGCTCGACGCGGCCGGCTCGGTCCTCGACGTCCGCTCGGGCCGGACCCTCCGCGACCTCCTCGTCGCCAAGAAGCGGGCCGCCTGGGCCGGCGGCTCGCCGGTCGACCTCGACGCGCTCTGGGACGGCCCGGCCGGCGCCGGCGACGACCCGGCCAAGCCCTACCCCTCCGGGTCGAACGGTGCCTCGGCCCGGAAGTTCTCGCCGCAGCTCAACCCGCTCGGCTCGGGTTCGGACTACACCGCGTTCCTCGACCACCTCGGCGTCCCCGCGCTCGACGCCGGGTTCAGCGGCAAGTACGGCGTCTACCACTCGATCTACGACGACTTCTTCTGGATGGAGAAGTTCGGCGACCCCGAGTTCGTCACCCACGCCACCGCCGCCAAGCTGTATACCCTGATCGCCATGAGGGCCGCCGGGGCCGAGGTCGTGCCGCTCCGGTTCGTCCCCTACGGCGAGGCCCTCCGCGAATACATCGACGACCTCCGGCGGATGCTCGCCCGCAAGGCCCGCGCTTCCGAGGCCGACACCGCCCGCCCCTCGCCGGCCTTCGAGGGGCTGCCGAAGCTGGTCGCGGCCGTCAAGGCGTTCGAGGCCCAGGCCGCGCAGCTCGACGCGGCGACCGACGCCCTGGCCCGCCGCGACGGCGTCCCCCAGGGGCAGCTCGCCAAGGTCAACGACGCCCTGACCCGGGTCGAGCGGGCGTTCCTCCTGCCCAAGGGGCTGCCCGGCCGCCCCTGGTTCAAGCACGCGGTCTACGCCCCCGGGCTGACCACCGGCTATGCCGCCTGGCCCCTGCCCGGCGTCCGCCAGGCCGTCAACGACGGCGACGCCGCGATGCTCGCCGCCCAGACCGCCGCCCTGGCCGAGCGGGTCGACGCGGCGACGGCCGCCCTCAAGGCCGCCGCCGACGCCGCCAGCCCCGCCGGCGCCCCGGGCGTCGCCCAGCCCCAGCCCGCCCCGCCCGCGCCAACAGGGGTGGGGACGGGCAACGGGGCGACCAATTCATCGGTGCCGCCGGTCAAGCCGCCCACGGGGGGCAAGTGATCGAGCTATCCCCCGTCTTCCCCCCATGACCAACCGACCGGACCAACCAACCGAGGACGCATGCCGAGCGTACAATCCGAGGGTGAAGCGAAGTTGCTGACCGGGGGAGATGCGGAGAAGTTGCCGAGGGTCCTGGGGCCGACCGAGGCGCTCTGCGTCGTGGTCGGCTCGGTCATCGGGTCGGGGATCTTCATCGTCCCGGCGAGCGTGGCGCGGAACGTCCCGTTCCTGGGCGGGATCGCGCTGGTCTGGATCATCGGCGGCCTGTTCAGCATGGCCGGGGCCCTGGCCCTGGCCGAGTTGGGGACGATGCTCCCGAGCGCGGGGGGGCCTTACGTCTACCTCCGCGAGGCGTTCGGCCGGCTCCCCGCGTTCCTGTTCGGCTGGACCGAGTTCCTCGTGATCCGGACCGGGTCGATCGCCACGCTGGCGGCGGCCTTCGGCCTCTACTTCGCGCTGCTGGTGCCGGCCCCGGGGGGGATGGCCCCGCTCGCCTGGCAGACGACGGCGGCGGTGATCGCCGTGATCGCGGTGGCGACGATCAACGTGATCGGGACCGTGGGAGGGGGCCGGGTCCAGGTGGTCGGCACCGCGCTGAAGGTCGGGGCCCTGGCCGTGATGATGGTCCTCCCCTTCGCGATGGGCAAGGCCAATGCCGGCCTGCTCACGCCGATCTGGCCCGCCAGCTTCGATCAGGGCGTCTTCAAGGGGATCATGGCGGCGATGATCGGGGTCCTGTGGTCCTACGACGGCTGGGTCAACGCCTCGGCGCTGGCCGAGGAGATCCGCGACCCGTCGCGGAACATCCCCCGGGCCCTGATCCTGGGGATGGGCGCGCTGATCGCGATCTACCTGGGGATGACGCTGGTGTATCACCTGGTCCTGCCGCTGGGCGAGGTCGGCGCCGCGTCGTCCGAGAAGGGGTCGCCCCGGATCGTCGCGGCCGACTTCTGGGCGCACCTGTTCGGCCCGCCGGGCCTGGTCGTGATCGCCCTGGTGGTCATGACCTCGACGTTCATCGCGCTCAACGGCAACGCCCTGTCGGGCCCCCGGGCCTACTTCGCGATGGCCCGCGACGGCCTGTTCCCCCGGGCCCTCTGCTCGATCCACCCGAGGTTCCAGACGCCGGCCAACGCGATCATCGCCCAGGCGGCCTGGGCCGTGTTCCTGATGGTCGCGGGGACGGCCCTGATCCTGTCCGAGCCGCCGACCTCGGGCTATCCCGCGCCGATCCTGACGGCCTGGGCCAAGCTCCATGCCACCCCCTTGTATGACGTGCTGTTCACCTACGTCATCTTCGGGGGTACCATCTTCTACGGCCTGAGCATCCTCAGCGTCTTCGTACTCCGGGTCCGCCGGCCCGACCTGCCCCGGCCCTACAAGACCTGGGGCTACCCGGTCACGCCCGGGCTCTATGCCGTCGCGTCGCTGCTCCTGCTCGGCTCGATGCTGGTGCAGAGCCCGTTCGAGTCGCTCGCCGGCCTGGTGATCGTCGCGGCGGGCCTGCCGGCCTACCTCCTGTTCGAGAAGGGGTCCCGGCGGGGGCCCGAGGCCGGAGGCCGCCCGCTCACTTGATCTTGGCCCCGGGCATGCACTCGGGGTCGTCAACCGTCAGCAGGACGACCTTCTCTCCCGAGGTCGCCGCCAGGAGCATCCCGTTGGACGCCTCACCCCGGAGCATCGCCGGCTCCAGATTGTTGACGATGATGATGTTCTTGCCGACGAGCATCTCCGGGGTGTAATGCAGGCGAATCCCGGCGACGATCTGCTTGGTCTCCTCGCCGATCGAGACCTGCAAGAGCATCAACTTGTCGGCGTTGGGGTGCGGCCTCGCCTCCAGGACCTTGGCGACCCGGAGTTCCACCTTGGCGAAGTCGTCGTACTTGATCGGATCGGCCATCGTCGCAATCGTCCCTTCGTCCTTGCCCATCCGAGGATGCGGAAAAAAACGCATCCTCACTCGTCTTCTTCGTTGGTCCCATCATCGCCGAGCAGCTCGCCGACGCGCGCCTCGAGGCCCGGCAGGAGGTCGGTCCGGTGGACCTCCCCCTCGCCCAGGATCAGCTCCTCCCAGCCCTCGCCGGCCCGGCGGTCGACGTGCATCCTGCGGGCATACCGGTCCAGGACCCAGTACTCGGAGACGCCCATCTGGCGGTACTCCTCGCGCTTGAGCACGAGGTCGCGGTGCTCGCCGCGGCGGCTGAGGACCTCGACGACGATCCCGGGCACCCAGCGGGCCCAGAGGCCCGGCCCCTGGGGCTTGGGCGTGAGGTAGACCGCCTGGTCGGGGTGGCGGTCGGAGGCCATCCAGGGCATCCGGATCCGGCACTCGCCACCGCCGGCCTGATAACGGATCACGCCCGGATGGGCATCGGCGTATCGCCCGAACAATCGCGCGACCCGCCAGACGATCATGCCGTGGGGCAGGTCGAGGGCCATGGCGCGGCCGTGGTCGTCCGGGCCGATCGTGGCGGGGCGGGCGGCGATGGACATGATCGACCTCGTTGCTCGGTGTTCCAGCCGGGGATTCGCGTGTTCAATCGTCGTCGCCCTCGTCGCCGAGCAACTCGCCGACGCGCGCCTCGAGGCCCGGCAGGAGGTCGGTCCGGTGGACCTCCCCCTCGCCCAGGACCAGCTCCTCATAGCCCTCGCCGGCCCGGCGGTCGACGTGCATCCTGCGGGCGTATCGGTCCAGGACCCAGTACTCGGAGACGCCCATCTGGCGGTACTCCTCGCGCTTGAGCACGAGGTCGCGGTGCTCGCCGCGGCGGCTGAGGACCTCGACGACGATCCCGGGCACCCAGCGGGCCCAGAGGCCCGGCCCCTGGGGCTTGGGCGTGAGGTAGACCGCCTGGTCGGGGTGGCGGTCGGAGGCCATCCAGGGCATCCGGAGCCGGCACTCGCCACCGCCGGCCCGGTAATGAATGATCCCGGGGTGGGATGCTCGATAGAGGACAAACAACTCCGTCACCCGATCGACGATCATGCCGTGGGGCAGGCCGGGGACCTCGGTCACGTCGATGATCCCCCGGGATAGCTCGTACAACCAGCCCTCGGCCCGCTCGGCGGCGAGGAAGTCGTCGAGGGCCATGGCGCGGCCGTGG